>Ga0190265_10003058_pt1 | contig 11391 bp, 10 predicted proteins | sample Popmic124T_FD_133135 | JGI IMG/M metagenome (GOLD analysis project Ga0190265, IMG submission 133135) | Populus adjacent soil microbial communities from riparian zone of Indian Creek, Utah, USA - 124 T | ecosystem: Environmental > Terrestrial > Soil > Riparian zone | place: USA: Utah | collected...
CATGGGCCTCGTGAACTGGGTGGTCGAGCCGGCTCAGGTGGACGGGGCGCTCGCGGGAGTGGTCGAGAAGGCCTTTCACTCCTCGCGCACCGCCACCGCGCACGCCAAGCGACTGCTCCACGCCTCCTTCCACCGCGATCCGCGCGAGATGATCGAGGACGTGGTGCGCGCCCAGGGCGAGTGCATGGCCTCCTGGGAGATGGACGAGGCGAACCGGGCCTGGGACGCGCGGCGAGAGGCCCGCTTCTATCCCCCGCCGCCGTCCCGGACCCGCTAGCCAGGTGGTATCATCGGCAGCCTGATGGCCGACGACGTCATCCTGGAGACGCGGGGACTCACGAAGGAGTTCCGCGGGTTCATGGCGGTCAAGGACGTCGACCTCCAGGTCCGGCGCGGGACCATTCACGCCCTGATCGGTCCCAACGGCGCGGGCAAGACCACCTGCTTCAACCTGCTCACGCACTTCCTCGCCCCGACCCGCGGTCGCATCACCTTCAACGGACGCGACATCACCGGCCGCCGGCCCGCCGAGATCGCCCGTCTCGGGCTCGTGCGCTCCTTCCAGATCTCGGCGGTGTTCCCGCACCTCACGGTGCTGGAGAACGTCCGCATCGCGCTCCAGCGTCGGCGCGGCGGCTCCTTCGACTTCTGGCGCTCCGAGCGGGTGCTCGAAGGGCTCCGGGCGCGCGCGATCGAGCTGCTCGAGGCGGTCGGGCTCGCGGACTTCGCGGGCACGCCCGCGGTCGAGCTGCCCTACGGGCGGAAGCGCGCGCTCGAGATCGCGACCACGCTCGCGCTGGAACCCGAGATGATGCTGCTGGACGAGCCCACCGCGGGCATGGCCCACGAGGACGTGGACCGGATCTCGGCCCTGATCAAGCAGGTCGCGCGGAACCGGACCGTCCTCATGGTCGAGCACAACCTCGGGGTCGTGGAGCATCTCTCGGACACCATCACGGTGCTCGCCCGCGGCGAGGTGCTCGCCGAGGGCGACTACGCCCGCGTCTCCGCCGATCCGGACGTGATCCAGGCCTACATGGGGTCCGGCCATTCCTGACGAAGTCCGCGGCGGCGCGGCGGCGGCCGACCCCCTCCTGGCGGTTCGCGACCTGCACGCCTGGTACGACGAGTCCCACATCCTCCACGGGGTGGACTTCGACGTGCGGCCGGGAGAGGTGGCGACGCTGCTCGGGCGCAACGGAGCCGGCAAGACGACCACGCTGAAGTCGGTGATGGGCATCGTCACGCGGCGGCGGGGGTCGGTGCGCTTCGCCGGTCAGGAGCTGATCCACCGGCCGTCGAATGTCATCGCGCGTCTCGGGATCGCCTTCTGCCCCGAGGAGCGCGGTATCTTCGCCAGCCTCAACGTGAGCGAGAACCTCTTGCTGCCGCCGGTGGTGCAGCCGGGAGGCCTCGCCGTCGACACGATCTTCGGATTGTTTCCCAATCTGCGGGATCGGCTGCGAAGCCAGGGCACCAAGCTGTCCGGGGGCGAGCAGCAGATGCTCGCCATCGGCCGGATCCTCCGGACCGGGGCGCGGCTCCTGCTACTCGACGAGCCCACCGAGGGTCTGGCCCCGGTCATCGTCCAGCAGATCGGCGCCACCATCAAGCGCCTGAAGGGCGAGGGCTTCACGATCCTGCTGGTCGAGCAGAACTTCCGGTTCGCCTCCACGGTGGCGGACCGACACTACGTCATGGAGCGCGGGCGGGTGGTGGACATGATCCCCAACGCCCATCTGGCCGCGAACATGGAGCGGCTGCACGAGTACCTCGGAGTGTGAGCCGGGCACGACCTTTCACCCCAAGCAAAGGAGCTCATGAGATGAGGAAGCACGCACTGATCACGGCGCTGGCCCTGACCCTGCTGGCCGGCCCGGTCCACGCCCAGATCTCGGACGGCATCGTGAAGATCGGGGTCCTGAACGACCAGTCGAGCCTGTACGCCGACCTGGCCGGGCAGGGCTCGGTGGTGGCGGCCCGCATGGCGGTCGAGGACTTCGGCGCCGCCGCCAAGGGCCTGAAGGTCGAGATCATCTTCGCCGACCACCAGAACAAGGCGGACGTGGGCTCGCAGATCGCCCGGCAGTGGTACGACGCCGAGAAGGTGGACATGATCATGGACGTGCCCAACTCGGGGGTGGCCCTCGCGGTCAACCAGATCACGCGCGACAAGGGCAAGGCCTTCATCGTGTCCTCGGCGGCGTCCTCGGACCTCACCGGGAAGGCCTGCTCCCCGAACACGGTGCACTGGACGTACGACACGTGGGCCCTCGCCAACGGCACCGGTAACGCGATCGTGAAGACCGGCGGGGACAGCTGGTTCTTCATCACCGCCGACTACGCGTTCGGCCACGCGCTCGAGCGCGACACCGAGGCGGTGGTGGTCAAGACCGGGGGCAAGGTGCTCGGCAAGGTCCGCCACCCGCTCAACAACCAGGACTTCTCCTCGTTCCTGCTCCAGGCCCAGGCCTCCAAGGCCAAGATCATCGGGCTGGCCAACGCGGGCGGCGACACGACCAACGCGATCAAGCAGGGCGCCGAGTTCGGCATCGTCAAGGGCGGGCAGAACTTCGCGGGCCTGCTCGTGTTCCTGACCGACGTGCACGCCCTCGGACTGGAGAAGGCCCAGGGGCTCATCTTCACCGAGACCTTCTACTGGGACTTCAACGAGCGCACCCGCGCCTTCGCCAAGCGCTTCGCCGAGCGGAACCGCCAGATCCACCCGACGATGATCCACGCCGGGGTCTACGCGGGCACGCTGCACTACCTGAAGGCGATCGAGGCGCTCAAGAGCGACGACGGGGCCAAGGTGATCGCCCGGATGAAGGAGATGCCCACCGACGATCCGCTCTTCGGCAAGGGCACCATCCGCGCCGACGGGCGGAAGGTCCACCCCGCCTATCTGGTCGAGGTCAAGAAGCCGGCGGAGTCGAAGTACCCGTGGGACTACTACAAGATCCGCACGACGATCCCGGCCGAGCAGGCCTTCCGGCCCCTCGACCAGGGCGACTGCCCGCTCGTGAAGAAGTAACCGGAGTCCCCTCACCCTGCCCTCTCCCCAGAGGGGAGAGGGAACGTGACACCCTCTCCCCCGTCCAGGGGGAGAGGGCAGGGTGAGGGGGGCCGATCGACACCCGTGTTCCAGCTCCTCGGCATCCCGCCCCAGGCCCTGTTCGGTCAGCTCCTGATCGGGCTGATCAATGGCTCGTTCTACGCCCTCCTGAGCCTCGGGCTGTCGGTCATCTTCGGGCTGCTCAACATCATCAACTTCGCCCACGGGGCCCAGTACATGATGGGCGCCTTCGTGGCGTACTTCCTGCTGCAGTACGCGGGGCTCGGGTACTGGTGGGCGCTCCTGCTCACCCCGTTCCTGATGGCCGCGCTCGGGATGGTGCTCGAGCGCACCACGCTGAAGCGTCTCTACCACCTCGATCACCTCTACGGTCTGCTGCTCACCTTCGGGTTCGCCCTCATCATCCAGGGCGTGTTCCGGCACGAGTTCGGCTCCTCGGGGCTCCCGTACCCGATTCCGCCGCAGCTCACCGGCGGGCAGAACCTGGGCTTCATGTTCCTGCCGAACTACCGCGCCTGGGTGATCGTGTTCTCGCTGATCGTCTGCCTCGGCACCTGGTACGTGATCGAGCGGACCAAGCTCGGCGCCTACCTGCGCGCCGCCACCGAGAACCCGGCCCTCGTGCGCGCGTTCGGCATCAACGTGCCCCGCATGATCACGCTGACCTACGGCTTCGGGGTGGGCCTGGCCGCGCTGGCCGGCGTCCTCGCGGCGCCCATCTACCAGGTGAACCCGCTGATGGGCGCCGACCTGATCATCGTGGTCTTCGCGGTCGTGGTCATCGGGGGCATGGGCTCGATCATGGGCTCGATCATCACCGGCTTCGCCCTCGGGGTGATCGAGGGCCTCACCAAGGTGTTCTATCCGGAGGCCTCCAGCACCGTCATCTTCGTCATCATGGCGATCGTGCTGCTGATCCGGCCCACCGGCCTCTTCGGGCGGGCCCAGTGAGATGAGCGCGGTCGGAGCGGAGGTCGAGGGCGCGACGGGCGGGGCGGCCCCGGCGATGGCCCTGCGGCACCAGGCCGCCGCCTTCGTGGTGATGGTGGCGGTGCTCGCGGTGCTCCCGTTCTTCGTCTACCCGGTGTTCCTCATGAAGGCGCTCTGCTTCGCCCTGTTCGCCTGCGCCTTCAACCTGCTGATCGGATACGTGGGCCTGCTGTCGTTCGGGCACGCCGCCTTTCTCGGCTCCGCGGGCTATGTGACCGCCCACGCGGCCAAGGTCTGGGGCTGGACGCCGGAGCTGGCCATCCTGGCGGGCACCGCGACCGCGGCCGCGCTGGGGGTGGCCATCGGAGCCCTGGCCATCCGCAGCCGCGGCATCTACTTCGCCAACATCACGCTCGCCCTGGCCCAGATGATCTACTTCTTCTGCCTGCAGGCCAAGTTCACCGGTGGCGAGGACGGCATCCAGTCGGTCCCGCGCGGCATGATGTTCGGCTTCCTGGATCTCCGGCAGACCACGACCATGTACTTCGTGGTCCTCGCGATCTTCCTGGGCGGCTTCCTCCTCGTCTACCGCGCCATCCACTCGCCGTTCGGCCAGGTCATCAAGGCCATCCGGGAGAACGAGGCGCGCGCGATCTCGCTCGGCTACCGGCCGGAGCACTACAAGCTGATCGCCTTCACCCTGTCCGCCACGCTCTCCGGTCTGGCCGGCGGCACCAAGGCCATCGTGTTCCAGCTCGCCTCCCTGACCGACGTGCACTGGACGATGTCCGGCGAGGTGGTCCTGATGACGCTCCTGGGCGGGCTCGGTACCGTCTTCGGGCCGGTGGCGGGGGCGTTTCTCCTGAGCACGATCGAGCACTACCTCGCCCAGCTCGGGGCCTGGGTGACGATCGTCCAGGGCGTGATCTTCGTGATCTGCGTGCTGGCCTTTCGACGCGGGGTGGTGGGCGAGCTGGCCCGGCTGATCAGGAAGCCCCTCTGATCCGGGAGCCGGCCGATGGAGCTGCGGCACCGCTCCTCGAACTCCGCCAGCATCCGCCGGTACTTCGCCTCGATCTGCTGCTTCCGCTGATCCCACTCGGCCTCGAACTGCCGGCGCTCGCGCTCCCGACACGGCTGGCCGGCGCTCCCGGGGGCGCACCGCCCGAACGCCTCCCACATCAAGACGCGGTGCCCGTCCTCCTCGCCCTCGATCTCGGCCAGCATGAGGCGGCCGACGACACCCCGGGCCTGCCCAGGCCGCGAGCAGTCCAGGTCGAGCGGCCCGCTGGCCAGGGTCAGCATGAGGACCCCCGCCCCGAACCACCCCGTCATGAACGGCCTTCCTGGGCCGTAAACCCTTGTCCTGGTGGGCAAAGTCCTTGACAGCCCCTGGCCCCTGGGCTAGACTCTCGCAACTTCTATCACCCCGGCGCGGACGCCTCGCAACGATGCTCGAAATGGGCCCTGGATGAACTTGAAGACTCTCTCCAATGGCGGAGGCGAGCCCGACTGCCTGGGTCGCGTCGCGACTCGCGCGCGGGTCCGTCGCCGTCACGGTCCGGCACCCCGCGCCCAGTGTACGGCCTGATGCTCAACCCGGGTGACGACACCTTTCCCAAGCTCGCCCTCCGCAACGCCCAGCGCCTCCCGAACAAGGTCGCCATCCGGGAGAAGGATCTCGGGATCTGGCAGGCTTACGACTGGACCGCGTACGCGGAGCAGGCGCGCCTGACCGCCCTGGGCCTCGCCGCGCTCGGGTTCGCCCGCGGGGACAAGACGGCCATCGTGGGGGACAACCGGCCGCGGCTCTACTGGGCGATGCTGGCGACCCAGGCCCTCGGCGGGGTGCCGGTGCCGCTCTACCAGGACTCGATCGAGAAGGAGATGCAGTACATCGTCGCCCACGCGGAGGCGCGCTTCGCGGTCGTCGAGGACCAGGAGCAGGTCGACAAGCTCCTCCAGGTGCGCGCCCAGTGCCCGGGTCTCGAGTACATCATCTACGGCGACGCGCGCGGGATGCGGCACTACCGCGAGAGCAGTCTGCTCAGCCTCGACGACCTGCAGGCGCGAGGCCGGAAGTTCGCGGACGAGCATCCGGGCTACTTCGATCAGGAGGTGGGGAAGGGCGCCGCCGACGACCTCGCCATCATCCTCTACACCTCCGGCACCACCGGCCAGCCCAAGGGGGCGATGCTCTCGCACCGCAACTTGATGGCGACCGCCCGGAACGCGATCGCGCAGGAGGGCTTGACCTCCGCCGAGGAGGTGCTGGCCTATCTACCGATGGCGTGGGCGGGCGACCACATGTTCTCCTACGCCCAGTCCCTCGTCACCGGCTTCACCACCAACTGCCCGGAGAGCGCGGACACCGTCCTGCACGATCTCCGGGAGATCGGCCCGACCTACTTCTTCGCCCCCCCGCGCATCTGGGAGAACATCCTGACCTCGGTCATGATCCGCATCGACGACGCCTCCTGGATCAAGCGCCGCATGGTCCACTTCCTCCTCGACGTCGCGCGCCGGGTGGAGGAGCGGCGCCGGAGCGGGCGGCCGGTGCCGATCGGGGACCGGCTCCTCCACGCGCTCGGCCGGGTGCTCGCCTACGGCCCCCTGCGCGACAACCTGGGGATGAGGCGGATCCGTATCGCCTACACCGCGGGGGAGGCGATCAGCCCGGAGCTGCTGGGTTTCTACCGCTCGCTCGGCGTCAACGTGAAGCAGGTGTACGGCATGACGGAGTCGAGCGCGCTGATCTCGATCCAGAAGGACGGGGACGTCAAGCTCGACACGGTCGGCACGCCGCTGCCCGAGGTGGAGGTGCGGATCGACCCGTCCGGCGAGGTGATGTACCGGGGGCCCGGTGTCTTCCTCGGGTATCACAAGAACCCGGAGGCCACCGCGGAGACCCTCGAGGGCGGCTGGGTCCACTCGGGCGACGCCGGCGTCTTCGACCGGGACGGCCACTTGAGGATCATCGACCGCGCCCGGGACCTGGGCCGGCTCGCCGACGGAACGATCTTTCCCCCCAAGTATCTCGAGAACAAGCTGAAGTTCTCGCCCTTCATCCGGGAGGCGGTGTGCGTGGGGGGCGACCGCGCCTTCGTGGCCGCCCTCGTCAACATCGATCTGGGGTCGGTCGGGAACTGGGCCGAGCGCCGGGGGATTGCATATACGAGCTACACGGACCTCGCCCAGAAGCCCGAGGTCTACGAGCTCGTTCGCCAGGAGGTGGCCCGGGTGAATCGCAGCCTGCTCGACGAAGGGCCGCTGGCGGGGGCCCAGATCCGGCGTTTCCTGCTCCTGCACAAGGAGCTGGATCCCGACGACCAGGAGATCACGCGGACGCGCAAGGTCCGGCGGGGGTTCGTCGCGCAGAAGTATGCCGCGCTGATCGACGCGCTCTATTCGGGCGCCGACCACGTGAAGGTCGAGGCCCAGGTGACCTACGAGGACGGCCGCACCGGCACCGTGCGCGCCGAGCTCCGGATCCGCGACGCGGAGGCTTTCGCGGCGGGGATGGCCCGGTGAGCCCGGCGGCCCCGAGCGGGCTCCTCGAGGTGGACGGCATCAGCGTCCGGTTCGGGGCCGTGCAGGCCCTGGATCAGGTCAGCCTGTCGGTGCGCCGGGGCGAGATCATCGCGATCATCGGCCCGAACGGCGCGGGCAAGACCACGCTCCTCAACGTGATCAGCGGCTTCTACCATCCCGCCGCCGGCCACATCCGCTTCGAGGGCCGCGACCGCACCCACCTGGCGCCCTACGACGTGGCCGCCCTCGGGATCGCCCGCACCTTCCAGAACGTGGCCCTGTTCAAGGGCATGAGCGTGCTCGACAACATCATGACCGGCCGCCTCCTCAAGATGAAGGGCAGCTTCCTGCTCGACGCGCTGTACTGGGGCCCGGCCAAGGCGCAGGAGCTCGAGCATCGGGCCTTCGTGGAGCGCATCATCGACTTCCTTGAGATCCAGGCGATCCGCAAGACCCCGGCCGGCCGGCTGCCCTACGGGCTGCAGAAGCGCGTGGAGCTGGCCCGGGCCCTCGCCGCCGAGCCGACCCTGTTGCTGCTGGACGAGCCGATGGCGGGCATGAACGTCGAGGAGAAAGAGGACATGTGCCGCTTCATCCTCGACGTCAACGGGGAGTTCGGGACGACCATCGCCCTCATCGAGCACGACATGAGCGTGGTGATGGACATCTCCGACCACGTGGCCGCGCTCGACTACGGACGGAAGATCGCGGACGGCACGCCCGCCGAGGTCCGCAACGACCAGGCGGTCATCGACGCCTACCTGGGCGTGAGCCATGTGTGAGGCGGGCGCGTGATGGATCTGCTCTACGGCGTCTTCGTGGGGCCGTTCCGGGACATGGTCACCGCGCCGACCTTCCTCGCCGAGGTCCTGATCGGCGGCGTCGCGGCCGGCCTCATGTACTCGCTGGTCGCCCTGGGCTTCGTGCTGATCTTCAAGGCCTCCGGCGTCTTCAACTTCGCCCAGGGGGTCATGGTCCTCTTCGCGGCCCTGACCCTGGTGGGGTTGATGGAGCGCGGGGTCCCCATGGTGGTGGCCCTCGCGCTCACGATCGGGGTGATGGTGGCGCTGGCCTTCGCCATCGAGCGGGTGGTGCTGCGGCCGCTCGTGAACCAGGAGCACATCATCCTGTTCATGGCCACCATCGGGCTCAACTTCTTCCTGGAAGGGCTCGGGGAAATGGTGTGGGGGGCCAACGTCAAGAAGCTCGACATCGGCATCCCCGACGAGTCCTTCACGGTGGCGGGCATCCTGATCAACAAGCTCGAGATGACGGCGGCGGCCACCGCCGCCGTCCTGGTCGGCGTCCTCGCCGTGTTCTTCCAGCGCACCAAGATCGGGCGCGCGCTCCGGGCGGTGGCCGACGATCACGAGGCGGCGCTCAGCCTCGGCATCCCGCTCCGGACGATCTGGGTGGTGGTGTGGTCGGTGGCCGGCATCGTCGCCATCGTGGCCGGCATCATGTGGGGGGCCAAGAGCGGGGTGCAGTTCAGCCTCTCCCTGATCGCGCTCAAGGCCCTGCCGGTGCTGATCCTGGGCGGATTCACCTCGGTGCCGGGCGCCATCGTGGGCGGGCTGATCATCGGCACCGGCGAGAAGATCGGCGAGGTCTACTGGGGGCCGCTGGTCGGCGGCGCGATCGAGAACTGGTTCGCCTACGTGGTCGCCCTCGCCTTCCTGCTGGTCCGTCCCCAGGGCCTCTTCGGCGAAAAGATAATCGAACGCGTGTAACCCGTGATCTATCGCGAGGCCGGGCAGTTCAAGACGAGTTACGCGGCGGACCAGGCCGTGTTTCCCATCGTGCAGGACCGCGTGGTGGTGGCCGCGTTCCTCGTGCTCGCGTTCGTGCTGCCCCCCGCGGTGGCCAGCGAGTACTGGCTGCAGGCGGTGCTGATCCCGTTCCTGGTCTACGCGATGGCGGCGGTGGGGTTGAATCTCCTGACCGGCTACGCCGGCCAGGTCTCGCTGGGGACCGGCGGCTTCATGGCGGTGGGGGCCTACGCGGCCTTCAAGCTCACCACCGCGTTTCCGGGGCTGAGCATCCCGGTCGTGTTCGTGCTGGCCGGGGTGATGGCGGCGGCGGTCGGCATCGTCTTCGGCCTGCCGAGCCTGCGCATCAAGGGCTTCTACCTGGCGGTGGCCACCCTGGCCGCCCAGTTCTTCCTGATCTGGCTGTTCAACAAGGTGGCCTGGTTCGTCAACTACGCCTCGTCGGGCACGATCACCGCGCCGCCGCGGACGGTGCTGGGCGTCATGGTGACGGGCCCGGAGGCGAGCGCGGCGGCGCGCTACGTGGTCGCGCTGGCCCTGGTCGTCGTGTTCTCCGTGGTGGCCAAGAACCTGGTACGGGGCCGCGTCGGCCGGTCGTGGATGGCCATCCGGGACCGGGACATCGCGGCGGAGATCATCGGGGTGCGGCCGCTCCGGACCAAGCTGCTCGCCTTCGCGATCTCGTCGTTCTACTGCGGCATCGCGGGCTCCATGCTGGTGTTCCTGTTCCTGGGCAGCGCCGAGACGCAGGCCTTCGACATCAACCAGTCCTTCCTGGTGCTGTTCATGGTCATCATCGGAGGCCTCGGGTCGATCCTGGGCTCGTTCCTCGGCGCCGCGTTCATCATTCTCATGCCCATCTTTCTCACCAACGCCCCCCACTGGCTCGGGCTCGACGTCTCGGTGGCGCTCCAGAAGCAGGTCGAGCTGATGATCTTCGGGGGCCTCATCCTGTTCTTCCTGATCGTCGAGCCGCACGGGCTGGCGCGCCTCTGGCAGATCGCCAAGGAGAAGCTCCGCCGGTGGCCGTTCCCGCATTGACCGAGCACCCAAGGAGGACACCATGAAAAGCAGAACTCTCACGATCGCGCTCCTGGCCGTCGCGCTCACCCTGGCCCCGTGGGCGGGTGGCGCCCTCGCCCAGGACAAGACCCTGTTCATCCCATTGCTGGTCTACCGGACCGGGCCCTACGCCCCCAGCGGCATTCCCCTCGCCAACGGCGGGGCCGACTACCTCAACCTGCTCAACGAGCGCGACGGCGGCATCAACGGCGTCAAGATCACCTTCGAGGAGTGCGAGACGCAGTACGACACCAAGCAGGGCGTCGAGTGCTACGAGCGGCTCAAGTCGAAGAATCCGATCCTGGTCAATCCCTACAGCACCGGCATCACGTACCAGCTCATCCCGAAGGCGTCGGTGGACAAGGTCGTCGTGCACTCGATGGGGTACGGGATGACCGCCTCCGCCGACGGCCGGTGGTTCCCGTGGGTGTTCAACTTCCCGATGACCTACTGGAGCCAGGCCTCCGCCTTCGTCAAGTACGTGGGCCAGCAGGAAGGCGGGATGGACAAGCTCAAGGGCAAGAAGATCGCCCACATCTATCACAACAGCCCCTACGGCAAGGAAGCCAATCCCACCCTCGAGGAGCTGGCCCGCCGCCTCGGGTTCGAGCTGACGCTGCTCGCGGTCGATCATCCCGGGCAGGAGCAGAAGGCCACGTGGCTGCAGGTGCGCCGGCTCAATCCCGACTGGATCTACATCTCGGGGTGGGGCGTGATGAACCAGGTGGCGGTGAAGGAGGCGGCCGCCCACGGGGTGAAGATGGACCGCGTGATCGGGAACTGGTGGACGGGCACCGAGGCCGACGTCGTCCCCGCGGGGGACTCGGCCAAGGGCTACAAGTCGATGGCCTTCCACGCGGCGGGCGCCAACTTCAAGGTGCACCAGGAGATCTTCAAGCACGTCTACGACAAGGGGAAGGGCGCCTACGGGACCGACCGCTCCCGGGTCGGCGAGGTGCTGTACAACCGCTTCGTGATCAACGCGATGCTCGACACCGAGGCCATCCGCACCGCGATGGCCAA
>Ga0190265_10003059_pt1 | contig 11389 bp, 12 predicted proteins | sample Popmic124T_FD_133135 | JGI IMG/M metagenome (GOLD analysis project Ga0190265, IMG submission 133135) | Populus adjacent soil microbial communities from riparian zone of Indian Creek, Utah, USA - 124 T | ecosystem: Environmental > Terrestrial > Soil > Riparian zone | place: USA: Utah | collected...
CCTCGAGCTCGTCGGCCTGCTGGCGCGCCTTGTCCCAGATGGGGGTGCGCACGGCGCCGGGCTCGACGACGATCGTGCGGATGCCCCACGGTCGCAGCTCATGGCGCAGCGACTCGGCGACCGCCTCGACGGCGAACTTCGACGCGCCGTACGGCGCCATCATCCCGAGCGACACCCGCCCGCTGATCGAGCCGATGAACACGATCCGGCCCGGTGGCGTCGCCACCCGCAGCAGCGGGATGCACGCCTTGGTGACCGCGACCTGGCCGACGACGTTGACCTCCAGCTGCTGGCGCCACCGCTCGAGGGCCAGGTGCTCGACCGGCCCGCCGAACGCCACGCCGGCGTTGTTCACGAGGGCGTCGAGCCCGTCGTCACCGACCAGCGCCGCCACCCGCTTCACCGCCGACTCGACCTGCCCCTCGTCGGTGATGTCGAGTTGCACCGGCTCGACCCCCGGGTGGCGATCGATCCGGTCGGCGTCGGCCTCCGTGCGGACCCCGGCGAACACCCGCCACCCCGAGCGCCCGAGCCGGGTCGCGATCGCCTCGCCGATCCCCGTCGACGCCCCCGTCACCACGACCGTCTGCACGGATCGGGATCGTAGGTGCGGGCGGATCGCTTCCCGCGCTGCGCGCCCTGTCACACGCCGAGCGAGCGACCGACGATCTCGTACATGATCTCGTTCGTGCCGCCGTAGATCCGCTGCACGCGCGCGTCCCGCCACAGCCGCGAGATCTCGTACTCGCTCATGTAGCCATAGCCGCCGTGCAGCTGCACGCAGCGGTCGACGACCACGTTCTGGAGGTCGGTCGTCCACGCCTTCGCGCCCGCCGCCTCCGCCGGTGTGAGCTCGCCCGCCAGGTGCGACGCCACGCACTGATCGACGTACGCGCGCGCCGCCGCGACCTGCGTCACGTGCTCGGCCAGCGCGAAGCGGTTCGCCTGGAACGCGCCGATCGGCTGCCCGAACGCCTCGCGCTCCTTCGCGTAGCGCAGCGTGATCTCGAGCGCGTGCTCGGCTGCGGCCACCGCGCTGACCGCCATCGACAGGCGCTCGCGCGGGAGGTTCGCCATCAGGTGGCGAAAGCCGCGCCCCTCCTCGCCGAGCAGGTTCCGCGCCGGCACGCGCGCGTCGTCGAAGAAGAGCTCGGCGGTGTCCTGCGCCCAGCGGCCCGCCTTCTCCAGCTTGCGCCCACGGGCGAACCCCGGCGTGCCGGACTCCACGGCGAGCAGGCTGAACCCGTCCTTGCCCCCGTCCGGCGACGTCCGCGCGGCCACGATGATCAGGTCCGCCGCGATCCCGCTGGTCACGAACGTCTTCGTGCCGTTGAGGACGAAGTCGTCGCCCTCGCGCCGCGCGGTCGCCTTCATGCCGAGCAGGTCCGAGCCCGCGCCGGGCTCGGTCATCGCGATCGCCGCGATCAGCTCGCCGCGGACGAACGGCGGCAGCCAGCGCGCCTGCTGCTCCGCGTCGGCGAGGTCGACCAGGTACGGCACGAGGATGTCGTTCTGCATCGTGAAGTTGTCGCCCACCGCCCCGGCGTAGGCGACCTCCTCGTCGATGACCGCGTTGAAGCGGAAGTCGCGCAGGCCGAGTCCGCCGAACGCCTCCGGCACCTCGAAGCCGACGAGCCCCTGGTCGGCCGCGAGCGTCCAGAACGACCGCGGCACGATCCCGGCCCGCTCCCATGCGTCGGTGTTCGGAACGGCCTCGCGACGCAGGAACTCGCGGACCATCGCGCGGAAGTCGTCGTGCTCGGGCTCGAAGATCGTTCGCCGCATCCGCTCACCCGGCCCCGAGCCGAGCGGCGGCGTCGAGCCGCACCGTGACGCCGTTGAGCAGCGTCGACTCCATCGCGGCGCGCACGACCGCCGCGAACTCCTCGGGCCGGCCGAGCCGCCGGGGAAAGACCTGCTCGGCGACGAGCGCCTGCCGCTCGGCGTCCGCGAGCCCGTCGAGCATCGGCGTGTCCATGACGCCCGGCGCGATCGTGACCACGCGGATCCCGTGCGCGCCCAGGTCACGGGCGAGCGGCAGCGTCATCGCGATCACCGCCCCCTTCGTCGCCGCGTACGCGGCCTGGCCCGCCTTCCCCTCGATGCCGGCGATCGAGGCGGCGTTGACGATCAGCCCGCGCTCGCCGTCGGGCCCGGGAGGGTTGCGCGCCATCGCGGCGGCGCAGCGGCTCACGACGTCGAACAGCCCGACGAGGTTGACGTCGACGGCATGGCGGAACAGCTCGAGCGGATGCGGCGCGCCATCCGCACCGACGACCGGCTCGCACGGGCTGATCCCGGCGCAGTTCACCACGACGTCGATGCGCCCGAAGCGCCGGACCGCGCCCGCCACGGCGGCCCCGACGTCGTCCGAGCGACGGAGGTCGGCCGCGAAGAACGCCGCGTCGTCGCCGAGGCTCGGCCCCGCCGGCGCCGTGCGATCCACGACCGCCGCGCGGCCGCCGCCGTCGACGAGCATCCGCACCACCGCCGCGCCCAACCCGGACGCCCCGCCCGTGACGAGGCCGATGGAACCGCGGATCTGCATCACGCCGGCCTCAGAACGAGCGCGGGAGCCCGAGGCTCTCGGCGAGGAAGTTGCGGCACATCTCGTTGTTGATCGGGGCGACGCGGTACAGGCGCATGTCGCGCCAGTAGCGCTGCATGTCGTACTCCATCGCGTAGCCGTAGCCGCCGAGCACCTGCATGCCGCGGTCCGCCCCGGCGAAGCACTGCTCCGAGGCGATCAGCTTGGCCATCGTGGACTCGACGCCACACGGCTGCCCGCTGTTCTGGAGCCACGCCGCCCGGTAGGTCATGAGGCGCGACACGTCCAGGCCGCTGTACGTGTCGGCGATCATGTGCTGCACCGCCTGCAGCTGCCCGATCGGCTTGCCGAACGCCCGCCGCTCCTTGGCGTACGCGACCATGTCCTCCAGGACGCCGGCCAGCGCGCCGGTGCAGTTGGCGCCGTTCATGATGCGTTCGCTGTTGAGCGTCTCGGCCAGGATCGCCCACCCGCGATCGACCTCGCCGAGCACGTCCTCGTCGGGAACGAAGACGTCGTCGAGCTGGACCTCGCAGCTGCCGAGCGAGCGCATTCCGAGCTTGGGGATGGGCGTCGCCGTGACCCCGTCGGCCTTCGCGTCGCAGAGGAACACGGTGAGCCCGTGGGACGACTTGCCCTCCGCCGGGGAGGTCCGCGCCACCAGGAACAGCCGATCGGCCGCATGCGCGAGCGTCGACCAGGTCTTCGTCCCGTTCACGACCCAACCTCCGTCGACGCGCCGGGCGCGCGTCTGCATGGCGCTGAGCGCGTCGGTGCCCCCACCGGGCTCCGTCAGCGAGATCGCGAACATCAGCCGGCCGGCTGCGATCTCCGGCAGGTACCGGCGCTTCTGCTCCTCCGTGCCGGCCGCGCCGATCGCCTTTGCGTCGAAGAGGGTGATGCCGAGCAGCCAGTACAGGCCGGCCAGGCTGCGTGACAGCTCCTCGTCGAGGATCACCTGCTCGAGGATCCCGCCGCCCTGCCCCCCGTACTCCTCGGGGATGCCGACGCCGGTCAGGCCCGCCGCGCCGAGGCGTTCCCACAGGTCCCATGGGAAGTCCTCCTGCGCCTCGACCTCGCGGGAGTAGGCCTTCGTCAGCTCGCGGTCGACGAGGTCGCGGACGGCACGCCGGAACGCCTCCTGCTCGTCCGTGAAGGCGAAGTTGAGGCCCGCGGTCGCGACGGCGTCCATCGTCCGGACAGTACCAGAGCGCGGCGGTTGTATTCCACCAAACTCTTGGTCTAACATCAGTTCATGGGCAGCGGCCCTTACGCGCACGTCGCCGGCTTCCGCTTTCCCGGCGGGCGCACCGTCGTGCCGCGCTGGATGAACCAGCTGTGGTGCGACGCCGTGTGCTCCCCGGACACCACGCCGGACGTGCATCCGATGCTCGTCTACTACGCGGCCGTCCAGGGCTCGGGCGTCGACTTCGACACGATCTTCGACCTCATGGACGCGTCGGTCGAGTCGGGCGTCATGGTCGGCGAGCAGCGCTTCCGCTTCGCGCGCGCGCTCGCGGTCGGGAAGCCGTACGACGTGCGTGGGGGGATGACCTCGGTGGAGCGCAAGGCCGGCCGGCGCGCAGGCGTCTTCGACATCGCGACGTTCGAGCTCGAGCTGCGCGACCCGGATGGCGGCGCGCAGGTGGCGACGAGCGCGACGAGCTTCGTCTTCCCGCGCCGGGACGCGTCATGAGCGCTCCCGCGACGCTGTCGCCGGGCATGCTCCTCCCGCCGCTGACGATCGACGCGGTCGACCCGGAGAAGATGAAGCTGATGGCGGCGCTGCTGCGCGATCCCAATCCGATCCACATCGACGCGGACGCCGTCGCGGCGCTGGGACTGGGCGAACGTCCGATCAACCAGGGGCCGGCGAACCTGTCCTACCTGCTGAACATGGTCGTCGGCTGGCGGGGCGCGATCGACTCCCTGCGGTCGGTCGACGTCCGCTTCCTCGGCAACGTCTTCGCCGGCGACCGCGTGGAGTGCCACGGCACGGTGACGGCCGTCGACCCCGAGACCGGCCTTGCGACCCTCGACGTCCACGCGACCGCCGGCGACCGCCGTGTCCTCCAGGGCACGATCCTCGTCGCCTGACGCGGTCCGGCTGCGCCTGCCGGTCCCGTTCCCGATCGGTCACGTCAACGCGTACGTCCTGCCGGGCGAGCCGTTCACGCTCGTCGACCCCGGGCCCCGGTGGGACACGACGCGGGCGCACCTCGAAGCCGCCCTTCGCGCGCTGGGGCGACGGGTCGAGGACGTGGAGCTCGTGCTGCTCACCCACCACCACGACGACCATGCCGGCCTCGCAGCCGAGGTGCGGGAGCGTGCCGGCTGCGAGGTCGCCGCACACGCGCGCACCGCGGACGCCCTGCGTGACCACCGCCGGACGCGGGCCGCGGAGGATCGGATCGCCGCGTCGCTGCTGCGCTGCCACGGCGCGCCCGCCGGCATCGTCGCCACGGTCGCCGAGGCGACCCAGCGGGCGCTGCGCTACGCGACCTCGGTCGTGGTCGACCGACCGCTCGAAGACGGTGACCGGCTCACGGCCGGCGGGCGCGAGCACGCCGTCCAGCTCGTGCCCGGGCACAGCTGCACCGACACGCTATACGTGGACGACCGCCAGGCCGCGATCGCGGGCGACCTGCTGTTCGCGACGGGCCTCCCCGTGCTGCTCGCGCACGACGGGCCCCGCGCCCGGGCGCCGCTCGCGCGCCATCGGGACGCGCTGCGCCGCGCGCAGGCACTGCACCTCTCCGTCGCGTACGTCGGACATGGTGACGTCGTCCACGGTCCGGACCTGCGGATCCGCCACGCGCTCCGCGCGCAGGACGAGCGCGCGCGCGACGTGTTCGCCGCGATCCCCGGCGGGTCGCACACCGCATGGGAGCTCGTGCGCCGCGTCTGGCCCGCGCGGCGCCTGTCGGGCGCCGAGCATCCGATCTCGTGGCCCTTCGTCGTGCTGTGCGACATGCTCGCGTGCCTCGAGCGGCTGCGTGAGCAGCGACTCGTCGTCGCCGACGTCGAGGACGTCGTGCGCTTCCGCCGCTCACGTCAGGCGCGCCATCAAACGTCCGGGTGGTAGACACGCCTCACACGCGCTGGATCAGCGTGTTGGTGCCGATGCCGCCGCCGCAGCACATCGTCACGAGGCCGAGCTCCTTGTCCGACCGCTCGAGCTCGTGGACGAGCGTCGTGATCAGGCGCGCGCCCGTCGAGCCGAGCGGATGCCCGAGCGCGATCGCGCCGCCGTTGACGTTGACGCGGTCCATGTCGGCGCCGAGCTCCCGCCGCCAGGCGCCGACGACCGACGCGAAGGCCTCGTTGACCTCGACGAGGTCCACGTCGTCCATCGCCAACGAGTTCCGGCGCAGGATCTCGCGGGTCCCCGGGATGGGGCCGGTGAGCATGGTGACGGGATCGACCCCCACCGCGACGTGGTCGACGATGCGCGCGCGCGGCGCGATCCCCAGCTCCTCGGCCGTCTCGGCCGCCATGAGCAGGACGGCCGCGGCGCCGTCGGAGATCTGCGAAGCGTTGCCCGCCGTGATCTTCCCGTCGTCCTTGAAGGCCGGCTTGAGCGCGGCGAGCGCCTCGAGGCTCGTGTCCGGACGGATGCCCTGGTCGCGCACCACGGTGTCGCCGTCGACGCGGATCGGCACGATCTCCCGGTCGAAGCGGCCCGCGCGCGCCGCCGCCGCGGCGTTCGCGTGCGAGCGCAGCCCGATCTCGTCGAGCTCCTCGCGCGGGATCGCCCACCGGTCGGCGATCAGCTCCGCGCTGAGGCCCTGGTCGACGAGCTGGTAGCGATCCAGCAGCGGCTGCGGCCACGGGTCGCCGAGCTCGTCGTGGTACTTGCGCCCGGCGAACATGGGGATCCGCCCGAGGTGCTCGACGCCGCTGCCGATCGCGACGTCGTGGATCCCGGACGCGATCAACGACGCGGCGAAGTTCACCGCCTGCTGCGCGGATCCGCACTGGCGGTCGATCGTCGTCGCGGGCACCTCGTAGGGCAGGCCCGCCTGCAGCCAGGCGTTGCGGCCGACGTTCCACGACTGCTCGCCGATCTGCTGCACGCAGCCCGTCACCACGTCGCCGACCAGGAGCGGATCGATGCCCGCGCGCTCGATCACCGCCGTGTAGCACGCGCCGAGCAGCTCGTTGGGATGCACGTCGCGGAACACGCCCTTCTGCGGATGCCCGCGACCGATCGGGGTCCGCGCGGCCTCCACGATCACGACGTCACGTCCGTTCATCGGTCACCTCGGTCTCGGGTCCATTCGGCATGCAACTCGTCCGGCGCGTCCCAGTGCTGCTCCAGGCCCTGGGGCAGCCCGTCCAGGATCAGCCGGGGACGCACCTCGCGCGCGATCCGCGTGAGCGCGGCGCACCGCGCCTGCGCGCGCAGCCCGGCGGGGAGCCGCAGGACGGCGACGTCCATCCCCCATGCCGCACGCTCGCCGACGAGGCGGCGCAGGAGCGCGGCCCGGTCGAACGCGCCGTCGCCGTCGGCGACGACGTCGATCACGCCGGGCCGGCGGATCCGCAGGCACGCGGCCCCGAGCGTCGCGGCCGTGGCGTCCCAGTGGCCGGCGGGGGACTCGGCGCGCTCGTCGTCCACCGCAACGTAGGGCAGCATCCGGGAGCGCGCCACGGCCGGTCCTGCGGGACCGCAGACCCAGATCGGGAGCTCGAGCTGGGCAGGCGACGGCGTCACCCGGATCCGCGCCTCGACGTCCGAGTGCTCCGGCAGGCCCGCCGGGATCCGCCAGTGGACCCCGTCGTGGGAGAACGGGCGCGCGGCCAGCGCCTGCTGCAGCACGTCCACGGTCTCCTCGAGCAGCGCGACGTCCGCACCGGCCACGGTCAGCGTCAGGCGACCGCCGCTCGCGAGGTCGGCGACCGCGCACTCCTCCGCGAGCGTGAGCGGATGCGCCCCGGCTTCCACCCGGACCACCAGCCGCACCGACGGGGCGACCGTCGCGGCGCCCGCGGCGGCGACGAGCGGCGCCGCGGCGCCGCCGGCGTCGATCCACGCGAGATCGAAGCCCAGGCGCTGCACGAGCTCGACGTCACGCAGGAGCGGGTCGGTGAGGACGGCGCCGAGCCTCATGCGAGCTGGGGCACGACGTCGGCGGCGATCTGCTGCAGGTTCTCGCGGTACGCGGCCGGGCTGTCGTGATCGGCGAGCTGCAGCACCACGAGGTCCACGCCGAGCGCCTCGATCGCCGCCAGCTCCTCGACGATCGCCTCCGCGGGCCCGACGGCGGCGGTCGACGCGCTGCGCCGCATCTGGGCGCCCAGCAGCTCCGGCGCAGCGAAGCCGCGCTGCCCTCCGAGGCGCCACCACGCGCCTCCGTACTCGCCGATGTCCTGGGCGATCGCGCTGCGCGCGCGCCGTTCCTCCGCCGCGCTCCCGTCCGTGAGCCATGCCTGCTTGAGCACGCCGACGCGGCCGAGCTCGACCCCATGACCGGCGGCGGCCTGCCGCGCACCGTCGAGCACGCGCGCCAGCTGCGCCGGGCGCATGCTCGACGGCAGGAACAGCGAGAGGCCACGCCGCGCGGCGCGCTCGAGCGAGCGCTCCGCGATGCCGCCGATCCAGATCTGCGGGCCGCCGCCCGCCCATTCCTGCGCGAGCACGTCCAGCGCGCGATCCATCCGTGCGCCGCGCCGGCGGCGGCTCAGCCCGAGCGCGTCGAGCTCCGGCTCGCGGTAGCCCAGCCCCACCCCCAGCTCCGTGCGCCCGGGTGCGAGGCGCTCGAGCGTCGAGCCGGCGCGCGCGATGCGCTCCGGATCGTGCAGGGGCAGCAGCAGGACGCCCGTCCCGACGTGCAGCGTCGTCGTCGCAGCGAGCACCGCCGCCCCGGCCACCAGGAGCGCGGGACACCACCCGTCATACCAGTTGTGGTGCTCCGACAACCAGAGCGAGTGGAAGCCGAGCCGCTCGGCCGTGCGAGCGTCGTCCACGAGCTGGGCGTACAGCTCGGCGTGGTGCGCCGGCGCGCGCTCCGGCGCGCGCATGCACCACAGCCCGACGCCTACGTGCACGTTGTTCGAGAGGTGGTGAGCATCTACCGTCCGGTTGTTTGTCTGATGCTACCATGCCGCCGATGACGAGCGCCACGACGATGCGCGCGGTGACCCACCGCTACTTCGCGTGCCTCGACGCGGAGCACTGGACCGACTTCGGCACGCTCTGGACCGAGGACGCGAGCGTGCGGGCCGTCGGCGCCCGGCCGCGCGACGGCAGGGAGGCGATCGTCGCGTTCTACGCGAAGCTCTTCACTCCGTGGGTCGAGCACGAGGATCGTCCGGTCCGGCTCGTCGTGTGCGAGGCCGACCAGGTCGTCACGGCCGAGGTGCGGTTCTCCGGCCTGACCGCGGACGGCCGGCGCGTCGGCTTCGACGCGGTCGACGTGATCGACTTCAGCGGCGACCGGATCAGCCGCCTGACGAACTGGTACGACATCGACTACGCCCGCCGCTCACTCGCCGGCACCGCCGCGTAGCGAGCGAGGCCGCCGGCCGACGCCTGGTAGGGCGGCAGCAGGTGGCCGAGCTTCGTCGACTTCGTCGTCAGGTAGCTGAGGTTCTCGGTGGTGGGCGGGATCACGAGCGGCACGCGCTCGGTGACCTCGAGGCCGTAGCCCTCCAGCCCCGCGCGCTTCGCGGGGTTGTTGGTCAGGAGCCGCATCCGGCTGATGCCGAGATCGCTGAGGATCTGCATGCCGATGCCGTAGTCGCGGCGATCGCTCGGGTGGCCGAGGCGCAGGTTCGCCTCGACGGTGTCCAGGCCGCCGTCCTGCAGCTCGTAGGCCCGCAGCTTGTCGAACAGGCCGATGCCGCGCCCCTCGTGGCCGCGCATGTACACGACCGCGCCGTTCCCCTCGGCGGCCACCAGCTCGAGCGCGCGCTGCAGCTGGGTGCCGCAGTCGCAGCGGCGCGAGCCGAACACGTCGCCGGTGAGGCATTCCGAGTGCATCCGCACGAGCGGGACGCGCGTCGGGTCCAGCTCGGGCGTGACCAGCGCGATGTGCTCGTGCTCGTCGACGAGGTCGCGGAACCCGATCGCGCGGAAGCTCCCGGCGTCCAGCGGCATGCGCGCGTCGCTGACCCGCACGACGAGCTTCTCGCGCTTGCGCCGGTGGGCGATCAGGTCGGTGATCGTCACGACCGGGATCCCGTGATCGCGCGCGAAGCTCAGCAGCTTCGGGAGCCGTGCCATCTCGCCGTCGGCGTCCGCGATCTCGCAGATCACGGCGGCCGGCGACATGCCGGCGAGCCGCACGAGATCGACCGAGGCCTCGGTGTGCCCGGCCCGCTTCAGCACCCCTCCCTCCTGATACGCGAGCGGGAAGACGTGACCGGGACGCGTCAGGTCGGCCGCGGACGTCCCAGGGTCCGCCAGCGCACGGATCGTGCGCGCCCGGTCCGCGGCGGAGATCCCGGTCCCGCCCGCCCGGTGGTCCACGCTCACGAAGAACGCGGTGCCCTTCGGATCGGTGTTGCGGGCCACCATCGGCGCGATGTCGAGCCGGTCGAGGCCGGAGCGCAGCATGGGCACGCAGACGAGCCCGCGCCCGTGCACCGCCATGAAGTTGACGGCCTCGGGGGTGACGAGCTCCGCCGCCATGACGAGGTCGCCTTCGTTCTCGCGGCTGGCCGAGTCGACCACGATCGCCATCCCACCGCGCCGGATCGCGTCGAGCGCGTCCCCGATCGCCGCGAGTCGCGGCGTCGTGGGATCAACGGCGTGCAGGCTGCCGGTCGGGAGGCTCCCTTCCACCGCCCGCCCGGCTGCATCGGGGCTGCTCACGTGCTCGCCTCGACGGCGGGCGAGCACGGTGTGTTCTCGGCGTTCGGGTTGTCCTCGCGCGTCCAGCGCGGACCGAAGAACGCCAGGCCGAACGCGGCGAGGTCCTCCTCGTTCCAGCGGACCGGCGTCCAGTCGGGATCGAAGATCGGGTAGCCGCCGGCGTAGAGCTCGATCCGGTGCCCGCTCCCGGGGTCCCGCACGTAGTAGAAGAACCCCTGGGTGATCCCGTGCCGCCCCGGCGCGAGGTCGACCTGGACGTCGTGCTCGGCCACGACGTCGGCCATGCGGGCGATGTCCGCGAAGCCCTCCATCGCGAACGCGACGTGGTTCATGCGCCCGGAGCGCCCGAGCACGTCGATCGTGAGCGCCAGGTCGTGCGCCTGCGAGGTGACCGAGAGCCACGAGCCACTGATCCGCCCGTCGTCCGTCTCGATGTACTCGCGCCGCTTGAACCCGAGCTGCTCCCGGATCCATTGCTCCGCGTCGGGGAGCAGCGCCGCGCCCGTCGCGAGGTTGATGTGGTCCAGCCGCCGCGGCGCACCCGCCTTGATGCGGGTGGAGTTCGTCGGCAGCCGCGAGCGCAGGTGCGCCGGCGCGAGCGGCTTGTCGATGTCGTAGAGCAACTCGAGCGGCGCGTCCACGAATGGGGCGACGAAGCGGATCGCCTCGCCCTGGCCGAGCTCGTGCTCGCCGCGGTCCAGCCGCGTGACCTCGACGCCGGCCGCCTCGAACCGGCGCTGGAACTCGCGCACGTCGTCAGCCGCCGCGGTGCGGAAGGCGATGTGGTCGACACCGGTCGGGCCCTCTTCGAGGGTCAGCGAATGGTGGTCGAGCTCCCCGAAGCACCGCAGGTAGACGCGCCGCTCGTCGCGTGCGACCTCGTCGAGACCGAGCAGATCGCGGAAGAACCACAGCGAGCGCTCGACGTCCGGCGTCACGAGCGCGACGTGGGCGAGCGTGCAGAGGGCGGGACACATGCGTTCTCCTCTTGGAGCAGGCATCGGGGATCGCGCGATGTTCAC
>Ga0190265_10003060_pt1 | contig 11389 bp, 9 predicted proteins | sample Popmic124T_FD_133135 | JGI IMG/M metagenome (GOLD analysis project Ga0190265, IMG submission 133135) | Populus adjacent soil microbial communities from riparian zone of Indian Creek, Utah, USA - 124 T | ecosystem: Environmental > Terrestrial > Soil > Riparian zone | place: USA: Utah | collected...
ACGCCCGCGAGCACCTCACCGTCGAGATGGCGCTCTACCTGCTGGGCGAGTTCGGCGAGGACTACGCGACGGACCCCCGGATAGCGGACGCCGTCGACGGCCGCGAGATCTGGATCGTCCCCGATCTCAACCCGGACGGCGGCGAGTACGACATCGAATCCGGCTCCTACCGCAGCTGGCGCAAGAACCGTCAGCCCAACTCCGGCTCCAGCGCCGTGGGTACGGACCTGAACCGCAACTGGGACTACAAGTTCGGCTGCTGCGGCGGCTCCTCCGGCAGTCCGAGCTCCGAGACCTACCGCGGCGCGGCCCCCGAGTCCGGACCGGAGGTCAAGGTCGTCGCCGACTTCGTACGCTCCCGCGTGGTCGGAGGCAAGCAGCAGATCAAGGCCGCGATCGACTTCCACACCTACAGCGAACTGGTGCTCTGGCCCTACGGATACACCACCGACGACACCGCCGAGGGCCTCACCCAGGACGACCGCGACGCCTTCGCCGCCGTCGGCGAGAAGATGGGCGCCAGCAACGGCTACACCCCCGAGCAGTCAAGCGACCTCTACATCACGGACGGCTCGATCGACGACTGGCTGTGGGGCAACCAGAAGGTCTTCGGCTACACCTTCGAGATGTATCCGGAGAGCATCCTCGAAGGCGGCTTCTACCCGCCCGACGACGTCATCGAGCGTGAAACGAGCCGCAACCGGGACGCGGTACTCCAGCTGATCGAGAACGCCGACTGCATGTACCGCTCCATCGGCAAGGAAGCGGAGTACTGCACCGGCACCTGAGTCGTCCGCACCTGCCGGACGGGGGCCGGGGCACGCACTTCACGTGCCCCGGCCCTCGTTGGGCGTACGACCCTCCGGCTCACTGGCCGGAATCATCGCCTGACGGGCTTCCTGAACGGCCGGATGCGCCGCTGCGAACTGCAAGTCCACTCGCGACGAGGACACGTTCGTGGCCGCTCAGTCGAGACAGAACTCGTTGCCCTCGATGTCCTGCATCACGAGGCACGACTCGTCCTCGTCATCGGCAGGCAGTAGTCGTACGCGTGCCGCGCCGAGCGCGATCAGTCGGGCACATTCGGCCTCAAGTGCGGCCAGGCGCTCTTCACCCACGAGCCCGGTGCCGACCCGCACGTCAAGATGGAGCCGGTTCTTGACGGCCTTGCCTTCGGGAACGCGCTGGAAGAACAGTCGCGGGCCCACACCTGAGGGATCAATGCAGGCGAACGCCGAACCCTGACGCTCAGGCGGCAGTGAGCGGTCGAAATCGTCCCAAGTAGCAAACCCCTCCGGTGGCGGCGGTACGACGTACCCCAGCACCTCGCACCAGAAGCGAGCGACGCGCTCAGGTTCTGCGCAGTCGAAGGTGACTTGGAACTGCTTGATCGACCCCATCGGTCCAGCGTAGACGCCCCGGGGCTCCGGGCTGGTCGGTTCCTGCGTGATGGTGCGTCGGCGTACGGTCCGGTTCGCTGCCACTCGGCTCGTCAACGCCGTGGAGATTTCAGGCTGTTGAGGAGCGCGCGCAGCACCGCGAGGAGGTGGGCGTGATCGGTGGGCTCCCTGAGCAGCTTGCGGGCCGCATGGACGGCGAGCACGCCGAGGATCAACCGGACCAGAGCGCTGCTGACGGCGACAGCGGCCAACCCCCAGGCGGCAACACCCATGTCGAAGTTGCGCACATCGATCACCCTCTCGGATCAGGAGATCTCCGGTGTAGCGCGGCAACGCACCGATCCGCTGCCCCGCAGCTGCGCGGAGTTGGCCGCTCGACCCGAACTCCTCGCAGCTGCGCCCCTGTTGGCCGGACGGCGGCGAGGGGAGCATGCGTGCATGAGCGATACGGATGAGCCGCCGGGTCCCCGGAACAAACGGGGCCTGCCTTCCCCATACCAGCAGGACCTGAGCGGGGTGCTGCGCAATCTCAGGCGCTTCACTCCCCTCGGCCGCCGCCTGCAAGCGAACAGCCGGGAGACCGCCGCGCTTCTCGCCGCTGGAATGCGGCTGCTGGATCGGCACTTCGGCCCCGGCACCCAGCAGCGCGTCAACAGCGGGTTCCTGTTGCTCGGCCCCCTCTCCCTGCGCAAGGTCGCGGAGGAGTTCAACCGCAATCCGCCCCCGTTCATCCGGCACGGCAACGGCGAAGCGTTGCTGAGAGGCCGCTGGACGCCGCACTCGAACTTCATCATCGACCTGCTCAACTTCGCCCTTTGGCGGGAGAATTACCGGCCGGAATACCGGAAGCAGCGGAAAGCCAACATCGAAAGACTGGTGCGCGGGCCGGACTTCGCAGGCGCCGTGCACGAAGTCGCCCACCGGCACGCCGCCGAGGGCGTCGATCTGCCCCAAGTCCGGCTGAGCCTCGCCCTCATGGCGGCGGCCGAGGGAGACGACGAGGTCAGGCGGATCATCTCCGCCGTGTACGTGGACTACCTCGGCTCGTGGAAGCAGCTGTACGCCACCGTGATGCGGGCGCGCCACCTGCGGCTGCGCGAGGGGCTCACCCTCGACGACCTGGCCGACGTCCTGTCCGCGGCCAACGACGGTATGACCCTCCGGGCCATCGGCGACCCCGGTGCCGGCGTCGTCGATCACGACAACGACCGTTCCCTCATGGGCTCGGTGGCGCTCGCTGTGATCTATGCGTTCCTCGAACCGGACGAGGACGCGAGTGGCCTCACACTGGAGCAGGCCGTCGCGGCGAGATTCGACAGACGGCTGTACTGAGACCGCGATCGATCGCGGGACCGTGCTGAGCGGCTGGGACTTGTCCGGCCGGTCATGCGCGGAGCCAGATGACGAGGCAGGCACATGACCGGCAGGACAAAGTCAGGACAAGTCCTAGCCGACGCCCGCCGCCTGCTGGGCGCCGGCGTGCGGCGGGGTGGGTCCTGAGGTCCGGGAAGGCATGGCCCGCAGGATGTTCTCAACGCTCTGCTTCGCGTCGCCGAAGAGCATGCTGCTGTTCTCCCGGAAGAACAGCGGGTTCTGCACACCCGCGTACCCCGAGGCCATCGAGCGCTTGAAGATGACGACGTGCTCCGCCTCCCAGGCCCGCAGCACCGGCATGCCCGCGATCGGGCTGGTGGGATCGTCCATCGCCGCCGGGTTGACGGTGTCGTTGGCGCCGATCACCAGGACGACCGATGTGCGCTCGAAGTCGTCGTTGATCTCGTCCATTTCCAGGACGATGTCGTAGGGCACCTTCGCCTCGGCCAGCAGGACGTTCATGTGTCCGGGCAGCCGGCCGGCTACCGGGTGGACACCGAACCGGACTTCGACGCCCCTCTCGCGCAGGGTGCGGGTCAGCTCGGCGACGGGGTGCTGAGCCTGGGCGACGGCCATGCCGTAGCCGGGGGTGATGATCACCGAGGAAGCCCCTTCCAGGAGTTCCGCGGTCTCTTGCGCCGTGGTCTCACGGTGCTCGCCCTGTTCGGCGTCGCCGCTCGCCGGAGCCTCGATTCCGAATCCCCCGGCGATCACCGAGATGAACGACCGGTTCATGCCCTTGCACATGATGAACGACAGGTAGGCACCGGAGGAGCCGACCAGTGCTCCGGTGATGATGAGGAGGTTGTTGTCGAGGAGGAATCCCGCCGCCGCCGCGGCCCAGCCCGAGTAGCTGTTGAGCATCGAGACCACGACGGGCATGTCGCCACCGCCGATGGAGGCGACCAGATGCACCCCGAGCAGGAGCGCCAGGACGGTGACCGCGATCATCAGGCCCAGGCTGGGTGTGATCGCGAACCAGACCGTCAGGGCCACGAAGCCGGCCAGGGCGCCGAGGTTGAGCAGGTTCTTGCCGGGCAGAACCAGCGGCTGGGACTTGATCCGTGCGGACAGCTTCAGGAAGGCGATGACCGAACCGGTGAAGGTGACCGCGCCGATGAAGATCCCGATGAAGACCTCGGCGTGGTGGATCCGCAGGAGCTCCGCGGCCACGTGTGTCTGCCCGGCTCCCTTCGCTTCGACCTGGAAGTAGCTGTTCCAGCCGACCAGCACCGCGGCCACACCGACGAAGCTGTGCAATATCGCAATGAGTTCGGGCATCTCGGTCATGGCCACGAGGCGGGCCCGCCACAGTCCCGCGGCGCCCCCGATCACCATGGCGACGAGGACCAGGACGGTGGCCGTGACGGGGATGTCGACAGCGGCGACGGCGATGGTGGCGACGAGAGCCAGCGCCATGCCGTAGATCCCGAAGGCGACCCCGGCGCGCGAAGTGCGGTGCCGGGAGAGCCCCGCAAGACTCAGGATGAACAAAAGTGCCGCGACCAGCTCGGCGGCAGACGTGGTGGCGTCCATGGGGCCTCAGCCTTTCGAGAACATGCCGAGCATGCGGCGGGTGACGGAGAAACCTCCGAAGATGTTGACGCTGGTCAGCAGGATCGCCACGAAGGACAGGACGGTGACGGTCGTCCCCTCGTGACCGATCTGCAGCAGCGCCCCGACGACGACGATCCCGGAGATCGCGTTGGTGACGGACATCAGCGGTGTGTGCAGCGCGTGGTGCACCTTGCCGATGACGTAATAGCCGATGACGACAGCGAGCGCGAAGACCGTGAAGTTCTCTGCCAACTGGGCGGGCGAGACGGCGATCAGCGCGAACAGCGCGGCCATGCCGACGCCTGCGAGGGTGTGCCGGGCTGCTGCCGAGAGGCCGGGTTTGTCCTCAGCGGCGGCGGGTTCGGCGGTCTTCGAGTCCGACGGCGCGGGCTTCCCGGCCGACACCTGTACGGGTGGCGGTGGCCAGGTCTTCTCGCCGTTGCGGACCACGGTGACGGACCGGTGGACGATGTCGTCGAAGTCCAGCCGGAGTTGCCCGTCCTTCTCCGGTGTGATCAGTTTCAGCAGATTGACCAGATTGGTCCCGTAAAGCTGTGAGGCCTGAGCGGGCAGCCGTCCCGGGAGGTCGGTGTAGCCGACGATCGTCACACCGTTGTCCGTGACTATCGCCTTCCCGGGGACCGTTCCCTCGACGTTGCCGCCCTGTGCGGCTGCCATGTCGACGATGACGCTGCCCGGCTTCATGGACGCGACGTCCGCGGCGGTGATCAGCCGCGGCGCCGGCTTGCCGGGAATGAGCGCCGTGGTGACGATGATGTCGACGTCGGCCGCCTGCTCGCTGTAGATCTCCGCGGCCCGGCGGTTGTAGTCCTCCGATGTCTGCTTGGCGTACCCGTCGGTGGAGGCCTCCTGCTCCACCTCGACGGCGAGGTACTCCCCTCCGAGCGAGCGGACCTGGTCGGCAACCTCCGGGCGCGGGTCTGTCGCCCGTACGACCGCCCCCAGGCTGCTGGCCGCGCCGATCGCGGCAAGACCGGCCACTCCCGCTCCGGCCACCAGGACCTTGGCCGGCGGCACCTTGCCCGCCGCGGTGACCTGCCCTGTGAAGAACCGCCCGAAGACGTGGGCGGCCTCGATGACCGCCCGGTACCCGGCGATGTTGGCCATCGAGCTCAGTACGTCCAGCGACTGGGCCCGCGAGATCCGCGGCACGGCGTCCATGGCCAGCACCGTGATCGGGCGCTGCGCGAGCTCGTCCAGCAGACCGGGGTTCAGCCCCGGGCCGATCATCCCGACGAGGGTCGCACCTTCGCGAAGCCGTCCGGCCTCCTCGGGAGAAGGCTCGTTGATCTTCAGGACGACGTCCGCCTGCCAGGCGTCGCCGATCCGTGCGCCCGCGTCGGTGTACTTCTGGTCGGGGAATCCCGAGGCCTCGCCGGCTCCGGATTCGACGACGACCTCGTAGCCGAGCTTCAGGATGTGGCGGATGCTCTCGGGGGTGGACGCCACCCGGGTTTCCCCGGCTCTGGACTCGGCGGCGACGCCTACTTGCAGCGGGTGTGAATCTGACATCGGTCTCCCTTTGCGTGTGCTGACGGCTGCGTGATCCGTGACGGGAATCCGGACAACAGCGAACGGGACTGCTCAGGGGTTGCTTTTCGTGCTTTCAGTGTGCCTGTCGCGGAGTGCGAAGCTTCTCCTGCAACGGCCGGCTGTTGATTCGGAACGGAACGGTGTGCCCTGCGTAAGTAACTATCGCGTGTGCGGGGTGGCGCCGACGAGGCAGGTGGAGTGCGGGCAGACCCGGCTCCATGGCGACGCGCAGCGCCGGGCGCCGTGCTGTGCGGGGATAAGGGCGGCTGTCGTCGGACAAGCCCATCGGCGAGAAGCAGACCGGATTCCTCTGTGTCTGCGAGGAATCCGGCGGCGCCGACCGGACTGCGGTCGGCAACGCCGAGTGCAATGAGAGTGTCCGAGGGGGGACTTGAACCCCCACGCCCTGTAAAGGGCACTAGCACCTCAAGCTAGCGCGTCTGCCATTCCGCCACCCGGACAAGGTGCATCGCCCCGGCTCTGCCGTGGCGACGTGCAGCACCATATCAAGCTTTCGGATCGCTCTTCACCTCCGTAATGCCCATGTGAGGGGGCGGCCCGGCGAGTGCCGCCGGGCCGCCCCCGGGCGGTTGGTCAGGCCGCCGTCGGTGTGGTTTCGGCCTCCGGCTGGAGGCGGTAGTCGGGGAAGTTTCCGGGGATGCGTTCGTCGGACGGGCCGTCGGTGACGGCGCGGATGAGGAGTTCACCGCCGACGAAGGCGCCGCGCCAGGAAGCGCCGGAGCCGCCGAAGAGCTCATCGCGGTCCCCGCGTGAACGGGGCTTGCTGTGGCCGGTCTTGAAGGCGCGGATCTGTGGTGCGAGCCGGTCGAAGACCTCCTGGTCGTCGGTGGAGAGGGTGGCGACGAGGGCGCCGTCGCTGGTGTTCATCGCTGCGAGCAGTTCGGCTTCGGTGTCGACCAGGACGATGCTGTCGACCGGCCCGAAGGGTTCCTCGTGGTGCAGCGGGGAGGACGCCGGCGGGGAGAGCAGCGTCGTGGGCGGCAGGTAGGCGGAGGTGTCCTGGCCGGGCAGGAAGTGACCGTCCTCCAGCAAGCCCTGGTAGAGCGGCACGGCTCCGCGGTCGATGGCCTCGCGGGTCTGGCCGGCCAGCTCCTTCGCCTTGGCGGCGTTGATCAGCGGGCCGAAGTCCAGTTCCGGGTACGGGGCCTCCCCGCCGGAGGCACAGGAAGGGTCGTCGGGGAGGGCGGCGACGGCGAGAGGGTGGCCGAAGCGGATGGAGCGGACCGCGGGCAGGTACACCCCGAGGAAGTCGGCGAACTGCGTGCGCTGGACGATGAACCGGGGGTAGGCGGTGCAGCGCTGCTTGGCGTAGTCGAAGCTCTTGCGGATGAGGGGCGTCAGCGCCTCCCAGTCCGAATAGCCCCACACGCCCCAGCAGTTGAGGCCTTCCTGTTCCAGGATGTGCCGCTTTCCGAGGTCGGCCGCGGCTGTTGCGACGCGGGCGCCGGTGTCCCGGCCGCCGACGAAGGACACGCACCCGATCTCCGGTGCACGGACCAGCGGTTCGGACAGGTCGCGTCCGCTGCCGCTGACCAGGCTGAGCGGCAGCCCTTCGCGTACGGCCAGGGCGCAGGCAAGTGTCAGGCAGGCGAGTCCGCCGTCGGTCGGGGTCTTGGCGATCACCGCGTTTCCGGCGAGGGCCTGGATGAGCATGGCGTGGACGAGCACGCTCATCGGGTAGTTCCAGCCGGAGATGTTGCTGACGGGGCCGGGCAGCGAGGTGCGGCCGTCGAGCATCGTGTCGATGTTGTCGACGTACCACCGCACGCCGTCGATCGCCCGGTCGACGTCGGCCCGGGCCTGCTTCCAGGTCTTGCCGATCTCCCAGACGAGCAGCAGTGAGAACAGGTCACGGTGTTCGGTCAGGGCGTCCAGGGTCATGGCGACGCGGGCGCGGCGCTCGGGCAGCGGTACGTGCCGCCAGGCGCGGTGCTGGTCGAGGCAGGCCGACACGGCTTGGCGTGCGGTGGCGGTGTCCAGCATCGGCGGACCGGCGACGGCGGTGCCGTCGACGGGGCTTGCGGCGGGCAGCGGTTCGCCGTCCGTGTGCCAGCCGCCGCGCCAGAGGTTGAGGACGCGGCCGTCGCCGGTGAACGCCTCGGGCGCGAGGTCGCGGCAGCGGCGCCAGGCGTCGGACCAGGCGGTGCCGGACTTGAGGGTGAGGGTGGGTGGGGTCGGGGGCGGGGGTGAGGGTGGGTGTGTATGGCCCATCGTTCTTCTCCGCTCTCGTTGCACTACGGGGCGGGTCGGCGAGGGTTTTGTGAGTTGTGCGCGTCGGCCGGTGGAGCGGAGCCTTCTGGTTTCCTACTGGAGAGTAGCGAGTTGTCCCCGCCCGCACACCGGCCGCCGCACAGATATGCGGAACGTCACGTCAGCCGGTCGAGCACCAGCCTTGCCGTCTCGGTCGGCGTCTCCCCGACGCGTACGCCCGCGGCCTCGAGGGCCTCCTTCTTCGCCCGCGCGGTGCCCGAGGAGCCCGAGACGATGGCGCCCGCGTGCCCCATCGTCCTGCCCTCGGGAGCGGTGAAGCCCGCGACGTACCCGATGACCGGTTTGGTGACGTTCTCCTTGATGAAGGCGGCTGCCCGCTCCTCCGCGTCGCCGCCGATCTCTCCGATCATCACGATCAGATCGGTCTCGGGGTCGTTCTCGAAGGCTTCGAGGCAGTCGATGTGTGTGGTGCCGATGACGGGGTCGCCGCCGATGCCGACGCACGAGGAGAAGCCGATCTCGCGCAGCTCGTACATGAGTTGGTAGGTGAGGGTGCCGGACTTGGAGACGAGACCGATGCGGCCCGGCTCGGGTGCGATGTCGGAGGGGATGATGCCCGCGTTGGACAGGCCGGGGCTGATGAGCCCGGGACAGTTGGGGCCGATGACGCGGGTGCCGCGCTCCTGTGCGTAGGCGCGGAAGGCGACCGCGTCGTGGACGGGAATGCCCTCGGTGATGACGACGGCGAGCCCGATCCCCGCGTCCGCGGCTTCCTGAACTGCCGCCTTGGAGAAGGCGGGTGGGACGAAGAGCACCGAGACGTCGGCGTCCGTCACCTCCCGCGCCTCGGCGACCGACCCGAAGACCGGTATGGAACGGCCGTCGATGTCGGCGTCCTGGCCGGCCTTGCGCGGGTTCACGCCGCCGACGATGTCCGTGCCCGAGGCGAGCATCCGCCGCGTGTGCTTCATGCCTTCCGCGCCGGTCATGCCCTGGACGATGACCTTGCTCTCCTTGCTGAGGAAGATCGCCATTGGTCTCCCGCCTCCCTATGCGGCCGTTGCCGCGGCCGTGGCCAGTTCGGCGGCCCGTTGGGCGGCGCCGTCCATGGTGGTCCGCTGCTCCAGCAGCGGGTGGGGGTGTTCGTCGAGGATCGTGCGGCCGAGCGGGGCGTTGTTGCCGTCGAGCCGTACGACGAGGGGCTTGGTCAGCCGGATCTGCCCGAGCGCCTGGGTGATGCCCTCGGCGACGGCGTCGCAGGCGGTGATGCCGCCGAAGACGTTGACCAGCAGGGACTTCACGTCCGGGTCGCTCAGGACGACGGAGAGCCCGTCGGCCATGACCTGTGCCGAGGCCCCTCCCCCGATGTCGAGGAAGTTGGCGGGCTTCGCGCCGCAGCCCGCGACGACGTCGAGGGTCGACATCACCAGGCCCGCGCCGTTGCCGATGACTCCGACCTCGCCGTCGAGCTTGACGTAGTTCAGCCCCTTGGCCGCGGCTTCGGCCTCCAGCCTGCCGTTGGTGTCACCGTTGCCGTCGCCGTGGACGGTGTCTGCCGGGTCGCCCCAACGTGCCTGCCGGAAACGGGCGTTGTCGTCGAGGGTGACCTTGCCGTCGAGGGCGACGATCGCGCCGTCGGCCGTACGGACAAGGGGGTTGACCTCGACGAGCAGCGCGTCCTCCGACTCCAGTACGTTCCACAGCTTGCGGAGCACCGGGGCGACGTCCGCCGGCAGTCCCGCTTCGGCGACGATCTCGCCGGCGAGTTCGTGCGTCACGCCGTGAGCCGGGTCGACGTGGATGCGCGCCACGGCCTCGGGGCGTGCCTCGGCGACCTCCTCGATCTCCATGCCGCCTTCGGCCGAGGCGATGGCGATGAAGCCGCCCTTCGCGCGGTCGAGGACGTAGGAGACGTAGAACTCCTGCTCCACCTCGACGGGTTGGGCGAGCATCACGCTGTGCACGGTGTGGCCCTTGATGTCCATGCCCAGGATCTGCCGTGCGGTGATCTCGGCTGCTGCCGCGTCGGCTGCCTTCTTCACGCCGCCGGCCTTGCCTCTGCCTCCTGTCTTCACCTGCGCCTTGACCACGACGCCGTGCCTGTCGGCACCGAGCCTTCCGGCCGCTTCCCGTGCAGCTCGCGCGGTGTCTGCGACCTCGGCTTCCGGTACCAGGACGCCGTGGCGATCGAAGAGTTCCCTCGCCTGGTGCTCGTAAAGGTCCACATGTGCTCCCTGGTCGATCTTCGAAACGATCGGTGCACGCCCCCTGGACATCGCTCACTCGATGCGGGATAACAAGGTTCATACAGTATTCGTCGACTGTATGCAATCTGCTCTGACCTTGCTCCACACCCGACGAAGGGACTCGGTAAGCCATGCCCCACGACAGCCAGGACAGCCTCGACGACCAGGACCTGATATCAGGTGGACACCTGGTCGCCAAGGCTCTGAAGGCGGAGGGCGTGGAGGTGATCTACACGCTCTGCGGCGGCCACATCATCGACATCTACGACGGCTGCGTCGACGAAGGAATCGACGTGGCCGACGTACGCCACGAACAGGTGGCCGCGCACGCAGCGGACGGGTACGCCCGGCTCACCGGCAAACCCGGCTGCGCCGTCGTCACCGCGGGACCCGGCACCACCGACGCCGTCACCGGCGTCGAGACGCTGGTGCGCTACGACCTGCCCTTCGTCGGCATCGTCGGCAACAACTCCTCGATGAACCAGATCCGTTACGGCCAGAAGGCCAAGTACGGAGAGGCGCGGGAGCGGAGCGGCAACACCCTCGGCGACGTGCCCTACGACCAGTTCGCGCGGATGCTCGGCGGACACGGCGAAGAGGTACGTGAACCCTCGGAGATCAGGCCCGCGTTGGAGCGCGCCCGCGCCTCCGGCAAGCCGTCCCTGGTCAATGTGTGGATCGACCCGGACGCATACGCCCCCGGAACCATGAACCAGACGATGTACAAGTGAGGTGACCGCGGTGACCGATGTGACCGGCACGACAACAGTGACCGAGAAGGCGCTCGACGGAGTACGGGTCCTGGACATGACTCATGTCCAGTCAGGACCTTCCGCCACCCAGCTCCTCGCCTGGCTCGGTGCCGACGTGATCAAAGTGGAGGCGACCTCCGGGGACATCACCCGCAAACAGCTGCGGGACCTCCCGGACGTCGACTCGCTCTACTTCACGATGCTCAACTGCAACAAGCGCAGCATCACCCTCAACACCAAGTCCGACCGCGGCAAGGAGCTGCTGACGGAGCTG
>Ga0190265_10003061_pt1 | contig 11385 bp, 10 predicted proteins | sample Popmic124T_FD_133135 | JGI IMG/M metagenome (GOLD analysis project Ga0190265, IMG submission 133135) | Populus adjacent soil microbial communities from riparian zone of Indian Creek, Utah, USA - 124 T | ecosystem: Environmental > Terrestrial > Soil > Riparian zone | place: USA: Utah | collected...
GCTGCTCTACGTCGAGGAGTTCAACCGGGTGCCCGAGGAGACGATGAACGTGCTGCTCGGCGTGCTGTCCGAGCGGGAGATGCACGTCCCGCGCTACGGCCGGGTCGCGGCCCGGCCCACCTTCCGGCTGGTCGCGGCGATGAACCCCTTCGACGCCGTGGGCACCGCGCGGGTCACGCCGGCCCTCTACGACCGTTCCTGCCGGGTCGCGATGGGCTACCAGGACGAGGCCGCGGAACTTCAGGTCGTCACGGCCGCGACCGCGGGCCCCGCCGGCCTCGTCGCCCGGGCGGTCCGGGCCGTCCGGATCACCCGCGACCACCCGGAGCTGCGGATCGGCGCCTCCGTCCGCGGCGCGATCGACGCGGTGCTCATCGCCGTGGAGCTGGCGACGGTCCGGGGCACGCAGGAGGTCGACGAGGTCACCGGGCTGGACGCGGCGCAGGCCGCGATGACCGGCAAGGTCACCCTGGGCGACGGCGTGACGCGGCCGGTGGAGGACGTCGTCGCCGACATCTGGCGCCGAGCCGGTTCCGAGGTGCAGGACGACGGTGAGGAGCCGGGAAAAGCCTGACGCCCGGGACGCCAGAGCCCGGGCAACCGGGGGCACCTCCGCCGGGCGGCCCGCCGCCTCGGGTCGTCGAGGACCCGGACGCGGTGGCCGAGCTCCTCCGCTCGCAGTCGGCCCGCCGCAGCAGCCGCGACCAGCTGTCCCGCAGCAATCCCGACTTCGATGCCGTCTCCCCGGAGGCCGGCCAGCTGGACGCCGTCGCGGTGGCCGAGCTGGCCGAGCGCGACCCAGACGCCGCCGCGCGGGTGCTCGCGGCCGCGGCCCGCGCGTTCGATCCGGCGCTCCGGGCCGCGGCGCGGTCCCTGGCGGCCCGGCTACCGCTCGCCGCGCCGCGCACCGGCGCCCCCGACCGTCCGGGCACCCGCCGGGTGGTGACCCGCCGGGAACCCACCGGATCCGACGTCGACCTGGACGCCACCCTCGCCGCCCGCGGTGCCGAACCCCGCTGGCGGGCCGAGCACCTGCACACCCGCGGCTGGCGCGCCAGCGGCCGCGCCGTCGTGCTGGTCGTCGACGCGTCGGGCTCGGTGTCCGGCGACGAGCTGGCGACCGCCGTCCTGACCGCCTCGGCGCTGGTGCAGCGGATGCGGCCCGGGGACGAGCTGGGGGTGGTCGCGTTCTGGTCGAGGGCGGTGGTGCTGCGCCCGCTGTCGGCCGACCTCCGGGTCGACGTCGTCGTGGACCGGCTGTGCGACCTCCGCGCGGGCGGCACCACCGACCTCGAGCTGGCCCTGCGGACGGCAGCCGGCCAGGTGGCGCGCTCCCGGGCGGCCGACCGGCAGGTCCTGCTGCTGTCCGACGGTCTGGCCACCGACAGTCCCGACCCGGTGAACGCGGCCTCGGCGCTCGCCCGGATCCCCGCCCGGCTGCACGTGCTCGCGCTCTCCGGGGACGACGAGGCGCTGGCGTCCTGTGCCGCCCTGGCCGCTGCGGGTGGCGGCAGGGTCGCGGCACTGCGCCGCCCGTCCCAGGCCCCGGCCGCCGTCCGCGAGCTGCTGGGCTGACGTCAGGCGCCGCCCATGACCTCTGCGAGGTCGACGGCGTCCTCGGGCGCGGAGATGTCCTCCTTCTCGCCGAACCGGCTGAACGTCAGGGTGCCGGTCGAGTCGCCCTCGTTCGTCATCTGCAGCGGGTAGGACTCGTCGGAGTCGGCCACCGAGAGCGTGCTGCCGTCCTCCTGCTCGACGATCACGACGTCCTCGCCGTCGACCTCGCCGGTGCGCACCTCGTCCTCGACCGGATTCTCCGGGTCGCGCAGGTCCTGCAGGAACCCGTCCAGGCTGAAGTCCGCGAACTCGCCGGCCGCCTCGGCCGGGACGATGACCCACTGGTCGACGAACGTCGCGGCGGCGTCCTCGGGCATGCCGAAGGACGACCAGAACTCGGCCGGCGCCTGCAGGTAGACCTCGCCGCCGACGGTGAGCAGCTGCAGCTCGACGCCGCCGAAGGTGAGCGAGCCGATTCCGTCGGCACCCTGGAAGTGCATGTCGATCTCGCCCTCCTCGCCGTCCTGGTTCGCCGTGCCCTGCACGTGGACGGCGCCGGCGGCCTCGAGGGCGTCCGCCGCGGCGTCCAGTACCTCGGGGCCGGACTTGCCGTCCAGCGGGCTGCCGCCGCAGGCGGTGAGCAGGAGAGCCGCGGCCGACACGGCGGCGAGCTGGGGGATGCGCATGGGAAGTCCTCCGGACCGGTTCCCGGAACTCCGTCGTCCGGCCTCGGAGATCCTGCGGTGCCGCGGGTGGTCAGGCGGGGTGCCGGGCGCTCACGGCGTGTCGGGCGCCGGCGTGGCGCGGCGTCGCGGCACCGGTCGGACCGCCGTCCCGGCACGTGCGGGGTCCAGCGGGACGGCGCTGCGCAGGACGGCGGACCCGACCCGGAGGACGCCGTCGGACAGCGGCGCGCAGCGGATCCCGCCCCGCCCTCTCATGCCCCGGTGCGCACCGGGAGCGAGGACGACGTCCAGCCAGGCGCACGGGTTGGCCGGCCGTCCGCCCTGCAGCAGCACCTCGCCCTCGCCGCAGTCGAGCGAGAAGAGCTCGCCGCGCAGCGCCTCGACCTCGGCTCCGCGGAGCACCACGTTGCGGCGCGCCAGCAGCGGATCGAGCGACGCGGACCCGAGCTCGGCCGCCAGCGCCTCCACCGATTCGGCGGCCAGCACCGTGACCGACGCGTCCCGGTGCGCCGGCTTCCCGGCGTAGCGGTCGCCCACGATGCCGAAGCCCGCGCGGACCTCGACGCGCTCGCGCCGGTCGGCGGCCTGCTCGGGGACAGCCGTTCCCGGCCTCCCGTCGTAGCGGTGCTGGGGCGCGGCGAGCAGCCCCACGATCTCGACGTCGTAGCGGTACGGCCCCGTCCAGGGCACCGCCCCGAGCGTGCGAGGGGCGGGGAGGACGGGGCCGTCTGTCAGCGGTCGGCCGTCCGGTGGATGGGGCCCGCGGTGCCCGCCAGCCGCTCCCCCGTGCCGCCCCAGCGCCCGGCGATGATCTCGGCCGCGATCGAGATGGCCGTCTCCTCGGGGGTCCGCGCGCCCAGGTCCAGGCCGATCGGCGAGGACAGCCGCCCGATCTCCGCCTCCGACAGCCCGGCTTCGGCCAGCCGGTCCAGCCGCTCGTCGTGCGTGCGCCGCGAGCCCATCGCGCCCACGTAGGCGACCGGGATCCGCAGGGCGACCTCCAGCAGCGGGACGTCGAACTTGGGGTCGTGGGTGAGCACGCAGAGAACCGTCCGCTCGTCGATCCGGCCGGCGTCGACCTCGCCCTGCAGGTAGCGGTGCGGCCACTCGACGACGACCTCGTGCGCGTCGGGGAACCGCTTCGCCGTGGCGAAGACCGGCCGGGCGTCGCAGACGGTCACGCGGTAGCCGAGGAAGGCACCGACCCGCGCGACGGCCGCAGCGAAGTCGATCGCCCCGAAGACCACCATCCGGGCCGGCGGAGCGAAGGAGTTCACGAACAGGGTCAGGTCGTCGCCGCGGCGCTCGCCGTCGTGGCCGACGTGCAGCAGCGCCGTCCGGCCGGCGGCGAGCATCCCGCGGGCGTCGGCGGCCACGGCGTCGTCGAGGCGCTGCAGGCCGAGGGTGCCCGACGAGCGGTCGGGCCAGAGGACCAGCCGCCGTCCCAGCCGGTCGTCGGGGCCTTTCACCACGGTGACGACGGCGACCGGCTCGTGCCGGCCCACCGACTCGGCGACCTCGCCGAGCTCCGGGAACGACTCCCGGGAGATCGCCTCGACGAAGACGTCGAGGATCCCGCCGCAGGTCAGCCACACGGCGAAGGCGTCGTCGTCGCTCACGCCGTACCGCTCCAGGGTGGGCACACCGGTCTCGACGGCGTCCTTGGCCTCCTCGTAGACGGCGCCCTCGACGCAGCCGCCGGAGACGCTGCCCACGGCGGTGCCGTCGGGTCCGACCAGCATCGAGGCACCCGCGGGCCGGGGCGCCGACCGCCACGTGGCGACCACCGTGCCCATCCCGACGGTCTCCCCCGCCTGCCACCAGCCGACCAGGTCATCCAGGACGTCACGCATCGGAGAGCTCCTTCGCGCGGATGGCCCCGTCCAGAGGCTCGGCCCGAGCTTGCGAGGGTCGAGCGGCCCCCTCCCGGGCACCGCCACGAGCTTGCGAGTGGCGGGGAGGAGGGGGTCCTTCCAGGGGTCCTTCGTCAGGCATGTTGGATCACTCCTGTCAGCTCCTCGAACGCGGCCATGCTGTGCCCCGACACGAAGTGGTCGACCGAGGGCAGCGCCGCCTGCATCCCGCCGGTGAGCGGTTCGTACCCCGAGCGGCCCTTGTGCGGGTTCACCCAGACGACGGCGTGCGCGAGGCGGCGCAGCCGGACCATCTGCGCAGCGAGCAGCTCGGTCCCGCCCCGCTCCCAGCCGTCGCTGCAGACGACGATCACCGCACCGCGGGCGGTGCCGCGCTGCCCCCACCGGTCGAGGAAGGCCTTGAGCACCTCGCCCAGGCGGGTCCCGCCGGACCAGTCGGGGATCGCCGACCCGCTCGCGGCCAGGGCCTTGTCCGGGTCGCGCAGCCGCATCTCCCGGGTGACGCGGGTCAGCCGGGTGCCGATGGTGAACACCTCGGTGCTGACCGGCCGGGCCCGGACCGCGGCATGCGCGAAGCGCAGCAGCGCGTCGGCGTAGGGCGCCATCGACCCGGAGACGTCGACCAGCAGGACGACGCGTCGGGGGCGGGCCTGCCTCCGGTGGCGCATCAGCCGCGTCACCTCGCCGCCGCTGCGCAGCGCCCGGCGCACCGTCCGTGCGGGGTGGACGGAGCCCTGCGAGCTGGGCCTGCGGCGACGGGAGGGCCGCATCGGCGTCGCCGGCGCCAGGAGGGCGAACAGGCGGCGGAGGTGCTCGCGCTCGGCCGGGGTCAACTGCGCGACGTCGCGGTGCCGCAGCACCTCCTCGGCGCTGGCCTGCACCGCGAGATCGGGCGCCTCGGGGTCGTCGTCGCCGCCCGTGCTCCCCGGCTCGAGCGGGGCCGTGGTGGTCAGGTGGACCTCGGGTCGCCCGCTCGCTCGCGGCGCCCGCGGCCGCTCGCCGGAGAAGTACACGGCGAAAGCGGCGTCGTAGCGGTCGAGGTCGTCGGGGCCGGCGCACAGGGTCAGCCGGCCCGCCCAGTAGACGGCGCCCGGGTCGAGGACGTCGAGCGCGCCCAGCGCCACGAGCATCGACTCGACCCGGTCCGGGGACGCCGTCACCCCGGCGTGCCGCAGCGTCCGCGCGAAGCCGAGGACGGTGTCGACGACGTCCCGCCGCGCTGGAAGGGCCCCGTCCGGGTCAGCCACCGAACAGCGCTCCCCGCGCCATGGACTGCACCCGCTCGGTGTCCTCGCGGTACTTGAGGACGGCACCCAGGGTGCGGGCGGCGAGGTCGGGATCCAGGTCCCGGGCACCGAGGGTGTGCAGCGCGGTGGCCCAGTCCATCGACTCGGCGATGCCGGGCGGCTTGAGCAGGTCGAGGGTGCGTAGCTTCGCCGTGGCGCGGGCGACCTCGCGGGCCAGCTGCTCGGTCACCTGCGGCAGCCGGCGACGCAGGATGGCCACCTCGCGGTCGAACTCCGGGTGCTGGAGCCAGTGGTAGAGGCAGCGCCGCTTGAGCGCGTCGTGCACCTCGCGGGTGCGGTTGGACGTGAGCACGACGAGCGGCGGCGTCACGGCGCGGACGGTGCCGAGCTCCGGGATCGAGATGGTGAAGTCGGAGAGCACCTCCAGGAGGAAGGCCTCGAACTCGTCGTCGGCCCGGTCCACCTCGTCGACCAGCAGCACGCTGGGCGAGTCCTCGAGCGCCTGGAGCAGCGGCCGGGCCAGCAGGAAGCGGCGGTCGTACAGGGACGCCTCGAGCTTCTCGGTGTCCTGGGTGGCGTGCGCGGCCTCGGCCGCGCGCAGGTGCAGCAGCTGGCGGCCGAAGTCCCAGTCGTAGAGAGCCTGGCTGGCCTCCAGGCCCTCGTAGCACTGCAGCCGGTAGATCGGGCGGTCCGTGACCCGGGCCAGCGCGTGCGCCAGCGCGGTCTTGCCGACGCCGGCCTCGCCCTCCAGGAACAGCGGCCGGTGCATCACCAGCGCCAGGTAGGCGGCGGTCGCCAGCCCCTCGTCGGGCAGGTAGCCGGTGCCCTCGAGGGCCGCCCCCAGCTCCTCGGGACCCGCGAATCCGGGCAGCTCGGCGGCAGGAGGCGCGACGGTGGGCTCGCTCACAGGAGCGAGCATCCCACCTGCACGAAAAACGGCGGCCGGTCGAGTCTGGTCCTCGACCGGCCGCCGCCGTCTGCGGCCCCCTTCCGGGGGTTCTTCGTCAGATCCGGTTGTCGCGGTCCCGGGTCGTGTCGCCGTCGACCTCGATCTCCTCCTTGCGGAGGCCCTCGCTCACCTGCTCCTGCTCGGTGACCGTGGTCTTGTCGAGGCGGACGCGCTCGACCGGCACGGCCTCCTTCTCGACGACCGGGGTCTCCGCGTGCAGGACGACCTCGTGCTCCTCCTCGGAGATGGCCGGGCCGTCCAGGGCGCTGCCGACGTTGGCGTCGGTGATGGGCTCGCGCTCCAGGCGGACCTCCTCGTGCGACACGGGGACGGTCTCGGTGACGTTCTCGGTCACCACGTACTTGCGCAGGCGGGCGCGGCCGACCTCCTGCGAGCGGGTGCCCACGTTGAGGCGCTCCTCCGACAGCGTCATGGCGTCGTCGGTGGTCGGGCCGGAGGTGTCGTGGCCGACGGTCCCGTGCTCGTTGACGTCGGTCGTCCCGGTGCCGGCGACGCCCGTCCCGGCCAGGCCGGTCGTCGACTCGGTGGTGGTCGTGGTCTGCATCGTCGTGCCGCCGCCGAGGCCGTAGTAGCGGTACAGCTCCTCCTCCTCCTGCGGGGAGAGGTGGCCGTCGGTGTCGACCTTCGGTGCGTCCTTGACCTGGCTCTTGGTCACGGGTACGCGGACGCCGTCGTCGGTCAGGTTCGCGTCGCGGAGCGGGACGAAGGACTCCTTGGTGCCGAACATGCCGGTGCGCACCGTGACCCACTCGGGCTGACCGGTCTCGTCGTCGAGGTAGACCTCTGCGGCCGAGCCGATCTTGTCACCGGACTCGTCGTAGACATCCTGGCCGATCACGCGGCTGATGGTGTCGGTGCCGATCATCGTTGTGGCGCTCCTATCTCTGCACGAGGTTGGTGCGGTCACTCCAGTGGGTGACCGTGAGCCCACCCGCGAAACGATCGCGGAACCGTGACACGCCCGGCTGCGGGTGGACTCGGAGCGCTGCTTGCCGTGACGGGCGGGCACACCAACGGATCTGCAGCCGGCATGCGCGCAGGTCAGATGGGCGTCGCGGCGCTCGCGGGGTACTTGGGCGGCTCGAACCATGAGGTGCAGCAACTCGATCACGCTCAGCTACATCCGTGCAAACCGGGCGTGTCCGGCCGACCACACGGCGCGTCCTCCGCCGTACGGCCCGATCCCGTGCTCAGCATGTAGGGATGCCGCCCCGCTCCCCCTACGACAACCTCGTCCACCCGCGGACGGTCAAGAAGCCGGTGCCCCAGGTCGAGGCCGAGAAGGACCTCGTCGTCGAGGACCCGAGCTCCGGCTTCGTGGGCGCCGTGGTGCGCTGCGAGAAGGACGTCGTCCACCTCGAGGACCGCTTCGGGAGGGTCAAGGGCTACCCGCTCGGACCCGGCTTCTGGGTCGACGGCCGGCCGGTCGTGCTGGTGCGCCCCAAGCACGCGGCGCCGTCCGGGCCGCTGCGCAGCGCATCGGGCTCGCTCTACGTCGACAACGCCCGCGCTCGGGTCGCCCGCGCCGGCCGCATCTACGTCGAGGGCAAGCACGACGCCGAGCTGGTGGAGAAGGTCTGGGGCCACGACCTGCGCATCGAGGGCGTCGTCGTCGAGCCGCTGCACGGCGTCGACGACCTGCCCGCCATCGTGAAGGACTTCCGTCCCACCCGCGGTCGACGGCTCGGCGTGCTCGTCGACCACCTCGTGAAGGGCTCCAAGGAGTCCCGCATCGCCGAGCAGATCACCGGGGAGCACGCGCTCGTGGTCGGGCACCCGTTCATCGACATCTGGCAGGCCGTCAAGCCGCAGGTCGTGGGGATCACGGCGTGGCCGACCGTCCCCCGGGGCGAGGACTGGAAGACCGGCGTCTGCAAGCGGCTGGGCTGGGAGGACGACACCGGCTACGTGTGGGCGCAGCGCATCCTCGCCCGGGTGAGCAGCTTCACCGACCTGGAGCCGGCCCTGCTCGGCCGCGTCGAGGAGCTCATCGACTTCGTGACCACGGATTGATCAGGTCTCCTGATCGTTCCGGGTCCTGGCTCACCGTCGATGGTGAGCCAGGACCCGGAATGGTGAGCCAGGACGGCTGCTGAGCGCGATCCGTGTCGATCAGCCGGGGATGTAGTTGAACCGGTCGGGGTCGGGACCGGTGCGCTCACCGCGGTCGAGGCCGGCCAGCGAGGCCATGTCCTCGGTGCCCAGCTCGAAGTCGAACAGCGCGAAGTTCTCCTGCATGCGCTCGCGGGACACCGACTTCGGGAAGACGACGTCGCCGCGCTGCACGTGCCACCGCAGCACGACCTGCGCCGGCGTGCGGTCCAGCCGCTCGGCGATGGCGGTGATCGACGGGTCGGTGAGCACCTTGCCCTGGGCGATGGGCGACCAGGCCTCGGTGACGATCTCGTGCTCGGCGTCGAAGGCCCGGACGTCGTCCTGCGCCAGGTAGGGGTGCACCTCGATCTGGTTCACCGCCGGCCGGACCTCGGTCTCGGCGAGCAGTCGCTCGAGGTGGTGCGGTTGGAAGTTCGAGACACCGATCGCCCGGCACCGGCCACTGGCGTAGATCTCCTCGAACGCCTTCCACGTCTCGACGAAGTCGACGTCGATGCCCGGCAGCGGCCAGTGGATGAGGAACAGGTCGAGCTGGTCGAAACCGAGGTCGGCGAGCGACCGGTCGAACGCCCGGAGCGCGTCGTCGCGCCGGTGGAAGCCGTTGTTGAGCTTGCTGGTCACGAAGATCTCACCGCGGTCGATCCCGGAGCGGGCGATCGCCTCGCCGACCCCCTTCTCGTTGCCGTACATCTCCGCGGTGTCGATGTGGCGGTAGCCGACCTCCAGCGCGGTGGTGACGACGTCGGCGGTGTCCTCCGGCGGGACCTGGTAGACGCCGAAGCCGAGCTGCGGGATCTCGACGCCGTTGTTCAGGGCGATGGTGGGCACTCCGGGGGCGGGTGCGGAAGCCACAGGCTGGTCCTCTCGAGGTAGGGGTGGGGTCGTGTCCTGCGCCGTTCGGTCGTGCGCGATCGACCCGGTAGCGGCCTACCCCTTGATGTCGTCCTCAACCAATTGCTCGGCCGCCGGGGGCGCACCGGCGCGGTCCGGTCCCCGCAGCAGGACGGCACCGGCCAGCGCGAGCACCGCCGCGAGCCCGCCGGCCAGCGCGGGGACGGCGAAGGCCCGCTGCGCACCCCAGGCGTCGACGGCGGCTCCGGCGACCGCCGACCCCGCGGTCACCCCGAGCGTCAGCCCGGTGATCGTCCACGCCAGCGACTCGGTGAGCACCCCGGGCGCCACCCGCGACTCGACCAGCGAGGTCCCCGACACCAGGACCGGCGCGATGGTCAGCCCGGCGAGGAAGCCGCAGGCGATGAGCATCGGCAGCGAGCCGACCACCCACAGCGACTGCGCGGCCAGCCCGAAGGCCACGGCTGTCCCGACGAAGCGGGCGGCCAGGGTGCCGGGCGGGCGCACCAGGCCGTAGACCAGTCCCGCGATCAGGCTGCCGCCGGCGAACACGGCCAGCACCGCTCCCGAGAACGCGGTGGCTCCCTGCTCCTCGGCGAACCCGATCACCACGACGTCGATCCCCCCGAACACGGTGCCGACCGCGAGGTAGGTGACGACGACGACCAGCAGCGTCGGCGTCAGCACCGACCACCGCCGACTGGGCGCCGTCGGGTCGACCGGGTGGACGGGCGGCTCGGTGGCGGTCTGCGCGGCCAGCCACAGCCCGCCGGCCACGCCGAACGCGACGCCGGTGAGGAACCCGACCGGCGGCGCGATGAGGGTGGCCAGCAGGGTCACCAGCGGCGGCCCGACGACGAACACGACCTCGTCGACGACGGCCTCGAAGGCGTACGCCGTCTGCCGGCCCTGCGGGTCCAGCACGGCCGACCAGCGCGCACGGACCAGCGATCCGACGTTGGGGCCGCTCGCGCCGGCGACCGCGGCGAGCAGGAACCAGCTCCACCGCGGGCCGTCGGCCACCACGGTGGCGACGAAGGCGACGCCGGTCAGCGCGAAGGCCGCCATGGCCAGGCGGAGCACCCGGCTCTGCCCGCGGCGGTCCATCGCCCGGGCCCACTGCGGGCCGGCCAGGCCGTAGCTCAGCGCCAGCGTGCCCGAGACGGCACCGGCGAGGCCGTAGCTGCCGGTCTCCCCCTCCACGAGGAGGACCGCGCCGAGGCCGAGCATCGGGGCGGGGAGCCGGCCGATCCAGCCGGCCAGGGAGAACCAGCGCGCGCCGGGAACGGCGAACAGGCGGGTGTAGGGACTGAAGACGGTGCGGGGGGACACGGTGTTCTCGCGCTCTCTGGCCACAAGCGAGTGCGGGTGGTACTCCGCCGGTCTCTCGGGTGGCGCTGGCGAGCCTAGCCGCGGCCTCCGGACTTCCCTGCCCCAATTGTCCGCCCGCGCTACTACATTCGGCTCATGACCAGCAGCTCCCTGCCCGACCCCTGGGTCCGCCCCTCGGACGCGGCCGCCCCGGGGAGCGGTGGGCTGGTCGACCGCCACGGCCGCGTCGCCACCGACCTGCGCGTCTCGCTGACCGACCGCTGCAACCTCCGCTGCACCTACTGCATGCCACCCGAGGGGCTCGACTGGCTGCCGAAGGTCGAGGTGCTCACCGACGACGAGATCGTCCGGCTGGTGCGCATCGGCGTCGAGCAGCTCGGCATCGAGGAGGTCCGGTTCACCGGCGGCGAGCCGCTGCTGCGGCCCGGCCTGGTCGGCATCGTGGCCGGCGCGACCGCCCTTGCGCCCCGGCCCGAGGTCAGCCTGACCACCAACGCGATCGGGCTCGCCCGAGTCGCACCGGCGCTGGCCGCGGCCGGCCTGGACCGGATCAACGTCAGCCTCGACACCGTCGACCGCGCCCGCTTCAAGCAGCTCACCCACCGCGACCGCTTCGAGGACGTCCTGGCCGGGCTGGCGGCCGCGCAGTCGGCGGGCCTGACGCCGGTCAAGGTGAACGCCGTCCTGCTGCGCGGGATGAACGAGGAGGACGCCGTCCCGCTGCTGGACTTCTGCCTGGAGCACGGCTACCA
>Ga0190265_10003062_pt1 | contig 11385 bp, 6 predicted proteins | sample Popmic124T_FD_133135 | JGI IMG/M metagenome (GOLD analysis project Ga0190265, IMG submission 133135) | Populus adjacent soil microbial communities from riparian zone of Indian Creek, Utah, USA - 124 T | ecosystem: Environmental > Terrestrial > Soil > Riparian zone | place: USA: Utah | collected...
CCGAATCGACAAGCTGGGGGTCGCTGGTTCGAGCCCAGCACCGCCCATCACAGGAAAGCCCCGCAGAGGCGGGGTTTTCTCGTTCATGGTGTCTCCTAGGCCAGGGCCGCCGCGGACTCGAGAGCTATCCGACGAAAAACCAGATCCTCACCGGTTAGTGAGGTCCCACACGGTCACGTCTAACCACGGTCCGGCCATGCTTTCGATTCTCGGTCTTCGCATGGCCGCACTGGTCGGCTTGCTTACTCGCCGCTACCGGCATCTGCGGCGTGAGGAGCGCGTCTCTCTGTTCGCCGATCTTGTCGGCTCGACTGCACTCGCAGAACGTCTTGGTGCGTCGCGTTACCAATCGTTCTTGAACCGGGCGTTCGGCGAAATCGCCGAGCAAGTGGAACGCCACGCGGGCGCGATCTACCGGTACGTAGGCGATGCAGTCGTCGTCACTTGGCCGCTCGAGGCGGATGATGTGCGCGCCGGCAACTGCTTCCGCAGCGCCCAGGCGATCCTCGACGCACTGGAGGCGGCCGCGGCCAGCTACGTCAGCGACTTCGGCGCCGCCCCACGGTTTCGCCTAGCACTCCACTACGGCCCAGTTCTCGCGGCAGAGATCGGCGAGCTTCCCCGGAAAATCCTCTACTCGGGCCACACCCTTCGTGCCACGGCCCGAATGGAAGCGATCGCCAAAAGAGGCGGTCACACCATCGTCGCCTCGGAGCACCTACTGAACAGAACGCCGCTCCCAAACGGCCTACGGGCCCAATCCCTCAGTTCACGCACGTTCCAAGACAAACGCGTGGAACATGCACTCGTCTCGATCGAGTCCCGAGGTTAAGCGTGTGGGTTAAGCGTGGCGGCTCAGTCCGAGCGCAGCGCGTCCGCGAGCGGTCAGCCGCCAGTACAACTGCGGCTCCGCCGAGGCACCGTTGTCGGGTGTCTCGAAGCGGCGTGACTCGATGTAGCCGCGGTCGTAGAGCTCGGACAGCTCGCGGCTGTTCACGATCGCCGTGTGCGCGATGCCGGCCAGCCCGACCTGCTCGAGCGTCGCGCGGTGCTTCGCGCTCAGCTCCGTCTCGCCGCGCGCCACGGCACGCTTGGCCGCGCGGCGCTTCACACGGTGACTCACTGAGCCGTCGGGCTCCCTCTGCGCCGCGTCTTCCCAGTACCGCCAGGTGAGCGCGCCAACAGCGACGGCGACGGCGAGTGCGAAGACGTAGGTCATCCACGGGATCCCGATCACTGGTCCCCAGACGACGAACGCGCCGCCGAGGCACAGAAGCGGCATCGACAGCCAGATCGGGATGACGAGATAAAGACCGTTCAGCCGCCGCACCGCGTTCCCACTCTAGGTCTCCCCGACCGGAAAATAAAGAAGTTCTTATGGTTGCGCGGCCGTGGGTTCTCCACAGGCACGCTGTGGAGCGGTTGGGGAAATCCCGTCCCCCTCTATGCCAACGGGGCGGGATCGCCTACGTTGCTCGAATGGAACTCTCGCGTGTTCGCTACGTACTGGAGTGCGGTGAGTGCGGCGAAACAGCCGTCGGCAGCGCTCGAGGTTGGCGCGCGTACCTGTGTGACGTCGACGACGACGGCGAGAACGAGGTTCTTTGCTACTGCCCGCGCTGCGCCGAGCAGGAGTTCGGCTCGGCATAGCTGCGGGCGGCGCTGGCGGCGCCGAGGGCCAGATGCCCCCTCTCACCCCTCGGCGCCGCCGCCGCGAGCCTCCACCAGTTGTGACGTCTGAAACGTGGCGAGGTTGGAGGCGGCAGGCCCGTACCCTAACGGGAATAGCGGCCGCCGCCGGGTCGTTGAAGACAGTACGGCGGTGGCAGTCCGTGTGGCTGCGTGCGCCGTAGTACTCGAGGAGGTACGTCCATTGAAGACAATTCACCCTGAGCTGACGCTTGCGACGGTCCGCTGCGCCTCCTGCGGCAGCACGTTCGCCCTGCGGTCGACGCGCGGCGACATGACCGTCGACGTTTGCTCCAACTGCCATCAGGCATACACCGGTGTCGCCCGACCGGCGCCGGGCGGCAGCCGCATCGAGCGGTTCGAGCGGCGCCGGCGGCGGGCGGACACCCAGATCACGAGGAAGTGAGGACTGTTCTGAGCACCATCACCGAAGAGCACATTCAGGCGTTTCTCGACGACGCGGAGAGCCACGGCGTCGTCGAGGAGAGCGCGCTCGACGCACTCGCGGTCGAGCACGACCTCGACGACGAGGAGCTCGCCGCGCTGCGCGCCGAGCTCGACGCTCGTGACGTCGAGGTCGCCGAGCCGCGCCACGCGGATACGGCCGAGCCTGGCGCCGCGCCGGCGCCGACCGACGCGCTCGCCCTCTTCCTGCATCGGGCGGGCCGCGTGCCGCTGCTCACTGCGGCCCAGGAGGTCGAGCTGGCCAAGCGCGTGGAGCGTGGCGACGCGGCGGCGAAGGAGCTGATGATCAACTCCAACCTTCGCCTCGTCGTCTCGATCGCCAAGCGCTACCAGCGGCGCGATCTGCCGCTGCTCGACCTGGTCCAGGAGGGCGTCATCGGCTTGAACCGCGCGGTCGAGAAGTTCGACTGGCGCCGCGGCTTCAAGTTCTCGACGTACGCCACCTGGTGGATCCGCCAGGCGTGCCAGCGTGCGATCTCGAACCAGTCGGAGACGATCCGCGTGCCGACGCACGTGCACGAGCGCCGGCAGAAGCTCGCCCGCGTGGGGCGTGAGCTGCAGGCGCGGCTCGGCCGCGAGCCGACGCGCGAGGAGCTGGCCGAGGCCGCGGGCTATCCGCTGCACCACGTCGAGGAGGCGCTCGACGCGGCCGCGGCCCACGTCTCGCTGAACCAGTCCGTCGGCTCCGACGGCGACGGCGAGCTGGGCGATCTGTTCGAGGACACGACCGCAGCCGATCCGGCCGAGCTGGCCGCCGACTCGGTGCAGCGGCTGGCGATCCGGCGCTCGCTCGAGAGCCTGCCGGAGGTCGAGCGGCGCGTGCTCGAGCTCCGCTTCGGCTTCGACGGCGAATCGGTTTCGCTGGAGGCGATCGGCAAGGAGCTCGGCATCTCGCGCGAGCGGGTCCGCCAGGTCGAAGGCCAGGCGCTGCGGCGCCTCGCGGACGAGCTGGGCGGCAACGCCGAGCTCGCCGACGCTGCGTAGGCCGGAGCGCCCTACACCTCGAGCCGGCCGGCCTGCCGGAGCACGCGGAGCGCGTTCAACGTGATCGGCTCGTTCGGGCCGCGACGCCCCCAGTCGACGACTTCGGGGTGCGTCGCGCTGCCCGGCGGCCGCCACCAACGCGCGTCCGGCTCCCAGCGGCCGTCCGGGCGCCGTCGTGCCGGTACGGCGGGTAGCAGAGCGCGACCCAGCGGGCGTTGATGACCTCGCCGGTCGCGAGCGACCGGAGGACGCGGTGCGACAGAAACAGCTCCGCCGTCCGCTGGGCGGCCTCGGCTGCCCATGCCGCTCGCGTTATCGTCGCGTACTCGTGCAGCCCCCACGCAGGGCAAGCGACTCGTTGAACGACGAGCGGCGACCGCTCGCCCTGAGGTCGCAGTTCCAGCCGCCGTCCGGCCACTGCCAGTCGACGAGCGAGCGCGCCAGGAGCTCGACGCGCGGATCTTGGGCGAGCCCGAGCCGGGAGCAGACCGCGAGCGCGTTCCCCTCCTGCGACGCGCAGCGGCGGACGAGGCCGTCGATCACCTTGACGCCGCGGAGGTGGCCCTTACCGGTCACCACGCGAGGACGGTCTCGGCGGCGGCGAGCGTCCGCGGCTCGCCGGCGGGCACGCCGAGCTCGACCTGCGAGACGAGCCGCCAGTGCGCGCCCGTCCACTTCTTGTACGGATGCCCACCGAAGCCGCCGCCCGGCTCCTTGCCGCTCAGCGGCGCTCGTACCTTGGTGCCAGCGAGGAGCTCTGCCTCGTCGGGCTCGACCCGCTCCCCGAGGACGTCGCGGCGCGTCAGGTAGCGGATGGCGGGCTCCTCTGAGTCGAGCAGCCACTCGACCGCTTCGGCCGCGTCCGTCCGGTGGAGCACGTTCACCTCAATCGTGGGCCAGTCTAGGCCGGCTCAGCGCCAGGCGAAGTCGACGTCGTCGACCCACGCGGTGCCGCCGAAGGACCACGCCTCCACGGCGATGCGCGCGAACGCCGCTTCGGGAGGCGGGCGCGACGAGACGGCGAGGGGCGTCCAGCGCCCTCCGCTCGGCATCGTCAGGTGGCGGCTCGAGCCGCCGACGCGCCGGTCGCCGCCGTCGAACCAGTCGACTCGCAGGCGAATCCGCCCGGTGCCGTAGCTGCTCTTGAGCCACGCCGTCAGGACCGCGCGCCGCCCGGGACGGGGAGCCCCGTCGACGGGAGCCAGCGTGAGCAGCGCTGAGCCGGCGACGTCGGCGGGCGAGGAAATGCGGGTCGACGCCGACCCCGTGCGCGCGACGGCCGTATCGCGCACGACCGCGAGGCGATCGAGGCCGATCGACCACGCGGCAGGCAGCGCCGAGCCGTCATCACCCTGGACCGCCTGCTCGAAGCCGCCGTTGAACCTCTCGTCGCGTCCGCCGCCGAAGAGACGCCGGACGACCGCGGCCGCCGGCTTCGCCGAGCCGTCGTTGCGGAAGAGCCCGAAGGTGTACTCCGGCTCGTGCGGCGAGACGTCGGACGCGGGGATGGCGCCCGGCACGAAGTCGTCGAGGATCCAGATGCCTGGCGCCGGCAGCCCGAGCCGCCGGGCGGCCGCGAAGCCGAGCCTGAGGTAGTGCGCCTGCGCGGCCTCCTGCGCCGACCTCGTCAGGGGGATGCCCGCGTAGCCGGAGCGCGTCGTCGAGGTCGGGTAGCCGAGCTCTCCGACCCACAGCGGCGCCGGTGCCACGACGTCCCGCAGGCGGCGGAAGGTGTCGCCGGCGATCTCGCCGCCGCCTGTGAAGTAGTGGGCCGTATAGAAGTCCGGCCGGGAACGCGCCGGCAGCCGGGTTCGGAGCGTCCTCAGGTCGGCGAGTGCGTTCCTCCAGCCGACGGACAGCGTCACCGGCGTTCGCCCGCGCAGCAGGGTTCGCAGCCACGGAACGAGCTCCCGTGTCCACGCGAGCGCCGCCGCGTCCGCCGCGTCGAGCTCGTTGCGGAGCTCGACGAGCGCGATGCGGGCGTCGTCGATGTACGGCGTCAGGAGCGCGCGCGCCCAGCGCTTCGATCCCGCCACATCGCCGTACTCGTCCCACCAGTCGAACAGGGTCAGCTGGACGTGGAGCCCCTCGCGCGACGCGATCTCGACGAGCTCTCGCAGGCGGTCTGTGTACCGCCACGCCGGCACGGGGTAGCCGAAGAACGGCGGCGAGACGACCACGCGCACGGTGTTCGCGTTGAGCGTGCGCAGGCGCCGGAGGTCGGCCGTGAGACGAGCCGGGCGCCACGGCTCCCACATGCGCGTCCAGCCTGCGTCGGCCGGGTAGTAGCTGACGACGCGGAGGTCGCGGGGGACGTCCAGCCGCGCCGGTGCCCGGGGTGCGTCCGTCCGCGCGGCTGCGGCCGCCGGAAGCACCAGCCCGGCCGCGCCGAGCGCGCAGATCGCCACGAGAGCCCTCACCGATGTCGCGGACTTTACGCGGTTAGAGGAAGAATTACTACGAATTACGAGCAGGAAAACAGAGATTTACGCCATCGACAAATGGTGTAGGGTGGCGCCGGTGAGGGGGGAGGAAAGGGGCGCTCCAAAGCGTCCGCCGGGCCTCTGGCTCGCATTGCTCGCGCTGGTCGCGCTGCTCGCGGCCGGCACCGCAGGTGGCCAGCCGACGCCCGGTGACGCGCACAGCGAGGCGCCGTCCGAGCCCGCGCTCCAGGACGGCGTCGTCTCGCTCGCCGACGGCGTCGAGACCCCCGAGCTCGAGGCGCCCGAGGCTCAGTCGGCCAGCGTCGAGGGCGAGGTCGCCGCCGCCCTCGAAGAGGAGAAGAGCGTCCCGGTCATCGTCCGCCTGCGGGAGCAGATCGACTTGCCCACCGTGGCTGCCGAGGCGCGCGGCGTCGGCCGCATGCGAGGCCGCTCGGCCCGCGTGCGCTCCGTCGTCGCGGCGCTGCGCGACACGGCGGAGGCGTCGCAGCCGCCCGTGCGCGAGCTGCTGCGCGAGGAGGAGGCGGCGGGCCGGGCGCGCGAAGTCCGCTCCTACTGGATCTTCAACGGCTTCGCCGCCACCCTCGACGCGGCGGCGCTCGACCGGCTCGCGCGGCACCCGGCGGTCGGGAGCATCGAGCTCGACGAGGTGCTCACCGTCCCGGAGACGGAGAGCGCGCCGCGGCTCCCGACGTGGGGCCTCCAGAAGGTCAACGCTCCGAAGACGTGGGGCGACTACGGCTTCACCGGCGAGGGCGTCGTGGTCGGCGTCATGGATACGGGTGTCGACGGCGGCCACCCTGCGCTCGAGAGCAAGTTCCGCGGCCGTAACGGCGACGTGAGCTCGAGCTGGTACGTGCCGACCGGCGAGAACTACGCCGAGCCGGGCGACGGGCACGGCCACGGTACGCACGTCACGGGCACGATCCTCGGCGGCCCTCCCGGCGAGGTCGTCGGCGTCGCGCCGGACGCCGAGTGGATCGCCGTCAAGATCTTCCGTGACAGCGGCTCGACGACGTCGAGCATCATCCACGACGGCTTCCAGTGGATGCTCGCCCCCGGCGGCGATCCGGCGAAGGCGCCGGACGTCGTCAACAACTCGTGGGGCTCCACCGCGACATACAGCACCGAGTACCTCGAGGACGTGCGCGCGTGGGTCGCGGCCGGCATCTTCCCGGCGTTCGCGAACGGGAACAACGGCCCCGGCGCCGAGACGGTCGGCTCGCCGGGCAGCTACCCGGAGTCGTTCGGCGTCGGCGCGACCGACATCAACGACCAGATCGCGTCCTTCTCGAGCCGCGGCCCCGCCGTCTGGGGCGGCGTCACGCACGTCAAGCCGCAGATCAGCGCGCCCGGCCACGAGATCTTCTCGTCGTGGCCGCGCCAGCTCGGGATGGACTACCACACCATCTCCGGCACCTCGATGGCCACGCCGCATCTCTCCGGCGTGGTAGCCCTGCTCCTCTCGGCGCAGCCCGACCTGACCGTGGACGAGATCCGCGACGTCCTGGTCTCGAGCGCCCGCCACGAGCCGAACATGGGTCGGGCTCCGAACAACGACTACGGGAACGGGATCGCCGACGCGTACGCGGCGATCACGCTGGCGCGCTTCTCGGGCACGCTGACGGGAACCGTGAACGGGCCGGCCGGCCCCATCGCCGGCGCCCGCGTCGCCGTGCCCGAGCTCGACCTCGAGGCGACGACGGATGCAGCCGGCGCGTACATCCTCCGCGTCGAGCAGGGGACCTGGGACGTCGAGGTCTCCGCCTACGGCTTCGTCGGCATGGGCGCCGAGATCACGATCGCGGCCGAGCAGGAGCTGACCCGCGACTTCTCGCTCGCAGCGGCGGACGTGCACACGCTCAGCGGCACGGTGACGGCGGGCAGCAGCCCGATCGCCGGCGCCCGGGTTCGTGTCGCCGGCACGCCGCTCGACACGGCCTTCACGGGCGCCGACGGGACGTTCTCCTTCGAGGTTGCGGCCGGCGAGTACGACGTCACCGCCGACGCGACCGGCTACAGCCGCGCTACGCAGAGGGTCGAGCTCGACGAGGACACGAACGTCTCGCTGGCGCTCGAGGCGCTGCCGGGCGCCGTGGCCGCGGGCTGGCGGGAGTACCAGAACAACCCGGCCCGCACCGGGCGCTCCGGCGAGGAGCTCGGCGCGGAGGCGCTCACCCGCGACTGGTCGGTCGACCTGCCCGGGTCGATCATGTTCGCGTCGCCCGTCGTCGCGGCGGGACGCGTCCACGTCTCGTTCGACTCCGGCCTCCTGACGACGCTCGACGTCGACGACGGCCGGACGCTCTGGACCTTCGGCACGGGCGCGAGCCTCCGCTCGACGCCGGCGGTCGTGGACGGGCGGGTCTACGTGGGCGGCGGCGACAGCGGCACCTTCCATGCCCTCGACGCCGGGACGGGCACGCCCGTCTGGAGCTTCCCCACCGGCGACCGGCTCACGTACGCCGCGCCCAGCGTTGTCGACGGCACCGTCTACTTCGGGACGGGGTGGGGCGAAGGCAACGGCGGCTGGGTCTACGCGCTCGACGCCGCGAACGGCGCGCTGCGCTGGAAGACCTTCGTCGGCGGGCAGATCTACTTCGCGCCGGCGGTCGGCGGCGGCAACGTCTACGCGACGAGCTACGACGCGCAGCGCCTCGTCGCGCTGGACGCCGCCACCGGCGAGCTCGAGTGGTCGCTGACGCGGACGGACGACAGCTTCGCGGCGATGCCGTCGTACGACGCCGGCCGCATCTACGTCGCGACGAACAACTTCGATACGGGCGTCGGCAGCGTCCTCGCCGTCGATGCCAACACCGGCGAGAAGGTCTGGGAGGCGACCGGCCACGGCGACGGCGCCGGCAACGCGCCCGTCGTCCACGGCGACGTGGTCATCGCCGGCTCGAGCACGAACAACTGGGTCGCGGCCTACGACCGCGCGACGGGCGAGCGCCGCTGGACGCACTCGGTCGGCGCTGCCGTCAGCAACAGCCAGCTCGCGGCCGACGGCGTCGTCGTCGGCGGCTCGCAGCAGGACCACCGCGTCTGGGCGCTCGACGCCTACAGCGGCGAGCTGCTCTGGGAGGACACGCTCTCGTCGAACGTCCTCTCCGCGCCGGCCTTCGCGGACGGGCGGCTCGTCGTCGCCGACCGCTTCGGCGTCGTCCGCGCGTACGAGGCGCCGGGCACCGTGACCGGCACCGTCACCGACCCGGCCGGGGCACCGCTCGACGCGCAGGTGCGCGTGCGCGGAACGGGCTCCTCCGTCCGCACCGACCCGGCCACCGGCCGCTTCGAGCTGCCGCACCGGCCGGGGACGTTCACGGTCGAGGCGGTTGCCTACGGCTATGTCACGGCGACCGCCGAGCTGACGATCCGGAGCGGCCAGACCACGGAGCGGAGCTTCCAGCTGGCCGCGGCCGCGTCGGGATCGCTGCGCGGCGTGGTTCGGGACGAGGCAGGCCAGCCGCTCGAAGGCGTCGAGGTCGTCGTCGACGGAACGACGCTCGATCCCGTTACGACCGCCGCCGACGGCGCTTTCGCATTCGCAGCCGTCTCCGAGGGCACGTACACGCTCACGGCGACCCTCGTCGCCTACGTCACGTTCGAGCAGGAGGTGACGGTCGTCGCAGGCGAGGAGCTGGTCGTGCCCGTGACGCTGCGGCGCTACCAGATCGCGGTCACCGGCGACCGCGACGGCGCCATCACGCGCTACCTCGAGGGCAAGGGCTACCGCGTCGAGGCGACGACGGCGGCCGCGATCGCCGACCACCCCGGCGCCTACGAGCTCGTCGTCGCGAACGGGGCGAACGACGATCCCGGCGAGGAGGTCTTCCAACGCCTGCTCGAGAACGCGGACGCGGCCGAGACGAGTGTCGTCTTCCTCGACAGCTGGGGCCTCTCGTACGGCGCGCTCTGGCACCTCATCAAGTACACGGGCGACCCGTCCGCACAGACGAGCGGCTTCAGCGACGGCGAGGTCAGCCTTGTCGCACGCGTCCAGCACCCGCTAACGGAGGGCCTCGCGCTCGGCGAACGCGTGCCGATGCTGGCCGCGAACACCGAGTGGTCGGCGTTCACCGGCTACGGCGGCCGCTCGGTCGCGGACGTCTACATCGGCGAGCGCGGCGACACCGTCGGCTCCGGCCTCGGCTACGAGGCACGCACGTTCGGCAGCGCCCACGTCCTGCTGGCGCTGCACGCGGCCACGCCGTGGACCGGGCCGACGCTCGGCTGGACGAGTAGCGCGGCGGCGGTCTTCGACAACGCCGTCGAATACGCGCTCGACGCAAGCTTCGGCGCGGCGGCGGGCACCGTCACCGACACGCCCTCCGCACCGCTGCGCGCGAAGGTGACCGTCCAGGAGACGGGCGAGACGACGACTGCAGCCGCGGACGGCAGCTATCGCCTGCTCCTGCCGCCCGGCTCCTACACGCTCCGCTACGAGCGCATCGGCTTCACGACGCAGGACCACGCCGTCGTCGTGACGGACAGGGCCACGGCCACGCAGGACGTCCAGCTGGCGTCGAGCGGGGCCGGCGGCATCAGCGGCGTCGTCACGAGCACCGCCGGCGGCCCGGTCGCCGGCGCCGAGGTGCGCGTGCTCGACACCGAGCTCGAGCCTGCGACGGCGGCGGCGGACGGCACGTTCTCGATCGACGGCGTCCCGGGCGGCACGTACCGCGTGCTGGTGAGCGCAGCGCGCTTCCGCAGCACGACCGTGGAGAACGTCGTCGTCGTGGACGGGGAGGCGACCGAGCTCGCCGTGCAGCTCCAGCCCTCGCCTCGCGTCGCTGTCATCGGCGACTCGAACGGGCTCGTCGCGTTCCTCGTCGCGAACGAGGTCGAGGCGACCGCGACCGGCTGGGACGCGATTGCGAGCCTCGACTCCTACGACGTCCTCGTCGTGAACCAGCCGACGGATCCGGGGCGGACGGCGTTCCTCGAGCATCTGGCCGCGATCGACGCGGCAGGCAAGAGCGCGATCTTCACCGAGGGCAACTTCTCGACGAGCGGCGGCGCGCGCCTGCTGCGGCTCCACACCGGCGACCCAGCCACCAACGCGCAGGTCGGGACGACCGCCGGCAACCGCTACCTGAGCCCGCTCGTCGCAGACCACCCGCTCTTCGAGGGCGTCACCCTCACGAACGGGATCACGGAGATCCTCGCCGCCGCACGGCGCACCGGCTACTCGAACAACTACTCCGGCATCGAGCTCGCCCGCTTCGGCGCCAACAACGTCGACCTCGGCGTCGGCGCCGCGTACGAGCCGCGGACGCCGACGAGCGTGCGGCTGCTGCTCGGCCCGCTCGGCTCGCACTCGTCGGCCTCGCCGGCGAACGGCTGGACGGACGCGGGCCGCCAGATCTTCCTGAACGCGATCGACTGGGCCGCAGCGCCGGGCCTCGGCGCGGTGGCCGGTCGCGTGGCGGACGAAACCGGCGCGTCGATCGACTTCGCGGAGGTGCGCCTGGTCGAGACCGGCAAATCCGCCGACACGGGCGCCGACGGCAGCTACGCCATCCCGCAGGCCCCGGGCGCCTACACGCTCGAGGTGCGCGCGTTCGGGTACGTGACGCGCCGGCTCCCGGTCACGATCGAGGCCGGCCGGACGACCCAGCTCGACGTCGAGCTCGCGCTCGCCGACGTGGGCAGCATCGCCGGCGTCGTCACGAGCCGGCCGGACATCTCGCCGGACGCCGAAGAGGCGGTGCCGATCGCCGGCGCGACGGTCGAGCTGGTCGGCTTCCCGCGCAGCGCGACGACCGCGGAGGACGGCTCGTTCACCCTCGAGAACCTCGATCCC
>Ga0190265_10003063_pt1 | contig 11385 bp, 13 predicted proteins | sample Popmic124T_FD_133135 | JGI IMG/M metagenome (GOLD analysis project Ga0190265, IMG submission 133135) | Populus adjacent soil microbial communities from riparian zone of Indian Creek, Utah, USA - 124 T | ecosystem: Environmental > Terrestrial > Soil > Riparian zone | place: USA: Utah | collected...
TCCTTGCCCATGCAGCCGGTGACGATGACCCGGCCGTTCTCGGCGATCGCCTCGCCGATCGCGTTCAGGCTCTCCTCCTTGGCGGAATCGAGAAAGCCGCAGGTGTTGACCAGGACGACGTCGGCGCCGGCATAATCGGGCGACATCTGATAGCCGTCGGCGCGCAGCTTGGTGAGGATGCGCTCGCTGTCGACCAGCGCCTTCGGACAGCCGAGGGAGACCATGCCGACCTTGGGCGGGGAGGGGAGTTCCAATTCCATGGGAGCCGGCCACATAGTCGCTCGGCGGCGATTTTCCTAGGCCGTTGGCCAATTCGACCGGGACGGAACTTGCGGACACGCCCCCTGTTACACTTGCGTAACCGTTTCAATCGGTTAATTCCCTTCTCACCCCGATCAGGAGGCAACGGCCATGCCACCCACCGAAGGCGACGACATTCTCTTTGACACGTCCGGCGACGACGCGATCGATGCGCTTGGCGGCAACGACACCATCACCGTCACGTCGGGCTTCGATCTGATCACCGGCGGCTCCGGGAGCGACCGGCTGATCGTCGACTATTCGACCGTCTCCACCGCGGTGATCAACGGCGTGCCGACGGCCGGCTATACGGGGCGCTTCCAGACGACGGGCCGCGCGGTCGATTTCACCGGCATCGAGCTCCTCACCATCCTCACCGGCAGCGGCAACGACATCATCAACGCCGGCGGCGGCAACGACACGATCAACACCGGGGCGGGCACCGACATAATCGATGGTGGCGCGGGCGCCGATTATATCAACGGCGGCGCCGGCGCGGACCAGATGACCGGCTATCTCGGCGACGACAATTATGTCATCGACGACTCCGGCGATGTGATCGTCGAAGGCCTGCTCGAAGGCTTCGACAGCGCCTATGCATCGATCAGCTATGCGCTAGGGGCTCTCGCCTATGTCGAGGTGCTCTCGACCGACAATTGGGCGGACACCGGCGCCATCGACCTCACCGGCAATTCGATCAACAATCGCCTCTACGGCAATGCCGGCGTCAACGTCCTGAACGGCATGGGCGGGGCCGACCGCATGGAAGGCTTCGGCGGCGACGACGTCTATTATGTCGACAATGCGGGCGACGTCGTCAACGAGACGGCCGGGCAGGGCACCGACACCGTCTACATCACGGTCGGCTGGGCGGCGCCCCGGCAATCGTCGATCGAGGTGATCCGCGTGCTCGATCCCAATTCGACCAACACCGTCTTCATCTCCGCACCCGACAACGTGAACTTCCTCTACGGCAACAACGGCTCGAACTCGTTCAGCAGCAATGGCGGCGGCGCGACCACGATGACCGGCTATCTGGGGAACGACACCTATCACTTCCACGCGGGCGACACCGTGGTCGAGGCCGATGGCGAGGGCTTCGACAAGATCATCACCGTCGGAGTCTTCGTGCTGGCGGCAGGCGTGAGCATTGAGGAGATCGAGTGGGCGGAAGCGGGGCCCAATCCGGCCGCCAATTTCACCGGCAATGAATTCGACCAGCATCTCATCGGCGGTACGAAGGCGGACACCCTGAACGGGAAAGGCGGCGCGGACACGCTGGAAGGAAAGGGCGACGACGACGTCTACATCACTGACTCGCTCGACACGATCATCGATACGTTCGGCTACGACACCGCTTATGTGGCGGAAGATTATGTGCTGTCCGACGCGTCCCTGGTCGAGGTGCTGAGCACGGTCGACTGGGGCGCCACCGATGCCTTCGATCTGACCGGCAACAACCTCGCCAACCAGATCTACGGCAATACCGGCGACAACATCATCGACGGCCAGGAGGGCAGCGACCAGCTGGTCGGCTTCCTCGGCCAGGACAGCTTCGCCTTCACCACCGCGCTGGGCGCGAGCAATATCGACCGGATCTTCGACTTCGTCGCGGCGAACGACACGATCCTGCTCGACGATGCGATCTTCACGACGCTCACCGCCGGCGCGCTGCCGGCCGGGGCGTTCGTGGTCGGGACGGCGGCGGGCGACGCCGACGACCGGATCCTCTACAACAGCGCGACCGGCGCCCTGTTCTACGACGCCGACGGCAATGCCGGCGGCGCCGCGGTCCAGTTCGCGACTTTGTCCAGCCTGCCGACGATCACCGCGAGCGACTTCACGGTCATCTAGGCATTACCGGGGCCGGCGAGATGCGACGCGTCAGGTTGGCCCCAATTCCGCCTCGGTAGTCGAGGTCGGCAGGATCTCGACGATGCAGTCGCCAGGCCGCAGCGAGGCCGCCTCCGGCTCCCAGAAGCCATAAGGCCGGCCTTCGCGATAGACCCGGACGCCGAGCCCCTTCGAGATGGCGGAAAGCGGCTTGCCGCATTCCTCGGGCGTGACCTCGCGTTCGTGCAGCTGGACCCGGCCGCTCGAGGAGGCGAGGTCGGCGATATAGTCGGCGATATGCGCACTCTGGGTCGATCCGGCGAGCAGCAGGCCGGCGAAGCTCACCGGGTTGATCACCGTGGTGGCGCCGGCCTGGCGCGCGGGCAGCTCATTGTCCTCGTTGCGGACGGCAACGCTGATCTTGAGGTCCGGCGCCAGGTGGCGCGTGGTCAGCGTGATCAGGATCGAGGTATCGTCGCTGCCGGCCGAGACGATCATCGCCCTGGCGCGGTCGACATGGATGGCCGTCAGCGTCTTGTCGCGCGTGGCGTCTCCCTGGAGGATCGCGCAGCCGAGCGCCTCGGCGCGCTCCAGCGCCTCGGCCTCGCAGTCCACGACCACGATGTCGGAGGCGCTGGCGCCGCGGGCGATGAGCTCGTCGACCGCTTCCGAGCCGGTGATGCCGAAGCCGGCGACGACGATATGGTTGCTGAGAGTGCGTTGCAATCTGGCCATTTGCCATTTGTCCCATGTCCGGCGGAAAACGAAGGTGTAGGCGGTGCCGATGAAGATCAGCACGAAGAAGACCCGGATCGGCGTCACCACCAGCGCGTCGAACATCCGCGTATTGTCGGCCACCGGCACGACGTCGCCATAGCCGGTGGTGGTGATGCTGATCATGGTGAAATAGATCACGTCGAGAAAGCTGACATGGCCGTCGAGATTGTCCCGGAGGCCGTCGCGCTCGAGCCAGTGAACGGCGAACGCGAAGATCAGGAGCCCGAAGACGAGGGCGACGCGCCAGCCGATCTGCACCCAGACGGGAAGCGGGCTCCTGCGCCGCAGCGTCAGGCTTTCGGGCGGGAGGGGGTGGCGCCGGATCAGGGGTAGAGTTCCCGCAGGGTTTCGAGGGAGGTCTCGTGGGTCAGGTCGAGGTGGAGCGGCGTCACCGCGACATAACCGTCGGCGATCGCCTCGAGGTCGGTCGCGTGGCCGGGGGTCTCGATCATCGGCCCCAGGCCGAACCAGTAATAATCATAGCCCCTCATATCCGTGCGCCGGTCGATCCTGAGCCGGCCATAATCGCGCAGGCCCTGACGGACGACGCGGACGCCCTTGACCTCCGCCGGGGGCAAGGCGGGGAAGTTGACGTTGACGAGCGTGCGCGGCGCGAACGGCGCGTCGATCAGCGGGCGCAGCACGCGCTCCGCCCAGGCCTCCGCCGCGGCAAAGGGCACGGTGTCGCCCATGCCTTCCCTGGCATAGCTCTGGCTGAGCGCGATCGAGGGGATGCCGGCGAGCGCGCCCTCCATCGCCGCCGAGACGGTGCCCGAATAGGTGACGTCCTCGCCCAGGTTCGCGCCGCGATTGACGCCCGACAGGATGAGGTCGGGCCGCGCGTCCTTCATGATATGGGCAAGGCCCATCATCACCGCGTCGGTCGGCGTGCCCGTGACGCAGAAGCGGCGCTCGCCCAGTTTCCGGAGCCGCACCGGCACGGTCAGGGTCAGCGAGTGGCCGGCACCCGATTGCTCCTCGGTCGGGGCGACGACCCAGATGTCGTCGGAAAAGGCGCGGGCGATCGTTTCGAGGACTTTGAGCCCGGTGGCGTTCACGCCGTCGTCGTTGGTGAGGAGGATGCGCATCATGCCGGATATGCCGGGCCGGGGCCAAGCGGGCAACCATCGCGACGCGGTCGCGTTCAATCGGGCAAGGCAGAAGGAGCCGCCTATGCAAGTCCCCCACAACAGCTTCATCCTTGTCGCCGACGGCAAGAAATCGCTCTTTTTCCGCAACCAGGGCGACGGCGATTTCCCGAACCTGGTCGTCGAGCACAAAGACGGCCACCCCGATCCCGAGGACCGCGAACTCAAGAGCGACGCGCCCGGCCGCGCCGTCTCCAGCGTCGGCGCCGGGCGCTCGGCCTTCGAGGAGGCCGACTTCCACCAGCTGGAGGAAGACCGCTTCGCCGCCGCGACCGCGGCGATGCTGAAGGAGCGCGCGCTGCGCAACGAATATGATTCGCTGATCGTGGTCGCGCCGCCGAGAACGCTGGGCGAGCTGCGCAAGCACTATCACAAGGAAGTCGAAAAGCGCCTCGACGCCGAGGTGCCGAAGGATCTGGTCAACCTGCCGATCCCGGAGATCGAGAAGATCCTTCGGGCCGCATAGAAGAGGCCCCGCCCGGACGAACCGGACGGGGCCTCTTCCCGCACTCGAACAGGGTCAGGCGGTCTGGCGTTTGCCGAGCCGCCTGCGCGCGACCAGCGTGGCCGCCGCGGCGCCGAACAGCAGGATCATCGGCGGAGCCGGAACCTGGGTGCCGCCGGTCGAACCGTGGCTGGAGCCGCTCGAACCGTGGCTGGAGCCGTGGCTCGACGAGCCGTGATGGCCGGACGAACCGTGGCTGGACCCGAAGCTGCTCGACGACTGCTCCTGATCCTGGTCCTGATCCTGATCCTGATGCTGGTCCTGCTCCTGGTGCTGGTCCTGCTCCTGGTTCTGATCCTGGTTCTGGCTTTGCTCGTTGTTGTTGTTGTTCGTGTTGTTATTGTTGTTTGTGCTGCTGTTGTTGTTGTTGTTCTGGTTGTCGACGTCGACGCTGACATTGCTGCCCGAAGACGTGCTCGAGATGACGACGCCGCCGGTCGAGCTGCCGCCGAAGAAGCCGCCCGAGAAGAAGCCGCCGCCGAAACCGAAGCCGCCGCCGCCGGAACCGCCGACCACGACCAGGCCGCTGCTGCCACCGCTCGACGCCACCGCGACGGGCGGCGGAGGAGGCGGCGCGAACATCGGCGGGATGATCGTGCGGGTGACAGTCTGCTGCGGCGCGCAGGCGACGCGGCGGACGGTGCGCCTGACAACGCGCCGGCGATGGGTGGAACGCGCCGTCGAACGGCGGATCTGGCCGCCCTTCGCATATGCGTGTTTGACGATTGCGGGGCGGGAAGGCGGGTTGTCCGCGATATGGACCGCGCCGCCGCCGATGATCGCGCCGCCGCAGGTGCAAGCGCAGAGTTTCGCCAAAGCCATTCTTACCGACATAACAGTATCCCTGTTTCTGACCGACCGGGTGGATGGAAAGGCTTGCGCCCAATTTCATCGCCGATGTGGCAGTAGCGAGCAGATGCCAACGATCCCTTTAATCGCAAGGGCATTAACCATCTTTGTGCCCGAAAACCCCCGGATTCGGGCCTGTTACGGCGGTTCCGTCCCAATAGGGCACAGCTTCTCAGAGGGGGTGAACGGCGCCCCGGCCGTGATTTTCTCCGGCCTTGGTTAATGCCGCGCCGAGTCGCGTCGGCCCGCGTCCGATTCGCGGCGGCGCGGGGAGCGCGCGGTTCGCCTCGTTGCGGGAATCGTCACGCGCATGAAACGAGAATCCTTCGTATTTTCACTCTGTTTGAGTGACTTGTGCTGACCTCGCGCCGTGGCTATAGGCGCGCTGGGGCGGGAGGCTGAGATAAGAGGCCAGATAAGGCGCCTCTGCCCCCAGGTTCGATCCACGGCGCCAAGCCGGGAGAGGGAGTGGAGGGGTAATGGCTACGCTTTCTAGTGACGCTTTGAGTCCCGAATTTGCCGGCGGTTACCGGCCCAGCGCCAACGAAGAGTTCATGAACGCCGACCAGCTGGCGTATTTTCGCATGAAGCTGCTCGCCTGGAAGGACGGCATCCTCAAGGAATCGCGCGAGACCATGGCGGCGCTCGCCAATGGGCCGATCCAGGAGGCCGATCTCACCGACCGGGCGTCGAGCGAGACGGATTGGGGAATCCATCTCCGCACCCGCGACCGGCAGCGCAAGCTGATCTCGAAGATCGATTCGGCGCTGCGCCGCATCGAGACCGGCGACTACGGCTTTTGCGAGGTGACCGGCGAGCCGATCAGCCTCGCCCGTCTTGAAGCCCGGCCGATCGCGACGATGACGGTCGAGGCGCAGGAGCGCCACGAGAAGAACGAACGCATCAGCCGCGACGACTGAATCGGCGACGCCTGAATCAAGACGCCGCCCCGAAGCCGGGGCGGCGAATTGACCCATCGGGTCGGCTGCGAGTCGCGCCGGGCTAGAGTCCGGTCAGCTCCTCTTTGACTTTCAATTTCTCTTTCTTGAGGCGGGCGAGGGTGGCCATGTCGGGCATCGGCCGCTGGGTTTCCTCGACGATCCTGGCTTCGAGGCCGGCATGCTTGGCCTGGAGGGCCGAAACGTGCGCCTGGTGCATTCGTGTCTCCTCTCGTTCGATGTCGCAATCTAACCACCGGACGGGCGGCTTGTCTCCCCCGGGGACGGCGATCCAACACATATGTACGACGGTCCGTCGAAGGTTTATCAAGGCGCCACCTGAACCGCGGGAGGAGCGAGGGAGTGCTTATGGAAGGCCAAAGCTCAGCTGCTCAGGATCCGGCGTCGCGACTCGCGGCGCTCAGGACCGAGCATCGGGATCTCGACATCGCCATCGACGCATTGCGCAGCATGGCGGCCAGCGACGACATCCAGCTGGCGCGATTGAAGAAACGAAAGCTGAGACTGAAGGACGAAATCAAGGTCCTCGAAGACCAGGCGGTTCCGGACATCATCGCCTGATTCCGCGTCCCGCCCCGGGACGGCGAACCCTTTACCTTCTTTTGCCGTTCCCGGCGGCGCGGCGCTGTGGCATCCCCCGGCCATGTCGCAGCTCACCCCCAAATTGATCGACGGCCTCTATGTCGAGGCGATGGTGCTGGCCGACGAGGCGCGCTCCTATTTCGACGCCGGCGGCCGGGACGACCGGCTCTCGCTCGATCCGCTCGACCGGGTTGGCTTCTCCTGCGAGTCGCTCAAGGTCACCACCCGGCTGATGCACGTCATCGCCTGGCTGCTGACCCAGCGCGCGGTCGCCGCCGGCGAGCTGAGCCGCGAAGCGGCGGGCGCCAGCGATCGCCGGCTCGGCCCCGCCGCCGAGACCGACGAGGCGCTCGCCGCCCGTCTTCCAGAGGGCGCGCTCGACCTGATCCGCGCCAGCGAGGAATTGTACGGCCGGGTCGGCCGGCTCGATCAGGGCGGCTTCGGCGACGACGAGATCGGCAGCCCGGCGCGCAGCCTGCTGAGCCGCCTGCAGCGTTCGTTCTGAGCTTTCCCCGCGCGGATCGCGGGGCTAGGCAGATTCGATGCAGGGCTATGAATTCCGATATGGTCCGAAGCTGATCGCCGGCCCCGGCGCGGCGCTGCGGCTGGCGGACGTGCTTCCGCCCGGCCGAACCCTGTTCGTAACCGACGCGAACGTCCGCGCGCTGGGCCTCGCCGATGCGGTGCTCGAGGCGCTGCCCGAGGCGGTGCTGTTCGATTCCGTCGAGCCGGATCCATCCCGCGACACGCTGATGGCGGCGGTCGCGGCCGGCGAGGGCTGCGCCTCCGTGGTCGGCTTCGGCGGCGGCAGCCCGATGGATGTCGCCAAGCTCGCCGCCTATCTGATCGGCAGCGGCGACGATCTCGACGCGATCTGGGGCGTCGGCAAGGCGCTGGGGACCCGGCTCCCGCTCGCACTGGTCCCGACCACCGCCGGCACGGGCTCCGAGGCGACCGGCGTTTCGGTGATCACGATCGGCGGCAGCGTCAAGAATGCCGTCAACAGCGCCGCGCTCAACGCCGACTGGGCGGTGCTCGACCCGGAGCTCACCATCGGCCTGCCGCGCCCCGTGACCGCGGCGACCGGGATCGACGCGATGGTCCATGCGATCGAAGCCTATACCTCGGCGCGGCGCAAGAATCCGGTGTCCGACATGTTCGCCCGCGAGGCGCTGAAGCTGCTCTCGAGTAACCTGATCGCCGCCTGCGAGCGGCCGGACGACCGCGCGGTGCGGGCGAGCATGCTGCTCGGCGCCCATTATGCCGGCGTCGCCTTCGACAATGCGCCGGTGGCGGGCGTGCACGCGCTCGCCTACCCGCTCGGCGGCCATTTCCATGTCCCCCACGGCCTCTCCAACGCGCTCGTGCTGACACAGGTGCTGGGGCACAATATGCCGGCGGCGATGGCGCTCTATGCGGAGCTCGGCTGCGTCGTCGATCCCGCGCTCGCCGCGCTGGGAAGCCAGGCCCAGGCTCAGGGCTTCGTCGAACGGCTCGCCGCGCTGACCCGCGAAAGCGGGCTGCCCCTGCGCCTCTCAGAAGTCGGAGTTGGGCCCGAGCATCTCGACCTGCTCGCCGCCGAGGCGATGAAGCAGGAGCGGCTGCTGATCAACAATCCCTGCCCGATCAGCGAGGCGGATGCGCGGCGGCTCTACGAGGCGGCGCTTTGAAAGGGCGTGGCGCCTATCCGGTCTGGCGAGAAATCGCGACCCGCTGGGCGGACAACGACGCTTATGGCCACGTCAACAACGCGGTTCATTACAGCTGGTTCGACAGCGCGGTGAACGCCTGGCTGATCGAGGCCGGGCTGCTCGATATCGCCCATGGCGATCCGATCGGGCTCGTCGTCGAGACCGGCTGCCGCTACGCACGATCGCTGACCTATCCAGAGCCGGTCGAGATCGGCCTCGGCGTCGAACGGCTTGGCTGTTCGAGCGTGACCTACCGTCTCGGCGTTTTCGCCAGGGACGCGGACGAGGCCGCGGCGGAGGGACATTTCACCCACGTCTATGTCGGCCGAGAAAGCCGGCGGCCTGCGCCGCTGCCGGAAGGGTGGCGCGCCATGCTCGAAGCGATCCGGCTGAAGGAGGAATGATGGCCGACGAGATGAAGGGCGGCTGCGCCTGCGGCAAGGTCCGCTTCACCGCGCAGGTCCATAACGACGAGGCCTATCTCTGCCATTGCCGGATGTGCCAGCGGGCCACCGGCAGTGTCTCGATCGCGTTCAAGAACATGAAGAAGGCGGACGTCGTCTGGGACGGCGAGCCCGATTGGTATCGAAGCTCGCCGATCGCCGAGCGGCCTTATTGCTCCGCCTGCGGGACCTCGCTCGGCTTCGCCTTTCCGGACAGCGAGAATATCGACATCACCGTCGCCGCATTCGACGATCCAGCGCGCTTCCGGCCCAAGCATCATTTCGGGGCGGAGAGCCTGCACCGGCCGTGGCTCAACACGGAGGGGCTGCCCGAATATCGCACCGACGAATATCAGCCTTTGGTCGACCGCTGGGTGAACGCCGTTGGAAAAGTCCCCGATTAGGCGCGTCTTCACCGCCCGCGACGGCGTCGCGCTCGCCTGGCACGAACTGGGCGAGGGCAAAGCGATCGTCCTCCTCCACGGCCTCTTCTCCGACGCCGCGACCAACTGGCTGCGCTACGGCCATGCGGCGGAGATCGCGGCGCGCGGCTTTCGGGTGATCATGCCGGACCTGCGCGCGCACGGGACCAGCGGCAAGCCGCACGACGCCGCGCATTATCCTCCGGACATCCTGGCCGAAGACGGTCTCGCGCTCATCGCCCATCTCGGGCTCGGCGATTACGATCTGGGAGGCTATTCGCTGGGCGCGCGGACGGCTGTCCGGATGATGGCGCGCGGCGCCGCGCCCCGGCGGCTGATCGTCGCCGGCATGGGGCTCGAGGGGCTGGTTTCCACCGACGCGCGCGGCGGCCATTTCAAGACGATCCTCGAGGGACTCGGGACGCACGAAAAGGGCTCGCCCGAATGGATGGCCGAAGCCTTCCTGAAGACGACGGGCGGCGACCCGAAGGCCCTGATCCACATCCTCGACACCTTCGTGGATACGAGCGAGGCCGAGCTTCGCGCGATCGGGATTCCGACCCTTGTCCTCAGCGGCGCGGACGATCACGACAATGGCTCCGCGGCGGCGCTGGCCGCCCTTCTGCCCGAGGGCGAATATGTCGAGGTTCCGGGCAATCATATGAGCGCCGTCACCAGGCCTGATCTTGGCGGCGCGATCGCCGACTTCGTCGCCCGTTGACCGTCCCGAACGGCGGGTGCATGAGCGCGCCAGCGCATAGACTGAGAGGATGCCCGCCATGAAGTCGACCGTCTCGTTGCTTGCGATTGCCGTCTGCGCCTGCCTGACCGCCGCCTGCTCCACCGCCGCCGCCGACGAGTCCGCGGCCGCGCCCGCCGCGTCGTCGACCCCGGCGGCCAGCACCGAGCGGGGGACACCGACCGCCGCCGAGGCCGACGCCTTCGTCGCCGGCGCCGAGCGCGAGCTCGCCGAATTCACCGTGATCAGCGCCCGCGCGCAATGGGTGAACGCGACCTACATCACCCCGGACACCGATGCGCTCGCCGCGCACTTCGGGACGATCGGCACCGAGATGGGCGTACGCCTCGCCAACGCGGCGGCGCGCTTCCAGAACGTGCCGGACCTCAGCTACGATACGCGCCGCAAGCTCAACATCCTGCGCAGCGCGCTGACCCTGCCGGCGCCGACAACCGCCGGCGCGGCCGCGGAGCTGAACCGGATCTCGACCGACCTCAGCTCGCAATATGGCCGCGGCCGCGGCACGATGAACGGCGAGACGCTGACCGGCAACGAGATCGAGGCCCGGATGGGCACGGTCCGCAATCCGGCCCACCTCGCCGAGATGTGGACGAGCTGGAACAACAATGTCGGCGGCCCGATGCGCGCTCAATATGCGCGGATGACCGAGATCGCCAATGCCGGCGCGCGCGAGCTTGGCTTCCCAGACACGGGCGCGATGTGGCGCTCCAAATACGATATGTCGCCCGACGATTTCGCGGCGCTGACCGAGCGGCTGTGGACCGAGGTCAGGCCGCTCTACCAGGAGCTGCACTGCTTCGCCCGCGCCGGCCTCAACAGCGCTTATGGCGACAGCGTGCAGGCCGCGACCGGCCCGATCCGCGCCGATCTGCTCGGCAATCTCTGGGCGCAGGAATGGGGCAATATCTACGACGTCGTGGCGCCGGCGACGCCCGGCCAGCAGGCCGCTACGCCCTATGACCTCACCCAGTTGCTTGAGCGCGCCAATTACACGCCCGAGCGGATCGTCCGCCAGGGCGAGGCTTTCTTCAGCTCGCTGGGCTTCGCGCCGCTCCCGGCAACCTTTTGGGAGCGTTCGATGATCACCCAGCCGCGCGACCGCGAGGTGATCTGCCA
>Ga0190265_10003064_pt1 | contig 11384 bp, 9 predicted proteins | sample Popmic124T_FD_133135 | JGI IMG/M metagenome (GOLD analysis project Ga0190265, IMG submission 133135) | Populus adjacent soil microbial communities from riparian zone of Indian Creek, Utah, USA - 124 T | ecosystem: Environmental > Terrestrial > Soil > Riparian zone | place: USA: Utah | collected...
CGGAATTCCCCGGAGCCAGACGCCGAGGAACGCTCCCATCACACCGAACGGAATGCCAAGCAGGACGGCGAAGGGGATGGACCAGCTCTCGTACTGCGCCGCCAGCACCAGGAACACCAGCACCAGGCCGAGCGCGAACACCACGCCCGCCTGGCCGGTCGATGCCCGCTCCTGAAAGGACTGGCCGCTGTAGGCGAAGCCGAGGCCCTGGTCGGCGTACTTGCTGGTGAGCAGCCGTTCGACCGCGTCGAGCTGCTGGCCCGAGCTGACGCCGGGCGGCGCTGTTGACGTCACCATCGCGGACGGGAAGCCGTTGAAGCGGCTCAACACGCTTGGCGCGCCCCGGAACTCGGCCCGCGTCAGCGCCGAGAGCGGAATCATCTCGCTGCTGTCGGACCGCACGTAGAGCCGCCCGATGTCCTCCGGCGTCTGCCGGAAGCGCGACTGCGCCTCGGCCTGCACCCGGTAGGTCCGGCCGTAGATGTTGAAGTCGTTGATGTAGAGCGACGAGAGCATCGCCTGGAGCGTGGCGAAGAGGTCATCCAGCTCCACCCCGCGCGCCTTGGCGGCCTCCCGGTCCACGTGCACGAACACCTGCGGCACGTTGGCCCGGAAGGTCGTGGCCGCGCCCGGCGTCTCCGGCAGCTTGTTCATGTCGGCCAGCGCGGCCTGGACCTGCCGCGCGAACGCCGGAACGTCTTGTCCTCGCCTCGCCTGGAGGTTGACCTCCAGGCCGGCCGTGGTGCCGAGCCCCGGGATCTCGGGGAAGTTGAACCCGAACGCGAGCGCGTCCTTCATCCCGAAGAGCTGGCCGTTGATCCGGCCCAGGATCGCGTCCACCGTGCTGTTCTTGTCGCGCTCGTCCCAGTCCTTGAGCAGCACGAACATCGTGGCGCCGTTGGACTGATTGGCCTGCGCCAGCAGGTTGAACCCGACCAGCGCCGCGAACGTCCGGACGCCCTCCTCCTTGCGCAGCATCCCTTCCACCCGCTCCACGACCGCGTCGGTCCGCTGCCGCGACGCGCCGTCGGGAAGCTGGATCGCGATGACGAAGAAGCCCTTGTCCTCGGTCGGGATGAACGCGGCCGGCACCCGCTGGTAGAGCACGAACGCGAGCGCGAGGATCACGCCGAACGCGGCGAGCCACGTCCTCGGGCGGCCCAGCATCGCGCCGACCCGGCTCACGTAACCGCCCGTGGTGCGGTCGAACCACTCGTTGAACTTGCGGAAGAAGCGGTTGCTGGTGTCGTGCGGCGTGCCCTTGAGCAGCATGGCGCAGAGCGCCGGCGTGAGCGTCAACGCCACGATGCCCGACAGCACCACCGCGATCACCAGCGTCACCGCGAATTGGCGCAGCATGGTGCCGGTGATCCCACCGAGGAACGCGACCGGGATGAACACCGAGCAGAGCACCAGCACGATCGCGACCAGCGCGCCGCCCACCTGACCCATGGCCTTGTCGGCCGCGACCTGGGCCGAAACCTTCTCCTCGTCCATGATGCGCTCGACGTTTTCGATCACCACGATGGCGTCGTCCACCACGATGCCGATGGCCAGCACCAGGGCGAAGAGCGTGAGCAGATTGACCGAATAGCCGAGCGCCGAGAGCCCGAGGAAGGTCCCGATCACGCTCACCGGCACGGCGAGGATCGGAATTACCGTCGCCCGCCAGCTCTGGAGGAAGAGGAACACCACCAGCGTCACCAGCGCCATCGCCTCGAGCAGCGTGATCACCACCTCCTCGATGGAGGCGTTCACGAACGGCGTGGTGTCGAACGGGATGGTCCAGGTCACGCCCGACGGGAAGGCCTTGGCCAGCTCGTCCATGCGGGCGACGAACGCCTTCTTCACCTGGAGCTGGTTCGCGCCGGGGCGGAGATAGATCAGGACGTTCGCCGTGGGCTGGCCGTTCATCCGGCCCACGAGGTCCAGGTTCTGCGAGGTGAGCTCCACGGTGCCGATGTCGCCGACCCGGACGAACGAGCCGTCGTCCCGGGCGCGCACGATCACGTTGGAGAACTCTTCCGTCGTCTTGAGCCGGCCCAGGGTCGTAACCGGCAGGGTCAGCTGGGTGCCCTGGGGCGCCGGCTCCCGTCCGAGGGTCCCGGCCGGGTTGGTGGCGTTCTGCTCCTGCACCGCGTCGCGCACGTCACCGACCGTGATGCCGAGCTGGGCCATCCGGTCGGGATCGAGCCGGATGGTCATGGCGAAGTCGAGGCCGCCGAAGACCGTGGCGTCGCCCACGCCGCTGAGCCGCTTGAGCTCGTCCACCACGTAGAGCTTCGCGTAGTTGGCGAGGTAGGTGGCGTCATAGCGGGGGTCCTGGCTGGTGACCGCGGCCACCAGCAGGATGTCGGTCTGCGCCTTCCGGATCACCACGCCCTGGCGGCGCACTTCCTCCGGCAGCTGCGGCTCGGCCACCTTGATGGCGTTCTGCACGTCCACCGCGGCGATGTCCTGATCGCGGCCGATGTCGAAGAACACCTGCAGGTTCATCACGCCGTTGCTGGAGTTGGACGACCGGTAGTAGAGCAAGCCGTCGAGCCCGGAGAGCTGCTGCTCGATCGGCGCGGCCACCGCCTGCGCCACGTCTTCGGCGGTGGCGCCGGGATAGGTGGCGGTCACCTGCACCGAGGGCGGCGTGATCTGCGGGTAGCGCGCCACCGGGAGTCCCAGCAGCGCGAACGTGCCGAGCAGCACGATGACGATGGAGATGACGGCGGCCAGCACCGGCCGCCGGACGAAGAAGTAGAGCTGCCTGCCGTTCGGTTCCTGGGTCGAGCTACTCACTGCGAGCCTCCTCCGGCGGTGGTGTCGGCCACCGCGCTGTCTGGAAGCGCCACCGGGCGCACTACCTGTCCCGGCTGCGCCTTCTGCACACCTTCGACGACCACGCGGTCACCCGCCTGCAGGCCGCGCTCGATGATCCACCAGTCGCCGCTCCAGGTGCCGGTATCGATGTCCCGGGCCGTCACCGTGTCGCCCTTGCCCACGACGAGGACGAACTGCCGGTCGAGCGACTGCTGGACCGCCCGGCGCGGCACCGCGAGCGCGCTGTCGCGCTGGAACCCGACCAGGCGGACCCGGACGTACTGGCCGGGCACGAGCATCTGGTCCGCGTTGGTGAACGAGGCGCGGAACTCCTGGGTCCCCGTCGCGGGATCCACCGAGGGGCTCACGTAATCCAGCTTGCCGGTGCGATCCAGCTCGCTGCCGTCCGGCAGCACGACGCGGACGACCAGCTTGCTCCCCGGCCGGGCCAGCGCCCGGCTCTTGGGGTTCTGGCGCCAGCGAGCCTGATCCTGGCCCGAGGGCTGGAAGGTGACGTAGACCGGATCGATCTGTTCGACCGTGGTGAGCAGATCCGCGGGGCCCGTCACGCGCGCGCCCACCTCCAGCTGGGTGCGGCCGACGCGGCCGTTGATCTCGGCGCGCACCACGGCGTCCTCGCGGTCCTTACGGGCTTCGTCGTAGGCGCCCTGCGCGGCTTCCACCTCGGTCTGCGCGTTGTCCACGTCCTGCTGGGCCACGGCGTTCTGTGCCAGCAGCGGCTCCAGGCGGGCGAAGGTGCGCTTGGCGTTAGCCAGCCGCGCCGCGGCGCTGTTGTAGGCGGCGTCGTAGCGGATGCGCTCGAGGCGATAGAGGACCTGGCCGGCCTTGACCAGCGAGCCCTCGGTGAAGGGTCGCGACTCGATCACGCCGTCGATCCGGGCCCGCACCTCGACCCGCTTGATCGGCTGGACCTCGCCAACGAACTCGTAGCTGAGCGGCAGCGTGCGGCCTGCGACCGCCATCACGCCCACTTCGGCCGGCGGCGGCGCCGACGGCGACGCGTTGCTGTTGTTGCAGGCGGCCACGGCGACCGCCAGGAGCACGGCGGAAAGTCTCTGCGGGATCACTGGGCTTCTCCTTGCGCGGCGAGCACGCCATGGTCGAGGAAGTCGATGAGCGCGGTCCACAGCTCCTCCGGCGTAGAGGGCTGGTGCTCCACCCGGCCGAAGCAGCGACTCGATTCGGCTACGCCCATGACCATGGCGCCGATGACCCGGGCGGTGTGCGGCCCGGAAATGCGAAATTCACCCTGCTTGCGGCCGGCCTCGAGGACGCCTTCGATGAGGCCGCGCCAGCGGCCGCCCAGCTGGCTGACCGTGCGAGTGCCCTCGGGGAATTCGTTGCGGGCCGCTTTCACGGCGAGGGCCAGCTCGATGCTGCCGGGCTGCCACACGTAGTCCCAGAGGCGGCGGATCAACTGATGGAGCAGGTCGCGGTACGTGCCGCGGTGCGAGGCCAGCAACGCCTCCTCCGCCGCCATGAACCGGCCGAATCGGTCGTAGAGCACCGCCTCGAAGAGGTCGGCCTTGGTCTTGTAGTAGTGCATCACCAGCGCGGGGCTCACGCCGGCGTGTTTGGCGACGTCCGCGATCGTGGTGCGCTCGTAGCCGCCTTCGGAGAAGACATGGAATCCGGCCGCGAGGATCTCCGCGGGCCGTGACTCCGGGCGTCTGGACCATCGGCGACGGTCTTCGGGGGTGTCGGGTACGCTGGGAGGCGGTTTGGCGGCCAAGATGTCCCTTCAGATATAATTGTACGGCCAATCAACAAGCCGCGAAATGTAGAGGGGTGGGACCCGGGCGCAAGGGCAGTGGGGGAATTGAACTGGAAGTTACTTATTTGTAGGGATTTGGTGACATTTGGGGACCGATGTCATCCCGAGCGCAGCGAGGGATCTTGCCCGGGCGTGGTTCGAACTCCGGCGGGCAAGATCCCTCGCGTTCGCTCGGGATGACAGGGACAGACGGTTGCTTACTTCGACCCGCGTCCCACCACCGCCAGGCACGCCCACCCCGCCAGGAACGCCCCCCCGCCGAGCGGCGTGATCGCACCGAGCCAGCGCTCGCCCGTGAGCGCGAGCAGGTAGAGGCTCCCCGAGAACAGCACCGTCCCCGCCAGGAAAAGCCAGCCCGCGCGTACGGCCCACGGGCCGGGCCAGCGAGTCAGCGCCCACGCGGCCACGAAGAGGCCGAGCGCGTGGTACATCTGATAGCGCGCCGCCGTCTCGAAGACGGCGAGCAGGTCGGGCGCCAGCCGGGTGCGGAGGCCGTGAGCGCCGAAGGCGCCGGCGCCGACCGCGATCAGCGCCGACAGCGCGCCCAACCCGAAGAACCTGCGTTCCATGCTCAGTGTGCCGGGCGGTCGGCCCAGGCGGCGAAGCCCGCGAGGAGCAGCAGGCCGATGAGATCCACCAAGGCGATCGCCGTGACGCTGGGCGGTGGTGGGCCGAAGACGCTTCCCAGGTAGATCGCGATCAGGATGGCCAGCAATCCGGCCAGCGGCCCGGGCCGGGCCGGGTGCCGCCGGGAGCGAAACGCGACATACACCGCTACACCCGCGGCCAGCGTCGCCAGCTCGAGCACGAGCGTCGCGACGGGACGGTTCCAGAGACCGAAGCCGATCCTCGACGAGTCGTCGCCCCAGAGCGGCAGGTCCGGTACATGGACGATGGCGTCCAGCGGGAAGTGGGAGAGGATCGCGAAGCCGACCAGCGCCGCCGCCTGCCAGTGTCGGCTGGTATCGCGGGTCGGCCAGGAGTAGTAGACCGCCGCGCCCACCAGCGACCAGAGCGCGAGGCCCAAGAGGCCGTGGGAAATCGGATAGTGTACGAACTGGAGCGGGGTCACCGCCGTGTATCCGGGATCGATGAGGACCTGCTCCCAGCCGATCAGCAAGAACGCACCCCAGAGCAGGTCCGCGAGCTGGACCGCGACGAACAGCGTGCCGAGCGACAGCTTCGGCTGCGCGCGCTTCAGCGCGAGCGCTACGCCGTAATGACCCAGAAACATGGTTGTCTCCTCAGCCTCGGTCGCCTGCGAGCCACGAGCCGCCGTCCACCACGAAGATCGAGCCGGTGATCCAGTCGCCCGCGGGGCTCGCGAGGAAGGTGACGAGATGGCCGACGTCCTCCGGCGTGCCCCAGCGTCCCAACGGTATCGTCCGGGCGGCGTAGTCGTCCATGGCGGGGACGTTGGGCGCGCCGCCGGGCGGGGTGAACGCCTTCTTGACGCCCTCGGTCGGAATCGGCCCCGGCGCGATGGCATTCACCGTGATCCGGTCGCCCGCCCACTCCAGCGCCAGCGTGCGGGTGAGCGCGTCGACCCCGGCCTTGGCAGCAGTCGCGTGCGCCATGAGGGGCCAGCCCCGGTAGTGCAGCGTCATGGAAATGGAGACGATCCGGCCGCCGCCCTGGGCCTTCATCACCGGATGCACGGCCTGCGAGCAGTAGAAGGTGCCGTACAGGTCGGTTTCCACCACGGCGCGCCAGGCATTGGGCGACAGGGTCGCGGACGGCGCGTAGAAGTTGCCCGCCGCATTGTTCACCAGCAGATCGATCCGCCCATGCTCCTTGGCCACCTGCTCGACCATGCGCGCCACGGCCTCAGGCTCCCGCACGTTGGTCTCGACCGTCGTCACGCGGGCGCCACCGGCCCGCAGCGAGTCGGCCGCGGCGGAAAGGTGCTCCGGCTTCCGGCTCGCGATGGCGACCGTGGCTCCCGCCGCCGCCAGGCATCCCGCGATGCCGAGCCCGATACCGGTCCCGCCGCCGGTAATCAGTGCGACTTTACCCGCCAGCAGGTCGCGCGGGAAGATGGCCGGGACCGTCATCGGGAGAGAAACGCCTCGAGCCGGCGCTGGAACTCGGGGCTCTGGAGCGCCTGAATCTGGGAGGCACCCTCGGAGGCGAGGGCCTGCTCCAGCGCGCCTACCTCGGGAGCGCGGATCAACCGCTTGATCGTCCGGACGCTCGCCGGGGCCGCGGCGGTGATGCCTTTGGACAGCGCGGCAATCGCGGCATCGAGCTCGGCCTCATCTTTCACCTCGTCCACCAGACCGAGCGCGCAGGCCCGCTCGGCGGTCAGGGTTTCTCCCGCCACCAGAAACCGGATCGCCTGCCCCAGACCGAGGATCCGGGGAATGGTGAAAGTTGAGCCGCCATCGGGCACCAGGCCCATCCGGGCGAACGCGGAGGTGAAGGTCGCACCCGATGCCGCCATGCGCATGTCGCAGGCGAGCGCGAGGTCCAGCCCGAACCCGGCGGCCGTGCCCCGGAGCTCGGCGATGACCGGGACGGGGCAGCGGACGATCGCCAGCACGGCCGACTGAAAGTGGCTGAGCCCGCGCTGAAGCTCGGCGGTGGAGGGCGCCGCGCCGAGCGAGCGGAGCCAGTGGAGATCGAGCCCGGCGCAGAAATGGCCGCCGGCCCCGCCAAGGACCACGACCTGGGCGGCGCCACGCTCCTCGATCAGGTCGAGCTCCTGCGCGATCGAGGCGGCGAGGTCGGGGGTCAGGGCGTTCCGCCGGGCGGGTCGGTTCAGGGTCAACCGGTGGACCGGACCATCCTCGCGGGACAACAGCTCGTCGGCCATGCGCCCTCGTCTACCGGGATGGGTGGGGAAGGAGGTATTATACGGTCCCCCGCCCCAAGCTCCGAGTCCACATCCGACCTTGATGACCCCCGCCTCGCCGCGGACCGCCGCGCGGCCCGATGAGTCGCTGCCGTTCTCCGGCCGCGTGGCCGATCGGCTCGCACTCCAGCTCTGGCTGGCCTCGATGTTCTGCTGGTGGGTCGTGGGCATCCAGTTCTCCCGCCTCTGGTGGCTGGTCAACGACAAGCAGCTCGACTGGATCCTGTTCTGCTATGCGTGGGAGGTCCCGGCCGTCGGCTGGACCGGGGCGGTGCTGATCCCGTGGCTCCGGCTCCGGCGCATCATCCGGCAATTGCCCTCGGGTGGCGAGGAGACCGGCCGCCGGCTCGCCCGGTTCCCGCTCTTCACCTTCTGGATGGTGGTCGGCACGAGCACGGTGGGCTACGCCATCGGCGCGCTCCAGGTGGATTACTTCGCCTCCCTCCCGCCGCTCGAAGTGGCGAAGATCATGATCCAGGGCCCCGCGCTCGGCGGGCTGTTCGCGGTGGCCGCCTACCTCATGGCGGAACGGGCCATCCAGGACATCGCGCTTCCCGCCAGACACCAGGCGCACCAGCAGGCGGACCGCGTCGTCGAGTCCATCTACGGGAAGATCTTCTCCATCGCGGTCGCGCTCACGATGGGCGTCTCGGTGCCGATCGTGCTGCACGCGCTCAGCCAGACCCAGCGCCACCGGGAGCAGCTCCGGGCGCACGCGCTGGCGGACGCCATCCGGGAGTCGTCCAGCGATGCCGGGCTCGAGGCGGCGCTCCGGCCGCTGGGACCCCACACCTACGGCTTCGTGGTTCGGCGCTCCAACAACTTCATCGTGGCGGGTCATGGCGCTGGCACGGTGCTGTACGGCGACGGCCGCACCGACTTCGGCGCGATTCAGCAGCAAGAGCAGGGGTGGTTCGCCAGCCGCGACGGCCAGCACAAGGTCGTCGCCTTTCAGCACCGGCCCGGAATCCTTCCCGACGGTGACGGCGCGGTCTTCGTCGCCGTCTCCCCGCTCACGGACTACTCGGCGGACCTGGCGGCGGAGGGACGGACCTCCGCCGCGGTCGCGCTGGTCTCGCTGGTCATCGGCCTCGTGCTCGCCGCGGGCCTGGCCCGAAGCATCGTGCTGCCGATCGACCGCCTGCGCGCCGCGGCGGGCCAGATGGCCCGCGGCGACCTCGACGTCGCACCGGTCGGGTTCTCCCGGGGCGACGAAGTGGCCGCGCTGGCGCACGCGTTCGACCGCATGGCGGTGCGGGTCCGCAGCGACGAGGCCGACCTCCGGCACGCGTACGAGCAGCTGCAGCGGGCTCAGTCGCAGGCGCTCCATCACGAGCGTCTCTCGGCGATCGGACGGGTCGCCTCGGGTGTAGCGCACGAGCTGAACAATCCCCTGTCGGCGGTGCTGCACCTCGCCGAAGACCTGCGGGCCGACGGGCAGCGCCCGGCGCACGAGCGCGAGGCGCTCGACACCATCGCCGACCAGGCGCGCCGCTGCCGGACGATCGTGCGCGACCTGCTGTCGTTCGCGCGGCACCAGGGCCGGCGGCTGGAGCCGGCGCAGGCACACATGGTCCTGGCCAGCGCCCGCGCCGCCGCGGAGGCGCTGCTGCGCGAGCGGCAGACGCAGCTCGAGTCGCGGGTCGCGCCCGACATGCCGGACATGCTGACGGACTCCTCCGGCGTCGAACAGGTGCTCGCCAACCTCATCATCAACGCCATCCATGCCGCGGGCGACAAAGGCCGCGTATGGGTAGAGGGCACCCGCTTCGGCGAGGGCTGGCAATTCACGGTGGAGGACAGCGGGCCCGGAATCCCCGCGGACGTGCTCCCGAGGATCTTCGAGCCCTTCTTCACCACCAAGCCCGAAGGGCAGGGCACCGGGCTCGGCCTGGCCGTATCACTCGGGATCGTGCAGCGGTTGGGTGGGACGCTCAAAGCCGAAGCGGGGGGTCACGGATCGGGTGCGCGCTTCGTGGTCCAGGTTCCGCCGGCCACCACCTCACCCGCCGAGCCTCCACCGGCAGAGCCTCAGAAGCCCGGCGTCGAGCCCGAGGGACGGCCGCGGGTGCTGGTGGTGGATGACGAGCGCTCGATCCGCCTGGCGCTCAAGCGCTACATGCGTCGGAACGGCTGGGAAGTGGATGAGGCGGAGGACGGCGAAGCGGCGGTCGGCCTGCTTCACGCGTCGCCGCCGGACGGCTACGACCTGGTGATCACCGACCTGCGCATGCCGACGATGTCCGGGTTCGAGGTCCACGACTGGCTGGCGGAGCACCGGCCCGATCTGTTCGAGCGGCTGGTCATCGCTACGGGCGACGTGGCGTCGCAGCCGGTGCGGGAGTTCCTCAACCGCACGTCGCGGCCGGTGCTGGAGAAGCCGTTCGAGCTGAGCACGCTGGGCGAGTTGCTGGACCGGGCGAAGACACGGCGGATATCAGGGGAACATCGAAAGATGTCATCCTGAGCGAAGCGAGGAAGCCATAGACCGGCGCATGGCTCCTTCGCTTCGCTCAGGATGACACCACTGCGGTCTCATCCCCCCGTCTGCGGCACCGCCATCCCCATCGCATGATACCCGTTGTCCACATACACCACGCTCCCCGTGATCGCCGCGGCCAGCGGGCTGCACAGAAACGCCGCCGTGTTGCCCACGTCCGTGGCCTGGATCGGCCGGGGCAGGGGCGCGTTGGCGCTGGTGTACTCGATCATCGTGTGGATGAAGCCGATGGCTGTCGCGGCGCGGGATGCCCACGGTCCGGCGGAGATCGCGTTGATCCGGACGCCCCACCGGCGCCCGGCCTCGAAGGCCAGGGTGCGGGTGTCGGCTTCGAGCGCAGCCTTGGCGGATGACATGCCCCCGCCGTAGCCTGGAATGACGCGCTCGCCCGCGAGATAGGTGAGTGAGAGGAACGCTCCGTCGGGGCGCATGAGCGGCGCGAGGTTGCGCACCAGCGAGACGTTGCTGTACGCGCTCACGCTCACGGCCGTCAGATAGCCGGCGCGAGACGTGTCCACCAGCGGCGACTTGACCTCCGGGCCGTTCGCCAGGCTGTGCACCACGATGTCGAGGCCGCCCCCGCCGAAGTCCTCCCGGATCCTGGCCGTAAGCCCCGCGATGGTGAAGTCGCCCTGCTCCTTGTAGCGCTTGTTCTCGCGGACGTCCTGGGGCACGTCGTCCAGGCTGTCCCAGGCGGCGTCCAGCGGATAGATCCGCTCGAACTCGAGCTTGCGGCCGCCGGAGAGGTGGAGCGAGTCTTCGATCTTCCCCCGCTCGAGCAGCTTCGTGAAGATGCCCAGCGCGGGCGGCCAGCTGCCGAGGCAGATCGTGGCGCCGGCTTCGGCGAGGGACTTGGCGATCGCGAACCCGAATCCGGCGTCGTCCGACACGCCGGCGACGAGGGCCCGCTTGCCCGTCAGGTCGATGGGGAGCATGGAGGAATAGTAGCCGGGGTGCGCTTCGTCACGGCAGGCGGCGGCCGGATGGTGGACCGTAGGGGGATCACGATCCGAGGTGCATATGGAGCAACGAGCGAAGGGACGGCTGCTGTGGCAGTACACCATCCCCATCGGCATCATGCTTTGGGCATGTGCCGAGGGCGCCTCTCTGCCGGAGCCGGAGCCCCCGGCGCCACCCGAAGAGCCCGCCCCGCCGCCGCCCCCTCCCCCGCCGCCGGAACCACCGCCCGAGCCTCCGCCGCCGGCCTCTCAGGTCTTCGTGGGCGCCGGAGACATCGCGGGGTGCACGCTCCGCTTTCACGACGAGGAGACCGCCGACCTGCTCGACGGCATCGAGGGGACGATCTTCGCGCTGGGCGACACCGTGCAGGGATCCGGCACGACCGGGGACTTCAGCGGCTGTTACGAACCGAGCGGGAGGCGCCACAAGGACCGAACATAGCGGGCCGTCGGCAACCACGAATA
>Ga0190265_10003065_pt1 | contig 11383 bp, 12 predicted proteins | sample Popmic124T_FD_133135 | JGI IMG/M metagenome (GOLD analysis project Ga0190265, IMG submission 133135) | Populus adjacent soil microbial communities from riparian zone of Indian Creek, Utah, USA - 124 T | ecosystem: Environmental > Terrestrial > Soil > Riparian zone | place: USA: Utah | collected...
AGCGGCCTGCGCGTGTTCGTGCAGGGCGGCGGCTGCTCGGGCTTCCAGTACGGCCTGATGATCGAGGAGTCGGGCGGCGTCGGCGACCAGCTGTTCGAATCCAACGGCGTGCGCCTCTTCGTCGACCCCGTGAGCATCAGCTACCTCAAGGGCGCCGAGGTGGACTTCGTGGACACCATCACCGGCGGCGGGTTCACCATCAAGAATCCGAACGCGTCGTCGACCTGCGGCTGCGGATCATCCTTCTCGGCGTAAGAAGGGCCCTGTCAGGATCATGGCCTCCAGCGCGGCCATTCCAGATCTCGATCGCCTTCGGCCTGCCGGAACCAAGCGCTCCAGCAAGCGCGACCTGATCGTCAACGCGTTCCTCAAGCAAGAGGGACACCTCAGCGCGGACGATCTGGTCGCCCTGATCAAGCGCGAGGACCACCGCATCAGCCGCGCCACCGTCTACCGCACCCTGCTGTGGATGGAGGAAGCCGGCATCGCGCGCAAGGTCGATTTCGGCGAGGGCCGGTTCCGCTTCGAGCACTCGTACCGCCACCCGCGTCACTTTCATCTGATCTGCAAGACCTGCAACCGCTCGTACGAGTTCCTCAGCTCCGACATCGAGGCGCTGGTCGAGGAAGTGGCGGCGGCGCGCGCGTTCACCGCGCGCCAGAGCGTGGTGCAGATCTACGGCACGTGCGAAGCGTGCAGCACCGGGCGGGCGCCTGAAGAGGGCACGACCAATTCCGAGCTGCTGTTTGCGCGCGACGCGCTGCGCATCGCCATTGCCACCGAACGCAGCGGCATGGAGTTTTACGGGCGCGGCGTCAAACTGGTGAAGGACTCTCGCGCGCGCGAGGTGTTCCGCAAGCTGGCCACCGAAGAAGTGCATCACCTGAAGACGCTCGAAGCCCGCTATCAGAACCTGCTCAAGCAGGACCCGCAACTGGAGTCGCGGCCGACGTTCCTGTTTTTCAAGGGCGCGGCCAACGGCCTGTTCTCGACCGGCAGCGAGCAGCTGAAACGCGACGGCGTCGACGATCTCGAGGCCTATCGCATCGGCATCCGCTGCGAGCGCGGGTCGCATCGCTTCTTCAAGCGCTACGGCGAGCGGTTCGAGGATTCGGAAGGCAAGCAGGTGTTCCTCGAATTCGCCGAGGAAGAACGCGAGCACCTCGAGCTGCTGATTCGCGAGTACCGGGCGCTCGTCAAGCGCCATCGCGCGAAGGGCCACAAGACCCGGGTCAAGCCCCGTTCGCGCGCGGCCGCGCGTTGATCGACTTACACCTGCATACCACCGCGTCGGACGGCCGGTTCTCGCCGGCCGAGCTCGTGGCGCGCGCCTCGGCCGCGGGCCTGACTACCATCAGCGTCACCGATCACGATACGGTCGCGGCGTTCGCCGAGGCCACCGCCGCGGCCCAGGGCGTCAACATCCGCGTGGTGCCCGGCATCGAGATCACCGCCGTTGACGATGGCCGCGATGTGCACATGCTCGGCTACTTCTTCGATCCTTTGAGCACGACGCTTGCAACGGTACTCGAACGACAGCGGGCGTTGCGTGTCGCCCGCGTCAGGGAGATCGGCGACAAGCTGGCCACGCTTGGCATGCCGATCGACGTCGAGTCGGTGCTGCTGGCGGCCGCGGCACGCCCGGGCTCTTCCGTAGGACGGCCGCAGGTGGCGCGAGAACTCGTGCGGGCAGGATATGTGACGTCAGTGCAGGACGCGTTCGATAAATGGCTCGCTACCGGCCGGCCCGCCTTCATGCCGCGCACCGGCCCGAGCCCCGCTGCCATTGTGGACACGATCCACCTGGCGGGTGGCGTGGCGTCGATCGCGCATCCGGCGGTCACCAAGCGCGATGAATTGATCGCGCCGCTCGTCGATCACGGCCTCGACGCCATCGAGGTGTATCACTCGGATCACTCGCCGGAAGCGGAGCAGCTCTACAAGGGGATGGCGAAGCGGCACGGCGTGCTCGTGAGCGGCGGGTCCGATTTTCATGGCGAGGATCCCACCTCCACCAAAAATCCATCGCGGCACAGGCGAAGCACTTTGGGCGTCGTGTCGCTGCCCCCGGCCGCGTTTGCCGCCCTGGAACACAAGTCGTTCGGGTACCGATCGTGAGCGACGCGCTGCTCGACATCACCGGCCTCGAGAAGGACTATCACACGCTCCGGCCGTTGCGGGTTCGCCAGCTCACGGTCCAATCCGGCGACGTGTTTGCCATTTCGGGCATCGACATGCTCGGCGCCGAAACCTTCGTGCACCTCGTGACCGGTGCGACGCTGCCCGACACGGGCGACGTCACCCTGTTCGGCCAGAATACCCGCGGCATCACCGATGGCAACGCCTGGCTGAAGTCGCTCGATGGCGTCGGCATGATCACCGCGCGCGGGATCCTGATCGAGGTGTTCACCGTGCTCCAGAACATCGCGCTGTCGTTGACGCTCGAGGTCGACCCCATCGACCCGCAGGTGATTCCGCAAGCCGGCGCCCTCGCGACGGAGGTCGGGATCGCCGCGAACCTGTTCGACGTGCCGGCTGGAAAGGTGGCGCCCGACATCAGGATGCGCGTCCATCTGGCGCGCGCGCTCGCGCTTGGCCCGAAGCTGTTGATTGCCGAGCATCCGTCCGCGGCGCTGCCCCGGGACAGCGTGGCCGGGTTTGGCGCCGACCTCGGTAACGTGGCAAGGGACCGCCACCTCGGGCTGATCGCCATTACGGCGGATGATTCGCTCGCCAAGGCGGTCGGCGGGACGCGGCTCGAGTTGGTGGCGGCCACGGGCGAGCTTCGCACGCTCAGCCGCATTCGGAGGTTGTTTCGTTGAAGCCCGCGCTGATCCTGTTCGATATCGATGGCACGCTGCTGTTGAGCGGGCGCGCCGGGCTCCGCGCCATGACACGGGCCTTCGAGCAGACGTTCGGCATCACCGAGGGCTTCAAGGGCGAATCCTTCGGCGGCCGCACCGATTCGTACCTGGTCTCGAAGGCGCTGAACCTGGCCGGCCTTCCGGACAACCTCGACAACCATCATCGTTTTCGCGACAACTATCTGCCGCTGCTGGCCGAGGAGATTCAGCATCCGGGACAGGGCCACAAAGGGTTGATGCCGGGCGCGCGCGAGTTGCTGGAAGCGCTCGAAGGCCACGAGCATCTGCACCTGGCGCTGCTGACCGGGAACTATCGCGACGCCGCCGAGATCAAGCTGCAGCACTTCGAGATCTGGGAGTTTTTCGAGTGGGGCGCGTTCAGCGACGATGCGGCGGATCGCAATGCGCTCGTGCCGATCGCGCGGTCGCGCGCGGAGACCTACGACATTCCGCCAGCGGCGATCGAGCGGGTGATCGTGATCGGCGACACGCCGCACGACATCGAATGCGCGCGCGTGGCGGGCGCGCGATCGATCGCCGTGGCCACGGGCGGGTATTCGATGGCGCAGCTGAAGGACGCCGGCGCCGACGAAGTGTTGCCGGACTTGTCGGATACCAGGCGCGTCGTCTCGCTCTTGCTCTAGGTGGCGGAAGCGCCTGGGAGTCGAACCCAGCCTGCCCCGCAAGGAGGCAGCGACCGATTTTGAAGACCGGGAGGGCCACCGGGCCCCGTTCACTTCCGCAGCCGATCTTATCTCCTAATCAGCCACACCGATCCAGTAGCCCAACAACCGCTGCGTCTCGAACAGCGTGAACCGTAGCGTGCTGCGGTTGGCCCACCAGCGGTCGACATCCGATCGATCGAATCGGGACGGGCGGACCATCACCTGCACGCCGGCGGGATTCAGCTTGCGGTGCATCGCCAGCCGCGCGCGGCGAGTGTGCTGCTTGGACGTGACGACGATCACGCGGGAGTATTTCTCGCGCATCGCCAGCGCCAGCACATCGTCGGATTCTTCCGACGTGCTGCCGGCTTGCTCGAGGATGACAATCGCCTCCCTGGGCACGCCGAGGCGGACCAGCACGTCAACCTGGAGGTCGACTTCACGCGTGTATGGGAACCCGCGCTCGATGAGCACCGCTTCGCCCCAGTCCGCCACCTGCTGGAACAGGTAGATGCGTGGCGCCCATCCTTCCTTGAAGATTTCGACCGCTTCGAGCGGACGTTCGTACATCGTCCCGCCGAGGACGACCACCGCGTCGGCTTTCACGAGCGGATCTTCGACGACCAGCCAGGCGCCGAGGCGTGGGAATGCGAAAGCGCTGAGGAGGAGGACCGGCGCGAGGACGACGGCGCTGCGTTTGAGGAGGCGTTTCAACTCGACGAACTCCGGCCCCGGTTGGTGGGGCCGGAAAAGGAAGCTAGTTCAAAACAAAAATTACCCTTCAATCAGACGCACGTCTCCAGCCCGAGGACCTTTCTGGGATTCCTCGATCGTGAAGTCGACGCGCTGGCCCTCCCGAAGCAGCTCGAACACCGCGCCCCTCACGGAGCTGCGATGAAAGAAATGCTCCAGGCCGGATTCATCTCTGATGAACCCGAAGCCCTTGTCGATTAGGAGCCGTGCGATAGTCCCGGTCGGCATAACCTGTCCTCCGATTAACCGAGACCCGAAAAGAGCCGCCGACTAAACTGAGGGCACGATTAGGGGTCGCGGAAAGCGCGGTCAGTGTAGGCAGGTCAACAATGGGAAGTCAAGTATACGAACCGGGGGCGCGCGGCGTTTACATGCCCCTGCCTTCACCGCGGAGACCGTGCAATTGCTGAGGGAATTCCCGTGATTCGCGGCATCGTACTGGCTGCCGGGGCCTCCACGCGCATGGGTACGGCGAAGGCCGCCCTGCCGTTCGGTCAAACGGGCGAAACCGTCCTTTCGAAGGTGGTCCGAACGCTGCTTCTTGGCGGTGTTCCCGACGTTACGGTCGTGGCCGGCGCGCACATTGATGCCGTGCGCATCGCGATGCCGTCTCACGAGCCTCGTGCTCGCGTGATCGAGCACACCGGCTGGCAGCAAGGGCAGCTGTCGTCGTTGTTGAAAGGGCTCGCGGCGATCGACGATCCGCTGCTCGAAGCCGCGGTGGTCACGCTCGTCGACGTGCCGCTGGTGTTGCCGGCAACGGTGGGCGCGGTGATCGCGGAATGGCGCCGCACGCGCGCTCCCATCGTGCGGCCTTCGGAGCGTGCACGAGGTGCGCAGGGTGCGGAGCATACTGCCCGTCATGGCCATCCGGTGGTCTTCGACCGATCGGTGTTTGCGGATTTACGCGCGGCGGATCTCAATGCCGGCGCGAAAGCGGTGTTCGCGAAGCATCGCGACCGCGTGGTGAATGTCGAAGTGACAGACCCCGGCGCGTTCGAGGACATCGACACGCCAGGGGACTATGAAAAAATGCAGGGGACCTGGGACGTGGGACCTGGGACGTGAAAATTCCCCAGGCCCCAAAGCCCCCAAGCCGTCAGGCTCTACATACCGGCTGAATTCCCTGTCCGAGAATCTGCTGGAACACTCTCGTCGTGGCGTCGCCGTGCGTGCAGCCATTCAGCCGGTAACGGAAATACTCGAGCACCCACACCACCGCGCCTTCATTATCGACAGGAGACGAGGTGGCCGGCGCGCGCAGGCCGTCGCGGTACTTGTCGTTCAACGCGAGCATGAACACCAGGCCTTCGTTGCGAGGCGGGAACGGAATGGGCCCGGCCGGCGTGATCGCGCACACGCCGATGGTCACGCCGCTGTCGATGATCGAGAAGACCCGCGCCTGGGCGGTGCTGTGGTCGCACAAGCCCACCCGGTATCGCGCGTACTCCGAGAGCCAGACCACCGCGCCTTCGGGGTCGACGAACGTGGCTACCGAACCGGCGCCGAGCCGATCGCGGTAGAGCGCGATCAGCTGCTGAAAGAAATCATTCGGCTCGTTGCGCGGCGGGAACGTGATGTTCGAGGTGACGCCGCCGGCCCCGTAGAGCGAGCGTGCCCCGGCAATGTCGTCGGCGGTCAGCGAATCAAGGTTGCCGAGCACCGAGTTCATCAAGGCGTTGACGCTCTGGCCGTTCAGGTCGGGATGATCGAGGCCGAGCGCATGGCCAAGCTCGTGCATCGCGACGCGGACGATGTCCCACAGGTCGCGGCCGTTGGCGGTTCGCACGTTGCCGCGATACGAGCCCCATTGAAAGGCGTTGTTGAATACGATGTCGGCTTCAACGCGCTGGGTATCGCCGATTGTCCAGCGCGTGGTGATCGCCAGCGTGTCCGCGCCGAAGCTCTCGCCGTAGAAATTGCTGTCGAAGAAGATGTGGTTGATCAGGTCGCCGTCACCCTTCGGCCGCGTGGAGCCGGGCACCGCCGCGAACTTCGCGAGATCGATGTGACCGTTCCACGTGTTCAAGGCCTGCGTGAGGGCCCCATCGAAGCTGGTGTTGCCGTCGAGAAACGTGCCCCCGCCGCCGAGCTGCAGGTTCATGGCGATGCTGCCGTTGGCCCACTTCGAGCCAAGGGTAGAAAAGCCGCGCGTGGTTTGGGAGGACGCGGCAACGACCGCCAGCACCGCGATCAGGCTGAGCGCGTAGCGTTGGGTGCGGGTCATCGCGCCCCCGCCAGGCTGATCCGCGATTTGACGGCCGAAGCGAGCTCGGACAACCGCATCGGGGTGATCGAGCGCATGTAGTCGGCGCGCAGCGGCCCAATCTCGGTGACGGCGCCGAGCGAGCGGCCGTCGTCGGTGCGCACGCGATCGACGCCGGCGAAGTCGCGCTCGACGCGCATGCGGCCGTGCATGAAGCCGACCAGCGGGCTGGCGTGGCGTCCGGCGGCGACAAACAGCACGGTGCGCTGGCCGACGCGGAAGGTCGGCATGCCGACCACTTCCATGGTGGTCTCGCCGATGGTGCCGCCGAGGAATTCGAGCCGCGTCACCGCGCCGGACGTGCCCTTCCACACATCCTCGACCCGGAAGGTGACCTGCGTCTTGATGGCGCGGCCCCTCGGCGTGCTGATCCAGATCGCGTTATGGCCGATCACCTCGCCGACGAAGATGGTGTTGGCGCCTGTGACCAGCGCGTCAAATGAAGGTGGAATGACCGTCGTTGAGCTCGCGATGCCGGCAAACAGCAGCGTACAGATCAATGACAGCGGAATTAGTCGCCGCATCTGTGAGGCCTCCTGGGAAGAGAGGCCTTAAGAATAGTGCAGAACCGCGAGCGGGGGAATCACTCTTAAGAGTTAAGAGTGAAGCGGGGCCGGCCCTGAGAACCGGCCCCGAATTGCTGCTAGCCGACCGTGAATGGAATCGAGGCGCGGGTGGTGCCCCAATCGACGTGGAGCGTGCCGCCGGCCGATGTGTCGTCCACGGAAATTGTGAGCTGTTCCGCGGCTTTTGGCGCCTTGCCGAGCGTCATCGGCGCGCGGCCGAGGTCCTCACCCTTCGGATAGGGCACGCCCCACTGACCGGTCTTCTTGCTGACGATCAGATGCCACGTGCCGCCGGTGGGAACCGTGTAGAGCGTGTAGGTGCCCGCCGGGAGCGACAGCGTACCGAACTTCAGCGCGCGGCTGGTGGTGAGCGTGGTGGCTTCGTCGGCGCCGGTGCGCCACTCGCGGCCGTCATACGGGTCGATGTCTTTGCCGGGCGTGCGGCCCTTCAGCGACGGGCGGCCGTAGACGATCGCCACGTTGGCGCCGTCGATGGTCCACTCGGTCTTCACGTGCGGGCTGCCGGCCTTGCCGGGATGCACTTCCGTGGTCTTCTGCGCCGAGACCGTGCTGCCAAACATCATGGCCGTTGCCGCGACGGCAACAGCAAGAACAGATCGCTTCATCTTCGAATCTCCTCCGTAAGGCTCAGTTGGTCGAGCGTCACTAGCTGGCTATCGTACCTCAGCTCAAATCGTACGCGGCAATGGTGTGCCGATCGCGCACGTACAGCGTTCGTCCCACGAGCGTCGGCGGCGTCCATGCGCGGTTCTCGAGAATTTGCGCCCGCGCCAGCACTTTCATTCCCTGCGGCGATACCGTGGTGATCGCGAGGGTGCCGTCTTCGTCGAGGATGATGAGTTTCCCGTCCGCGTGCAGGAGCTGCGCGCGGGCGAAGGAGCGGTCCTGCCAGGCGATGGCGCCGGTCTTGGTATGCACCGCAGTGAGAAACGCCGGGCCGAAATCGCCGCTCGACATGTAGGCGATGTCGCCGAGACGGATGATGGTGCCGATGTGCACGCGCACCCGATTCACCGCCCAGCGTTCGGCCACGGTGGTCTTGCCGCCTGCCTGCCTGAGCTCGAGGGCACGGCTGCCGGTGCCGTACGCGGACGAGAACAGCAGCAGGTGATCGGCCTGCGACCACACCGGGTTGCTGATGTTGAGGCCCCAATCGGTCTTGTGCGGATGCGACCAGAGCGCGCGGCCGTTGGCGGGATCGAGGCCGGCGATGCGATCGCCGCCGAACACCACCAGCTGCTGCTGGCCATCGACGCCGATCAGAACCGGCGATGCCGGCGAGTATTCAACGTCGCCCGCCTTCCACAGCAGGGCGCCGGTATCGGGATTGAACGCACCGACCGCCTGGCCCTTCCCGCCGATGGCCATGATGATGGTGTGGTTGAAGAGGAGCGGGCTGTTGGCCATGCCGCGATCGATCTCGGGCGCGCCGTACTCCTTCATGAAATCGTGCGACCACAGCACCTTGCCCGAGTTCTTGTCGAGGGCGAGGAACTCGCGTCGCGAGCCGGCGACGAAGAGGCGATGGCCGACGATGAGGGGCGTGGCGTGCGGTCCCGCGCCTTCGGTGTAGTTGATGCCTTCCGTAGGCGACGCGTATCGGTGCTCCCAGATCGTCTTGCCGGTGGCGGCATCAAGCGCCGCGACGACTTCTTCCTGCGCGAATCGGCCACGAGCCGGACCAGCGGGCCGGTACATCGAATACAAGCGGCCGCCTTCGGCCAGCACCATCGAATGCCCCTCGCCGAACGCGCGCGACCACAATCGCCTGGGACCCGCGGCCGGCCAGGATGCGGCCAGTCCGGTGGACGGCGACATGAAGTCGCGCGTCGGCCCGCCCCACTGGGTCCATGACGGCGGTGGAGCCTGGGCGATCACGAGCGACCCGGCGCAGCTCACGGCGGCAATCGCGACCAGGAAACGAACGAGGTGGATTCGCATGCTCCCTTAGACGCCGAATTCTGCGCGCGGTCTGCATCCGGATCCAGCCCACATTTCGTCACATCGACGCTTCCCAGCCACGTCCGCCTGCCACGGATTTGATTCACTCGTCCCAGCGTGTTATGTAGTCGTGTCGCCACAAACGGGCGACTCTCACCGTGCCGGAGACAGGGAGCCCTGAGTCGAGGGGTGCGTTTCCGTCGCGAGCGAAGCGGAGCCCCTGGCCGCGTCAGGCCGGAGGTTCCGCTTTTTCTCTTGTACGGGAGGATGCAATGTCGATTCGAATCATGGTTGGTCTACTACTCTCTGCCGCGGTGCTCGCCGCCGAACAGTCCGTTCCAATTACGCCGGCATCCGTGACGCCGGATGGCGTCCTGGTGTCCCCGGTGCGCCACGAGAATCGTGACGCGCTGCGCCTGATCGAGGTCGACAACAAGCGGGCCGGCGGGATGGCGATTGTCAATGGCCAGACGTTCCGCGACGGCACGATCGAGGTCGATGTGGCGGCGCGGCGGGGTCCGTATGCCGTGCCGGCGGACCGCGGGTTCGTCGGGGTGGTGTTCCGGCTCAGCGCCGATCGCGGCAAGTCCGAGTACATCTACCTGCGGCCGGACAACGGGCGCGCCGAGGACCAGGCGCAGCGCAATCACTCGGTGCAGTACGCATCCGAACCGGATTTTCCGTGGCAGCGTCTTCGGAAAGAGTTTCCTGAGAAGTACGAGTCCTACGTCGATCTGCAGCCTGGCGTGTGGACGCACATGCGCATCGAGGTGTCCGGAACGACGGCGCGCCTGTTCGTGCACAACAACACGCAGCCGAACCTGATCGTCAACGACCTCAAGCACGGCGTCTCGGAAGGCGGCGTGGCACTGTGGATCGGCTCCGGCAGCGAGGCCTTCTTCTCGAACCTGAAGATTACGCCTCGCTAAGTTGGGGGCAGGCCGCGAAAATTAGCGAATTGCTAAGTTGGGGGCAGGCCGAAAAGGACTGTGGCCTGCCCCCAACTTAGCGAAACGCTAATTTTCGCGGCCTGCCCCCGACTTAGCGCTAATCGTGCCGGAGGGCGGAGGTGGGGTTCATCGTTGTAGCGCGGCGGATTGGAATCGCGCACGACACGATCACGAACAGCGTGAGAAATCCCGCGATCTTCAAGAGCGTCGGCGGCGCGCTCGAATACACGCCGGCCACGCCCGACGAATACACGCCGTCCCAGCCCATCGAGCCGGCGGTGCCCAGCAGCAACCCCAGCAGCAGCGGCACGAGCAGGCCGCGCAAGATCGCGCTGCCAACCTGGAACGATCGAGCGCCGAGCGCCATGCGGAGTCCGATCTCTCGCGTCTTCAGCGTCACCCGCTGAGCGGTGACGGCGTAGAGGCCGACGATCGCGAGGAGCACACTCATGAAGGTGACCGTGTCGGCAAGCACCGCGGAGGTGTGACGATTCCACTGCGCATCACGCACCGCTTGTTTCAACGTGCGCATGCGGTAGAGCGGCACATTCGGATCGATCGCCTGCGCCTCCGCGCGCACCACGCCGGCCGCGGCCTCCGGATCAACGCGGTGCCGGACCATGAGCGCGGACGTGGCCGGCGCCGAGGCGGCAATCGGAATGAAGAGCGCCGCCGACTGCGCTCCAAGGGATGCCTGACGAATCGTCGGGACGACGCCAATCACGGTGAGCCACTGCGGTTGAGCGGGCGGTGGCTGGTTGGCCGGGCTGACCGCCACCTGCGTGCTCAGCGGATCGGCGCCGCCGAGGAAGACCTCCACGAAGCGCTCGTTGACGAGCGCGACGGCGCTGCCGTTGGTTCCGTCGAGCGCGGTGAAATCCCGTCCGCGCAGCACGCCAAGGGTCAGGGTTTCGAGATAGCCCGGCGCCGTTTCAATGGTCAGCACCGTCGGTGTCGTGCCGCCTGGCGGCGGCTCCTGTCCGCGTACGTGCAACCGGCGCGCGCTGTTCTGGTCCCCGGGCAGCAGCGTGACGCGTGAACTGGCGACGATCTCACTGCGTGCCCTCAACCGCTCCTCGAGGCGAGTGAAGAACTCCCGGCGTCGATCCGGGGTTGGATATGCGGCCGCCGGCAATGTGATCGACCCGGTCACGATGTCGGTGGTGTTGATGTGGGCATCCGTCGGGATGTCCTGGTTCGCGATGTACGAAGCCACCGCCACTTGCGCGAACAGGATCATGGCGAGCGCGAGTTGTACAGTCAGGAACCCGCCGGTCCAGATCCGCATGCCCGTCGTGAGGGTGGCGTTACGCCCGCCGTTCTTCAACGTATGGTTCACATCCGTGCGTGACGCATG
>Ga0190265_10003066_pt1 | contig 11382 bp, 8 predicted proteins | sample Popmic124T_FD_133135 | JGI IMG/M metagenome (GOLD analysis project Ga0190265, IMG submission 133135) | Populus adjacent soil microbial communities from riparian zone of Indian Creek, Utah, USA - 124 T | ecosystem: Environmental > Terrestrial > Soil > Riparian zone | place: USA: Utah | collected...
ATCTCGACCGGATCCAGGAGGTCCAGCCCTGGTTCCAGGGCGACTACGTCCTGATCCTGACCGATGGCACCCGCCTCACCTCCACCCGGGGCTATCGGGAGAATCTTCACCGCCTGCTGGGCAAGTAACGGGGCGGCGGCACTCGTGCCGCTGAAGCGGCGCTCCATACCTCCAGGCATGGCGCTCATGCCGCAAGCGTACGTGAGACGGGATTTCTCTCTTAACGTTGGTGGCCTGGGTCCGGCTGGGTCCACTGGGGTGCCATGTCCACTTTCCCACCAACCCGCGCTGGAGGTCTCGGCCGCGACGCGCCGACGTCGCCGCCAGTCACCCGTCCGGGAAGGACCTGGGCGCTCGCGTTTGGCGGGTGGACGCTGTTCGGTCTGGCATCGTTCGGAGCATGCCTGGTGGCTGATGCCGCCGCCGACTCGGTTCCCTGGGCCCAGCTCCTGGCCTACTCACTCGGCGCGGCCTGGATCTGGGCCAGCCTGACCCCGGGCGTCCTCTGGCTGACCCAGGCCACTGCTTTCGCACCCGGGCAGCGGGTGCGCAGCGGGTTGATTCTCGGCGCCACTGGAGCCGGGTTTGTCCTTTTATCGATCAGTCTGCAAACGATGCTCGTCGTGACCGTGGGAATCGTCCCGTCTGGCATGAGCCTGCTGCTTCCGCGGGTGGAGAACAGCCTGCTCGCCTACGGGGTTCTCGTGGTGCTGGGCCAGGCGTCCCGCTACTCCGCGCTGTACCAGACCCGCCAGCTTCACTCCTCGGAGCTCGAGGCCAGGTTGGCGAAGACTCATCTCCAGCTGCTGAGAATGCAGCTGCAGCCCCACTTTCTCTTCAATACCCTGAACACAATCGCGGAGCTGGTTCATACCGATCCGGATACCGCCGACCAGATGATCACCCGCCTTGGCCGTCTGCTTCGCCTGTCACTCGACCATGCCGGCCATCAGGTGGTCCCGCTTCGGCAGGAGATCGACTTCCTGCGGATGTACGTCGAGATCGAACAGGTGCGCTTCCAGGACCGCCTCCAGATCGTGTGGGACCTGGCCGCGGACACGCTTGACGCCGCGGTTCCCACCCTGCTCTGGCATCCGGTCCTGGAAAACGCCATCCGCCATGGCGTGACCCCGCTTGCCGGACGAGGCCGGATTGTCATCGCCTCGCACCAGGACGGTGGGGACCTGATCCTGGAAATCCGTGACAACGGCAAGGGGCTGCCGCCGGGAGGAACTCCCCGGGAAGGCGTGGGCCTCCGGAACATCCGCGAGCGGGTTGCGCAGCTGTATGGCTCGAAAGCCCGCTTTACCCTCGTACCCGCCCTGGGTGGTGGCACCATTGCAACGCTGCGGCTGCCCTATGCCGCTTGCGACGCCGCGCACACGCCGGTGCCGCTGACTCGGCACGATCTGGAGGAGCTGGTGGGATGACGCTGAGAGTGGTGGTGGCCGACGATGAGCCGATGGGCCGCCAGCGCCTGGTTCGGCTGCTTCAGGCCGAGCCGGAGACCGACGTGGTGGCCGCCTGCGCGGATGGAGAAGAGGCCGTGGAGGCAATCCGGGAGCACGCGCCGGATCTGGTACTGCTCGACATCCAGATGCCCCGACTCGATGGCTTCGAAGTGGTGGCTGCACTGGGCCAGGCCCATCAGCCCGCCATCATCTTCGTCACCGCGCACGACCAGTACGCCGTCAGGGCTTTCGAGGTCCATGCCTTCGACTACCTGCTGAAGCCGGTCGACCAGGATCGTCTTCGGGAAGCCATGGGGTGGGCGTTATCCGCCACTCGGCGCGGCCCGCAGGGAAGCAGTACCCGGCGGGTACTGGCCCTGCTCGAGGAGCTCGATGCCAGAGACCGGGCTCGGGGGCGGGACCGCCTGGTGGTTCGGACGCCGGAGCGGGCGATCTTTCTGCGCACCGAGACCATCGACTGGATCGAGGCCGCCGGCAAGTTCGTCCATCTCCACGTCGGCCGCACCACCCACCCGCTGCGCGAAAGCATGGCCGAGCTGGAGCAGGAGCTCGACCCCGCCCGCTTCCTGCGCATCAGCCGCTCGGTGATCGTCAATCTCGACCGGATCCAGGAGGTCCAGCCCTGGTTCCAGGGCGACTACGTCCTGATCCTGACCGATGGCACCCGCCTCACCTCCACCCGGGGCTATCGGGAGAACATGCGAAGGCTGTTGGGGAGGTCGGCGTGAGGGCGGCGGGGAAGCGAGCTTTGATCGTCGGGATTCTCATGCTGGTGATTCCGGGGTGCGCGGGCCCGCGTCAGAATGTGGATCCTGACCCGGTTGAGGCCGACGGATTCTCCTTGATCCTGAACAACCGCCACCTGCTCGACGTCAACATCTTTCTGCAGCACGATGGTCAGCCCGACCGGATCGCGACGGTGCCCTCCTCGACCTCCCGGCAGATCGTGCTCCCCCTTCGAATGCTGGGGCAGTCGAAAACCATCCGGCTGATCGCCGAGCCGATCGGAGACGGGACCAGCTACACCACCGATGTCCTGGTGGTGCAGCCGGGGCAGATCGTCGAGCTGAACGTGGAAAGCCTGATCACCCGCTCGAACTACAGCATTCAATAGCCTACCGGCCGCCGCCTCCGGACTGGCCGGGGTTGCCCTCGAACAGGCCCGGCCCCCCCATCACTCGATAGATGGCATAGAGCCCGGCGGCGAGCACGCCACCCATGAGTCCGGTCCCCCCAGCCGACAGCTTTCGCTCCTGGATGCCCGCGACGGCCGTCAGCGGCAGCCTGACCTGTTCTCCCTGCCAATCCGACCGTATGCCTCGATACGACTCGATCTCCCGTACCACCAGGTCGACTCCATTGGAATCGGCCTCGACCACGTCGCCCTCGACGTGGAGCACGTCCGGCCCGATTTGGCCCGCCAGGTCCTGGGACCCCTGACCGGTGAGCTGGGCCGAGATCCGGCTACCGGGTTCCGGTTCCGGGGTGGAGAGCGGCCGGTAGGTGTAGCAGGCCGCGAGAGACAGCGCCGCGCCCAGAATGAATGGTGTCCTCATGAGATGGCTCACTCTCTCAGCTCCGCACTGCGTTCAATTCGCCAACGGGACCGAGCTCGTGTAGTTCAATGCCGGACAGGCATTGGGGTCGTTCGCGTTCCTGCCGGTCGGTGACACGTTGGGTGTGTTGGGATTGGCGTTGGCCTCGGTGATCCCATACGGCAGACGCCCCGGAATCGGCTCTCCCCGTGGCGTGGTGTTGCCCAGCGAGGCCGGCGCGGATGCGAGCGCAGGCAAACAGGTCCGCTTGTAGTCGTTCCAGGACTCGATGCTGAGATAGAGGGTGACGTACTTCTCCTCCATGATGTTCTCCAGCGTAGCCGGCACCGGCGCCAAGGGTGCGAACGCTATTGGCGTGGCTCCCCGGCTGCCGTAGGAACGATTGGCCCGGGCGGCATCGAGGAAGGGTTGCGCCGCTCCCTGTCCACCGATCTGAAATGCGGCCTCCGCCCCGATCAGCTGGGTTTCGGCGTAGGTAATCACCGGTATTCGGACGTCACCCGGATCGGTGCCGTTGTCGATGAAGTTGAAGGTCGAGTACGCCGCGGGACTCGAGCCCGGGGCTCCATTGCCGTTGTAGCTCCCTGGTGCGACCTCGAGGTTTACGGAGCCACCTGGGCGGTAGCCGTAGAAGTCCGCCGCGGTGGTTCCACCCAGTATCGGATTGAAGTAGAAGCGAAGCCGTCCCTCGTCCTCGACTCCCGCCGCGATACGGCGCTTGAGGATCTCGACCAGCGCGGCACCCGGGGCGATGTCACCCCGGGCTCCCATGAACTGCCACCACACGTTCTGGCCGGTAGGCGACTGGTCGTGATACCAGAGCATGTCGTTTGCCGGCACATTGATGCCCAGCGGGACTTCGGCCAGCGCCAGGGCGTAGTTGGCCGGGCTGACCTCCGCCAGGTGCATGTAATACCGCGCCTTGAGCGAGTGGGCGACCTGGGTGTACACCGCGGCGAGGGCGGCGGTGTTGCCCCCGCGATCGAGGTACACCAGCTCCGCGTTGTCCGCCGGTGGGCCCACATTCGGAGCCCCCGGAGTCGCCGCCAGGAACAGCACAGCCGAGTCGAGCTGGGCCAGCACGTCGGCGTAGACCTGGAGCTGCCCATCGAACGCCGGCACCTCGTTGAGCGAGTCCGCCGCCTCGCGATAGGGGATGTCTCCCCAGATCGACGCAGCGTTGCCGATAATGAGCGCTTCGTACACCTTGCTGATGCCGATGTAGATGGAGTCGTTCACTGCCCGGGCGAGCTGCTGCATCTTGTGGATGTCCAGCAGCCCTCCCCCTCCCTGCACGGCTATCGACGACCCGTACACCGAGTAGAAGTGCGGGTCGATCGTCACCGGGTCCATCTGGTACAGGTCGAAGCCGATCTGCTGCCGGGAATTGCCCGCGATCTGCTGCACGTACTCCGCGGCGCTCCGTGCCAGCTGGCCCTCGAACTGCACCGACTGCAGGGCCTGAATGCCGACGTAGAGCGGACCCGGCCTGGTCAGGCGGGTGATGTTGTTCGGGTCGTTGTCGACGCCGTCGCCCGACAGGAAGTCGTTGCACCCCGCCGCACCCAGCGCGAGGGCGGCGATCAGCGGCAACTTGAGAGAGTTTCTCATGGCTGAATACCCCTGGTTCGCGTGAGGATTAGCGGTTGAGAGTGAGCGAGAATACATAGGACCGGCTCTGCGGGTTGTTGAAGTAATCGATGCCCCGCAGCGGGCTGGCCGACCCCAACAGCGATGTCTCCGGGTCTACCCCGGTGTAGTTGGTCCAGGTGTGCAGGTTCCGGCCCGCCACCCGCAGCTCCATGCTGCTGAAACCCATCAAGCGGCTGACCCAGGCCTGGTCGAAGGTGTATCCCAGCGAGATCTCGCGGAGCTTGACGAAACCGCCGTCCTCGACGAACTGCGAGGTGGGGCCGTTGAACGTGCTGCCGCCCCCGGTATACCATGCTTCGCCCAGCGGTACGGCCGTACCGACTCCCGGTCCTGCGACAGTCTCGTTGCCGAAGTAGCTGTCGCCGAAGACGAAGTTCCCCCCGTCGCGGTTGACCTGGGATTCCTTCGAGGTGCCGAAGTGATGCAGCGCGCCCTTGGTACCGTTGTGGGCGTCGCCGCCCTGCCGCACGTCCAGCAGTCCGCCGATCGAGAACTTGTTGATCCGGAATGACGTCCTGAGCGAACCGGTCCAGTCCGGCTGGGGGTTGCCGACCACGTATGTCCCACCCACGTCCGATTGGGGGTATCCGTCGGCGGCCACGTACAGGGCGCCGGTGGGAGCCCCCTGGCACTCACCGGGCGTATTGTCGAGATCCACGCCGTTGAAGGAGAGGCCGCGGCCGCAGCGGATGAAGTCGCTGCCATAGTAGGCGCCGAGAGGCCGGCCCTCGATGGCCACGCCTTGAATGCCCAGCCCGTTGGTCCCTCCGCCGATGGGAAACGGGACGAATTGCACACCGGCCAGATCGGTTACCATGTTCCGGACCGTGGCGAACTGGACGCCCACGTCCCAGGCGAAGTTCTGCCGGGTTATGGGACGGACATTCAGCGCCACCTCGACGCCGGCGTTACGGAGGGTGGCGGCATTGGCCGGCTTCTGGGTGTAGCCGGTGCTTCCCGCGGTGGGAAGGTTGAGGATGACATCGCTCGAAATGGCGCGATACCAGGTGAAGCCGATATCCGCCCGGTCCTGCCAGAGGCCCAGATCGAATCCGGTCTCGAACTCCTTGACCCGCTCGGGGCCGAGGTCGCTGGTGGGCAGGATGTAGCTCGTGACCAGCCCGCCGAGCCCGTTCTGTCCCGAGGAGATCGCCGGTCCCCAGCCACCGTCGTTGCCGTTCCAGGCACCCAGGAGGACGCTGTTCAGCAGGTAGGGAGCGGGCTGGGTGCCGCTTTGGCCATACGCCGCGCGCAGCTTGCCGTAGGTGAGGAAACGGTTGGTGCCCTCGGCGCTACGGAAGAAAGTCCAGGCCGCGCTGGCCTTGGGGTACCAGTTGCGCCGGCTCTCTTCGCCGAAGGTCGACGCGCCATCGTTTCGGAGCGCGGCCGTGAAGAACAGCTGGTCCCAGAGGTCCGCGCTCACCTGGGCGAAGTAGGACTCGAGCCGGATGGTCTGCTTGTAGTCATACGGCGGCAGCTGGGACGCGGTGTTGCCGAGGTTGAACGGCTCCGGCGCAATCAAACCCGTCCCCAGCGCCTGCCGGGTCTGGTAGGAGTTGGAGTTGAGGTTCTGGCCCACCGTCACCGAGCCGCTGAAAGCAGGGCTCACCTTATACCGCGCGGTGGCCGTCAGGTTGTGGTCGATCTGGAATGACTTGATGTAGCCGGCGTTGACGCCGCCCACCCCGTTGACGCCCACCACGGTCGTATTCGACGTGCTCCAGGGCCAGGCCTGGGTCCGCTCGTCGTTAGAATAGTCAGCGCCCAGGGTGTAGCCGAAGGAGAGCCATGGCGTGGCGGAAAACTCCGCGTTTATGCCACCAAAGGTCCGGCCCACCTCTGACTTGTTGAACGACTCGTTGGCTACGAAGAACGGATTGTCATAGAGACGCGAGGCCTGCTCGGAGCCCGCCGCCGGGTTGGGGAACCGATATGACCGATGCAGGCCCGTCACCGGATCGAGATAGAGCTGGTTGTCGAAGTCGGGCGGTGAGCGCCAGGCACCCAGCAGCAGCCCGTCGGTGCTGTTGCGGCTGGTGATGAAGCCGCCGGTTCCGTCGACGTACGCGATGTGCGCGCCGACCTTGAGATTGTCGAAAACCCGGTGAGATCCGTTGAACCGGACCGAGATCCGGTCGAACTTGTCGTTGTTGCCGGTGATGATGCCGCGCTGAGTGTTGGCGCCACCGGACAGGAAGAAGGTCGTCCGGTCGTTGCCGCCCGAGATTGTCAGCGCGTTGTCAAAGGTGTGACCGGTCTGGAACATCTCGCCGGCATGGCTGAACGTGGGTGTCCCGGCAGGAATCTCCGGCCCCCAGCTGCCCGCGTTCGCGAACCCTACGGCACAGTTGGGTGCCGCTCCTGCCACGCACCCAGGCGCCACCCCGGCCGCGCCGAGCCCGTACTTGGTCTGGAGCTCGGGCAGGCGCCCGACCTCATCCACCGAGACCGAGCTGCGTAGCGAGTACTTGGTGGGACCCGGACGTCCCCGCTTGGTGGTGATGATGACCACGCCCTGCCCCGCACGAGAGCCGTAGATAGCCCCCGAAGCCGCCCCCTTCAGCACCTCGACGTTCTCGATGTCGTTCGGGTTGATGTCGACCGCCCGATTGGAGGGGGCGGCGCTGGAGTTGACCGAGGCGAAGTTGGGGTTGTTGTAGCTGATGTTGTTGTCGATGGGCACCCCATCGATGATGAACAACGGCTGGGCATCCGCGCCGCTGATGCCGCTGCCGGCGCTGATCGTGGTCTGGCCCCGGATCTGGATGTGGGCCGAAGCGCCGGGATCGCCGGAGCTCGACACCACCGAGACGTTGGGCGCCTTGGCGGCCAGCGCAGCTACGACGTTGGCCTCGCCACTTCGAACGATTGAAAGTGAATCTACGCTGCTGCGGCCGGTGCCGAGCTTTTCCACCTCGCTGACAGTGCCCGCACCGGTCACGACGATTTCACCGAGCTGGAGCGGGTTGTCCGCCAGCGTAAAGTCCTGAACCGCCGATCCCGTGCTCAGGTTCACCTGAGCCGACCGAGCCCGGTACCCGACCAGTCGGGCGGTCACGGTGACCGGGCCGGACGGCACCCGGGCTCCCGGCACGATGATCGTATAGCTGCCGTCAGGGCGCGTCACCGCCCCGGCGCTCAGCTGCTCGATGATCACACCCGCGGAGGCGAGCGGCTGGCCGGACTCGGCCGTGACTCTGCCGGTGAGGGTAGCCGGCTGTTGAGCGGCCGCCTGCCCGGGCAGTAGCGCAACCAACACCGCTACCAGCGGGACCAGGAGCCGGGGAACTCGCAACCAACCAAACAATGATTGTGCCATGTCTTTCCTCCGCGTGGCGACCCAATAGCTGTGACGATCATGTAACCCGGCTCCAGGGCTCGTCACCGTCCCCGGAACGCCGTCCTCACGGACGGAAGCGATATCCCCAGGCAAGCGCAGTCAGGATGTGTCGTGGATGGGCCGGATCCTCTTCCAGCTTTCGGCGCAGGCGGGCGATGTGGGTGTCCACGGCCCGGCGGCTGACCTCGGCCCCTGCTCCCCAGACCTCACGCAGCAGCTCGATTCGAGACGCGATTGCTCCTCGACGCCGCATCAGGGCCAGGAGCAGCCTGAACTCGGTATGGGTCACCCGCACCGGCTGACCTCCGCGCAGGACCGTCTGGGTCGAGGGCTCGAGCAGCACACTGCCGAACCGGATCGTCCCTGCCAGGCCGGTGGTGGCCCCCGCCGGGAGCCCGCGCGTCTGGCGCAGCAGCTCCTCCACCCGCGCCACCAGCTCGCGAACGACCGACGCATCGCGTGAGGATGGAGGGTGGTCGCTCGCCACCTCGGACGGAGCCGGCGTGGCGATCTGGAACTCGTGTATCACGGGCCGGACCTCCGCGGACGACGGATGTGGCTGACTGGTCCCGTTGGCATCGGAGTGCTTGCCTTCGTCGTCGATGATGAGAATTCGCGTAGCGCCTCCGAAATGGGTGGACCCGGGACGGGTGCCCGTGATCCACCGGAGCGGCGATCAGGATGTGGCGGCTGAGCGACATCAAGAGACACGGGTATGGCGGCTACGACACCGTCTCAGGCCGAATTCGTCGAGGGATACGATAGAGAGTCATGCCCGGGCGAGGAACAGATTGGGAGCGGACTGCTTCTCCGCGCCCTTGAAGCGCTCAATCAGTGGTATGAACTCAAAAGCGGTTGGATCAGGGGGTGGACCTGGAGTACGGGCCGGTGTTTCAAAAGGAGCGCTAGGCGGGGTCCTTCGGCTCCCGGTATTCGCCCTTCAGCGCTTCCAGTCGCCGCGCCATGACCTCGGCGCGCAGATCGAAGTGAGACCCGTGCCAGGCGGGAACGCCGGCCCGCAGGATGATCGCCTGCGGCGAGGCGTGGACGATGCCGACCTGTTCGGCGATGTAGCGGGAGAGCGGACGGGAATGGACCACGTCCACGAGGTAGACCGGGACGTCTCGATGAAGCTCCCGCAGCGAGCGCATCTCCTCATAGGCGATGCCGCTCGTGGGGCAGATCGGACTGTGTTTGTAAACCACGGCGAGTGGCTCACAGAGGGCTGAGGCGACGTCTGCCTGGGTCGCAATCGTACGCATGCTCGGAACGTAGCAGGATTGCGGGCGCCCATCTACGTCAGCCGCATCCGCTCCAGCAGGCGGGGAAAGCGCGGGTCGGAACGGAGTGGATCGAGGATGGGCTCGATTCGCAGATATGCCAGCCAACCCCGCCGCTCCCGATGCGCCCTCTCCAATAGGTCGAACGAGGCATCCACGTCGCCCAGAGCCACCTGGATCATCGCCGGGGCGACGGGTGAGACGTACCGGGTGCGCTGCCGCTCCTCCAGCTCGCGCAGCACCGCTCGGGCTTCATCGGTCCGTCCACGCAGCGCTGCCACATGGCCCAGTCCGGCATAGGAGAGCAGATCGGTCGCCGAGTTCGACACCGCCTCTCCGAAGGACGCGGCTGCTTCGTCGTAGAGCCCCTGCTGGGCATAGACCAGCCCCAGGAGACGATGGGTCTCTTCGGAGGTGGGGTTCATGACGAGCGCACGCCGAAGATTGTCCAGAGCGCCGTCGAAGTTGCGGGCATAGTACTGGAGCCACCCCATGCTGCGCCGGATGGAGACCGAGAGAGGGTCGAGCTCGATCGCCGCACGGCCCTCGGCCAGCGCTTCGTCGAACCGGCCCATGGCGGCGAGGAACCAGGAGCGCCACTGGCGTCCGGTGGAGTAGCGGGGGTTCAGCTCGATTGCCCGGCTGAACTCGCGCTCGGCACCCACCCAGTCCCAGTCGAAAATGAAGGTCACCCAGCCCAACGACGTGTGGGCCTCAGCCAGGGTCTCGTCCAGCGCGATGGCCTTCCGGGCCTCCGCCCTCGCGCGCTCCATACCCTCGACGACCGGTGCGCCGCGGTAGTCGAGATCCAGGGCGTAGGAATCGGCCAGCCCGCTGTACGCCAGCGCGTATCCGGGGTCCTCCTGGATCGCCTGCTCGAAGAAGCTGATTCCCTCCTTGATGGCGGCCTGGCTGCGGCGATTCCACCAGAAGCGTCCCTTGAGATACAGGCTGTGCGCTCGCACGTTCGCGGTGTAGCGGACCGGAGTGGGATCGCCCAGCTCACCCAGCAGCGTCGATCGCAAGGTGTTGACGATTGTTCCAGCAATCTCGTCCTGGATGGCGAAGACATCGGCCATCTCCCGGTCGTAGCGCTCCGACCAGAGCGTTCGCCCGTCGGCGACGCTCGCCAGCTGGACGGTGATCCGGAGCCGGTTACCCGCCCTCCGCACGGTCCCCTCGAGCACCGCCGACACGTCGAGCCGGGCACCGAGCGCCCGGATGTCCTCCCGCGCGTTCTTCAGCGCGAAGACCGAGGTTCGGGAGGCAACGCGCAGCCCCTCGACCTTGGTGAGCGCGCTGATGAGCTCATCAGTGATGCCGTCGCTGAAGTACTCGTTCTCCGGGTCGGCGCTGGAGTTGACGAACGGCAGAACCGCAATCGCCCGGCTCGCCGGGGCCAGCGAGGGTAGCGGCGGTGGCGGGGCCACCAGGGCATCGCAAAACTCGGCCATGGTCGAGAACCGGTCTCCCGGTGTCTTGGCCAGCGCGCGCTGGAGACTCAACTCCACGGCGGCCGGAACCATGGGGCGCAGGGACCGGATCAGAGGTGGGGCCTCGATCGCGTGCCGAGCCATGGTCGCTCGTGCGCTGGAGCCGAAGAACGGCGGCTTCCCGGCAAGCATCTCGAACAGAACGCACCCCAGGCTGTAGATGTCGCTGCGGCCATCCAGGTCCCGGTCCGCGCTTGCCTGTTCCGGACTCATATAGGCCGGGGTGCCCACGGTAAACCCACGGTCTGTGATGTAGACGCTCTCGCCGCCGGCGGCAGAGATGGCCGTAGCCACCCCGAAATCGGCCACCACCGGCTCTCCCTCCTGGAGGAGGATGTTCTCCGGTTTGATGTCACGATGGATCACGTTCTGCCGGTGGGCGTAGCCCAGCGCCGCCCCGACCGCATGGGCGATTCGGAGCGCCATGTCGATCGGGAGGGCGCCTTCCTTCGTGAGCCGGTCGCGGAGGGTCTCGCAGCCGGCATACGGCATCACGAAGTAGAGCATTCCGTCGAACTCCCCGGAATCGTGGACCGGCAGGATCTGCGGATGGGACAGCTGGGCGGCGATGCGGATCTCGCGCAGAAA
>Ga0190265_10003067_pt1 | contig 11378 bp, 9 predicted proteins | sample Popmic124T_FD_133135 | JGI IMG/M metagenome (GOLD analysis project Ga0190265, IMG submission 133135) | Populus adjacent soil microbial communities from riparian zone of Indian Creek, Utah, USA - 124 T | ecosystem: Environmental > Terrestrial > Soil > Riparian zone | place: USA: Utah | collected...
CCGTAGCTAGCCTGTGCGCGTGCGCAAGCTGCGGTCACTCGCCGCGTGGGTGCGTCTCGTCAGGAACGGCTTCGTCCTGCGCGATCGGCTGAGCGAAGCCGGGCTCGCCGTCACGCTCAGCGGCGACGGCGAGGCCCGGGACCACTCGCTGCTCACCGCCCGCCGCTGAGGTGGCCGGCCCCGACGATCGCAGCGAACAGGAACGCTTCGCGCACGGGCTGCGCTACTCCGCGTACGACGCGTTATCCAGCGCCGTGCTCGGGCTCATCTCAGCTGTCGTCACGGCGCGAGTGTTCGGCGCGGAGGTGGTCGGCGCGCTGGCGCTCGTCACGGTGCTCACGGGCGCACTCCACCTGATCTCGAACGTCCAGGAGCTTGGTGGCCTGGTGCGCGAACTCACACGCTACGCGCCCGGCGCGCCGGAGCCGCGGGCGTTGATGTGGGCGACCCTGACCTTCTCGGCAGTGCTCACGACGGCGATCCTGGTGCCGTTCGCCGTACTTGCCGTGTGGCTGCTCAATGACGTGTTCGGGCAGCCCGAGCTGCTCGTCGCGTTCGCCGCGCTCGCAGCCTCCTACGTGCTGCTGGACAACTCCTCCGCGAACATCGAGGCCCCGCTTGCGGCGTATCGCGACGGCCGCTCGATCTGGCTCACGCACGTCGCGGTCACCGTCGCAATGTCGCTGACGGCGCTGGCGTGCGCCGCGTTCGGCTTCGATGACCTGACCGGACTGGTCGGCTGCACGATCGTTGCGTCCGCGGTCGGCCTGGCCGCTCGTGTCCGCGCGACCCGGCGCCTGATCGGGCTGCGAACCTCACGGCACGACGTCGAGCGCGCGCTCGGCCGCATGCGATCGGTGCTGAGCTTCGGCATCCGCGCGGCGCCGGTCAACCTGACCGAGACGGCGATCGGCTACGCGGACACGATCGTCCTCGGCGCGCACGCGCCGCTCGACGCGATCGGCGCGTACAGCCGCGCCTACGGGCTCTACGTCCGCCTCGGGCAGATCCCCGTGTCGCTGAGCCGGCTGTACTTCCCGACGATGTCGTCGCTGCATCACCGCGGCGACGTCGCGGCGATGGCGCGCCTGCACCGGCTCGCAACGCGCTACCTGCTGCTCGCAATCGCCCCGATCGCGACCTGGCTCGCGGCCTGCGCGCCGCAGGTGCTGGCCGTGTTCGGCCCGGGCTTCGACCAGGGCGCGACGGCGCTCGGCGTGCTGGTGTTCGTAGCTGTGCTCGACTGCGTCGCGCGTCCCGCCGGTGGCGCGCTGTGGGCGGCGGATCGCCCGGGAGTCGTGTCGATCGTCTACGGGAACGTGGCGGCCATCAACGTCGTGCTGTGCCTGCTGCTCGTGCCCGATCACGGGCTCACCGGCGCCGCCGTGGCGAACCTGGCCGGCTGGCTTGTCGCGGCGATCGCGCTCCCGCTGCTGGCCGCGCGCGAGGTCGCCCGCCCGCGTGTGGCGATGTTCGACGTCGGCTACCTCGCGCGCCTTGCGGCGGCGTGCGGCGTCGTTGCAGCCGTCGCGGTCCCGCTGCGATCGCTCGACGGCGCGCTCGCGTGGCAGGCGCTCGCATCGGGGCCGGCGCTGCTCGCGGGCCTCGCCGTCTTCCGCCCCCTGGGACGGGTCGACGGCCAGACGGTCGAGCGCGCACTCGACGCCGCGCGCCTGGAGTCGCCGCGGCTGCGCCGGGCCTTACGAGCGCTTCACCGCATCGCCTCACACGGCCGCGATTCCTAGACTCGGGCGTTACATGAGTAAGTTGAAAGCGCTCGCCAGGGCGACGCTGCCGCAGCCACTCCTCTCGGCCGGCAGTCGCTCTTACCGCTCGCTGCGTTACACCGCTAGTACGCCGCGGGCAAAGCGCCGCTTCGCCCGCGCGCAAGACGCGCCCGAGTGGCTTTCGCCGGCCGCGCTCGAAGAGTTACACGCCCGCTATGAGGTTCGACTGGGGTACGGCTACGATCCCGACACCCTCGAGCGGCGGGGGCGCGAGCGCGCCCAGCAGATCGCCGGGCTGGTTGGCGACACCCCGCAAGCACGCGAGTTTCTGGAACTCGGATGTGCCGACGGCATGACCGGCGCCGCGCTTTCCGAGCAGGGAAGACGTGTGAGCGGCGTCGACATGGACGACTCGCTCGACCAGCGTGCTGTCCGGGCCGGGGTTGACTTCGTCGAGGCCGACGCCGCGCGGCTGCCGTTGCAGGACGAGTCCTTCGACGTGGTCTACTCGTACAACACGTTCGAGCATGTCGCGCAGCCCGACGCAGCACTTTCGGAGGCCACCCGCGTCCTCCGTCCGGGTGGGCGCCTGTATCTCGACTTCGGGCCGCTCTACTTCTCTCCATTCGGCCTGCACGCCTACGATGTGATCAGCGTCCCTTACTGCCAGCTGCTGTTCGCCCCGGAGACGCTGACCGATTTCCTTGACCGCCACGGCCATCCGCCTCTTTCTGACTACGTGAACGGCTGGTCGATCGAACGGTGGCGGACGCTCTGGAGAACCTATGAGAATCGCCTCGACAGGCTCGACTACATGGAGCAACGGGATCTCACGGGGTTGGGTCTCATCAGCAGCTATCCGTCGTGCTTCAGAGGCAAGACGGAGAGTTTCGAGAACCTGATGGTGAGTCACCTGCGGGCACTTTTCTCCAAGCGCCGCTAGCTCGTCTCGTAGGCGCCCTTGTCGGGGGCGCCGGCGCGCGGCGCCCGGTTCGCGTCCACGAGCAGGCCGAAGCTCTCGGCGCTGTCGATCGCGGGGCTGCCGGCAGCCGGACGCAGATCGCGCGCGGCCGCGTTCACGAACCGCGGATCGGCGGTCTGGTTGTCTGACGGACCCGAGAGCGAGAGCTGCCAGGCGCTGGTGCGGGCGTTCGCCCAGCCGAGGTTGTGGCGCGTCGAGTCGCCGCCGCCCGGCTGGTACTCCTTCGCCGCATACCCCTGATGGCCGTCGCCCGCGCCCGAGTGGCCGGCGAAGATGTTGTTCGCCGTCACGACCCGGTCGGGGTAGCCGCGGTCGCTGTTGCCGCCGATCGTGAAGCCGGATGCCGCCGAGGCGTAGACGGTGTTGTTGATCACCCACGAGTCGTCGAAGTCGCCCCAGATGTGCAGGCCGTAGCCGCCCGTGATGTCGCTGATCACGTTGTTGGCGACCACCACGCGCCGGCCCGCCTTCATGTAGATCCCGTGGTCGAAGAAGGTCTGGCGGCCGATGTGGTGGATCCGGTTGCCGACCAGCGACGTGTCGGTGCCCGAGTAGTGCAGGATCCCCTGCGCGTGGTCGTCGAGCGGGCCGAAGTTGCGGATCTCGTTGTAGGAGATCTCGACGTGGCTGGGCACGAGGCCGGACGTGTTGCCGAGCGAGACGCCCTGCGCCCCGGCGGGCGCCAGCGACCCGTCGATCACGAAGCCGCTGAGCCGGAACCACTGCGCCGACGGCAGCGACACCATCGCGCCGATGATCGGCCGCTCACCCGGGTAGGCCTCGAGCGAGATCGGCGCGGCCGCGGTTCCCTTCGGGGAGGCGTACACCGCCGGCCCGACCGAGGCGCCGGCACTCGGACCGGCGCCCACGGTCCCGGCGTACGTCCCGCCGCGCACGAGGATCCGATCGCCGGGGACGGCGGCGGTGAGCGCCTTGGTGATCGAGCGCCACGGCAGCGACAGGGTTCCCGGATTGGCGTCCGAACCCGTCGTCGCGACGTAGCGGACCTGGCCGGTGGACGGACCCAATGGCGCCGGCAGCGTACCCGCCTGCCACGGCGCGACCCAGTCCGACGACGACGGCGGGGGCGGCAGCGGCGGCGTCGGACCGGGCGTGGGCAACGGCAGCGGGACCGGGACCGGGACCGGCGTGGGCTTCGGCGTCGGCACCGGAGTGGGCGTCGGAGCCGGCGGCCGCGGCCGGGCGGGCGGGGCGGGCTGCCGGCCTGCGTTCACGACCAGGCGCTGCGGGCGACGGCCGCCGCCGGCGAGCCGGACGAACCGGGCGTGCCGGCCGCGCAGGGACACCCGCGCGCGGCTCGAGCGGCCGGGGCGCACGCGCGCCGCCGTCGCGAACGAGCGACCGTCGAGCGACGTCTGCACGCGGTAGCGGCGACCGGCACGGGCGCGCCAGCGCACGGTCACCGTCTCGACCGCCCGCGTCTCGCCGAGGTCGAGCACCCAGGCGTTCGTCGCCGTCGCGCGCGAGGCGGCCGCGGGCAGCGGCGCGATCGCGAGCGCGACGAGCAATGACGTGAGGACGCCCCCGAACAGGAGCGCAGTCCGGGCGGCGACAGGCATCTCGAGGATCCATCGACGCCCTCCGGCGGCGGCTTGCACGTCGCCGCCAGGAGTGGACGCCTGTTCGACGATTGGCGGCCGGTGGCGGATCGCGGGCTGTCGTACAGTGCCCGCCGATGGTCGATGACGACGATCTGCGCTGCCCGGCGACGGGCGCGCGCCTGCATCGCGACGGAGCGGAGCTGAAGACCGAGGACGGCGCCCGCCGCTATCCGATCGTCGACGGCGTGCCGGTCCTCGTCGCCCACGAGCGGAGCCTGTTCGCGCGCGCGCTCACCAGCGCCCAGCCGACGCCGCAGCGCTCGCGTGCCGCCCGCGCCTTGCGGCGGGTCGCAGCCGCGCTGCCGAGCGACTCGGCCAACGCCGGCACGGCGCCGCTGGTCGCCCGCCTGCTCGAGCGACTGCTCGAGTCCGCGCCGCGCCCGCGCGTCCTCGTGGTGGGAGGCGGGACGCTCGGCGCGGGCATGGCACCGGTGCTCGATCACCCGGCCGTCGACGCCACCGAGACCGACGTCTGGCTCGGCCCGCGGACGCAGCTGGTGTGCGACGGCCACGACCTGCCGTTCGCCGACGGGAGCTTCGACGCGGTCGTCTGCCAGGCCGTGCTCGAGCACGTGCTCGACCCGCCGCGCGTCGTCGCCGAGATGCACCGCGTGCTGCGGCCCACCGGCCTGCTGTACGCCGAGATCCCGTTCATGCAGCAGGTGCACGAGGGCGCGTACGACCTCACCCGCTACACGTACGTGGGGCAGCGCCGGCTGTTCCGGTCGTTCGACGAGCTGGCGAGCGGCCCGGTGTGCGGGCCGGCGATGGCGCTCGCGTGGTCCGTGCGCTACCTGGCGATGACGCTGGCCGGCTCGTCCGCCCGGGCACGCGCGGTGATCTCGCACCTCGTCCCGCTGGCGACCTTCTGGCTGCCGTGGCTCGACCGCCGGCTGATCGGCCTGCCGGGGGCGATGGACGCGGCGTCGTCGATCGGCTTCCTCGGCCGCCGGCGGGAGACCCCGCTCGGCGACGACGCGATCGTCGCCGCCTATCGCGGGCTCAACGCGACGCCGAGCCGCTGGTGAGCGAGGCGAGCGCCCGCCACGGGACTCCGAGCGCGCCGCATCCGCGCAGGAAGCCGGCGCCCCACGCGGCGTGCATGGTCGCGAACACCACGGGCAGCGCGGCCGCGTCGCCCACGGGAGCGGTGCGCGCGGCGCGCACGCTGACGGCGGCGACCGCCGCCGCGTACACGGCCACGCCGGCGCGCGCAGGCCGGCGCAGCGGCCGCGGCGCCGCCACCGCCGCCACCGCCGTGAGCACGAGACCCGGCGCGAGCACGTGCGACCGGCGCAGGCTCTCCGGATGCCGGAGGCTCGTCTTCACGCGATAGAAGCCGTACCGGTGGTACTGGCGGGCGAGCGCGCCGAGACCGTCGCGCGGGATGTAGGCGGCGGCCATCGCCGGCACGCAGACGATCGTGCCGCCCGCCTTGCGGATCCGCGCGGCGAGCTCGAAGTCCTGATCGTTGAGCCACTCCTCGTCCCAGCCGCCGTGCCGTTCAAGCGTTTCGCGCCACCACAGCCCCGTGAACCCGGAGTCGACCTCGAACTCGGCGTCCGCGGCATGGCGGAACGCCGCCCCGCCCGTGCCGAGGCGGGTCGATAGCGCAAGCGCGACGCGCCGCGACCAGCGCCCTTCGCCCTCGGCCACCTGCGGCCCGCTCACCCACTCGACGCCGCCGCCGCGGAGCCGCTCGACCCCGAGCGCGAGGTAGTCGAGCGGGTAGCGCGTGTGCGCGTCCATCCGGGCGATCACCGCGCCGCGCGCCTCGCGCAGCGCCAGGTTGAGCGCCTGCGGCGTGCGCTTGGCCGGGTTGTCGAGGACCCGCACGCGCGGGTCGGCGGCGGCGAGCTCGCGCAGGATCTGCGGTGTCGCGTCCTGGGAGCGCCCGTCGACGAACAGGAACTCGATGCTGCCGTCGAACCGCTGCGCGAGCATCGCCCGCGCCACATCGCGGATCACCGCCGCCTCGTCGCGGACCGGGATCAGAACGCTGACTTCGACCGCCTCGAGGCCCACTACGATTACGCTACTGAGTGTCCGGCTCGCGGAGGAGCCCCGCTTACCATCACCATGGATCCCCCCGAGCGACCACTGTCAGCCAGCCGACCGAGTTCGGGCGTCGGTGGCCGCCCGCAACGGCCGGCGGCCGATTGGTTGCACGCCGGTTCCGAGCCCCTGCCGCTCGAGCGCTACGTCCGCATCCTGCGTGAGCGGCTGTGGGTCGTCGTGGCGTGCGTGGTCGTCTGCGTCGGCGTCACGGTCGTGTACGTGAGCACCGCCGACGAGGTGTTCGAGGCCGAGTCGGACCTGCTCGTAAGCCCGATCGCACGCGACACCGAGGCGCTGGTCGGGCTGCCGCTGGTGCGCGAGTCGAGCGATCCGACGCGCGACGTGGAGACCGTGTCGCGGCTGGTCACGTCGAGCGCCGTCGCGCGGCGCGTCCGCAGCGACCTCGGCACGGAGCGGACGCCGCGCGCGCTGCTCAACAACGTCACGGCCGAGCCCGTGGCCCAGAGCAACATCGTCGCGATCACCGCGTCCGGCAGCTCCGCGGAGGAGGCGCAGACGCTCGCCAACGCGTTCGGCCGCGCGATCGTGGAGGACCGGACCGATCAGCTGCACGATCAGCTCGACCAGGTCATCACGCGCCTCCGCGAGCGGCGGCGGGCGACGGCGGCCGACACGCCCGCCCGCGACGCGCTGGAGCTCCAGATCAGCGAGCTCGAGACGCTGCGCGGCGGCCCGGACCCGACCATCCGGCTCCAGAACCCCGCCGACCTGCCGACCTCGCCCGTCGCTCCGCGGCCGGTCGTGAGCACCGTCGCCAGCCTCATCGTCGGCCTCATCCTCGGCATCGTCGGCGCGTTCGCGCTCGAGCTGCTCGACCCGCGGCTGCGGCGCGAGGAGCAGGTCCGGCGGCTGCTGCGACTGCCCGTCCTGGCGCGCGTGCCGCGCGAGTCGGGCCGCCGCAAGACGCCGCTGCGGCCCGATCGGCTGTCGCCCGCGACGATCGAGGCCTACCGCACCCTGCGCGCCACGCTGTCGGTCTCGCGCGGCGGGGTGTCGGGCCCGCGCTCGCTGCTCGTCACCGGCGCATCGGCCTCGGAGGGCAAGACGACGACCGCCATCAACCTCGCCGCATCGCTGGCGCTGGCCGGCCATCGCGTGATCCTGATCGAGGCCGATCTGCGCCGTCCTTCGATCGGCCGCACGCTCGACATGGAGCCCAAGCACGACCTGATGGACGTGATCCTCGAGCAGGTCCCGCTGGAGGAGGCGCTCGAGAGCGTCGACGGCTACGGCCCGAACTTCGAGGTGCTGCTCGCGCGCGACCCCGGCGAGGCGGGAGCGCCGTTCGCCGACGGCCTGTTCCTGCCCACGGCGCAGACGCTGATCGAGAACGCGAAGGGGCTCGCCGACTTCGTCGTGATCGACTCCCCGCCGCTGACCGAGGTGATCGACGGGCTGGCGCTCGCGGAGCGCGCGGACGAGCTGCTGCTGGTGATCCGCCTCGGCCGCAGCCTCCAGACGCGCGTCATCCAGCTCGCTGAGCTGCTCGCCCAGCACGGCATCGAGCCGGTGGGCATCGCGGTCGTCGGCGTTCCCGCGTCCGATTCCGCCAGCGACTACTACGTGACCGCGCCGCGCCCGCGCCGCAGCGGCGCGCTCGCGCGCAGCTGACGGCGGGCCGCATGGCCACGGCGCGCGCACAGTGGCCCCTCAGCGGCATGCTGCTGGCGTTCTGCGCCGTTCTCGGGCTGTTCGCGGGGATGGCCCCGGGATTCGCGATCGGCGCCGCGGTCGGCGCCGGCTTCGCGACGCTCGTCGCGGCAGACCTGACGGTCGGGCTGTGCGTGTTCATCGTCGTCTCGTTCGCCGAGCGCGTGCCGGCGGCCGGGACTTCCGACCTGACGCTGGTGAAGGCGCTCGGCGCGCTGCTCGCGGTGTCGTGGCTCGGCAGCGTCGCGACGCGCCGCGCCGGCGAGCGCCAGCTCTTCACCGCGCACCCGGCGATGTCGATCGCCGGCGCGCTGCTCCTCGGCTGGATGATCCTCAGCGTCGGCTGGGCCGAGGACCCGGCGGCGGCGCGCCAGGACGTGATGCGCTACGCGCTCAACTTCTCGCTGCTGCCGATCGTCTACAGCGCGGTGCGGCGGCGCGAGCACGTCACCGCGGTGCTCGCCGTGTACGTCGGCGGCGCGGCCCTCTCGGCGCTGTACGCGATCGCCGCCGGCGACGCCTCCGCCGAGGCCGGCGAGCGCATCAGCGGAGTCGCCGGCACCGCCAACGAGCTGGCGAGCCTGCTCGTCACGGCGATGTTCCTCGCCGGCGGCCTGCTGCTGGCGCTGCGCGGCTCGCCGACCCTGCGCGCGCTGTGCGTCGGCGCGGTCGGCATCTGCCTGATCGGGCTGTTCCTGACGCAGTCGCGCGCCGGCCTCGTCGCCCTCGCGGGCGGCCTGGCGGCCGCGGTGTTCGTCGGCGGGCGGCGGCGCGCCGGCGTGGCGGTGCTGATCGCCGCCGTCACCTTCGCCACCGTGGGGTACTTCGCGTACGCCGCGTCCGAGGAGGCGCGCGAGCGCGTCACCACGCTCGGCACCGGCACCGGGCGCACCGACATCTGGACGGTCGCGTGGCGGATGGTCGACGACGACCCGGTGCGCGGCGTCGGCGTCGGCAACTTCCAGACGGCCTCGATCCACTTCCTGCTCCAGCCGGGGGCGATCCTGCGCGACGAGTTCATCGTCGACCGCCCGCAGGTCGCCCACAACGCCTACCTGCAGGTGCTGGCGGAGCTCGGCGTGCCGGGGCTGGTGCTGTTCGGCGGCCTGATCTTCGCGGGCCTGCTGGCGGCGTGGCGGGCGGCGCGCGAGTTCACCCGCCAGGGAGACCTCTACATGGAGACGTGCGCGCGCGCCGTCGTGCTGGCGCTCGTCGCCCTGCTGGTGGCCGACTTCTTCGCCTCCGACCAGCTCAACAAGGAGCTGTGGCTGTTGCTCGGACTCGGGCCGGCGCTGCTGGGGATCGCACGCCGCGAGAACGCATGACGGCCGCGCGGCGGCCGCGCGTGCTGATGCTGCTGGACCAGCTCGAGCCGCGTTCCGGCGGCGGCGAGCGGTTCGCGGTCGGCCTGGCGGCGCACCTGCCGCGGCACGGGTTCGACGTCGCGCTCTGCGCCACGCGGGCCGTCCTTTCGCCGTGGGATCGGACGCTGCGCGAGAGCGGCGTGCCATGGTTCGCGCTCGGCCGGCGGGCGACCGCCGACGTGCTGCCGTTCGTCCGTCTCGCGCGCGTGCTGCGCCGCGAGCGCGTCGACGTCCTGCACGCGCACATGTTCGGCTCCAACGTCTGGGGGACGATCGTCGGCCGTGCCGCGCGCGTGCCGGTCGTCGTCGCGCACGAGCAGACCTGGGACTACGACGGGCAGCCCCTGCGCAAGCTCCTCGACGGCCGGCTGATCGGCCGGCACGCGGACGCGTTCGTCGCCGTCTCGACCGCCGACCGCGACCGCATGGCCGCGCTCGAGGGCGTGCCCGAGGCGAAGCTGCGCGTCGAGCTCAACGGCTATGTGCCACGTACGGGGCCGCGCCCACCCGCGCGGCTGCGCGAGGAGCTCGGGCTGCCCGCGTCCGCCCCGCTCGTGGGGACGGCGGCGATCCTGCGCCCGCAGAAGGCGCTGGACGTCCTGCTCGACGCCTTCGCGCGCGTTCGCGACCCCGCGGCCCACCTCGTGGTGGCGGGCGACGGGAGCTGCCGCGCGGCGCTCGAGCGTCGCGCCGACGAGCTCGGGATCGCGCCGCGGACGCACTTCCTGGGCCTGCGCGACGACGTCGATGCGATCCTTGCCGCCGTGGACGTCGCCGCGATGAGCTCCGACTTCGAGGGCACGCCGCTCTTCGCGTTCGAGTGCATGGCTGCGCGCACGCCGCTCGTGGCGACCGCCGTCGGCGGCCTGCCCGACATGCTCGAGGACGGCAGCAGCGCGATCCTCGTGCCGCCCCGTGACCCTGCCGCGCTCGCGACCGCGATCGAGCGCCTGCTCGGAGCGCCGGAGCAGCGCGCGGCGCTCGCGGAGGCAGCCACGCGACGGCTCGAGCGCTACGAGATCGACGCCGTGGCCGGGCGCTTCGCCGGCCTATACCGCGAGCTGCTGGAGCGCGGACGGTGACCGAGCCGACGTTCACCGTGATCATGGCGGCGCGCGACACCGAGGCCACGATCTCCTCGGCCGTGCGCTCGGTGCTCGCGCAGACGCGCGGCGACTTCGAGCTGATCGTGATCGACGACGGGTCGAGCGACGCCACGCCCGACCGCGTGCGGGCGTTCTCCGACCCGCGCATCCGGCTGATCTCGCAGGAGCGCGCCGGCGCCGCCAGCGCCCGCGGGACCGCGATCGCGGCTGGAACGGCGCCGCTCGTGAGCCTTATCGACTCCGACGACCTGTGGATGCCGCGCTACCTGGAGGAGATGGGCGCGGCGCTCGAAGCCGATCCGGGAGCCGGGTTCGCCTACACCGACGCGTGGTACCTGGACGAGCGCTCGCGGCGGGCGCGCCGCGTCTCGGCGATGGGCTACCAGCGGCCGCCCGAGCCGCCGCCCGCGACCGCGGCGGACCTGTTCGCCGCGCTGCTGGACCGCAACTTCATGTTCAACGCGGTGACCGTGCGCCGGAGCGCGATCGAGGCGGCCGGCCCGCCCGACGTGCGCCTGCGCTCGATGATCGACTGGGAGTGGTGGCTGCGGCTGGCCGCCACGGGGCATCGCGCCGTCCGCGCCCCCGGCCGCCTGGCCGTCTATCGCCAGCGACCGGCGTCGATCAGCAAGGATCCGTCGCTCGTGATCGCCGGGCAGCGCGAGCTGTGGCGGGTCGTGGGAACCGAGTACGACCTCCCCGACGAGACGCGCCGCGAGCTGGCCGCGCGCGCCGAGCGGTTCGACGCCGAGCTGGCCGCCCTGCGCGGTCAGCGCCCGGTCGCCGGCGCGCTGTGGCGTCTGCGCCGGCGCGCCGCCGCCGCGAAGGCGGCGCTGCTGCACCGGCGC
>Ga0190265_10003068_pt1 | contig 11373 bp, 9 predicted proteins | sample Popmic124T_FD_133135 | JGI IMG/M metagenome (GOLD analysis project Ga0190265, IMG submission 133135) | Populus adjacent soil microbial communities from riparian zone of Indian Creek, Utah, USA - 124 T | ecosystem: Environmental > Terrestrial > Soil > Riparian zone | place: USA: Utah | collected...
ACGCGCTCGACATCGTCGAGCTTCGAGACCTCCTCCGCGACACGAGCCGACTCGACGCGGCGCGACGCGCGCAGCACGATGTCGACGGTGCGCTCGTCGCCGAACTCGACGGTCTGGATGGTGCCGCCGGCCTCCTCGACGCGCGCCAGGACGTTCGCGGCGACACCCTCTGACACGAGCTTGACCGCCAGCTCGGCTTCCTCCGGCCGGACGCGCGAGACCATGCGCTTGCTCACGATCCGCAGCGGCCCGAGCGAGACGAGCACGAGCACCGTCGCGCCGAAGGCGACCGTGTAGTACGCGGTGCCGGCGGCCATGCCGATCGCCGCGACCACCCAGAGGGTCGCCGCCGTCGTCAGCCCGCGCACAGAGATGCCGCGCACGATGATCGCGCCGGCGCCGAGGAAGCCGATGCCCGTCACGATCTGCGCAGCGATGCGCGTGGGGTCGAAGACGAGCCCCTGCGGCGTCGAGAACCGCCAGTCCGTCCACGCGTACGCAGAGACGAGCGTGAAGACGCACGATCCGAGCGAGACGAGCAGGTGCGTGCGAAAGCCGGCCTCCTGGTCGCGGAGCTCGCGCTCGAGCCCGATCGCGCCGCCCAGGACGGCCGCGATGAACAGTCGCGCGAGCGCGTCCCAGGTGTCGAGGTCAGGCACTCAGGGCCTCAGGCACGAGGGGCTCCGGCCGCCTCCTCCTGGGCGGCGGAGATCTGCTCGATGCCGCCGGCCGCGAGGTCGAGCAGCTCGTCGAGCAGCTCGCGAGAGAACGGGTCGCGCTCGGCCGTCGCCTGCACCTCGACGAGCCGGCCGTCCGGCGTCATCACGACGTTCATGTCCGTCTCTGCGGCGGAGTCCTCGACGTAGTCGAGGTCGAGCAGCGCTCGGCCGTCGACGATGCCGACGGAGACCGCCGCCACCGAGCCGGTGAGGGCCTTCGAGAGACCGAACCGGTCGAGGGCGCGCCGCGCGGCGACGTACGCGCCCGAGATGGCCGCGCAGCGCGTGCCGCCGTCGGCCTGCAGCACGTCGCAGTCGAGCCAGAGCGTCCGCTCGCCGAGCGCCTCGAGATCGCACACCGAGCGCAGCGCGCGCCCTATCAGTCGCTGGATCTCGACGGTGCGGCCGCCCTGCTTGCCGCGCGCGGCCTCGCGCTGAGTGCGCTCGCCCGTCGAGGCCGGCAGGAGCGAGTACTCGGCCGTCATCCAGCCGCGGCCGGACCGGTAGAGCCAGCGCGGGACGCCCTCCTCCACGCTCGCCGTGCAGAGGACGCGCGTCTTGCCCTGCGAGAAGAGGACGGAGCCGTGCGCCTGCTCGAGCCAGTCCGGGACGAGCTCGAGCGTCCGGAGCTCGTCGTCCCGCTGGCGACCGTCATTTCTCAAGCTGCCTCCCTCGCCTTCGGCTCGGTCGCGCGGGGGAAACCCTGTTTCCCCCGCGGACCCCCTTCTCGCCGTCGTCGACGCTGCGCGCCGACGCGTCCCTTCGGGGGAACCCTCCGGTTCCCCCGCGCCCCCTCCTGGCGGCACGACTGCGTCATGCCGCGGCCTCCAGCGTCGCGAGGTCGACGTGCTCGACCTCGGCGATCGGGAGCTGGAGGAAGCGGCGGCCCATGGTCCGGAACGCGGCCGTGTCGCCGGTCGTCAGGAAGCGGTAGGAGCCCTCGCGGGCCGGGTCGTTCTCGATCCGCTTGCGGGCGAGCGTCTCCGCCACCTCGCGGGCCGTCTCCTCGGCGGAGAAGACGAGCGTCACGTCCCGGCCGAAAACGCGCTGCAGGATCGGGCGGATGAGCGGGTAGTGCGTGCAGCCGAGGATGACCGTGTCGACGCCGGCCTCCTTGAGCGGCGCCGCGTAGCGGCGGACGGCGAGCGCGGTCGCCTCACCGTAGGGGTCGTCGCCCTCGATCAGCGGCACGAGGTCGGGGCACGCCACCGCGACCACCTCGGCGCCCGCGTCGAGCGCGCGCACGAGCTCCGTGTAGCGGCCGGCGCTCACGGTGGCCTGCGTCGCCAGCAGCCCGATGCGGCGATTCCGCGTCGCCTGCACCGCGGCGTGCGCCTCGGGCGTAATGACGCCGACGACGGGCACGTGGAGCGCCGTCTGGAGGTCCGGCAGCGCCGCGGCCGTCGCCGAGTTGCACGCGACGACGATCAGCTTCACGCCGCGCGCCTCGAGGAACGCGCCGATCTCACGTGCGAAGCGCCGCAGCTCTCCGAGCGGCCGCGGCCCGTACGGGAGCCGCGCGCCGTCGCCGAGATAGACGAAGTCCTCGTGCGGCAGCGAGACGAGGCACTCGTGCAGCACCGTCAGGCCGCCCACCCCCGAGTCGAAGACGCCGATCGGCCGCGGGTCCATCGCCCGATTGTACGAGCCGCGTCAGCGGGCCGAACGCGCACTAGGCTTGCGCCGATGCGCGTCGTCGCCGTTACGCACGGCCCGAACGTCGGCCCCGGGGTCTTCGGAGCCGCGGTCGAGGAGGCCGGTCACGAGCTCGAGGAGTGGTGCGTCCCGCTCGGCGCAGCCCCGCCGGAAGGGGCGGACGCGTACTTCGTCTTCGGCGGCGCGATGCACCCGGACCAGGACGAGCACCACCCGTGGCTCGCAGACGAGCACCGCTTCCTCGTGAACGTGCTGGAGCGCGGCACACCGCTGCTGGGCGTCTGCCTCGGCGCGCAGATGGTCGCGCGCGCGGCCGGGGCGGCGGTACGGCCGGCGCCCGAGGCCGAGGTGGGCTGGATGCCGGTCGAGCTGACCGAGGAGGCCGCGGACGACCCCGTCTTCGCCTCGCTACCGAGGCGCTTCGACGCCTTCGAGTGGCACCACTACACCTACGACGTGCCGCCCGGAGCCACCGAGCTCGCCCGCAGCGCGGCGTGCACGCAGGCGTTCAGGCTCGGGAACGCGTGGGCGATCCAGTTCCACGCCGAGGTGACCGAGCCGCAGATCGACGAGTGGCTGCAGCTGGACCACGCCGAGGTCCCGGACGTGCCGGCCCTGCGCGCAGCGACGCGCCGGCACATGGGCGCGTGGAACCGGCTCGGCAAGCAGCTCGCGCGCTCGTTCGTGGACGCCGCAGCGGGCTGACTACTCCTCGCGGGCGCGCGACCACTCGTGCCAGGAGCCGAGGTAGTTGCGCGCGTCGTACCCTGCCTCGCGCAGCACCTCGACCGCGAGCGCCGAGCGCGAGCCTGAATGGCAGTAGGCGACGACCTCCCTCCCCTCCGGCGGGCCGAGCCGCTCCCTGAGGGCCTCCCGATCGAGGCCCATCAGCACCTGGAGGTCGAGGTTGACCGCGCCCGGTATGTGGCCCTGCCGCGGGTCGCAGGGCGCCCCGAGCTCGCCCGCGTACTCCGCCGGGGAGCGGACGTCGAGCACGGTCAAGCCGTCCTCGCCGAGCCTGCGCGCGAGCTCGTCGTGGGTCACGTCCACCGCTCGAGCGCTTCCTTCAGCATCGCGTCGAACTCGTCCGGCCGCTGCAGATTGGGGAGGTGACCGCAGCCGGGGAGGACGCGGACGTCCGCCGCGTCGACCTCGTGCGGCGCCACGAACGGGTCGCGATCGCCGAGGACGACGAGCGCACGCTCGCCGAGGCCGCGCAGGACGTCGGTCGAGTCGCCGCGGTCGCGGATCGCCTCGACCGCGCGCACGAGCCCTTCCGGCTCCTGCGCGAGCGCAAGCTCCCGCGCGCGCTCGACCACAGCCGGCTCCGCGTCCTCCGGGAAGAGCTTCGGCCGCATCGACGCCCACAGGCCGGCGGCGCCCTCGCGCTCGATCAGCTCGATCGTGTCCGCCCTGCCCGCGCGCCGCTCCGGCGAGTCCGCGTCCGGACGCGAGCCGGCCAGGACGAGGCCGTGTACACGCTCGGGCGCGAGGCGCGCGAGCGCGAGGGCGCAGTAGCCGCCCATCGAGGCGCCCACCACGACCGCGGTCCCGTCGAAGCGCTCGAGCACCGCCTCCGCCCACGCCTCCATCGACGAGCCGAGGTCGTACAGCCGCGGCGCCACGACCTCGTGACCGTCGAGCGCCGCAAGGTTCCGCTCCCACATCCGCTCGTCGAGCGGCAGCGCGTGCAAGAGGACGATGGTCACAGCTTGGTCAGCACCTCGACTTCAGCCGCGACGGACGGGCGCTCGCAGGCCCGCTCCACCCACTCCGCCACCCGCGGGTGCTCCTCCAACGAGACGCCGAGCAGGTCGCGGGCGCGCAAGATCCACGGCAGGTACGCGATGTCCGCCAGGCCAAAGGTGTCGCCGGACAGCCACCCCGTGCCCTCGAGCAGGTGGTCGAGCGCGGCGAGCTCCTCGTCGAAGCGCTCGCGCGCCCCGTGCTCCCCGCGACGGAGCGCGTAGTACGGCTTCGAGAAGTCGTCGAAGCGGAAGACGAGCACTCGTCCGGCGGCACGCTGCTCCGGGTCGGCCGGCCAGAGCGGCGGCGCGGGGAAGCGCTCCTCGAGGTACTCGCCGATGACGGCCGATTCCGGCAGCGGCCAGCTGCCGCCGTCCATCGCGATCTCGAGCACCGGGACGCGGCCTTTCGGGTTCTTCTCGTAGATCCAGTCCGGCCGGTCGGAGAGGTCGATCTCCACGATCTCGTGCTCGACGCCCTTCTCGGCGAGCGTGATGCGCGTGCGGGCGCAGAACGGGCAGCGCGCGGCGTCGTAGAGCGTGAGCTCGGCCATCAGCGCTCGATCCGCACCGCGCCGTCGAGCTCCGGCGCGTCGCTCCAGCTGTGACCGGCGCCCTCGATGCCCATGGCCGCCGCGATGCCCGCGAGCACCTCCTCCGCCGGGGCGAGGTCGGCCGGAGAGGACGCGTGCACCGCCGCCGCCCGCACCGCCGTGGGGTCGGCCCCCGTCAGTCGCGCGACGACGCGCGGGTTGGCCGCGAGCGCGATCACGTCGCCGGGCGGCAGCGGGCCGTAGTACTCCTGCACGGAGAGATACTCGTCGACCACGCTGCCGCGCTCGAAGAGGATGAAGCGCGCCACCGCGCCTTCCTCGACGCTGAGCGCCAACACGACGCCCCCGGTGCGATCGCCGAGCTCGTGCGCGAGCCGCCGCAGCTGCCGCGGGTCGCGCTCGCAGACGTCGTCGTAGACCGCGATCCAGCCGTTCCGCGGCGGCGCGACGATGCTGCCGCGCGAGGCCCCCGGGAGCCGCGGCACGAACTGCCGCACGGCCCGCTCGATCGCGGCGAGATCGTCGGTCTGGATGTGGATCGAGCCGAACGTGCGGCCCGAGCGTTCTCGGCTGAGGCGGCCGAGCAGCGAGTCCACGGGCGCCGCCAGCTCGAGCATGGACTCACGGAATCCCCAGCGCCCGTAGACGGCGCGTGCTTCTGCGTTCGCGGCCTGCACGTCGAGGGTGAGATGCCCGGCGCCGGCATCCGCGACCGCCTCCGTCACCGCGCGCACGAGGGCGGTCGCGGTGCCGGACCGCCGGGCGGGCGGGCTCACGTAGAGGTCGGTGAGGTGCGCGCGGTGCGGGTTCTTGCGGCGAGCGAGCGCGAAGCCGACGGGCTCGCCGTGCCCGCCGTCGGCCACGAAGGCGACCTCGTCGCGCACGAGGTCGGCGATCTCGCGCAGCTCCTGCTCTGCGTCGACGTCCTCGTACGCCGGTGCCGGCACCTCGCGCAGAAACGCGCGCCAGAGCTCGCCGAGCGCCGGCAGGTCTTCCTCGGTGGCGCGGCGGACGGTCATGCAGGCGGCGTTACGCGCAGCCCGGTCAGGAGCCCGGTCAGGAGATAGTGCGCGGACAGGTTCTGGAAGGGGTGCAAGCGGGATCCGGCCTCACGGACGTCCTGCGCGTCACCATAGAAAATCCGCACCGCCTTGCGCAGGCCGAGGTCGCCCGCCGGCCACGCGTGCGGCCGGCCGAGGTGGCGCGCGAGATACCAGTCGGCCGTCCATTCGCCCAGGCCGCGGAGGGCCACCAGCCGCTCCTTGACCTCGTCGTCCGGCAGGCCCGCGAGCGCGTCGAGGTCGAGGTCGCTTCGCGCCAGGCCGACGACGTACTCGGCCTTGCGGCGCGAGAAGCCGAGCGAGACGAGCTCCTCCTCGCTCGCGCTCGCGACCCGTTCGCGCGCCGGGAACGCACACGCGACCCGCCCGGGGAGGCCGAAGCGCTCGACGAACCGGCTGCGGATGGCGAAGGCGGACTGGAGCGAGACCTGTTGGGCCGTGATCGAGGTCACGAGCGCCTCGAACGGGTCGGGCGCAAGCGGCGGCCGGAGGCCGGCGAACGCGACGGCGAGGCGCGCCAGCACCGGCTCGGCCGCCGCCCACCGCGTGAACGCCTCGAGGTCGAAGACGAGCCCGAGCAGGACGCGCGCCTCCGCTGCGATGGCCTCGTCGAGCGGGTCGATGTCGACACCGCCCTCGGCCGCAGCGAGCCGCACCTCGCGCCCTGCGAGGAAGCGGTAGAGCGCGCCCTCGTGCCAGACGTTGGCGCGGTCGAGGCCGAAGGCGCGAAAGCGGCCGGTGGAGAGCTCGAAGCTGTACGGCTGCGGCAGCGGCAGGAGCGGCACGACGACACCCTGCCCGAACAGGGGATGCAGCCGCTCGGGCGCTCGCCGATGGTGCGCCCATGCGCCTGCTCGCTCTTGCGGCCGCGGCGGCGTCGCTCTTCGCCGCCTGCGCCACGACCGCCTCCGCGGCCGGGCCCTCGCCTGCGCCGACCCCGGCGCCGGGGCGCTCGTGGGCGTTGCCGCAGATCAAGGCCGTCGTCGAGGCCGGGCTGCTCGCCCCCTCCGTGGCCGCCTTCCGCCCCGACGAGCGCCTGACGCAGCGCGATCTGGCCGACGCGCTCGAGCTGCTCGCGCTCGCCCAAGCGTTGCCGACGGTCGTCCGCTACCGAGCCGTCGTCCCCGAGCGGCCGGTGACGATCCGCGAGTTCGACGCCGCGCTCGTCGGCTTCGCCGGCCTCGGCGACGCCGCTCGGTCGGTGACGGGCCAGCTCCGCGCCGCCGGGCTCGCGCCGAAGGCGGGCGCAGGCACCGAGGTCGTGGCGCGGCTCCTCGGCCTCCGCTACAACCACCCCGCCGCCCAGGACTCGCTCGAGCTCGGCCCGAACGACCCGGCTACGCGCGCGGAGGCCGCGTACTCGCTGGCGCAGCTGCTCGACCTTTCACGCTGGAGCTCGGAGTGGGTGCGCAGCGAGGTGGCCTCGCTCGACCTGCCCGACCTGACCGAGCTGCAGCGGCAGGTGCTGAGCCGCGCCGTCTCGTTCGTGGGCTACCCGTACATCTGGGGCGGCACCTCCGAGCGGCCGCAGCGGCTGTTCGGCAGGACGCCCGTACCCGGCGGCTTCGACTGCTCCGGCCTCGTCTGGCGCGTCTTCAAGCTCGAGCCGTTCCCCGGCGCCTCGGCGCTCGCGACCGTGCTGCGGGGCCGGACGACCTACGAGCTCTCCGGCGAGGTCGGCGCAGCGAAGCGCATCCGGAAGCCGGAAAGCCTGCAGCCGGGCGACATCGTCTTCCAGGGCGCGGCCGGCGGGCAATCCAAGCCCTCGCAGGTCGACCACGCGGGCATCTACCTCGGCGGCGGCTGGTTCGTGCACTCTTCGCGCAACGGCACCACCCTCCATCCGTTCGAAGGGTGGTACCGAGAGCGTTTCGCCTGGGCGCGGCGGCCGCTGCGTGAGGCTGGCCTGGCCTAGCTGTCCCGCCTAGTCGTCGTCGTGGTCTCCGCCCTCGACGAAGACGGCGGTGGTGCGCGGCGGCACGCTGAAGCTGCCCTGGCTGCGCATGAAGCGCGCGTCCTCCGTCAGCTCGTCGTCCGACTCCCGCTGCACCTCGTGCAGCTTGTAGTGCCGCCAGCGCAGCCCCGGGTCGCTCCACACCTTGGTCGCCGGCGTCGCGTTGAAGAGCACGACGATCGACTCCGTCTTCCGGTCGAGATCGGGCGAGAACCGGTCGGAGAGCCTCATCACGATCAACCCTGGGATCTGCGTCGGGCCGTTGTTTCCGAACGACAGGCGGCGCTGGATCTCGTCCGCGTCGCCGATGCGGAAGAGGCGCGAGCTACCGCGGATCTCGAGCAGCTCGCGGAAGCGCTCCGCCGTCCACTCGATCTCCGCCCGCGCCGGCTTGATGGCGGCGTTCGCGAGCAGCGGCTGCAGGAACGGATAGCGGGAGCCGTTGTCCGGCGCGGGTGGCAGCCCGGCGCCGAAGCCGTTGTCGGCGTAGTTCCAGAAGAGCCGGTTGAACCAGTCGCCCGAGTTGAACGAGTTCTTGTCCATGGACTTCGAGCGCAGGATGTCGCCGCCGGCATGGAAGAACGGCACCCCCTGGCCGAGAGCGGACGTCGAGAGCGCGACGATCTGCGCCCGCGCCCGCTGCGCGCGCGAGGTCGTCGTCGGCAGCTTCGCCGCATAGGCGTCGAAGAGCGTCTCGTTGTCGTGGGCCTCGACGTACGTGATCGCCTCCTCCGGATCGGCGTTGTAGCCGGCCGGTGAGCCGTTGTAGTCGACCTCGGCGCCGGTCACCGTGTTGCCGAAGCGGTCGACGAGCTCGTAGTCCTCGAGGTTGCCGGTCAGACCGACCTTGATCTGATCCTGGTACAGGAGCAGCCTGGCCAGCTGCTGCGCGGGCGTGCCGTTGACCGGGTTCCCGTTCGGGTCGACCAACAAGCTGCTGCCGAAGCCCTGGATGCCGGGATCGCCGTCGAAGGGGCCGCCGCCGCGCGCGGCGTCGCGCAGCCGGTCGTTGAACGTGCCGATGCCGGTCCCGGCCATGTTCGCCTGCGTCGCCTGCTCGAAGCGGGCGCCGTTCGCGACCTCGCCGAAGTTCCAGCCCTCGCCGTAGAGATAGATCTTGCGCCCGTCGACGCCGTCCGCGGCCGGCGTGAGCGCGTCGAGCGCCGCCCGCACGGCGAGCATGTTCGCCTTCGAGTGGTGGCCCATGAGGTCGAAGCGGAAGCCGTCGACCTTGTACGCCTTCGCCCAGGTCACGACCGAGTCGACCATGAGCTTCTCCATCATCTCGTGCTCGGTGGCCGTGTTCTGGCAGCACGTCGACGTCTCGACGGCGCCCTCCGCGTCGAGGCGGTGGTAGTAGCCGGGGACGACCCGGTCGAGGACGGACTTCGCCGCCTGGCCCGAAGCGTTCGTGTGGTTGTAGACGACGTCCATCACGACGCGCAGGCCGCTCCCGTTCAGCTCCTGCACCATGCGCCGGAACTCGAGCGTGCGGGCCGCACCCGACGAGCTCGTGGCATAGCTGCCCTCCGGCACCGTGTAGTGCCAGGGGTCGTAGCCCCAGTTGAAGCCGTCGGTCTCGGCCACGGCCATCACGCAGGACTGCTGCTCTTCCGACGCCGGCGGGAACGAGGCGAGGTTGCACGCCGGCGTCGCATGCGTCGAGCGGTCCTCGTCGATCGTGGCGATGTCGAAGGCGGGCAGCAGGTGGACGTGCGTCAGCCCGGCGTCCTCGAGCTTGCGCAGGTGCCGCATCCCGGCCGAGTGCTTCTGCGTGAAGGCGAGGTAGGTGCCGCGCTGCACGGCCGGCACGCTCGCGTCGTTGATCGAGAAGTCGCGGATGTGGAGCTCGTAGAGCGCGATGTCCTCCGGCGCGCGAAGCCCCGGCTTGGCCGTGAACCGCCAGCCGCTCGGCGCGAGTACAGGGTCGGCGAGGTCCACGAGGATGCTGCGCGCCGAGTTCCGCGCCAGCGCGACGGAGTACGGATCGGTGACGAGGTTCGTCTCGACCTCGCCGGTCGAGGGCGCGTAGACGGTGATCTCGTAGAGGAACTCCCGGCCGTACCAGGCAGGCGTGCCGGTGATGCTCCAGACACCGGTGGCGACGTCGCGGGTCATCGGCACGACCGTCGGCGTGGCGCCTGCGAAGAGCTGCAGCTTCACATCCTGCGCGGTCGGAGCCCAGAGCCGTAGCGTCGGCGTCTTGCCGGCGAACGTCGCGCCGAGCGGGACGTCGTTCGCGTACAGGTCGTCGAGGACGCCCGGGATCTGCACGCCGGTCGCGGCCCGGAGGAAGCCGTTCTCGTCGACCGCGGAGACGGCGAGCTGGCCGCGCAGCGCCTCGGGCACGCCGCCCAGATCCTCGGGCTTGATCCGGAAGACGTTGTAGCCGGCAAGGTGCGGCCACTTCGCCGCCAGCGCGTCCGAGAGCTCGCGCGCTCGGTAGAGGCGTATCGACTCGCCTCCGGTCACGCCCTCCTCGCCCGCGACGAGGGCGCCGGTGGGTGAGGAGCTGAGGAAGTAGCGGCCGCCCGGCGCAGGTTCCGCGTTCCAGACGAGCGTGTCGCGCGTCAGCCAGTGCGCCTTGGCCTTGCCGAGGTCCGCGTCGACGCCTGGGCCGCCGACCATCGGCAGCAGGTACTTCTGGTTGTTGTCGCCGTCGACGTGCCCGGAGAGGAACCAGACCTCGTGGCCGAGCGTGTTCAGGTCGAGGAACTGGTCCGGCCCGGGATCCTTGGTGTCGCCGCGATGGGCGATGTACGCCAGCTGCGGCGCGCCATCCTGGAGCCGCACTTTGAAGACCGGCCCGAAGCCGTCGCGAGCGATCTCGCGCACCGGGTTCGGCCACGTGATGTCCGGCTCGGCCGAGCCCTCCCATACGTGGAGCCCCCAGAACTGGTTGAAGTCCGGCGACGTCGGGTCGCCGTAGTCGCCGTCGTCGCGGTGGTAGTGGAGGAGGACGAAGTCCTCGGCGTCGCCGCGCGTGCCGTAGACGGTGTCGTCGCCAGATTGCAGCCACACGGACGGCTTCTCCGTAGGAAGGAAGCTCCGGTCGGGGGCCGTGTCTTTCTCGTCGCCGCGGTGGACGATGAAGTTGACGAGCTTCGTCGCATCCTGCAGCGCGACGCGCCAGACGGCGCCGTAGTCGTCGATCCGGTCCGGCAGCTTCGGGCTCGTCCACTCGGTGATCTCTGAGGGATCGATCGCGTCACCCCAGAGGTGCAGGCCCCAGCCGTCGTAGACGCCGTCGGGCCGGTGGTAGCGGAGCTCGACGTAGTCCTGGGCGGCCGCGCGCGACGTGTAGACCGTCGGGTCGCCCGACTTGAGCCAGATCTCGGGCGTCTGCTGAGGGTTGAAGAAGCGGTCGGGGGAGCCGTCCGGATCCTTCGTGTCGCCCTGATGGACGATGAAGCCGACCTGCGAGGCGTTCGACCCCAGCTTCACCCAGGCGAAGCGGCCGTACTCGTCCTCGCCGGCGAACGGCAACGGGTTCGTCCATGTGACGTCCGGCTCGTCGACCTCGCCCCAGACGTGCAGGCCCCAGCCGTCGTAGGCGCCGTCGCCACGCTGGTAGTGGACGACCGCGTAGTCGCGGGCGGCGCCCGGCCGCGGCGGCTCGACCTCGCCGACGACGGCCGTGCCGGTGTCGGAGTCGAGGTTGCCGGAGCGGTCGCGGGCGATCGC
>Ga0190265_10003069_pt1 | contig 11373 bp, 8 predicted proteins | sample Popmic124T_FD_133135 | JGI IMG/M metagenome (GOLD analysis project Ga0190265, IMG submission 133135) | Populus adjacent soil microbial communities from riparian zone of Indian Creek, Utah, USA - 124 T | ecosystem: Environmental > Terrestrial > Soil > Riparian zone | place: USA: Utah | collected...
CGAGCGGGTGCTCGAGCTGCGCGGGCGGCTGGGCACCCCGCTCGGCATCCATCCGCACAACGATGCCGGGCTCGCGGTGGCCAACGCGCTCGCCGCGGTCCAGGCCGGCTGCGCGCAGGTGCAGGGCACCATCAACGGCTACGGCGAGCGCTGCGGCAACCTCGACCTGGTGCCGTTGATCGCCACGCTCCAGCTCAAGCTCGGGCAGCGGGTCGTCAGCGACGAGGCGCTGGAGCGGCTGAGCGAGGTATCGCATTACGTCGCCGAGGTGGCGAACCAGGACCCCGATCCGCACGCGCCCTACGTGGGCCGGAGCGCGTTCGCCCACAAGGGCGGAATCCACGTCGCGGCGATCGCCAAGGTGCCGGAGAGCTACCAGCACGTGGAGCCCGCGCTCGTCGGCAACAGCTGCCGCGTGGTGGTGAGCGAGATGGCGGGCCGCCGCAACGTGCGGCTCCGCGCGCGCGAGCTGGGCCTGGCCGCGGGGGACGAGGAGGCGGCCGTGCTCCAGCGGATCAAGGAGCTGGAGCACCGCGGCTTCCAGTTCGAGGCGGCGGAGGGCTCGTTCGAGATGCTGATCCGCCGGCAGAACCCGGGGTACCAGGCGCCGTTCGTGGTGGACGACTTCACGGTCATCGTGGAGAAGCGGGGCGGCGACGGGATCCGGGCCCAGGCCACGGTGAAGCTCCGGGTGGGCGAGGACGTCGTGCACACGGCGGCGGAGGGAGACGGGCCCGTGAGCGCGCTCGATCGCGCGGTGCGCAAGGCGCTGCTGCCGCACTATCCCGCGCTCGCCCAGGTGCACCTGGTGGACTACAAGGTGCGCATCGTGGACGAGCATCTGGGTACCGCGGCGCGGCCGCGGGTGATCATCGAGTCGGCTCGCGGGCGCGAGCGGTGGAGCACCGTGGGATGCTCGGAGAACATCATCGAGGCGAGCTGGCTGGCGCTCTGCGACGCGCTGGAGCTGGCGCTGCTCAGGCCGGTGGGGGATGACTAGTGACTTGAGTCACGGTGCCTGCGGACCTTCACGGCAACCATACCTCATCCCGAGCGCAGCGAGGGACCTGGGCCGCGGTACCGGACGCGGCGCGCAGGGTCCCTTGCTTCGCTCGGGATGAGGTGCCAGAGGCCAGGAACCTTCCTCCCCTCGCCGGCGTTCCCTCCTTACCCAGCCGGACTACCCGCTACCCCGCAGGCCGATGAACGCACCCATGCACTACGATGCCATCGTCGTCGGCGCCGGCCAGGGCGGGGGACCCCTGTCCACCGCCCTCGCACGCTCCGGCCGGCGCACGCTCCTGGTCGAGCGTGAGCATGTCGGTGGGACCTGCATTAACGAGGGCTGTACCCCGACCAAGACGATGGTGGCCAGTGCGCGGGTGGCGTATCTGGCCCGCCGCGGCGCGGACTACGGCGTCGAGACCGGCCCGATACGGCTGAATCTCGCCAAGGTCCGCGAGCGCAAGCGCGCCATCGTCGAAAGCTTCCGGAGCGGGAGCGAACGCCGGATCGGGGCCACCGAGGGGCTCGAGCTGGTATTCGGTGAGGCCCGATTCGTCGGGCCCCGTACGCTGGCGGTGGGGGATCGGACGGTCACGGCCGAGCTGGTGTTCATCAACATCGGATGCCGGCCGGCGCCGCCCGACATTCCCGGGCTCGACCAAGTCGGCGCGCTCGACTCGACCACGATCATGGAGCTCGACGCCGTGCCGGAGCACCTCATGGTGCTCGGCGGCGGCTACATCGGCATCGAGTTCGCGCAGATGTTCCGCCGGTTCGGCAGCAAGGTCACCGTGATCCAGCGCGGTGCCCAGCTGCTGCCGCAGGAGGATGACGACATCGCCGGCGCCGTGCTCGCGATCCTGCGCGAGGACGGGGTGGACGTCGTGCTCGAGGCCCAGGCCCGGTGCGCCGAGCGCGCGGACGACACCCACGTGCGGGTCGTCATTCACGAATCCGGCGGCGAGCGCGCCATCGTCGGCACCCACGTGCTTGCCGCCACCGGCCGGATCCCCAACACCGATCGATTGAATCCGAAGGCGGCCGGCCTCGAGACCGATGCCCGGGGCTTCATTCGCGTGAACGAGCGGCTGGAGACGACGGCCGCCGGCGTGTACGCGCTGGGCGACGTGAAGGGCGGCCCCGCGTTCACCCACATCTCCTACGACGACTACCGGATCATCCGGGCCAACCTGCTCGAGGGCGGCCACCGTACGACGAGCGACCGGCCGGTGCCCTATACGGTCTTCATGGACCCGCAGCTCGGCCGCGTCGGACTCACCGAGCGAGAGCTGAAAAAGCAGGGCCGTGCCTATCGGGTGGCGTCCCAGCCGATGAGTCACGTGGCGCGGGCGCTGGAGCTGGACGAAACGCGTGGGACGATGAAGATCCTGGTGGATCCCGAGACGCGCCAAGTGCTTGGGGCGGCGATTCTTGGCATCGAGGGCGGGGAGATGATGGCAGTGCTCCAACTCGCCATGATGGGAAACCTGCCGTATGATAGAATCCGCGACGCGGTCTTCGCCCATCCGACCTTGGCGGAGTCCCTGAACAACGTGTTTGTCGCGCTCGACTGAGTCGTCGGGCGGGGAGTGAACTGATGACGATGGCACTTGCGCGCGACCGCGCTCTGCTTGGCTCCATCGCCGAGCGCCTGCGGGAGGCTCGCGCCCGCACTTTCCTGCTGGTGTCGCCTCTCAGTGACGAGGAGCTGCACGCCCAGCACGATCCTCTGATGAGCCCCGTCATCTGGGATCTCGGCCACATCGCGCACTTCGAGGAGCTCTGGCTCACCCGCAACCTCGACGGCCCGATCGAGTTCGTCGAGATGCCGGGGCTGTACAATCCCTTCGAGCATCCGCGCAGCACCCGCGGCGCGCTGCCGCTCCCCGAGATCGATCGCTGCCGCGAGATCATGGACGCGATCCGCTCCCGCGTCCTCGCCCGGCTGGGGCACACCGACACCGACGGCGCCAATCCGCTGGTGCGGGACGGCTACGTGTTCCGGATGGTGCTCCAGCACGAATACCAGCACAACGAGACGATCCTCCAGACACTCCAGCTCAAGCGGGGGACACCGTACGCGCCGCTCGAGCGCCGTGCGCTGCCTCCGGCGCTGCGTGCGCCTTCCGGTGGGATGGTGCGATTTCCGGGCGGCGCGGTCGAGGTCGGGACGGCGGATCGGTCCGAGGCCTACGACAACGAGCGGCCGCGCCACGTCGTGAACGTGCGGCCGTTCTTCATCGACGTGGACCCGGTCACCAACGAGGACTATCTCCGCTTCATCGAGGCGGGAGGCTACTCGAGAGCCGACTACTGGTCCGACGGTGGCCGCCGCTGGCTCGCCGAGTCCAACGCGGAGGCACCGAAGTACTGGTACCGCGAGGGCGGCCGCTGGATGACGCGGGTGATGGATCGGAGCGGTCCGGTGCCGCCGAACCATCCGGTGTGCCACGTCACCTGGTACGAGGCGGAGGCGTTCGCCCGCTTCGCGGGCAAGCGGCTGCCGACCGAGATCGAATGGGAGGCGGCGGCCTCGTGGGATCCGGCCGCCGGCCGCAAGCGCCGGTTCCCCTGGGGCGACGAGCCCGTCACTCCCGAGCTCGCGAACGTGGATCAGCTCGGGTTCGGGACCGCCCCGGTCGGCGCCTACCCGCGCAACGTCTCGCCCATCGGCTGCTCCGGCATGATCGGGGATGTCTGGGAATGGACCTCCGGCGATTTCCGGGCATGGCCCGGATTCGAGGCGTTTCCGTACAAGGAGTATTCCGAAGTCTTCTTCGGTGACGAGTACAAGGTGCTTCGCGGCGGCTCGTGGGCCACGCGGCCCGGTGCGGTGCGCAACACCTTCCGCAACTGGGACTACCCCATTCGCCGCCAGATCTTCAGCGGCTTCAGGTGCGCCCGTGACGCGTAGACTGCTCGCCCGTGAGTCGGTCGCCGATCCGCGGATGCTCGCGGAGGTGGCCCAAGGTCTGGCGGCACCCCAGAAGGAGCTGTCGCCCAAGTATTTCTACGATCAGCGCGGCTCCGAGCTCTTCGAGGAGATCACCCGGCTCGAGGAGTACTATCCGACCCGGACCGAGCGGGGGCTGCTGGAGGCGTGGATGCCGCTGCTGATCCGGCGACTCGGCACCCGGTCGCTGGTCGAGCTGGGGGCCGGCAGCGCGGAGAAGAGTCGCATCATCCTCGACGCGATGCACGGGGCCGGCACCGCCGAGCTATACGTGCCGATCGACGTGAGCGCGACGTTCCTCAGCCAGACGGCGGCCCGGCTCCGGGTGGAGTATCCCCGGATGCAGGTGGAGCCGGCGATCGCCGACATCTCCGAGGAGCTCAACCTCCCGCGCCGGATGCCGCATCCGGCGCTCTACGCCTTCCTCGGCAGCACCATCGGCAACTTCTATCCGCCGGCCGCGATCCGGCTGCTGAGCCGGGTGCGCGGCGCCATGGAGCCGGGCGACCGGTTCCTGATGGGCGTGGACCTGCGGAAGGACGTCGCCAGGATCGAAGCGGCCTACAACGATGCGCGCGGGGTCACCGCGGAGTTCAACCGGAATATGCTGCGCGTGCTGAACTACGAGCTGGGCGCGGATTTCAACCCCGCGGCGTTCGATCACCTCGCGTTCTACGAGCCGGTGGCGCATCGGATCGAGATGCACCTCGTCTCCCCGCGGCCTCAGATGGTGACGGTGCCCGGTATCGGTGTCGTCTCGTTCAATGCCGGGGAGTCGCTCCGGACGGAGATCAGCTGCAAGCACGACCGGGAGAGCGTGGCCCAGCTCTTCGAGGCCGCGGGCCTCGAGATCGAGGCGTGGCGCAGCGATCCTGACTCGCTGTTCGCGTTGGTCGTGGGGGCGCCGGCGTGACCAGCGCCCATCGCGCGATGCTCGAGGCCGATCTCGCGGAGCACGTCTTCCGCGCACCGCCGACGGCGTCGCTCACGCCGCGCCGGGTGGGCGCCGAGGTCGAGCTGATCCCGGTCGAAGCGGCGACCGGCCGGCGGTGTCCGCTGGAAGCCGAGGGCAGCCCGGGCATCCTCCCGTTCCTGCGCCGCTATGGAGCGCGGCAGGGCTGGAGCGAGACCTCGACCGCCAAGGGCACGCCATGCTTCGAGCTGCCGGCGGGCGGGACGGTGACGTTCGAGCCGGGCGGGCAGCTCGAGTACAGCTCGCCGGCGTGCCGGTCGCCCAGCGCGCTGCTCGCGCTGCTGCGCGGCGTCATTCTGCCGCTTCGCGCGGCCGCGGCCGGCGATGGCATCGAGCTCCTGGCGCTCGGCCTGGATCCGCTCAACCCGGCGGAGCGCGCGCCGCTCCTGCTTCCCACCAGGCGCTACGCCCGCATGGCCGAGTATCTGGCCCGGATCGGTCCCGCCGGGGCGATGATGATGCGGCAGACCGCCGCGTTTCAGGTGAGTCTCGACGTCGACGACGAGCCGTGGCGCCGCTGGACGGTGCTGAACGCGGCCACGCCGTTCATCACCGCGATCTTCGCCAACTCGCCGCTCTACGACGGCGCCCCCACCGGCCACCGCAGCACGCGGGCCCAGGTCTGGCGGAGACTCGATCCGGCGCGAACCGGTCTGCCGTGGGACGCCCAGAGCCCGGTGCGAGCCTATTGCGATTTCGCCCTGCGCGCCCCGGCGATCCTGCTGCCGCAGCTCCGAGGAGAGTGCCGGCCGTTCGGCGAGTGGCTGGAGCATGCCGCGCCAACGCAGGAAGAGTGGCGGGAGCATCTGAGCACACTCTTCCCGGAGGTCCGCCCGCGCGCCCACTTCGAGGTGCGATCGTGCGACGCGGTGCCGCCGCAGTGGTACGCCGCGCCGCTCGCGCTGGCGGTCGGGATCACCTACGACCCGCGCGGGCTCAATTCTGCGTTGGATCTGCTGGGCCGGCCCGATCTCGGATTGCTGGACCTGGCGGGGCGCGTCGGACTGGCGGACGCACGGATTCGCCGGACGGCGGAGGATCTGGTGGAGATCGCGCTCGCGGGGTGCGCGGCGCTCGGACCGGGGTACTTCCATCCCGCGGATCTGGAGCAGGCGCGGTGCTTCTTCGATCTGTACACGAGGCGGGGGAGATCGCCGGGGGATGATGTGCTTGGGGAGGAGAGAGCGGCGTAGGCCCAAAACCAGAAAAGCGTGAACCGTGGAAGGTGAACAGTGAAAAGGAGGTCCGTCAGACATCGGATCTCCTTTTCACTGTTTACTGTTCACGGTTCACGACTTTTCTGACGCCGGCCGGCCGGCCGGCAGGGTTAAACCGTGGCGGCCGCCTCGGCTGCGGGCGCGATCCGCCGTAGATTCCCTCGTCCATTTCGGGAGCCGCAGTGAAAGCCATTCGCGTCCACGCCACCGGCGGGCCGGAAGTCCTCCGGTACGAGGAGGTTCCGGTCCCGGCACCGGGTCCCGGCCAGCTGCTGGTCCGGGTCGAGGCGGCCGGGGTCAACTTCATCGACGTCTACCACCGGACCGGGCTCTATCGGCTCCCGCTCCCGTTCACGCCGGGCCGCGAGGTCGCGGGGACCGTCGAGCGCCTCGGGGAAGGTGTGACGGGATTCCGGATGGGAGAGCGGATCGTCTCCGAGAACGTGACGGGGGGCTACGCCGAGTACGCGCTGGCGTCCGCGGATCGCGCGGTCCCGATGCCCGAGGGCGTGACCGCCCGCGCGGGTGCGGCGCTGATGCTTCAGGGGATCACGGCGCACTATCTCGCCTTCAGCACGTATCGGCTTCGGCCGGGCGATGTCTGCCTGGTCCATGCCGCCGCGGGCGGCGTCGGCCTGCTCCTCTGCCAGATCGCCCGCCGCCTGGGCGCGAGGGTCATCGCCACCGTGGGCACCGAGGAGAAGGCGCGGCTCGCGCGCGAGGCCGGCGCCCACGACGTCATCCTCTACACGAAGGCCGACTTCCAGCAGGAGACGATGCGCCTCACCGGCGGCGCCGGCGTGCAGGTCGTCTACGATTCGGTGGGCAGGACGACGTTTCTGAAGGGCCTCGACTGCCTGGCGCCGCGGGGCATGATGGTGCTCTACGGACAGTCGAGCGGTCCGGTCGAGCCGTTCGATCTGCAGCTGCTCAGCCAGAAGGGCTCGCTGTTCCTCACCCGCCCGACGATCGCGCACTACCTGCGGACTCGCGAGGAGCTGCTCGGCCGGGCGAACGACCTGTTCGGCTGGGTGGCGGACGGGTCCTTGAAGGTCCGCATCGGACGCGAGTTCCCGCTCGGCGCCGCGGAGGAGGCCCATGTCGAGCTGGAGGCGCGGCGCACGACGGGCAAGGTCCTGCTGCTGCCATGATCGGCCGTGCGCTGGTCTCCACCGAGTGGCTCGCGGCGCATCTCGGCGACCCGCACGTCGCCGTGGTGGACGCCTCGATGTACTTGCCCACGAGCGGACGGGATGCCGCGCGGGAATACGAGGAAGGCCACATCGCCGGGGCGGTCTTCTTCGACCTCGAGGCGTCCAGCGACACGGCATCCCACCTGCCGCACATGCTCCCCTCCGCCGAGGCGTTCGCCGGCCGCATGAGCGCGCTCGGTCTCTCGGACGGCGACGACATCGTGGTGTACGACGGCTCGGGGGCCAACCTCAGCGCGGCGCGGGTCTGGTGGATGTTCCGCCTGTTCGGCCACGAGCGCGTCGCGGTGCTGGACGGCGGCTTTGGAAAGTGGCGGCGGGAGGGACGTCCGGTCGAGCGCGGCATGCCGGCTCGGCAGCGCGGACACTTCACGGCACGCGCGCCGAGGCGGGACGCGGTCCTCGATCTGGATCAGGTGCGCGCCGCGGCCACGGCCGGCACCGAGCAGATCGTGGACATGCGGTCGGCGGGGCGATTCGCCGGCGCCGAGCCGGAGCCGCGTGCCGGTCTGCGCGGAGGCCATGTCCCCGGGAGTCTCAACCTTCCGTTCCAGGAGCTGGTCGGTCCCGACGGCACCGTGTTACCGGCGGACGCCCTCCGGGGGCGGATCGCCGCGGCGGGCATCGATCTCGACCGGCCGGTCGTCGCCACGTGCGGCTCGGGCGTGAGCGCCTGTGCGCTGATCCACGCGCTGCACCTGCTCGGCCACGAGCAGGTGTCTCTCTACGACGGTGCGTGGGCCGAGTGGGGAAGCCGGGACGACACGCCGATTCGAGAGGGGGCGTCGTGAAGCCGACGGTGCCGATGTCGGGCAGCGCCGGGCTCGGTTGCCTGGTGCTCTTCATGCTGCTGTTCGCGGCGGTCGGCATCTTCACCATGGGTCAGGGGATCATCCACGCGACCCGCGGCGACTGGCGGAACGCGGCGTTCCTGGGGCTCTTCGGGCTCATGTTCGGACTGGTGGGCATCGGGGGGATCGTCGCGGCGATGAAGGCGCGGCGAATAGCCTCGGAAGAGGACGCGCGGCGCGCGAAGAGCCCGGACACGCCGTGGCTGTGGCGCCCAGATTGGGCGGCCGGGAAGATCGAGGACAGCAACCGAACCACGATGTACGGTGCATGGGGCTTCGCGGTGCTGTGGAATCTGATCAGCATTCCCTCGGCGGTCCTCGCAGTCAAAGCCGCGATCGAGCAGCAGAAATACGCTGCGCTGTTCGTGCTCGTATTCCCGGCCGTGGGCATCGCGCTGGCGATCTGGGCGATCCGGGCGACGGTTCGGTTCAAGCGCTTCGGGGTCTCGCGCCTCGATCTCGAGCCGATACCCGCGCCTCTGGGCCGGTCGTTGCGCGGTACGGTCGTGGCGGCCGGTGCTCTCGACGCCCGTGACGGTCTGCTGCTCACCCTCACCTGCGTGCGGCGGGTGATCACCGGATCCGGGAAGAACCGCTCCACCAGCGAACGGATTCTGTGGCAGGAGGAGCGACGCGCCACGAGCCGGCAGACGCGAAGCGCTGAAGGGATGGTCACGGCGATCCCGGTCGCATTCGACCTGCCGCGCGACGGCGAGCCCTGCGACAACTCGAATCCGCGTGACATGGTCCTCTGGCGGCTGGCCGTATCGGCCGAAGTGCCCGGGGTGGACTACGCTGCCGCGTTCGAGGTCCCGGTCTTTCGCACATCGGAATCCGACGCGCTGCTCTCCGGCGAACCGCCTGCGGACGCCCTTCCCGCGGAGCCGTTCATGCAGGCGCCCTCGTCGCGTGTGCGGGTCACCCGGAACCGGCGCGGCACCGAGATTCTCTATCCGGCGGCGCGCAATCCGGGCGCGGCCGCGGGCATCACCGCATTCCTCGTGATCTGGCTGGGGGTGCTCGTCGCTCTCGTGGTGCTCGACGCGCCGCTGCTCTTTCCCCTCGTCTTCGGCGCGATCGCGCTGCTCCTGCTCTGGATCGCGGCCATCTCGTGGCTCGGCGTGACTCAGGTGACCGTCGGCGACGGCGCCGTCACCGTGGCCTCCGGACTGATCGCGCCGACGCGGGAACGGCGGCTGGCCGCGGCGGACATCGCCGAGGTGACCACGAAGATCGGCATGCAGGCGGGCAGCACGCCCTACTACGACGTCGTGCTGGTGTCGAAGGATGGGAAAAAGGTGACAGCCGGCGGAAGCATTCGCGACAAACGCGAGGCGGAGTGGCTCGCGCAGACGATGCGGGATGCCCTGCGCGGCTGAGCGCGGCCGGTCAGCGACCCCGGCCGCAGGAGCGCAGGATCGCCCGCGGCGCCGGATGGTTGGGGAAGAGCGCGGAGGCCGCCTGGGCGTGGGGCCGGGCCTTGTCGCACCGCCCGGCAGCGCGCCAGCGCTGCGCCAGCAGCATGCGGATGCGGTAGCTGACCGGATCCAGCTTCGCCGCGATCTCCATCCGGTCCCGCCGCTCGCCGCTGGCGAGCGCCATCCCGGCGACCTGCATGAGGCTCTGGGTCAGGAGCAAGGCGCCAACGATGGCCACGACCAGCGTCATCCGCCGCTTGAGCGGCGGCGTGAGGGTGAGCTCTCTGATCGGCTGCGCCGATGCCACCAGGACGCCGAGCGCCGCCCACACGAAATACGCGGGCGCCGGCAGCAGGAGCACCGCATCGAACGCGCCGACCACCACCAGCGCGATCAGCGTCGAGACGATGGTGAGATCGGTCAGTCCCGGCGGCCGGCGTGCTCGCCGGCGGATGCGGATCCACGCCGCCAGCGCGATGGATCCTCCCACCAGCAGCAGGAGCAGGGACGCGGGCAAGCCGCGCTCCGAGAGCAGCGCCATCCAGTCGCTGCTGGGCCAGGGATTGGTGGGAATCGGGTCGTCCGCATCGAACGAGGGATCGCCGGGCGATTTGTAAGTGGGGTAGTGCACCGGCCAATTCCCGGGCCCGACCCCGAGCACCGGATGGTCGAGGGCCATCTCGAGCGTGTTGCCGTACTGGATGAGCCGGCCGCGTCCGCTCCCTTCCTTGTAGTTGGCCACCCCCGCGAGCGAATCGAGGTAGGGTGACTCCGACCGCCAGTTGAGCTGATTCGGCAGCACCAGCGCGAACACCAGCCCGATCCAGGCGGTCGCCCCGAGGGTCAACACCCGCCGCCTGAGCTGCTCGTCCGCCCACAGCCGTCCGATCCAGAGGCCTTCCACCGCCAGAAACGCCGCGCTCGCCACTGCGCCGAGCCACGCGGCGCGCGAGCGTGACAGCACCAGGGCGGCCGCGGTCAGCGCGATGCCGGCGGTGCCGAGCGCGAAGCCCCGGCGCCGGCGCGCCTGGAGGGTCACCATGACCAGCACCGGCAAGCCGATCGCCGCCATGTGCGCCATGAAGTTCCGGTTGCCGAAGGTGCCGCCCGGCGCGCGAGCGGTGCTCGCCAGCTCGCTGGTGACGAGACCGTACGCCTGGATGAGCCCGGTGGACGACCCGATGACGACCGACACGGCCAGGGCGGTCAGCAGCCGCTGCCCATGGCCCGCGAGGGTCACCGATCGCGCCGACCAGAAGAGCGCGGCGCCCGCGAGCGACACGCCGCACGCCCGAAAGGCCAGCCACGGATTGTCAGCGAGGAGAGCGGAGATCAGGGACAGGGCCAGGAACCCGCTGATGAGCGCGTCGGCCATGAAGACGGTGAGCCCGCGCGCCGCGCCCAGGCAGGAAAGTGCCGCGGCGAGCGCCGCGGCGAGCAGCACCAGCTCCTTCACGAAGGTGTAGCGGTCGAGGTGGAAGAGCGGGTAGGGGAGAGCGGCGAGGACGACGAGCACCGCGCCGATCTGGAGCGCGAGAAGGGCCCGCCTGCCGGGGAACAGGGTGTCGTCGATCTGCACCGCCCTCCTCAGGGATTCGACGGAGCCCGCGGCGAGCGGAACCGGCGGCCGTAGCGAAGCCGCTCGCCTCCCGACGAGGGGCGATAGCGATTGGCGAAGTCGATCCGGTCGGCCAGGTCCGGGTGACTCCCCCGCCACAGCTTGAACAGGAAGCCGGTCCGCGGCA
>Ga0190265_10003070_pt1 | contig 11371 bp, 14 predicted proteins | sample Popmic124T_FD_133135 | JGI IMG/M metagenome (GOLD analysis project Ga0190265, IMG submission 133135) | Populus adjacent soil microbial communities from riparian zone of Indian Creek, Utah, USA - 124 T | ecosystem: Environmental > Terrestrial > Soil > Riparian zone | place: USA: Utah | collected...
CGCGCCGTACGAGATCGTCGACGGGGGCAAGGCCCGGCTGCCGGCTCGCCGCCCACCGGCCGAGGTGCTTCTTGACCCGTCCGGCGGGGTGATCGACGTCGACGCGGTGCGCGCCCTGCTGCTGGACCGGGCCGGACCGGCGCTGGTCGAGGGCGTCGTGCACACGCTGGCCGACGGGCCGACCGGGGCGACCGTGCACGCCTCGACCGGAACCGGGCGGTTCGACGCGGTGCTGATCGCCGCGGGCGCGGGCACCGCGCCGCTCGCCGCCCAGGTCGACGTCTACACCCCGACCACGCTGAGCCATCACGTCCGGTTCAGCTTCCCGATCGAGCCGGCCGCCGACCGGCCGTGCTGGATCGACGGGCCGGCCGGCGAACCCGGCACCTACCAGCACGAGACCGGTCCCGGGGTGTGGGCGGTCGGCGGCCACGTGGACCCGGCGGCGACGGTGTGGGAGCTCGGCCGGTCGGCGGCGACGGAGGCCTCCCGGGCGGCGTTGCTGCGCTACGCCCAGGAGCGGCTGACCGTCGAGCCACGCGTGGTGGACGGCCTGTACTGCACGCACGCGCCGGACCTGGGCGACGGCATCCACCTGCGCCGCAGCGAGGGCGTGGTGCTGGCGGTGTACGGGGAGAACCTGTTCAAGTTCGCGCCGGTGCTGGCCGACGAGCTGGCCACCGCGCTGCTCGATCGCTGAGCCGGCCCGGATCCGGGTCCGGACGAGCGCATCCGCTCCTGCTCGCCGGTCCCGCCGATCTACGGCCGGGCCATCCGATCCGCCGGCCGCGGCAACGGGCCGGGGGCGCCCAGCGTGAGCAGCGTGGCCAGGTAGTCCCGCCACACCGGCTCCGGGTCCGCCGGACGCACCGCCGCGCGCAGTGCCGCCAGCCGGCCGGGCCGGTAGAGCTCGTGCAGCACCCGCACCAGGTCGTCGACGTCGCCGGGTGCGCAGATCAGCCCGTCCACCCCGTCGGTGACCGCATCCGGGAAGTTGCCGACGCGGGTGACCACCGCGGGCAGCCCGTGCTCGTGGGCCAGCGCGACCAGCTGCGACGCGGTGGCCGTGCGGTAGGGCAGCACCAGGGCGTCGGCCTCGGCGAACAGCTCGGGGATCCGCTCGGCCGGCAGGTACCCGGGGCGCAGCAGCACCCGGTCGGCCAGCCCGGCGCGCTCGATCAGCGCGGGCAGCTCGCCGCCGTGGCCGTACACCTCGCCGACCACGGTGAGCCGCACGTCCGCGATCCGGCGCAGGGCCTGCAGCAGCACGTCGATGCCCTTGTACGGCCGGATCTTCCCGAAGAACAGCAGCCGGCGCCGGGGCGGGCCCGGCACGGCCGTCGCCCGCGGCGCACCCGCCGGCAGGTGCGGGGGGAGCGCGGCGACCGCGACCGGCCGGTCGGTCAGCGCGGACACCGCCGCGCGCTCGGCCCGGGTGTGCACGAGGATCGCGTGCACCGAGCCGGCGAGCAGCGCCAGCAGCCGGCGGTCACCCGGGCGGGACTCGTGGGGCACGGCGTTCGCGCAGATCAGCACGACGCGGGCCGCCGGCCGGGAGCTGCGGGCGACCGCGGCCAGGGCCACCGCCTGCAGCGTGGTGTAGTGCACCAGCACCACCAGCTCCGACTCGGCGCCCGCCCGCCGCCCGGTGCGCCACCAGTGCATCGGGTTCCGCCAGGACAGTGGCCCCGGGGCGGTCGGGTGCACCCCGGCCTCCGGGGTGCACAGCGGGTGCCGCTGGGCGGGCAGCAGCCGGGCCGGTCCCTGCCGGGTCCAGGTGCGCAGGGTGACCCGGTGGCCGGCCGCGGTGAGCCGGTGGGCCAGATCGGTGACGAGCAGCGGGATGCCGCCGCGCCACGGGAAGGTCGGCCCGATCACGGTGATGCGCACGCACGCCAGCCTCCCCGGCCGCTTCCGTTGGGTCGACCGGGGCGGTCTGGTTGGCTGGTCCGGTGCGGCCCTGCAGCATCGCCGCCGGCGCGTGGATCCGGCCGGCCGGCCCGGACGACGCCGAGGCCTGGGTCCGGACGTACCTCGACGCGCTGGCCGCCGCGTACGCCGAGCTGATGCCGCCGGAGTTCGCGATCCAGCAGCGGGCCCGGGCGGGCGAGTTCGTCGAGCGCTACCGCGCCGTGTTCGCGGCCCGGTGCGCCGACCCGGACGAACCGCACCGGGCCTGGTACGCCGAGGACGCGGCCGGGCCGGTCGGGATCGTCGAGGTCCGGCTCGGCCCGGCCGACTGGGAGCAGCAGGCCGGCTTCCCGCCGGCCGGGCCCCGCCGCCAGCTGGCCAAGCTCTACACGCTGCCGCGCGCCCACGGCAGCGGGCTCGGGCAGGCGCTGCTCGACACCGCGATCGGCACCGAACCGGCCTATCTGTGGATCATGGCCGGGAATCCGCGGGCCGAGGCGTTCTACCGGCGCAACGGATTCGTGCCCGACGGGCTGGCCGTTCGGGCCGGTCGCAGCTGGTTCGACCGGCCGGCGTTCCGCATGCACCGGATGCCGCCCGACGCCCGAGCCTGAGCCGCCGCACCCGTCCCCGCCCGGGTCGCACCGCCCCCAGCGGGCTCCGCGACCACCGCGCACATCCCGTGGTGCTGTCGCACATGCCACAGCCTGTGCGACACCACCTCGCAGTGTGCGCGGTGCACCCGATCTCGTCGGGGTGCCGCGGCTCGGGGCCCGGGCCGTGGCCGCGGGCTGGGTCGAGCGCGGCCGCACGAGAACCCTCCGCCCACGGCCTCCAGCGGGGCCGCTACCACCGCGCACCCCGTGGTGGCGTCGCATATGCCACGACCTGTGCGAAGGCACCTCACGGTATGCGCGGTGCACCGGTCCCGGCGGGTGCCGCGGTCAGACCCGGGCCACGGGGCTGGGCCGAGCGCGGGTGCCACGACAACCCCTGCACCCTCGGCCTCCAGCGGGCAGCACCACCACCACACACCCCGTGGTGCAGGCACAGAGGTTGCGACATGTGTGAGGGGACCGGACGGTGTGTGACGCGGCTCCTCCGGTCAGCCCCGGTACAGCAGGTCGGCCAGGACGTCCTCGTCGGTGACGGTGCCTGCGGCGGCGCCGATCGGCACCGTGAGCTGCACCGTGTCCCCGTCGAGGCGCCACCGGGCCTGCGGGAAGAGGGCGCGCGCCAGGCCCCGGACGGCCACGTTCTCCGGCAGCGCGGACGCGCGCAGCTCGGTGTAGCCCAGCCGCATCGCCAGCGCGGCCGCCGCCTCGATCAGTTGCCGACCTACGCCGCGGCGGTGCCAGGCGTCCACCACCGCGATCGCCACCTCGGCCGCACCGCGACCGGCGTCGGCCAGCTCGACGAGCCCGACCGGTACCGGATCGCCGCCGCCACCGTCGGTGGTGACCTCGGCGACGATCGCCGCCCGCCGGTGCCCGTCCACGTCGACCAGGCGCCGCCGCAGCAGCTCGGTCATCCGCGGCACCGGGCCGTGGAAGCGCTGGTACCGGCTGCCGGCCGACAGCCCGGCGAACACCCGGTCCACGGCGTGGCCGGCCTCGTGCGGCGGGAGCGGCCGCACCGACACGCGACCGTCGCGGTCGGCACGAACGGTCGTGCTTTTCGGCGTCGCTACGAGCATCAGGGATCCTTCGGGTCGAGGGTCAGGCCGCGGCCAGGAGCAGGGCGTCCAGGCTGCGCCGCGCGCGGGCGGCGGCGTCCGCGTCGCCGAGCAACCGGCTGGTCAGATGGAAGGCGAGCATCACGCCCTCCAGGTCCTGCGCGAACTGGCGCGCATCGGCGTCGGGAGCAAAGTGTCCCTCGGTGATGCCGCCGGCGAAGACCATGGTGATCGTGTCGAACCAGTCGCGCTGATCGCGCACCAGCCGCTCGCGCAGCGGTCCCGGCTGGTCGTCGAACTCGAAGCTGGCCGCCAGCATCGGGCAACCGCCGGGCATCGACGCCCAGGCCAGCCAGCGCTCGAACAGTTCGCGCACCCGCGGCTCGCCGCGTGGCGCGCGCAGCGCCGGGCGGATCACCTCGGCGACGAACCGCTCCACGTTGTGCGCGTGCACCTGCAGCTGCAGGTCCTGCTTGGATCCGAAGTGGGCGAACAGGCCGCTCTTGGACAGCTCGGTCCGGGAGGCGAGGGTGCCGATGGTCAGCCCGCTCAGGCCGACCTGCCCGGCGAGCCGGCCGGCCGCGGCCAGGATCTCGTTGCGGGTGTCCGTCCCCTTGCCCATGGCTCCCTTTTTAGCACGGTCGTTCGGTCTTCGGTAGCCATTGTGCCGCCGCCCAGCATCCCGCCGCCCATCCTGGCCGCCGACACATGGTTCCGGCGCCGCCGACCCGAGCATGATCGGGCCCGGTCGACCCGCGGTCGCCGTCGGCCGTCCGTGCGTCGAGGAGGCCAGCATGGCTGATCTGGTGGACACCGTCCTGCCCACGACGATGATCGGTTCGTACCCGAAGCCGCGCTGGTACACCCGCTACAACCTGGCCGGCGCCGACCTGCTCGAGTGGTGGAAGCTGGAGGAGAACTGGCACGCCTGGTGGGACGCGACCACCGCGTGCATCTCCGACCAGGAGCTGGCCGGGCTGGACATCGTCACCGACGGTCAGATGCATTTCGACGACTACGGCGGCGGCATCGGTTCGTTCGTCTGGTACTGGTACGAGCGGCTCGGCGGGTTCACCAAGGCGAAGCTGCCGAACCCCCTCGCCACGGCCATCGAGGCCAGCCCGGACGGCGACCTGAGCCAGGCCGCCTGGATGCACAACTGGGGCGGCACCGCGGTCACCGCCGAGGTGTCGCGCGGGATCCCCGGCCGCCTGTCCGAGATGTACACCGCGGCCCGGCAGCTGACCGACAAGCCGCTGAAGGTGTCGGTGGGCGCCGGACCGCCCAACCTGACCTACCACGTGGACTTCAACCACCCGGAGTCCGCGTACTCCGACGCCCGCAGGCTGGCCGAGGACCTGGTACCGATCTTCAACTCCGACCTCAAGGACCTGGTCGCGCACGGCGCCGACTACATCCAGATCGAGGATCTCGGCGCCTGGATGCTCGCGCTGGACGGCGACAACGACTGGGTGCTGGACGTGCTCAACGCCTGGGTCGACGGGGTGGACGCCAAGCTCGCCTGGCACTGCTGCCTCGGGGCCGGCTACGGCAACACCTTCCGCGCGGTCGAGGACGCGCTGCCCCGGGTGCTGGAGCGCTGGATGGCGGTGAACGTCGACGAGTACGCGCTGGACTTCGCGCTGCGCGACATGGCCGACGTGAAGGCGCTGCGCAACGTGCCCGCGCCCAAGCGGGTTCAGGCCGGCGTGATCGACATCCGGACGCTCTACATCGAGTCCGACGACGAGATCGTGGCCCGGATCCACAAGGTGCTCGAGCACATCGAGCCGGAGCGGGTGACCCTGTCCACCGACTGCGGGCTCAAGGCACTGCCCCGGTTCTGCGCCTACGAGAAGCTGCGGGCGCTGAGCCGGGCCGCGGCGCGGGTGCGCGCGGAGCTGGCCGGCTGATCGCCGCAACCCCCCGGGGGCGGTGTGGTCGTGTGGTCACACGTCCGCCGGTTGCCGCTCCTCCGACGGCGTGCTCTGCACGGCGGGCGGTTTCGCTCCGTCGGTGTTGAGCAGGACCGCGCCGAGGATCACCGCGGTCAGCGCGATGCCCTTGGTCACGGTGAGGGTCTCACCGAGCCAGCCGATGCTGATCACGGCCACCCCGGCGGTGCCGAGCCCGTAGAGGCCGTAGGCGATGGCGCTGTCGATGTGGCGCAGGGCGAGCGAGAACAGGGTGACCTCGACGCCGAACGCGGCAATGGCCAGCGCGCCCAACACCGGGTTGCGGAAGCCGTCGGAGAAGTCGAGGGCGAAGACCTGCGCGACGTCCAGCAGCATCGCGGTGTAGAGCGCGACCCAGCTGAGGAGGGGGCGATCAGACACCGGCGGCCTGCGTCCGCAGTACGACGACCCCGGCCACGACCAGCACCAGCCCGGCAGCCTTGCGGACGGTGAGCCGGTGCCGCAGCACCATCACCCCGACCACCACGATGACCGCGGTGGACGCGGCGAAGTAGATGGCGTCGGCCGTGCTCGTCGGGATCGACTGCAGCGATCGGGCGAAGGCGTAGAAGGCCAGCACGTAGGCGGCCATGCCCAGCACGAACCAGCGGGCGTAGTGCGCCCGGGAGCCGCGTTCCAGTGCACTGGTACCGAGCACGTCGCCCGCGACGGCGATCGCGAGCCACACCCAACTCATCACTGACTCTCTCGTCCGTCGTCGCCGGTGCCCTCAACTGTCGAAGGGGACACGGACGAGAGTCGCAACCCGCTGCCGTCGATACCGCGGAGCCCGACACGTTCGGCTGTGCACAACGACGCAGTGCCGGCAGCATGGCGCGGTGACCGACGAGCGCATCGAGGAACGCCGCACCATCGCCGCGCCACCCGAGACGATCTTCCAGCTGCTCTGCGACCCGCAGGGACACGTGGACATCGACAGCTCCGGGATGCTGATGTCCGCCGCGGGGGAGCCGGTGACCGCCATCGGTGACACGTTCGTGGTGCACATGGACCGGGAAGCGCTGGGCGATCTCCCGATGGGCCGCTACGACGTCACGGTGACGATCACCGCGTTCGAGCCGGACCGGGAGATCGCCTGGACGGTCGTCGGCGTGGTCCGGCCGCCCATCGGCCACGTGTACGGCTACCGGCTCGAACCGACCGCCGGTGGCACCCTTGTGACGTCATACTGCGACTGGTCGGGCATCGACCCGGGGTGGCGGGAGCGCGACATCTTCCCGATCATCTCGCCCGGTGCGTTGCGCGCGACGCTGGGCATCCTGGCCCGCACGGTCGCAGGCCGCGCCGCCGCCCGGTAGGGCTCACCCCGCGCGCGGGGCCACGGACCGCTCGACGCCGTCGAGCGCCCGGCGCAGGCTCCGCGTGATACCGCGCGGTGGAGACGACGTACCGGGCCGGCGTCACGGCCGCGGCACTGCCAGGCGGACCGCGCTGCTGGATCCCGACGGCCACCGGGTGGTGGTCCGCCGGGGCGCCGGCTGGTCGACCGGCGGCGGTGACGTCAGAAGAAGTGTCGGCGACCGCCGATGGCCCGGCCGGTGCTGCCCAGCACGGCCAGGATGACGCCGACGACGAGCAGGATGCCGCCGAGGTAGTACAGCAGCGAGATCCCCAGCACGTAGCCGAGGATGAGCAGGATCAAACCCAGGATGATCATGGGTCCTCCGGAATTCGGGAGTAGGGCGGCCACGCGTGGTGGTGACCGCTGGGACCGTATGGCCGTTCCGGAAGAAGTCCAACCACGACGGTGCCGTGGCCGACCCACCGGGACCGGAATGTGATGCAACGGGCCTGCTCGCCCACTCGATCGCCGGCCACCAGCCCGGCTGGCCGCGATGCTACGGTCGCGGCACAGCGATCACCGCCCTGTGTCCGCGATTCGGTCGGCGTCCCCTGCTCGGCGCCGGCCCCGAGTGGAGGCGGGCGTGTCCGAGGCCGAGCGCGCGGTGTTCGAGCTGGTCGGGGCCCGCTGCGCGCCCGACCTGACCTGGCTGCGGGCAGGCGCCGATCTGGACCTCGCCACGGTGGACACCGGACGCCGCGAGCTCGGCGCGCAGTGCGCCGAGCCCATCCGCTGGTTGCTGGTCAAGATCGGCGCCGACTGCTTCGTCGACCTGCGGGGCGTGCGGATGCTCCGGGATGCGACCCGCACCCTGCGCGGCCGCGGCGCAACCCTGCTGATCATTTCCGATTCGCCGCTGCTGCGCCGGGTACTGCACAACCTGGACCTGGACGGCGATCTCCCGCTGCGAGGTTCGGCGCGTGAGGCGCAAGAGGAGGTTGACCGCAATGGCCATCGATGAGCAGGCCCTGGCCCGTAGTCTGCGGGAGCTGACCGGATCGGCCACCGGGGGCGCGATGCACACCCTGTCGCACCAGCTGGGGGTGGTGGTCGGCGCGGCGGCCGAGCTCCTGGGGGTGGACTGCGTGGGTGTGCTGCTGCTCGACGAGGCCGACCGGGTGCGGACCGTCGCCGTGACCGGGCCGGCGGCGGCGGCGCTGGAGTCGGCGCAGGAGCGGCTGCAGATCGGACCGGGTGTCGACGTGCAGGGGTTCCGCCAGGTGGTGTCGGTGCCGGACCTGGCCGAGCACCCGCGCTACCGGGCGCTGTGGCACGAGGTCGCCGATTCGGGCGTGCGCGGCGTGATGTCCGTGCCGGTGTGGGTGCGCCAGGAGGTGGTGGGCAATCTCAACGCCGTCACCGAGCAGGTTCACGCGTGGAGCGACGCCGAGCGGCGGGCCGGCGAGGCGTACGCCGCGCTGGTGGGTCAGCTGCTGATCGCGGCGACCCACGCGGTGCGGCGCGATTCCGCGGCGCCGGAGACGGTGGCTCCGGATCCTGGAGCGAGAGGCTCAGCGCGGTGACCACCGAGATCGACCCGGCCGCCCTGGGGGCGAGCCTGCGCCGGCTGCAGAAGCAACGCGAGCCCGCGGTGCTCGAGCAGTCCCTCGAGCAGCTGGTGACGGCGTGTGTGGAGCTGTTCGGCATGGGCGGCAGCGGGGTGATGCTGGCCGACGAGGGCGGCGACCTGCGGTACGCGGTGGCCACGGATCCGACCAGCCAGGAACTGGAGGACGCCCAGCTGGACACCGGGCAGGGGCCCTGCGTGGACACCTACGTCAACGACGAGCCGGTCGCCTCCGCCGACATCTACACCGATGATCGATGGCCCAAGTTCGTCGAGCGCCTGGACCAGAAGGGCGTCCGCGGGGTGCTCGGGGTCCCGATCAGGTTGGCCGGGGTCGCCGTCGGCAGCCTCGACGTCTTCCGTGACGAGCGGCGCGACTGGAGCACATCGGAGCGGGACGCGCTGACCCGCTACGCCGAGATCGGTGGCGCGCTGCTGACCGCCGCGGTCACGGCCGAGCAGTCCAGCGAGCTGGCCACGCAGCTGAGCTACGCCATCGAGCACCGGGCGCCGATCGAGCGCGGCGTCGGCTACCTGATGGCGCGCGACCGGATCGGCCAGAACGACGCGTTCAACCGGTTGCGTACCGCCGCCCGCTCCAGCCGGCGCAAGATCGGCGACGTGGCCCGGGATCTGCTGTGCACCGGACGGCTGCCCGGCGAGCGGTAGCGGCCGCGAACGGAGTGTCCGAGCAGACCGTTCGGCGGGTCGACGAGCACCGGCGGCTCGCTCCTGGACAAGCCAGGTCCTGCCGCTTCGGTTTGACGGGCGCCCGGTCCGCTCGTACGTTGCTGAAGGGGCGAGCGGATGGCGCTCGTCGAAGTTCACCGCCCTGTGTCCGCGGTCCGCAGCCGATGAAGCATTCAATCATGAGCGGAGCCGGGTACACATGCACGAACCAGACCTTGCCGAGCGGGGTGGCGGGCCCCGGGCGGGTGCCGGCCACGGCCGGCTGACGATTGCCCTGCTGTCGGTCACGGCAAGCCTCCCGCCCACGGCCGACCGCTCGGCGAGCGGCGAGCCCGCGCTCGACCTGGCCCGCGCGCTGGCCAGGGCCGGCCACGACGTCACGGTGTGGACCCGGCGGACAGCCGCCGAACAGCCCGACGCGGTGTCGCTGGCGCCGCGCGCCCGCGTCCGCCATCTGGCCGCCGGCCCGCCGCAGCCGCTGACCGACCACGAGCTGCTCCCGGTGCTCCCGGAGTTCGCCGCCGCGCTGACCGCGGCCTGGTCGACCGAGCGCCCCGACGTGGTGCACGCCCAGTCCAGGCTCTCCGGGCTGGTGATGCTGACGGCCGCCCGGGACACCGGCATTCCCACCGTGCAGTCGTTCGCTGCGGGCAGGGCTGCCCGCGGTTCGCGGACGATCGACGGCTGCCTGGTCAGCGGCGTCGACCAGGTGATCGCGTCGAGTGCCGAGATGGCCGACCGGCTGGGCCGACTCGGCGCCGCCCGGTCCACTGTGGCCGTACTGCCGTCCGGTGTCGACGCCGAGACGTTCTGCCCGGGAGGCGTCTCGGATCCGCGGGCCGGGCGACCGCGGCTGGTCAGCCTGTCCGGGTGGGAGCCGAGCACCGGCGTCGACGAGGTGGTGGCCGCGCTGGCCGGGGTGCCGCAGGCCGAGCTCGTCGTGGCCGGCGGGGGCAGCAACCCGCACCGTGAGCGGCTGGCCGCGCTGGCCGAACGGTACGGGGTACGGGACCGGGTACGGCTGGCCGGCGTCCTGTCCCAGGAATCGGCGTCGGGGCTGCTGCGCTCCAGCGACATCGTGGTCTGTGTCCCCTGGTTCGAGCGGCCCGGCTCGGGGGCGTTGGAGGCGATGGCCTGTGCCCGCCCGGTGGTGGTCAGCACCGTGGGCGGCCTGACCGACACCGTGATCGACGGCATCACCGGCATGCACGTGCCGGCCCGGGAGCCGCGCCGGTTGGCCACCGCGCTGCGCGGCCTGCTCAGCCGGGCCGTGCTGCGGGAGGCGTACGGCGTCGCCGGCCGGGACCGGGTGCTGGCCCGCTACAGCTGGGATCGGGTGGCCGAGGACACGCTGGTGATCTACCGCCGGCTCGTCGAGCGCCCGGCCGCGGATAGCGTGGCCCGGGTCAGGACCGGCGGCTGAGGCCGTCCTTGATGACCTGGGCATCCTGCTGGGCGCCCTGCACGGCCTGCTCGGGCACCGGAGGCATCGCCTTCTGGACCTGCCGGCGCCCGAGCAGCGCCAACACCCCGGCGATGATCAGTAGCACGACCCCCACCAGCAGCGCCGCCGCCCAGACCGGCAGCACCAGGGCGAGCGCGGCGATCGCCGCCACGAGCAGGGCGAGCAGTCCACCCACGGCCAGCAGGCCGGCGGCCCCGGCCAGCCCGGCGCCCACCCCGAACCGGGCGCCCTTGGTCTTCAGCTCGCTGCGGGCGAGCGCCAACTCGGCGCGTACCAGCTCCGAGACCTGGGCGGACAGCCGGCTGACCAGCTCCCCGGTGCTGGCCGACTGCAGGTCCCCTGTCCCCGGGGCGGGCGGCTGTTCCGACATGCCCTGCCGGTACCCGCCGCCGTCCCGCCTCAACCGGGGACGGCGGGCATTCGGCTGTCGGGCCGCGTTCGGGGATTGAGCGGGCCGTTCTGCGGTCATCTCTGTGCAGTCGGCAGCGGGACGACCGCACACGGGACAGCAATGGAGGCGAACCGGGATGAGCAGCACGGGCGACACAGGTCCGGACCGCGAGCGCGGCGGGGACGTCGGGCCGGGACCGGTGGCGGCCGATCGGCCGGTGGTGGACGGCGCGACCACGTCCCCCGACGAGTTGCGGGCCGAGGCCGACGAGCTGGGGGCTCCGGACCGACGGCGGGTCGAGGAGCTGCGGGCCGACGTGGCCGCGACCGCGGACGAGCTGTCGGCGCGCCTCGA
>Ga0190265_10003071_pt1 | contig 11369 bp, 7 predicted proteins | sample Popmic124T_FD_133135 | JGI IMG/M metagenome (GOLD analysis project Ga0190265, IMG submission 133135) | Populus adjacent soil microbial communities from riparian zone of Indian Creek, Utah, USA - 124 T | ecosystem: Environmental > Terrestrial > Soil > Riparian zone | place: USA: Utah | collected...
CATGGCGCCCGAGCTGTTCCGCGGCGACGCGCCCAGCGTGCAATCCGACGTGTTCGCGCTGGGCGCGACCCTGTGGCTGCTGCTGACCGGAGACCTGCCTTTCGGCCGGCGCGGCCTGCTCGACGTCGCGAACGCCCGGCCGCCGGAGATCCCCGACGGAGTGCAGCCGAGCACGCGCGCCGCGCTCGAGATCGCACGCCGCACGCTGGCCTTCGACCGGCTCGATCGCTTGCCGACCGTCGACGAGATGCTGGCGGCGCTCTCGCAGACCTTGCCCGAAGACCAGCGCGAGGCTCCGCGCCGGGTGTTCGTGCCGCCGCGCCCGCGCGGCCACGGCGAGCTGCTCGGGCGGCTGCAGGCGGTCCAGAGCACCGAGCGGATCGCGTTGCTGGCGGGCCCGCCCGGCAGCGGCAAGTCGCTCTTGCTGCGCGAGCTCAAGTGGCGCTTGCAGATCCGCGGCGTGCAGGTGCTCGAGGTCGCGGGCACGAGCGGCGACATGGTCGCCCTGCTGTCCTCGCTGTGCCGGCAGCTGGAGGTCGCGCTCGGTCCCGATGCGCGCGCCGCCAGCGCGCGCCGCGCGTTCTCCGCGATCGTCGAGGGCAGGGTCGACGGCACCGCGTTCTCGGATGCGCTCGCCGAGGCGCTCGGCGCGCTCTCCGGTCGCGGTCCCGTGGTGCTGCTGATCGACGACCTCGACCACGCGCAGGCGGCGGTCGGTGCGGTGCTGCGCTCGGCGTTGTTCGCGGAGGCGGCGCGTGCAGTCGCGCTGATCGCGACCGCGGCCGATGCCGCGGCGCCGGCCGTGCGCAAGCTGGCGCCCTCGGCTTCGCTCGAGGTCCCCCCGCTCTCGGCCGAGGACCTGCGCGCGCTGGCGACCGACGCGCTCGGACCGGTCGACGTCTCGGTGCTCGAGGCTCTGACCGCACACACGCAGGGCTTGCCGGCGGCGCTGATGGACGCGCTGGCCAGCCTGTTCGAGCTCGCCGCGCCCACCGTTGCCGACGTGCGGCGCTTGCCTGCGGCCGGTGCCGGGCTCGCGCTGGCGCACGCGCGGCTGGGGCGCGTCCCTGCCGGTGCGCAGGGCCTCCTGCGCTTGCTCGCGGTGCTCGCGCGTAGCGCGCCGCTGGACTGGCTGCGCAGCGCCTACGACGCGCTGCAAGCGCGCCGCGATCAGCCGGCGGTGGGGGGCTCGCCCCAGCCGCTCGAGGCGGCGCTCGCGCTGTGCGAGCGGGCCGGCTTGATCTCGCGGCGCAGCGACGGCGTCGCGCTCGCGGACTCGGCGCTCGAGCAGGCCTTGCTCGCGACCCTCGGCGACGACGGCGCGCGCGGGCTGGCCGCGGGGCTGCTGGCGAGCGGTGCCAGCGCGGGCTTGCCGTTGCCGCTGCGCGCGCGGCTGGCCGTGATCGCCGAAGACGTCGAGCGGCTGCGCGAGCTGGTCCCCAAGGCGGGCGAGCAGCTGGTGGCGATCGGCGCGCACGCGGCCGCGGCCGAGCTCTACGACGCGCTCGTGCGCTGCAGCGAAGGCGCGCTGCAGCAGAGCGCTCAGCTCTCGCTCGCGCGCTGCCTGCAGGCGTCCGGCGAGCTTGAGCGCGCGGTCAAGCTCGGCAGCGACATGCTCGCAGCGGACGCGCTCGCGGGCGACGTGCGCGTCGACGTGGCCCTGGTCGTGGCCCAGGCGCTGACCGATCTGGGGCGCTTCGACGACGCGGTCGCCACGCTGTCGTCGATGCCGCCCTCCGAGCGCAGCGCGACCGCGCGCGTGCAGCGCGAGCTGGCGCGCGTGCACCTGGGCCGCGGCGACTACGACGCGCTGCTGCTCGCAGCCGAAGCGGGCCTGGCCTGCGCCGACGACGACATCGTGCGCTCGGAGCTGCTGTGCCGGCGCGGCGTGGTCGCCGCGTATCGCGGGGACCACGAGGCCGCGCGCGAGTACCTGGAAGAAGCGGTGACCCTGGCCCGGCGCGGTGGCTCGCCGCGCGACGAGGCCAACGCGCTCGCCAACCTGGCGATCGCGCGCTTCCGCACCGGCGATCCGCAGACCGCGCGCGACTTGTTCGCGCAGTGCCTCGAGATCGCGCGCCGGCTCGGCGACGTCGGCAGCATGGCCATCTTCTCGCAGAACCTGGGCGGGATGTTGTTCAGCCTCGGCGAGGCTGCGGCGGCGGCCGAGCACTACGAGAGCGCGGTCGCGCTGGCCAGCCGCGCCGGCCGCTCGCTGACCCACGCGTATGCGCGCAACAACCTCGCGATCGTGCACATCTACTTCGGCTTGTACGAGCGCGCGCGGGTCGAGCTCGACGAGGTGCTCGCGTGCGCACGGGCCGCGGGCCACAAGTACATCGAGGCGCAGGCGACCGCGCTGCTCGGTGAGCTGGCGGCGCGGGCCGGCGACATGGACCGCGCGCTAATTCAATACGACGACGCGATCGCGCGCTACTCGGAGCTCGGTCAGACGCGCGAGATTGCCGAGCACAACCTCGACGCCGCTGAAGCGTTGCTCGACCGCGGCGGTCCAGCCGATGCCTCCGCGGCGGCGGCGCGGCTATCGGCCGCGCGCGACCGGATCGGTCGCGAGGGCTTGGTGGACTGCGAGCTCAGGCTGGACCTGCTGCTCGCGCGCGCCCGGCTCGCTTCGGGGGATGCCGAAGGCGCGCTCGCCAGCCTGCACGCGGTGATCGAGCGCGCGCGCAAGACCCGCAACCGCGACGCCGAGTGGTGCGCGCTCTCGACTGCGGCATTGGCGCAGGAGGCGCTCGGCGCCGAGTTCGCCGGGCGCCGCTATCACCGCCAGGCGATCGAGGTGCTGGAAGAGATCGCGCTGCGCATCCCGCGCGAGCATCGCGAGGCCTTCTGGCACGACCCGCGCAGGCGCGCCGCACGCGAGCGCGCCCACACGGCCGAGGAGGGCTCGCACCGGGTCCCGAGCACGACCGGCTCGGGCGAGCTGGCCGCGCTGCTCGGCGACGCGCGCGCCGAGCGCCTGCTCGACATCATCAAGCGCCTCGCCAGCGAGCACGACCTCGACCGGCTGCTGCAGCGCATCACGGAGAGCGCCGTGGACCTCTCCGGCGCCGAGCGCGGCTTCGTGCTGCTGGTGGATCAGAAGGGTCAGCTCGAGCGCCGCACGATGGAGGTCGCCAAGAGCCAGGCGCCCGACCCGCACGCCGCGTTCAGCCGCTCGATCGCCGAGGCCGTGCTGATCGACGGCGAGCCGATCGTGAGCGTGGACGCCGCGCGTGACGGTCGGCTCAACGAGTACGTGTCGGTGCACAAGCTGATGCTGCGCTCGATCGCCTGTCTGCCGATCCGCGGTCGGGCGGGCACGGTCGGCGTGCTGTACCTCGAGCACCGCCACAGCCGCGGCCGCTTCAGCGACAGCTCGGTCGCACTGCTGCACGCGTTCGCCGACCAGGCCGCGATCGCGCTCGAGAACGCGCGCCTGATCCAGGAAAACCTCCGTCGCCAGAAGGAGCTCGAGTCCGCCAACGCCGCGCTGGCGAGCGCCAAGCAGGATCTCGAGGAACTGCTCTCGGCGCGTACCGACGCCTTGCTCGACGCGCAGCGCGAGCTCAGCCGCGCGCGCCGCGCCGCGCGCACGCGCGCCACGCGTCACGGCATGGTCGGCCAGAGTCCGTCGATGTTGCGCGTGTTCGACGCGATCGACCGCGTCCAGGGCGCCAAGGTGCCGGTGATCATCGACGGCGAGAGCGGCACCGGCAAGGAGCTGGTCGCGCGCGCGATCCACGACGCGGGCCCGCGCGCCAAGGGTCCGTTCGTGGCGGTCAACTGCGGCAGCGTGCCGGAGAGCCTGCTCGAGAGCGAGCTGTTCGGTCACGTCGAGGGCGCGTTCAGCGGAGCCGAGCGCAACCGCCGCGGCATGATCGCGCGCGCCTCGGCCGGGACGCTGTTCCTCGACGAGGTCGGCGACATGCCGCCGCGCATGCAGATCGATCTGCTGCGCGTGCTGCAGGAAGGCACGGTCTGCAAGATCGGCGGCGAGGAAGAAGAGAAGATCGACGTGCGCTTCATCGCGGCGAGCAACCGCAGCCTCGCCGACCTGGTGCAAGCCCAGCGCTTCCGCGAGGACCTTTACTACCGGCTCAACGTGGTGGCGATCACGTTGCCGCCGCTGCGCGATCGGCGCGAAGACATCCCGCTGCTGTGCCAGCACTTCCTCGAGACCTTCGCGCAGCGCGATGGGCTCCCCGAGAAGCGCCTGAGCCGCGAAGCGCACGAGCGCCTCCTGCTTCACCCGCTGCCGGGCAACGTCCGTCAGCTCGAGCACCTGCTGCTGCAGGCCTGGGTCATGGTCGAGGGCAACACGATCGAGTCCGCCGACCTCGCGCTCGACGGCGACGCGGCCGCCGACGCCGACGCCGGGCTGCACGAAGAGCCGGCGCGGGTGGTCGCCCCCGCCAACCTCAAGGACTTCCGCGAGAACGAACGCCGCAACATCCTGGCCGCGCTCGAAGCCCACGGCTGGAACCGCGCCCGCGCCGCCAAGGCCCTCGGCATGCCCCGCCGCACGTTCTACCGGCGCCTGCAGGAACACAGCATCCTGTAGCCAGTAGCCAGCTCGTAGCCAGCTCGACTACCCGCTGCGATCAGGCAGCCGCTCGCGCGTGCGCAGCGCCTCCACGGCCGCCGTCAGCTCCTCGATGCGCGCGCCGAGCCTGCGCAGCTCGTCCTCGGTGCCTCCGCCGTTCGCGGGCTCGTCCCCGGCTTCTTCTTGCCGAACCTTCTCGAGGTTGTTGATGACCACGGCGATGAACAGGTTCGTGACCACGAACACCGCGATCACGATGAAGCTCATGTAGTAGAGCGAGGCCCAGGGCGAGGCCGCTTCGCTAGCGCGCATGATCTCGATCCAGCCTTCGAGCGTGATGATGAAGAACAGCGTCTTGGCCGCGCGGATCAGCGAGCCCCAGTGTTCCGGATCCGCCGCTGCGAACATGTGGTGACCGATCACGCCGTAGACGTAGATCAGCAGGCCGAGCAACATCACGACGTGACCCATCGACGGAATCGAGCGCAGCATCGTGCCGATGATCAGCCGCAGCTCCGGCATTCCGCTGACCAGCCGCGCCACCCGCAGCACGCGCGCGAGCCGCGCGATGGTGGCCAGCGGGCCAGCTGCCGGTAGCAGGGAGAGGGCGACCACCGAGAAGTCGAAGACGTTCCAGCCGCTCTTGAAGAAGTCCTGCGGGCGCGAGCCGCAGGCCGCGAGCCGCACCGCGATCTCGAGCACGAACAGCGCTTGAATCGCGGCGTTCACGGCCTCGAAGGCCGAGCCCAAGCGCGAGACCAGCTCGGGCAAGGTCTCGAGCCCCATGACGATGGCGTTGAGGACGATCAGCGCGAGCACGCCGCGCTGAAACGGCGTGCTCGACGAGATACGGCGGCAAAGCTGCACCATGAGCGCCTGATGGCTAGAGGGGCGAGGCCGCGAACGGGTCGTCGCTCGGGGCGTCGTCGATCGGGGGCTTGCCGTCGTCCTCGGCGGGGGGCTCGTCGGCCACGTTCTCCTCGTCGACGACGGGGTCGACGACCGGCGGATCACCCGGGCGCACGAACTGCGGAGCCTCGCCGGGGCGGGAGCGATCGGTCCAGCGCGCGTCTTTCTGGCGCACGTCCAGGTGCACGAAGTGGCTGTTCGGGTAGTAGCCGACGCCGACGTGCCGCAGCTTGCTGCAGTAGTCGCGCAGCACCTCGAGCGGCACCCCGGGGATACGGAAGTCGATCGCCTGCCCGGCCACGTGCCGGCTGCTGTCCTTGGTGTAGCCGCCGGGACGGCGGTAGCCGCTGATCACGTGGACCGGCCGGCCGCCGAAGTGGTCCGAGACCTGCGCCAGCAGCCGTACCAGGCGGGGATGCGGCTCCTTGCCACGCCGCCGGTCGGCGCGCGGGCGCATCAGCCGCGCCAGGACTCTCAGCGTGTCGGGCGGGACGCGCCCTCGGCGATCGACCAGCGCCACGTTCCGGCGCTCGTGCGTGGCGTCGCGATACAGGACGGCATTGCCGCGCCGCTTGGGCCGGCCCCAGCGCTGCTCCGAGGATTGCTGCTTGGCGGCGGCCTCGAAGCCGGGCAGCAGCAGTCGCTGCCCGATGCGCAGCGGACCGGCGGCGGGCACGCGATTGGTGCGGGCGAGCTCCTCGATCGTCACGTCGTGCCGGCGCGCAATCGCGGCGAGCGTGTCGCCGGAAGAGACGTACAGCACGCCGCGCGCGGGGACGACCAGCAGCTGGCCCTCGCGCAGCGTCGAGTCGCGGGCCAGGCCGTTCGCCGCGGCCAACGAGGACACGCTGACCCCGTAGCGATCGGCGATCCCGGAGAGCGTCTGACCCTTGCCGACCTGGTGCTCCTGTTCCGCTGCGGCCAGGTCCGGCGCCCAACAGACATGAGCCGTGAGCAGCGCCCAAGTCAGCCATCGGCCCGCTCGCTTGTCGGTGTACGTCATGGTGGTCGAGGTGCTGCGCGCAGCGTGCCGGCGGCTTTTTACGATGGGGTGCGGGCACCGCGGGCGCCTTGGCGGCCCGCGCTGGACGGGCGTCGGGAGCCGATTTTTTGGCCCTGTGATCCCGGTCCTGCCACCATACTTAAGCGACGCTCCCGCTCTTTGACAACCGGTAGAAACCCACGCGGCCTCGGCCCCGCTCGGAGATCCGAGCCGGTTACGGCGGTACGTATCATTGACATATAATTTATACTTAACTTTGAGGAAAATTAGTCAAACTTGCTTGACCAGCTGCCGGACCGGGCCCTAGCATTGACACGAGGTTGATAAGGCCTCGACTGGCCTCGGGAACCCATGGAGCAGAACTCAAAGTCCATGGACACGGAACCCGCTAGCGACGAAGCAGCGGGTCCCGCCTCTGTGAAGGCCGGGACCGCTCAAGGCGGGACCAAGCCTGACAAGCGCGCAGCCACGCAGAACGCGCGCGCATCCCGAGTCTCCTCGCGCAGCGCCAACAAAACGGTGCAGCAAGCGGGGAGTAAGCAGACAGGAAGCAAGCAGGCGAGCAAGCAGAAGAGCCGCGCCAAGCCAACCAACAGGGTTCGCGAGGCGCGCATCGAGCGCATGATGTCCAAGGCGGAGCTGGCAAGGCGCGCGGGTCTATCGGTGTTGACGATCGATCGCGTCGAAAAAGGCCTGGAAAGTCGCATGGACACCAAGCGCAAGATTCTCGAGGCTCTGGGCTTGAGCCTCAACGATCGAGTGCGGGTGTTCGGCGAGGAAGAGTGATGCCCCCGCATGGCTTCCGAAGGTAAGAACCTCGTCGGCGTCGACATAGGGACGACCTCGATCAAGGTCTGCGAAGTTCGCGAAGACCGTAAAGGGAATCGCAGCTTGATGCGCTTCGGGTATCACCCGTTGCCACCGCAGACCATCGTCGACGGTCACATCATGAACGCGGGAGCCATCGTCGATGGCCTCGACCGTCTCTTCCACAAGGCCAAGGCGCGCGACGTCGCGCTGCGGGTCAGCGGGCACAGCGTGATCATCAAGAAGATCACGATGCCGGTGATGACCACCGCGGAGCTGGCGGAGCAGATCAACTGGGAAGCGGAGCAGCACATCCCGTTCGAGCTCGCCGACGTGCAGATCGACTACCAGGTCGTGAGCCGTCGTGAGGAGCAGGGCCAGATGGACGTGCTGTTGGTCGCGGCCAAGAAGGAAGAGATCGGCGACCTGACCAACCTGGCGATCGAAGCCAAGCTGCGTCCGCGCATCGTCGACCTCGACGCGTTCGCGGTGCAGAACTGCTACGAGATCGCATACGGCGCGCCGCCGCCCGAGCAGACCGTGGTGCTGCTGCACGTGGGCGCGTCGCTCACCACCATCAACATCTTGTCGCAGGGCACGACCGCGTTCACCCGCGACGTCGTGAACGGCGGCAACGCGATCACCGAAGAGATCCAGCGCCAGCTCGGCGTGAGCCACGAGGAAGCCGAGGCGTACAAGATCGGCAGCGCGGCAGGGACACCCGATGAGGTGCCCAACATCATCCGCGACGTGGTGGAGACGCTGGCGGGCGAGATCCAGCGCTCGCTCGACTTCTATCTCGCCACCAGCGGCGACCGCGAGATCAACAAGGTGTACCTCTCGGGCGGCACTGCCAACGTGCAGGCGCTGCAGGAGGAGATCGCCGACCGCTGTCAGGTCGACGTGGTGCCGCTCGACCCGCTGCTGGTCGCGCAGCCCGATCCGAGGTCGGTCGATCCCGTCGCGCTGCAGGGGCGCACCGCGCAGGCCGTCGTCGCGTACGGCCTGGCGTTGCGCAAGGACCGGGAGAAGCGCCCGTCATGATTCGCATCAATCTACTGCCCGAGGCCAAGCGCCAGGCGTCGCAGAGCGGCGGCTCGCAGATCTGGGGCGTCGTCTACCTGCTGTCGTGCTTCGCCTGGGGTGTGGTGCTGTTCCTCGTTTACGTGCGCTACAACCACGTGCTCGAAGAGCAGAACACCAAGAACCAAGAGCTGCAGGATCTGATCGACCGCGCCAAGTCGCAGACGCAGAACATCGGCGAGGTCGAACAGCAGCTGGCCAAGAGCAAGGAGCTCGAGACGGTCGTCTCGGGGTTGCAGGCCGCGCGCCAGGGCCCGGCGCGCGTGCTGATGGAGCTCGCCCGCATTCTCAGCGAAGGTGGCGGACCGCGCATGTCGACCGAAGAGCTCGAAGCGCTGCGCCGCGAGAGCCCGCTGCTGGTCTACAACCCCGGCTGGGACGTACGCCGGTTGTGGATCGAGAACTTCAGCGAGCAACAGCGCAGGTGCTCGATCGTCGGCTTCGGCAAGACCAACGAAGACGTCGCCGAGTTCTTGCGCCGGCTGAACATCTCCAAGGTGTTCGACAAGGTCACGCTGCAGGCGACGTCGGCTTCAATCGATCAGAAGTCGGGGCTGCCAATCGTCAGGTTCGGCCTGAGCTGCGAGGTCAAGTACTGATATGGCTCCTCCCAAGATCCCGGCCAACGCGTTTGCTCAGCTGCCAGTCGCGGCCAAGCTGTTCGTACTGGTGTTGATCCTCGGCGTGCTGACGTCGGGGTACTACGCCGGCATCCACCTCGGGCTCGAAGAGGACACCGACACCGCGATGCGCAAGCACGCGGCGCTCGATCAGCAGCTGCAGGAAGCGCGCGACCGGCAGAAGGAATACCTGAAGCTGCGCGAAGAGGTCTCGGTGCGCGAAGCGCTCGACAAGCAGAACCTGCGCATCCTGCCCGTGACCGCGGAGATCCCCGCGTTCCTCGACGACCTCAACCGGCTCGCCGAGCTGAGCGGCTTGCAGATGGACTCGGTGCAGCCCAACCCCGAGACCGCCGAGAAGCTCTACATGAAGGTGCCCGTCGCCCTGGCGATTCGCGGCAAGTATCACGAGCTCGCGAAGTTCTTCTACAACATCAGCCGGCTCGAGCGCGCGATCAACATGGAGGACCTGAACCTCCGCGTCGCCGAGCGCAAGGCCGACGGCGAAGTGCAGCTCGCGGTCGCAGTGCGCGCCACCACCTTTCGACGGAAGACCCAATGAAGGAGGGCGCCATGCACCGAGCTCCGTTCCGCACGCGCACGCTGCGGTTGGCCTGCATCGTCGCGCTCGCGGTGACCGCGCTGGCGGCTTGTGAGGAGACCCCGCAAGCCGGTCGCGGCGGCGGCCGCGGGGGCGGCGCGAAGAAGGCGGCGGCGGCCAAGCCCGGTGCGTCGGCGGCCAAGGACGGCCCCTCCGAGACGATCGTCTACAGGGACGACGACTTCGTGGCGTCGATCCGCAATCGCGATCCGTTCCAGAGCTACACGGTGCAGTTCAAGGCCAAGGCGCCCGACGAGATGCAGCGCCGCGTGATCATGTCGGACACGCCGATCGAAGAGATGCGGCTGATCGCGATCGTCACGGGCATGGCGCAGCCCAAGGCGATGCTGGTCGATCCGAGCGGCGTCGGGCACGTGGTGCAGCGCGGCGACTACATCGGCCGCCCCAAGGTGATTCAAGCGACCGGTAGCGTGTCGATGGCGATCAACTGGCGCGTCGATCGCATCCGCGACAACGAAGTCGTGATGACTCAGCAAGACCCGACCGATCCGACGCGCGCTGCGCTGACCAAGATCATCCCGCTCCGGGATGAAGTCGCGCAGAAGTAACAGCGACAGAGCATTCACGGGAAGGCCGGAAGGCGGGAAGTCAAATTCGTTGACTCCGTTCATTCCTTCCCGTCTTCCCGCCTTCCTGTTCACTCTGACTCCACCGCACGCGCGGTCACTTTCTTGGTGTTTGTCGCGGCGTCGTCCGACAATCGGCCCGGCAGTCAGATTAGGAGAGCTCCATGCGCCTGTCGTGCGGCTTGATGGCATCGTTGCTAGCGCTCGTGGTCGCGGCCCCGGTGCGGGCTGAGTCGAAGCCCGTCGTCGCCGAGCTGAAAGTCACCGGCGAGAAAGATCGCGCCGAGGTCGTCGTCAATGGGTCGTTCACGGTGCCCGTGTACTCGATCCATACGCTCAACGACGGTCGGCAGGTGATCGTCGAGGTCGAGGGGACGACGCTCGACGGTAAGGGCGTGCGCGTGCAGGGCTCCGCCGCGCTGATCGTACGCACGACCGCGAGCACCACCGCCAAGGGCACGCGCATCGTGCTCGATCTGACGCGCGCGGTGCCGTTCCAGGCGAGCACCGACCGCGGGCGCATCAAGCTCGCGTTCGGCAGCGGCAAGACGCTCGCGCCGGGCACCAGCCCCGCCAGGGCGAACGCGAGCGGCGCGCCCGAGATCAAGCACGTGATCCTCGAACGCCGCAACGGCCGCGACCGTCTGGTCACCGAGCTGTCGGCGCCGGCGAACTTCCGCGTGCTGCCCAACCACGAAGGCGTGGCCCGGCTGGAGATCAGCGGCGCGACGATCGCGGCGGACGCGGTGCGCCACCTCGAAGGTGATTCGGGTTCGGTGATCAAGAGCGCCGACGTCGTGGCCGCCGACGGCCGCGCGCTGATCGAGGTGCAACGGCGCTCGGGCGCGGAGACCACCGCGATCCGCGAGGGCAACCGCATCGTGTGGCTGTTCGCTGCCGATCCGGTGCAGACCGCCAAGGACGGGCGGGTCAAGATCGTGGCGCGCGAGCAAGCGGTGGAGGTCGACGGCGAGCAGGTCGCGGCGTTCCTCAGCGACGTGCCGATGCAGGTCGGACCGGCGCGCGAAGGCAAGCGCTACGAGGGCCGCCGCATCGATCTCGATCTCAAGAACGCCGACATCCACAACGTGCTGCGCCTGCTGGCCGAGGTCGGCAACGTCAACGTGATCACCGCCGACGACGTGGGCGGGTCGATCACGATCAAGATGAAGAGCGTGCCCTGGGATCAGGCGCTCGACATCATCCTCGGGGC
>Ga0190265_10003072_pt1 | contig 11368 bp, 9 predicted proteins | sample Popmic124T_FD_133135 | JGI IMG/M metagenome (GOLD analysis project Ga0190265, IMG submission 133135) | Populus adjacent soil microbial communities from riparian zone of Indian Creek, Utah, USA - 124 T | ecosystem: Environmental > Terrestrial > Soil > Riparian zone | place: USA: Utah | collected...
CGCGATGCGATCTCGCCACGCCGCGTTCCGGACGAGCGCAGGCCGAACGCCACGTTCTCCGCCACGGTCAGATGGGGAAAGAGGGCATAGTCCTGGGCCACGTATCCCACGTCGCGCCGCCAGGCCGGCACCGCCACACCGTCGGCGGTGTCGGCGTAGACCTCCCGGTCCAGCCGGATGTGCCCGGCGTCGGGATGGTCGAGCCCCGAGGCCAGGCGAAGAATCGAGGTCTTGCCCGCGCCGCTCTCGCCCACGATGACGGTGGTCGCGCCGGCCGGCGCCTCGAACGCCACGTCCAGCTCGAACTCGCCGCGGCGGCTACGAACGCGCAGGTCGAGCACGGCGACTCAGGGGCGAGACGCCCGGCGCCGCGATCCGGATCGCGAACAGCACGCCGAGCGAGAGGGCGAGGAGCAGGACCGACATCGCGACGGAGGCGTCCAGATCGCTCTGGAGCGCGATGTAGACGGCGAGCGGCATGGTCTGGGTGACGCCGGGCATGTTGCCGGCGAAGGTGATCGTCGCGCCGAATTCCCCGAGCGCGCGCGCCCAGGTCATCGCCGCACCCGCGACGAGCGAGGGCAGGGCGAGCGGGAGCATCACCCGCAGCAGCGTGCGCGTGGGCGAGGCGCGCAGCGTGGCGGCGGCGTCCAGGTATCGCGGATCCACCTCGCTCAGTCCCGCGCGCGTTGCGGAGATGAAGAACGGCGCGGCCACGAACACCTGGGCGACGACCACGGCGAGCGTGGTGAACGGAATCGAGAGCCCCATCGTTCCCAACGCGCCGCCTGCGAGGCCGTTCCGCCCGAACGCCATCAGCAACCCGACGCCCGCCACGGTCGGTGGGAGCACCATGGGCAGGTCGATCAGGACCTCGAGCAGGCGCTTGCCGGGAAAATCGCGGGTGGCGAGGAGCCAGGCCACCGGAAGGCCGAGCACGGCCACGACCGCCGTGGCCGCGATGCTGGTGAGGAGGCTGAGCCTGAGGGCGTCGAGCAGGACCGGATCGGCCAGCCGGCGGAGCAAGTCTCCGGGCGGAACGCGGATGACGAGCGCGGCGATCGGCAGGCCGAGAAACGCGACCAGTGTGCCTGCGGCTACGGCGGCGGCAACCGGACCGATACGGTCGCGCCGCGCGGACTTCAAGGCGTGCTGCCGGCCGGTATCAGCCCGTGCTTGGCCAGCACCCGCTTCCCCTCGGCCCCGGTCACCCGGTCCACGAAGGACCGCGCGGCGGCCGTATCGCCGCCCGCCACGACCACGATCGGGTAGCTGGCGAGGACGTTCGCGTCCTTCGGAATCTCGAGCACGGTCAGATATCGCGACACTTCGCGCGTCACGTCCGACCAGTACACGAAGCCGGCGTCTGCCTCGCCCAGCTGCACCTTGGCCACGACCGACTTCACGTTCTCCTCCTGGGAGACCACGTTGCCGAGCACCTTCGAGGAGTACTCCAGCGGAAAGCCGGGTTGATTGGCGAGGTTCTCGATCGCCTCCCGGGTGTATTTGCCTACCGGTACCGCCTCGGCGCCCACGACCAGCTTCACGCCGCGCTTCGCCAGGTCCTCCAGCCTGTGGATGCGTCCGGGGTTGGTCTTCGGCACGATCACGACCAGCACATTGTGGGCGAACACACGCGGCTCACCCCCGGCCAGCTTCTTCTCCAGGACGTAATCCATCCAGCGCTGGTCGGAGGAGGCGAAGACGTCGGCCCGGGCGCCCTGCTCGAGCTGAAGCGCGAGCTGCTGGGATCCGGCGAAGTTGAAGCGCACCGGCTCCCCCTGCGCCAGCTCGCGGAACGCGTCGCTGAGCGATGCTGCCGCGAAGACGGTGATCCTGCCCGGCGGAGCCGCATCCTGTCCCCCCGCCGGAGACGCCAGCAGCGTGCACAGCACGAAGAGCGAGACCGTCCCGAGCCTGGTCATCGTGGTCCCGATTCCTTTCCGATCATGATCTCCGTGGACTTGATCACGGCGAAGACCGCGTCGCCTACCCGGATGCCCATCCGCTCGACCGAGCGGCGTGTAATGATCGAGACCAGCTCCTGGTCTCCGATGGCGACTCTCACCTCCGCCATCACGCCGTCCATCGATACCGACAGCACGCGCCCTTGCAGCTGATTGCGGGCGCTCAGGTCCATGCCGGCGGCGGGCGGCGCGTCCGCCGCACCCAGCGCCCGCTCGAGGTCCTGGCGGTCGAAGAGCCAGCGCCGGCCGACTCGCCGGCCCGGGAGACGGCCGGCTCGCGCCAGCGCCTGGACCCGCTTGACGTTGAGGTGGAGGAAGCTGGCTGCCTCGTCGGCGCTCATGAGTTGCATATGTAACCTTATGATACCTTATAGGGCATCAATAGGGGAGGACGTACGATCCTAGGTTACTTCATAAGGGCCAGGGTCGTTGGAGCGGGAAGGGGGGACTGAAGACGAACCAAGTGGTGCGGAAGATCCGGTGGGACGAGGGTCAGGCCGTGCGATCCGCCTGCCACTCCACGAACAGCTGGTTGCAGTACTGCACCTTCTCCGAGCTGGCCGTCCGCACCCGCCGCCCGTCCGTGAGTACCGCGAAGGCGCAGAACTGAGCGACGGTCGGTTTGCCGTTGAGCCCGGTGCATTCGGGCACCGCCTGCTCATTGACGGCCACCCACACCGACCGTCCCGGATGGCTGCGCTGCCACGCCGCGCATTTGCCCATCACGTCCAGATCTACCTGAATCCCCGCCGGCTGGACCTCGATTCGCCGGATCGCGGCGGCCGGCCGCGCCTTGTTCCGGTCGGTCGGTGCCGGGGCCGAGTCGGCCCCTGACTGACCCGCTGACGGCCGGACGAATTGCCACGGCGTGCAGCTTTCCCGGGCGAGCCGGCCCCTGGTCATCGGCGCCACGCAGGAATAGCCGCTCATGGTCTCGCCGGGCGCGGGTGTCGGCACCCGCAGCGTGTCGGAGTGCTCGTTGGCCGGCACGGTGGAGACCTGCGAGAACTCGCCATCGTTCACGCCCACCTCGACCCGGGCCGATTCCGCGACCTCCGGACCACGCGGCAGGACGAGTCGCCAGTCCACCACCACCTGCAACGAGTCACCGTCCTGCAGCACGTTGGAGCGCACGTCGGCCGCCTCGACCGGTGGGCCGGGGCGACGCTGATCGCGGAACACGAAGTAATAGATCACCAATCCGCCGGCGATGAGGAACAGCACCGGGCCGACCATCCGCCGCAGGCATCCCAGTCGGGTGACGGGCTTCACGTCCACGACCTTCGGTGATTTCGCCACTAGCGGCCCGCCGCGAGCAGGTGGGTCCCCTGCTCGAAGATGATGTCCACCGGGATGCCCTTGGTGCCGAGCCGGTCCAGGTCGCTCTGCACCTCGCCGGGGATGGCGCCGCGCTCGGCCATGAGCGTGCGGACCCCTTCATAGTCGCCGTCGCCCTGGTAGCGCAGGATCGTGGCCGCCATGGAGTCGACGGCGGCACGCATCTTCGGGAAGTCCACCCGGTACTTGCCGCTCGCCGAGTCCCGGCTGAACGCGCCGTGGTCCCGCAGGAAAGAGAGCTCCGCCGCGTTGGCCCGCCCGTGCGCGCTGGCCGCGCCGAAGCGGATGGAGCGGAAGATGCCCGCGAGGAAGGTGACGTAGTTGTCGTCCAGGTTGGCGTCGGGCAGCTCGCCGTCCTGCTGCAGCCGCGTGATCATGTAGAGGCCGAGGATGTCGGCCTTGCCTTCCTCCAGCGCGCCCGACTGTTCCTTGAGTGCATCGCGCACCGTGCCGCGGCCGGCGACCGTGTTCTTGATGCCCAGTCCGTGGGCCACTTCGTGGAACATCACGTTGGCGAAGAAGGCGTCGAACTTGATGTGCGAGCGCTGGTCGTCGGCGATCAGCTCGTCGGCGATCGGCACCAGGATCCGATCGAACTTGGCCTGCATGGCGTTCTTGAGCTGGAGCCGGCGGGTGCCCTTCTTGAGCTGTACCTGCTCATCGTTGGGCAGGTTGATAGCGATCGTCTTGGAGCCGGCGTTGGCCTGTCCGGTGTAGTAGAGCGCGTCGTACGCGTTGAGGTCCGAATCGGTGCCGGGCTTCTCGCGCTTGTAGGCCTCGGGCACCGGCAATCCCCGCTGCAGCGCCGGCAGGAGCCTGGCGTAGCGGGCGAGCCGCTGGCTCCACTCCTTGTCCTTCACCAGCACGTACGCCTCGTGCGCGGTCTTGTAGCCGAACAGGGCGTCGTCGTACGTCTCGATCGGTCCGATGACGAGGTCGAGCGTGTTGTTCTTCATGTCGAGCCAGGCCATGTCGCTCGGCTGGTAGTCGTCGCTCTCGAGCGCGCTGGCCCTCAGCTCGAGGTAGCGGCGCAGACCCGCGTCGTCGGCGAGGGCCGCGGCTTCGCGGATCTTCGCCGCGGCGCGGCGCGACGGCTCGGCGAACGCCTGGTGGTACGCGACCGCCGCCAGCGCGCCCGAGGCGTCCCGGCGCACCAGGGTGTACGGCCCGCGGAGCGCGGCGCCGCCGTCCGGCGCCGCCTTCGCGGCCTGCTCGAACTCTTCCTTAGTGATGTCGGCGGGATAGAAGGCGCCGCCGGGGGCACGCTCACCGACGCCAGGCACGAACGACTTGTTGTCGTCGAGCCGGTCCCAGGGGCCGTAGTTCAAGTCCACGAACTCCCGCGTGGCGGAGTCGGCCAACGCGCCGAGCAGAGAATCCCGGGGAGGATAGACCTGCTGCCAGTAGATGGTGTCCATCTCCGCGGCGGCCTCCATCAGCAGCGGGATCATCCCGCGCTCGCGGTCGCTCAGGCCACTCAGGTCCGCCGTCAGCCGGACCGGCGTGTATTGCGCGAGCTTCCGCGCGATCGTCGGCGCCGCGCCGGCGTCCGATACGACCGCGTCCCCCGCCTCCGCCCCCCCACACGCGCTCACCGCCACTCCCAGAACCGCTGCACAGGACCACATCCACCGCTGCATGCAAGAAACTCCGTCGTCAGGGACCACAAATCCTACACGCCCGTACCCCGGGGCTGCACCCTACCGGCCTTCCAGCTCCCGCTCGCCCGGGATGTGGCGGTCCGCCCGCCCCTCGCCCGGATGGGTCTTCGCCTCGTGGTAGCGCTCGCCCTTGAGCCGGATGAAGGTGACGAACTGCTCGTACTCCTCCTCGGAGAGCGCGTCAGCGATGCCGGGGATCAGTCCTTTGACCAGCGTGATCCGCTCTTCCAGCGCCAGCGCCGCGGCCTGATCCACCAGGGCTCGGATCGCGGGGTGGTTCATCCAGGCGGTCTCAGGGGAGGTGGTCATACGAACTCCGGAGGGAGAGTTGGGCCCCGACACCACAAGGGGCCGCCGGGGCGGCCCCTTGCAGCTCGGGGTGCGGTTTACTGTCCGTCGCCGAGCCTGATGCGCTCGACTCGACGGCTCTGGGCGCGGGGATTGAAGACTCGCAACGTCACGATGCTGCCCGGCTTCTCGGCCTTGAGCGCGTTGCGGAGATCGGCCTCGGTGCGGACGACCTTGTCCTCCACCTGGGTGATGATATCGGGGCCGCCCCGCTGCGGATCGTCGAACAGCACCTCCCAGGCCGGCCCGCCCGGGGTCACGTTGGTGACGATGAGTCCGCGGGTGTTGGTGGGGAGCTGCAGCTCCGCCGCCGCGTCGGGCCCGACCGGCTCGACCGAGATGCCGAGCCGGTTCATCGCGGTGCCGCCCACCGAGTCTTCGCCCGGGACGGCGGGACCGTCGCCCGCGGCGATCGCCGGGGCATCGTTGAGTGGCTGGAGCTTCACGTCGAAGGTCTTGCGCACGCCGCCCTTGCGGGCCACTTCGACCTTGACGACTTCGCCCGGCTCGCGGAACCCGATCACCTGCTGCAGCTGGCCCACATACTCGACCGGCTTGCCGTCCACCGCGACGATGATGTCGCCCGGCTCGATGCCGGCCGCCTTGGCCGGCGAATCGTCGCTCGGAATGTCTTTCACCACCACGCCGCGGATGCGCGGCAGCCCCACGTACTCCGCGTCCGCCAGCGAGACGTCGGCGATCGAGACGCCGAGTGCGGCGCGATGGACCTTGCCCGACTGGATGAGCTGGTTCATCACCGTGCGGGCGAGGTTGATCGGAATGGCGAAGCCGTAGCCGGAGTAGAAGCCGGTCTCGCTCGCGATCGCCGAGTTGATCCCGATGACCTCACCCCGGACGCTCACCAGCGGCCCGCCGGAATTGCCCGGATTGATGGCGGCGTCGGTCTGGATGAAGTCCTGGATGCTTCCCTGGCCCCGGCCGGGCAGCCCGTTCAACGCGCGGCCCTTGGCGCTCACGATGCCGGACGTGACGGTGAAGGTGAGCCCCTCGCCCAGCGGGTTGCCGATGGCGAGGACCCATTCACCCACCCGTGCGTCGTCGCTGTTGCCCAGCGCCATCGGTGGCAGGTTGGTGGCGTCGATCTTGAGGACCGCGACGTCGGTGTTGGGATCGGTGCCGATGACCTTCGCCTTGAACTCCCGGCGGTCGAGCAGCCGGACGGTCACCTGCTCGGCGCCCTCGACCACGTGATTGTTGGTCAGGATGTAGCCGTCGGCGGAGATGACGAACCCGGATCCGCTGCCCTGCTCGATTTCAGGCTGGCTCCGGAACCGAGGAAAGAAGCGCTCCATGCCGGGAGGAATCCGCTGCTGCGTGGCCTGCTCGGTGCGCCGGGAGCGGATGTACACCACGCTCGGCTTCACGTGCTCGGCGACGGCGGCGAAGGATTCGCTCAGGTCCTGGAGGGGACGGGCCGCTGGAATGGAGGGTGCAGGCACCTTGGCAATGGCTGCGGAGCCCTGCGCCTGTTCCTGGGCCGACGAGCGGCTCGGCAGATCGAGCAGCCCGGCGAAGAGCAACCCCAGGGCAAACGCGAGGGCGACCAACCCCCCGAACTTGAGCCAGTTCAACGATCGAGCAGACATCAGCGGTCCTTCGGCTAACGTGGTAGTCGGGTGCTGCCAGCTACTTAATACTACAACGGCAACGGGCCGATTGTGTCGGACGGGCACGAGGCTCGGCCGTCTGTCGAATTGGCAGGAAGCTGGTATGTTCAACTCCATGGCCGACACGCCACAACAGGGCCTGGTCTCTCCGTCCGCCGCCGGGCCGCTCGAGGTCCCCGTCACGCCCAGGAACCCGGGCATGCCGCTCGAGCTCGATTGGGTCGAAGAGGTGCGGGTCAATCGAAGCGCGGTCGAACGCCGCACGGCGACCCTGCGGGCCCGGCGCACCGTCAAGAAGCAGTGGCAGGCCGCGTGGCTTCTCCGTGCGGTCACCCTGATGGATCTCACCACCCTCTCCAGCGACGATACTCCCGGCCGGGTGCGCCGGCTGTGCGCCAAGGCGCGTCGTCCCGTGCGGGCCGACCTGCTGGAGGCGATGGGCGCCGAGCAGCTCCCGATCCGGGTCGCGGCCGTCTGCGTCTATCATGCGTTCGTGGAGACGGCGATCGAGGCGCTGGAGGGCTCCGGCATTCCGGTCGCCGCGGTGTCCACCGGCTTCCCGGCGGGACTCTCGCCGTTCGAGCAGCGGCTCGCCGAGATCCGCGCATCGGTCGCCGCCGGCGCCGAAGAGATCGACATCGTCATCACCCGCGCGCACGTGCTCACCGAGAACTGGCGCGCGCTGTACGACGAAGTGCGCGCGATGCGGGAGGCCTGCGGCGACGCGCACATCAAGACCATCCTCGGCACCGGCGAGCTGGGGACGCTGCGGAACGTCGGCCGCGCCAGCCTGGTGTGCATGATGGCCGGCGCCGACTTCATCAAGACGTCCACCGGGAAGGAGAGCGTGAATGCGACGCTCCCGGTCGGGTTGGTGATGGCGCGCGCGATCCGCGAGTACCGCGAGCGCGCCGGCTACCTGGTCGGCTTCAAGCCGGCGGGCGGAATCCGGAGCTCGCGGGACGCGGTCGACTGGATGGCGCTGATGAAGGAGGAGCTGGGCGACCGGTGGCTGCGGCCGAACCTCTTCCGCTTCGGCGCGAGCGCGCTGCTGACGGACATCGAGCGGCAGCTGGAGCACTTCGTGACGGGCCGGTACTCGGCGGCGTATCGTCATCCGACGACGTGACCCCATGACCTCGATTCCCGAAATCTTCGACACCCTCGCCTACGGCCCCGCTCCCGAGGCGGCCGCGCCCGCCCTCGCGTGGCTGGAACAGCACGGGCGGCGATTCGGGCTCTTCATCGGCGGCGCGTGGACCCAGCCGGGCTCGGAGACCTTCGAGACCCAGAACCCCGCGACCGGCAAGCCGCTCGCGCTGCTGACCCAGGCGAGCGAGGCCGACGTCGATCGCGCCGTGCGGGCGGCTCGAGCCGCGCAGCCGGGGTGGGCGGCGCTCGGCGGCCACGGGCGCGCGCGGCACCTCTACGCTCTGGCGCGCCACGTCCAGAAGCAGAGCCGTTTCTTCGCCGTGCTCGAGTCGCTCGACAACGGCAAGCCGATCCGGGAATCCCGGGACATCGACGTGCCGCTGGTGGCGCGGCACTTCTATCACCACGCCGGCTGGGCGCAGCTCATGGAGCGGGAGCTGCCGGGACGGGTGCCCGTCGGCGTAATCGGCCAGATCATTCCGTGGAACTTCCCGCTGCTGATGCTGGCGTGGAAGATCGCGCCCGCGCTCGCCACGGGGAACACGGTGGTGCTCAAGCCCGCCGAATTCACCTCGCTGACGGCGCTGCGCTTCGCCGAGCTGTGCGAGGAAGCGGGAATCCCGCCCGGCGTAGTGAACATCATCACCGGTGACGGCCGCACCGGCGCGGCCATCGTCGCCCACCCCGACATCGACAAGATCGCGTTTACCGGCTCGACCGATGTCGGCCGCATCATCCGCACGGCCACCGCGGGCAGCGGCAAGAAGCTGTCGCTCGAGCTGGGCGGGAAGTCGCCGTTCGTCGTCTTCCAGGACGCCGACCTGGACAGCGTGGTGGAGGGCGTGGTGGACGCCATCTGGTTCAACCAGGGGCAGGTGTGCTGCGCGGGATCGCGCATCCTGGTGCAGGAGGGCGTGGCGGACCGGCTGATCGCCAAGCTCAAAGCGAGAATGGAAGCGCTGCGCCTGGGCGATCCGCTGGACAAGGCGGTGGACATGGGGGCGATCGTGGCGCCGGTCCAGCTCGAGCGGATCGAGGGCCTCGTGCGCCAGGGCCAGGAGGAAGGGGCCTCCATGTGGCAGCCTTCCTGGAGCTGCCCGAAGGACGGCTGGTTCTTCCCGCCCACGCTCTTCACCGAGGTCTCGCCCGCGGCGACCATCGCGCAGGTGGAGATCTTCGGGCCCGTCGTCGTGCTGATGAACTTCCGCACGCCGGCGGAAGCGGTGGAGCTGGCGAACAACACCCGCTTCGGCCTCGCGGCGAGTCTCTGGACCGAGAGCATCAACCTCGCGCTCGACATCGCGCCGCAGCTCAAGGCGGGGACGGTGTGGATCAACTGCACCAACGTCTTCGACGCGGCGAGCGGATTCGGCGGGTATCGGGAGAGCGGGTTCGGACGGGAGGGCGGGAAGGAGGGGCTGCGGGAGTATGTGAGGTGGGAGAAGGGCGGTCAGGCGGACGGGCGGACAGGCGGACGGAACGGTCGAGCCAAGGCCAGCTCAAAGCGCCGTCGCGAGTCGTCAGCGGGATCGTCCGCCCGCCCGCCCGTCCGCCCGTCCGCCCTGCCGGCGATCGATCGCACTCCCAAGCTCTACATCGGCGGCAAGCAGGCGCGTCCCGACTCGGGCTACAGCATGCCGGTGCTCGACCAGGCCGGCCACTCGATCGGCGAAGTGGGGCACGGGAACCGGAAGGACATCCGGAACGCCGTCGAGGCCGCTCACAAGGCGTCGGAGTGGGCGAGGATGACCGCCCACCAGCGGGCCCAGGTGCTGTACTACATCGCGGAGAACCTCGCGGCGCGAGCCACTGAGTTCAGCCGCGGCGTGAGCCCGGGCGAGGTGGAACTCGCGGTGGAGCGGATCTACACCTGGGCGGCGTGGACCGACAAGTACGACGGCCTGGTGCACCACACGCCCTATCGCAACGTCACCCTGGCGATGCCGGAGCCGATCGGCGTGCTCGGCATCGTCTGTCCCGACCAGCCGTCGCTGCTGGGCCTGGTGTCCGCGGTCATGCCCGCGATCGCGATGGGGAATACGGCGGTCGTGATCCCCTCGCCGGTGGCGCCGCTCGCCGCGATCGACTTCTACCAGGTGCTCGACACGTCCGACCTGCCGGGCGGCGTGGTGAACATCGTCACCGGGCCGCGCGACGAGCTCACCTCGGTGCTCGCGGCCCACGACGACGTGGACGGCATCTGGTACTTCGGCGGGGCGGAGGGCTCGGCGGAGGTGGAGCGGCTCTCGAGCGGCAACATGAAGCGGACCTGGGTGAGCCACGGCCATGACCGCGACTGGAGCGACCCTCGGGAGGGCGCCGGCGAGGAGTTCCTCGAGCAAGCGACGCAGGTGAAGAACATCTGGATTCCGTACGGGGAATAAGGTTGTCACCCTGAGCAAAGCGAAGGGGCCCATGCGAGCATGGGCCCCTTCACTTCGTTCAGGGTAACACACGCTTACTTCTTGTTTTCGTCCACGATCTCGTAGTCCGCCTCGACCACATCCTCCTGGCCTCCGGACGGCTGCTCGGCGCCGGCCTGCTGCCCGGCGTCGGGGCCGGCCTCCTGCTGCTGCGACTGGCCTTGCTGGTAGAGCGACGCGCCCGCGGCGGAGTAGGCGCCGTTGAGCTCGTCGAGCGCCTTCCGGATCAAGTCGGGATCACCGGTGCGGAGGGACTGCTTGCCCGCCTCGACCGCCGAATCCAGGCGGGTCTTCGCGTCGGCCGGGAGCCGGTCCACCCACTCCTTGCTGTCCTTCTCGACCCGGTAGACCAGGCTGTCGAGCTGGTTGCGCTGCTCGATCCCCTCACGCCGCTGCTTGTCCTCGCTGGCGTGCAGCTCCGCGGCCTTCACCATCTTGTCGATATCGGTGTCGCTCAGGCCGCTGGACGCCTCGATCCGGATCTTCTGCTCCTTGTTGCTGGCCTTGTCCTTGGCGCTCACGTGCAGGATGCCGTTGGCGTCGATGTCGAACGCGACCTCGACCTGCGGCATGCCGCGCGGTGCCGGCGGAATCCCGGTGAGCTGGAACTTCCCGATGGTCCGGTTGTCCTGGGCCATCTGCCGCTCGCCCTGGAGCACGTGAATCTCCACCGTGGTCTGGTTGTCCTCGGCGGTGGAGAACGTCTCCTGCTTCTTGGTCGGAATCGTCGTATTCCGCGGGATCAGGACCGTGGTGACGCCGCCCAGCGTCTCGATGCCGAGCGAGAGCGGGGTCACGTCGAGCAGCAGCACGTCCTTCACCTCGCCGCCGAGCACGCCGCCCTGAATCGC
>Ga0190265_10003073_pt1 | contig 11367 bp, 11 predicted proteins | sample Popmic124T_FD_133135 | JGI IMG/M metagenome (GOLD analysis project Ga0190265, IMG submission 133135) | Populus adjacent soil microbial communities from riparian zone of Indian Creek, Utah, USA - 124 T | ecosystem: Environmental > Terrestrial > Soil > Riparian zone | place: USA: Utah | collected...
CGGCGCTCACGTACGTAGGCGGTGAACTCCGCCTCGGACGTGCCCTCTTGCCGCGCTCCCGGCTCCTCCCTGTACTCACCGTCCCCCGTGCGGGCCTCCCCTCGAAGGCCCTCAACCGCAGCGATGTGCTGCGGGCGTACACGTCCGGTGCCTGCCGGACGGCCTGCGGCGTGGGTCGTACCCGCGGCGCAGCCCCGGCCGTTCACCGAAGCGGACTTCTCAGCGACGTGGTTCGCGGGAACCGATGGGGTGTGCAGACGCGTGTGAAGTACTGCGCTGACGTTGATGCTGTGCAGTGTGTTCATCTCGCGCCCCCCTCGGGCCAACCCGGTCGCTTGCTTGATGTCGTACACATTGCACGGCCAGTTTCATCGCTGCGTCCCCCCTCTGTCACAGCGGTGTCACAAGGACCTTCGAGGGCGTGTCCCGGGGCTTGAGCTGCGGACTCGCACGGCGGGGAACGGCCTGCGCGCCGGCCGGCGGCGTCCCCCGCACTTCCCGGGGTTCGCAGCCCCGTCGACCACCGAGGCAGGCAGCACGGTCGAAGTAGGAGGGGGGCATGGGACAGAATGGCCGGCGTGGCTTTCCTGTTGCTGATCGAGGACGATGACGCGGTTCGTACGGCCCTGGAGATGGGACTCACCCGCCAGGGTCACCGCGTGGTGACCGCTGCGTCCGGCGAGGACGGCCTGAAACTGCTGCGCGAGCAACGGCCGGACCTGATCGTGCTGGACGTGATGCTGCCGGGCATCGACGGTTTCGAGGTGTGCCGCCGTATCCGGCGCACCGACCAGTTGCCGATCATCCTGCTGACCGCGCGCAGCGACGACATCGATGTTGTCGTGGGCCTGGAGTCCGGCGCGGACGACTACGTCGTCAAGCCCGTGCAGGGGCGGGTGCTGGACGCCCGTATCCGCGCGGTGATGCGGCGCGGGGAGCGCGAGTCCAACGATGCGGCGACCTTCGGCAGTCTCGTCATCGACCGCTCTGCGATGACCGTGACGAAGAGCGGTGAGGATCTCCAACTGACGCCCACAGAGCTGCGGTTGCTGCTGGAGCTGAGCAGGAGACCCGGACAGGCCCTGTCGCGGCAGCAGTTGCTGCGGCTGGTGTGGGAGCACGACTACCTGGGCGATTCACGGCTGGTCGACGCCTGCGTCCAGCGGCTGCGCGCCAAGGTGGAGGACGTACCCTCGTCGCCGACGCTGATCCGCACCGTCCGCGGTGTCGGGTACAGACTGGACGCTCCGCAGTGACCGACCCGGCGCAGCCGAAGTCCCCGGAGCGCGGGGGCGGGAGCGGGGGGCGTGAAGACGGGGTGCGCCGGGACCGGAAGCGTGAGGACAAGGTGCGCGGCTGGCTCGCGGGGGTTCTGCCGACGCTCCGGCTGCGGCTGGTCGTCGTCTTCGCGCTGGTGGCGCTGACGGCGGCGGTCTCGGCGTCCGGGATCGCGTACTGGCTCAACCGTGACGCCGTACTGACCCGCACGCAGAACGCCGCGCTCAACGACTTCCGCAAGTCGATGGAGGACAACGCCGGGAGCCTTCCCCGCCACTACGACTGCCGCCAACTGCGGGACGCGGCAGAGAAGATGGCCAACACCTCGCAGAACTACGAGGTGCTCCTCACCGGCGGGGACGCCGACGGCGCGCCGTGCACGGCCGCTTCGGACCAGAACGCCTTCACGATGGGGGACGTCCCCATGCAACTGCGCACAGCAGTGGGCAAGCGACGGCCGATCGACAGCGGCAACAGCCATCCGTACCACCTGTACTGGCAGCGGACCTCCGAGGAGGAGGGCAACGAGCCCTTCCTGGTCGGCGGGGCGAAGATGATCGGCGAGGGGCCGACGCCGTCGGGCTACATGCGCAAGTCGCTGGGACCCGAGCGCGACGATCTGAACTCGCTGGCCTGGTCGTTGGGCATCGCCACCGGGCTGGCCCTGATCGGCGCGATGCTGCTGGCACAGGCCGCCGCCTCGACCGTGCTGCGCCCCGTCAGGCGCCTCGGTGACGCCGCGCGGCGGCTGGGCGAGGGCAAGCTGAACACCCGCCTGAAAGTGTCGGGAACGGACGAACTGGCCGAACTTTCCCGTACGTTCAACCAGACCGCGGAGTCGCTGGAGCACCGGGTCGCGGACCTGAGCGCCCGGGAGGAGTCCTCGCGCCGCTTCGTCGCGGACATGTCCCACGAGCTGCGGACGCCGATGACCGCGATCTCCGCCGTCACCGAAGTGCTGGAGGAGGAGCAGGAGAACCTCGACCCGATGATCGCGCCCGCGGTGCAACTGGTCGTCAGCGAGACTCGGCGGCTGAACGACCTCGTGGAGAACCTGATGGAGGTCACCCGCTTCGACGCCGGTACGGCGAAACTCGTCCTCGACGACGTGGACGTCGCCGACCAGGTCACCGCCTGCATCGACGCACGCGCCTGGCTGGACGCGGTCGAACTGGACGCCGACCGGGGCCTGATGGTGCGGCTCGACCCGCGCCGGCTCGATGTCATCCTGGCCAACCTGATCGGGAACGCGCTCAAGCACGGCGGTTCACCGGTCCGGGTCTCGATACGTACGGAGGAATCGCCCTCCGGCGTGGGCGAGTTGGTCATCGAGGTGGCCGACCGGGGACCCGGCATCCCCGAGGAGAAGCTGCCGCACGTCTTCGACCGGTTCTTCAAGGCCAGCGCGTCCCGTCCCAGATCCGAGGGCAGCGGGCTCGGGCTGTCCATCGCCCAGGAGAACGCGCACATCCACGGCGGCTCCATCTCCGCCCGCAACGGCCCGTCGCCGGAGGGCGGCGCCGTCTTCACCCTCCGGCTGCCACGCGAAAGCGGGCGCAGTCCCGGTGAAGAGGACGAGACGGACGAGGAAGCGGAATCATCCGCGGGCCGTGAAGGCGACGCACGGAACGACAGCGGCAAGGACAGCAGGGGCCGCAACGACGGCAAGGGCGAAAGAGGGGACGGGCGTTGAGCGGCACACGGCACCTCACGGTGCGCGTACGCGACCGCGACCGCACCCGGGCACGAACTCGCGCGCGAACTCGCGTACGCATGCGCGCCCGTCCGGCGTGCGGCGCCCTCGCCGCCTGCCTGGCCGTGCTCGGCGTGCTGGCTTCCGGCTGCGGCATCCGCTCCACGTCCGTACCCGTGGACGCCGGCGCCGCGCCCTCGCGGGTGGGCTGCGTACTGCCGGGCGACCGGGAGACGGCCGGGCAGAGCAGCAAGGGGAACCTCCCGGTGCGGGTGTATCTCGCGTGCGGCTCACGCGTCTCGCCCGTCGAACGCCGCGTGGTCCTGCCGCACGGCGACGACTCGGAGAAGCTGCCCGTCGCACGTGGGCTGCTGGACGCCCTCCAGGCCGAACCGGACGCCGAAGAGGAATCAGCCGGATTCAGAACGGCAGTCCCCCGCGAACTGAGAGTCGAGGCACCCCGCGAGGGGGACCCGCCGGGTGCGGTGCGGCTGAGCACTCCGCTGAAGGACCTGCCGTCGTTCGCGCTGGCGCAGATCGTCTGCACGTACGCGGACACGGCGGCGTCCGGCAGCGACAGGTCCGTGATCCTCGGCGGCCCCGCAGAGGGCGACAGTGCCGGGGAGAAGCTGCGCCGCTTCGAGTGCGGTACGGCGCTGCGCACGCGGCCCGACGCCGCAGCCACAGCAGGAACGCCGGTCTGAGAGCGTGCTCACGACCTGTTCCGGAACCGAACGCCGGGGTCGTCGCGTCCATTCCGGTGTGCAGCGCCATGGCCGTGGCGGCGGTACCGCCGCCTCCACACCCCGTATCCGCGTCGTAGGACTCATCCTGCTGATCGCGCATCTGGCGTTCGCCGGATGGCTGGAGCTGCGCCCGCTGTCGGTGCCGTGGGTCGCACCCGCGAACCTGGAGCCCCTCGCGACGATCCGCTCGGACCTCCACGACGGTTCACCCGACGCGTTGACGGGCCTCGCCGGCGGGCTGTTGCTGCTGGCGCCCCTCGGCGTACTGCTGCCGCTGGCCGCGGGAGCGCTGGAGCGGTCACTTCCGGGGACCTGGACACGTACCGTCCTGTGCGGCGCGCTGATCTCGTCCACCCTCGTGCTGCTTCAGTCCGGGACGCCGGGTCACATGGTGAATGTGGATTCGGTGCTGCTGAACACCGCGGGTGTGGCGCTCGCCTGCCTGCTGGTCTTCCCGCCTCTGCGCTCCCTGCTGCGCCGCAGAGCCGAGTCCGCGCCGGGCCACGGCGACTTCTCCGGCGGGAGCGGGACGTACGGGGCTCTCCCCCGCCGGGAGGACGCGGGTCAGGGTGCGCCCCCTAGAACGGCCAGGGTCGGAATCGCCCCGTAGTCCGAGGCCGGCGGGTGTGAGCGCCGCATACCGTGGAAACACGACACCACGTAACGTCCAGGATTTAAGGAGTCCCGTCATGGCCGCACTTGCCCGCCCGCGCGAAGGCCGGATGATCGGCGGTGTGTGTGCCGGACTGGCACGCCGCTTCGGTATGAAGCCCAACACCATGCGGCTGATCTTCGTGGTCTCCTGTCTGCTGCCGGGCCCGCAGTTCCTGCTCTACCTCGCGCTGTGGATCATGCTTCCCAACGGGGACGAGAGGACCGCCTGGTAACAGGAGGACCTTCCCGCGGGCGACGGCAGTCCCCGCGGGTCACATACGCCGGCGGGCCGCGCATCAAGTCGATGCGCGGCCCGCCGTACGTGTCTCCGGCTGTCAGAGTGCCAAGCCGTTGGTGAGGGAGCTGCTGACCGGGAGGCCGAGGGGGCCCTTCTTGTTCTGCACGCTCTGCGGGTACTTCTTGGCGATGTCCCTGAGCTGCTCGTTCACCTTCGCCTGGGCCGCGCTCCCCGCACCCAGGCCGGGGCCGGCGGAGGTGTCGGCGGAGGCGACACCCGTTGTGGCGACGGCGGCGGCGACGCTGAGCACGGCGACGCCGATGATCTTCCTTGTGACCTGCTGCATGTGAGTTCGTCCTCGTCATTGGGCTTGATCGGCCCGGTGAACGTAGCGATCTGCACAGATCGTCAGCAAACATCCCAACAGGTGCGGAAGTCGGGCAGGTGATCCGATGAACTCTTGCCTTCGGCGCCCGCCCCGACCACCGCAATCACTGCTGCCCGAGGACGGGTTCGCAGGTCAGCCCGTCGGAGGCGTCAGTCCTTGAAGAGCCACTCCGACTTCAGCTCGGCATAGCCCGGCTTGATCACCTCACTGATCATGGCGAGACGTTCATCGAAAGGGATGAACGCGGACTTCATCGCGTTGACGGTGAACCACTGCATGTCATCGAGGGTGTAGCGGAACGTCCCCACCAGGTGCTCGAACTCCTGGCTCATGCTCGTGCCGCTCATCAGGCGGTTGTCGGTGTTGACCGTCGCCCGGAAGTGCAGCCGGCGCAGCAGCCCGATGGGGTGCTCGGCATAGGAAGCGGCGGCGCCCGTCTGCAGATTGGACGACGGGCAGAGTTCGAGCGGGATCCGCTTGTCCCTCACATACGAGGCGAGCCGGCCCAGTTTCACCGAACCGGAGTCGTCCTCCTGGATGTCGTCGATGATGCGCACCCCGTGCCCCAGCCGGTCCGCACCGCACCACTGGAGGGCCTGCCAGATCGAGGGCAGTCCGAAGGCCTCACCGGCGTGGATCGTGAAGTGGTTGTTCTCACGCTTCAGATACTCGAAGGCGTCGAGGTGCCGGGTGGGAGGGTAGCCCGCCTCGGCGCCCGCGATGTCGAAGCCGACGACGCCCACATCGCGGTACCTGTTGGCGAGTTCGGCGATCTCCAGAGCGCGCGCCGCGTGCCGCATCGCGGTGAGCAGCGCGCCCACGCGGATGCGGTTGCCTGCGGCGCGTGCACGCCGCTCACCCTCGCGGAAGCCCTCGCTCACGGCCTCGACGACCTCTTCGAGCGTGAGGTCCTTCTCCAGGTGCTGTTCGGGGGCGAAGCGGACCTCCGCGTAGACCACGCCGTCGGCTGCCAGGTCCTCGGCGCACTCGGCAGCGACACGGGCCAGGGAGTCCCGCGTCTGCATGACGCCGACGGTGTGCGAGAACGTCTCCAGATAGCGCTCCAGGGAGCCGGAGTCGGCAGACGCCCGGAACCAGCTTTCCAGCTTGGCGGCATCGGTCTCGGGAAGGGCTTCGTACCCCGTCTCCCGGGCCAGTTCGACGATGGTGGCAGGCCTCAGACCACCGTCGAGGTGGTCGTGCAGCAGCACCTTCGGGGCGCGGCGGATCTGTTCGGGGTTGGGAACGGTGTTGAGGGTCTGGCTCGTCATTTGCGTACTCTAGCTCCTACGCGCGTAGATGGCATCTGCACCGCAACTCCCTTTTCAGCGGTCGCGGTTGTGGGGCGAAGGCGCCCGTACCTTTGCCGTTCGATACGCAATGGTGATCCAGTAGCACCGTACGTACACCCCCGCTTCTGCCATCGTCTTTCCCATGGCTCAGCAAGCTTTGCCCGAGCGGGAGGCCCGACTGGGGCGGGCGATGGGCGCGGACGGGTCCGGCGCGGCACCGCACGCCGTGGTCCTGCTGCTGCCGGGCGGCGGCATGGCCCGCAGCATGCGGCGGCGTTCGGCGGTGGCGGCGGCAGCGATACGGCCGCTCGCGCGGCGGCTGGTACGGGCCGCGCAGCAAGGCGAGCCGGACACCGCGCTGGTGGCGCACATCGTGCACTACCGCTACCGCGGCTGGAACGGCCGCGCGGCACACCCCGCACACGACGCGGAGTGGGCAGTGGCCGAAGTGGTGCGGCGCTACGGGGACGTACCCGTGTGCCTGGTGGGGGTGGACGTCGGTGCGCGGGCGGCGTTGCGGGCGGCGGGGCATCCGATCGTCACCTCGGTGCTGGCGGTCTCGCCGTGGTTGCCGACGGCGGGGGACGCGGGTAGCGAGGGTGCCGCGGGGAGTGAGGGAGAGGTCGGGAACGAGGGAGAGGTCGGGGAGCCGATCAGTCAACTGGGCGGAAAGCACGTGCTGTTGGTGCACGGTACGGACGACGAGCAAACGGCGCCGGAGCTGTCGTACAGGCTTGCCGAGCGGGCCAAGAAGTCCAACGCGAACGTGTGCCGCTTCGAAGTCCACACCGACGGGCACAATTTGCGCCACCACAACGCGGAAGTGGCCGCGCTGGCGGAGAACTTCGTACTGGGCACGCTGTGCGGGCGCGAGTTCGCCCGGCCCCTGACCGATGCGATGGCGGCGCCGCCGCCGCTGGGGTTGCGGATGCCGCTGGCGGCGGGGTTCGGGCGCAGTTTGCGCCGCTGACGCGGTGTGGGGTCGCCCTTGCGCGGACCAGGTGCGGTAGCCCCGGTGCGTGCCGCTCCGGGGCTACCTCCGGGACGCTTCCCCTACCTTCGGCGGGGAGGCCCCAAGCGCGTTCCCGCCCCTCCCCGCCGTCGGCGGCTTGCGGTCGCATGGGGCACAGTCCGGACACCGCCGAAGTCGCACAGACAGCGGTCGGAGATGTGCAGCTGCGGTCTCTCCACGCTGCTCAGGTGATCTCGTTTTCAGGACGCGCGGCCCGTGTGGACCGTGGTGGCCGTCAAGTAGAAGGCGTCCGGGCGGTGCATGATGCCCGTGGGGGCCTCCTTGTCGAGGAGTGCGTCCACGACGAGCATGTCCTCGGCGTCGAGTCGTTCGTCCAGCACCTCGCGGTCACGCGTCAGTTGGGCGTGCAGGTGCTCGCGGGTGCGGGGTTCCAGCGGGGCGGGGATGTCCGTGAGGAAGGTGCGGGTGCCGGCAGGGGTCAGGCCTGCGCGGGCCAGCATCGCGGGCCAGTCCTCCACGGTCTGCGTATGGCCGGGGAGCGCCGCGCGCATCTCCGAGAACCAGTCCTGGTTCAGCGCTTCCAGCCGCGCCTGGAGCCCCGGCCGGCCGAGGCCGATGTCGCGGGGCAGGAAGCGAGGGGCCAGGCCGCGTTCGACGACTGCGAGGAGACCGCCGGGGCGTACCGTTCCCGCGAAGGCGTCCAGGGCTGCCTGCTGGTCGCCGATGTGGTGCACGACGTGGCTGGTCCAGACGACATCGGCGCTGCCCAAGTGTCCGATTTCGTCGGGGAGTTGCGCCTGAAGAGTCTGCACACGGCCGCTGAGGCCCTCCCTTTCCGCGCGGCTGCGTGCGCGTTCCAGCAGGCTCGGTTCGCCGTCCACGGCGACGGTTTCGGCCTGGGGGAAGGCGTGCGCGAGGAGAGTCGTGTAGACGCCGGGACCACTGCCCACGTCCAGCAGCCGCCCCACGGTGTCCGGGCCGCAGCCGCCCTCCAGCAGGACTCCGCGCAGCCAGGCCGCCGCCTCCTCGGCGAAGGGGATGCGCATTTCGGCCTCCCTCTCCAGGAGGTCGGCCATGGCTTCCCAGTCGAAGTCCTCGTCGCCGTGTCCGGTGTGTGCGCTCACGTGGTCCTCCTCGTTCGTACGGCTCCGCTTGTCCTGGAGAGTGCGGCCAGGCACCGGTGTCCGGCAACTCACCTTGCCGTTTCCGGGAAAAGTCGACCGCCGGTCAGCCCGAGAGCAACCGGCCGCGGCGGCTCAGCAGGAAGCTCTTGAACGCCGCCACCGGCGGAGTGTCCGGCCGTCCCGCCAGCCAGGCGAGGCCGATCTCGCGGACCGCACGCGGCGCCGTGACCGTCAGTTCGCGCACGCCGGGCCGCGGAACGGCCGGGGGCGGCAGCAGGGCGACGCCGAGGCCCGCCGCGACGAGTCCGCGGATGGTCTCCGCCTCCTCGCCCTCGAACGCGACCCGTGGCGTGAATCCCGCCTCGGCGCACAGCGCTTCGAGGATGCGCCGCATGCCGTACCCCCGCTCCAGAGTGACGAAGTGTTCGTCGGCGGCCTCGGCGAGACGGACACGTCTGCGCGCGGCCAGCGGGTGATCGTCCGGTACGACCAGGCTCAGCCGCTGCTCGTCCAGGCGGCGGGCGACGAGGTCGGGGGCGTCGGGCACAGGTGAGGTGAGGCAGAGGTCGAGGTCGCCGGCGCGCAGCCGGTCCAGCATGGCCTCGCCGTAGTTCTGCACGAGCGCGAAACGGACCCGCGGATGGTCGGTGCGGAAGGCCCGGATGAGCCCTGGCACCGTTTCCCAGCCCAGGGTGTGCAGGAATCCGAAGGCGATCTTGCCTTTCGCCGGGTCCGCGTCCGCCTGTACGGACTCGGCCGCGTGCTCGACCGCAGCGAGGGCCCGTTCCGCCGAGGTCAGGAAGGTGCGTCCCGCCGGTGTGAGGGAGACGGTGCGGCCCCGCCGGGCGAAGAGCGCGACGCCCAGCTCGGTCTCGAGGCGGGTGATGGCGCGGCTCAACGTGGACTGCGGGACGCCGAGTTCGTTCGCGGCGCGTGTGACGTGTTCGTGCCGTGCCACGGCCGCGAACTGGGCGAGGCGTGGGGTGAGAGATGCCGCCCAGTCGGTTGTGACCGGGATGTCTTTCTCGTTACGTGCCGGTGACATGACCTGCCTCAGCTGCAGTGATGCATGAGTGGAACGATTATGGCAGTTCTGTGCATTGGACGCATCAACTGGGCGGCCGTAGCTTCGAAGCATGCCCGCCGCCGATACCGGGGCGCTCACCGAGGTGGGCGCCTCCCCCGAGACCACCGGTTCTGCCGGAAGCACCGACACCGAAGCGACCAAGCTGAGCCCCGGCGACCCCGGACACAGCCGCATGCGGCTCGCGCTCTTCGCCGCGGGGCTCGCGACCTTCGCTCTGCTGTACTCCACGCAGGCGCTGCTCCCGGAGATCTCCCGCGACCTGCACGCGGACCCGGGTCTGGCGAGCTGGACGGTCTCCGGTGCCACGATCGGTCTGGCTGTGGCGGTGCTGCCGCTGGCGGCACTCTCCGAGCGCTTCGGACGGCGCCGGATACTGACGGCGTCGATGACCGTCGCCGTCGCTCTCGCACTGGCGGTCCCCTTCGCGCCCGACCTGGGCACACTGATCGCGCTGCGTACGCTGCAGGGCGCGGCCATCGCGGGCGTACCGGCCTCGGCGATGGCCTTCCTCGCGGACGAGGTGCGCGGGAAGTATCTCGTCGGCGCGACAGGTCTCTTCGTCGCGGGCAACAGCGTGGGCGGCATGAGCGGCCGGATCCTCTCCGGCTGGGTCACGGAGGCGTGGGGCTGGCGCGCCGGTATGGCCGCGGTGGCTCTCGCCGCACTGCTGTGCGCGGTGGCGTTCCAGCTGCTGGTCCCACGGGCCCGTCACTTCCACGCCGTACCGCTGAACGCACGCGGCGTTGCCCGTACGGTCGCGGCACATCTGCGCAATCCGCTGCTCGTACGGCTCTACGCCATCGGCCTGCTGTTCATGATCGTGTTCGGCGCGGTCTACACGGTGATCGGCTACAGGCTGGTGGCCGAACCCTTCGGGCTCTCACAGGGCCTGGTGGGTTCCGTCTTCGTCATCTACCTGGTGGGGACGGCGACGTCGGCCACCGCGGGCAGGCTGAACGCGCGGCTGGGACGGCGCGGAATGCTGTACGTGGGCATCGGCACGGCCTCGTCGGGGCTGCTGCTGACCCTGGCCGACAACCTGGTGGCGGTCGTGGTCGGGCTCGTCCTCATCACCGCGGGGTTCTTCGCCGGGCACGCGGTCGCCTCGGGCTCGGTGAGCCACACGGCGACCGAAGGCCGGGCGCAGGCGTCGGCGCTGTACCAGATGGCGTACTACACCGGCAGTTCACTCGGCGGCGCGCTGGGCGCGCTCGCCTTCGCCGGGGGCGGCTGGGCCGCGACGGTCGTACTGACGCTGCTGGCGATGGTGCTCGCGGGCGGAGTGACGCTGTACGGCTCTCGCGCGGCGGCCGTGCAGCGGCGACGCCCGCTCGAGGCGTCGCGGGCCTGAGCGGCTTCCCGTCAGTCGACGGCGCGCATCACCGACTGCAGTACACCGTCCAGGAGCGCGGCAGCGTCGCTGACCACCGTCGCCCCGAAGGGGCGCCGGTTCAGATCACGCGTTCCAGCACGATCGGTGTGATGGCGAACTCCGTGCCCTGCGGTGCGATGTCGTACGCCCCTTCCAGCGCCTCCTGCGCATAGGCGAACCTCTCCGGGGTGTCCGTGTGCAGCGTCATCAGCGGCCTGCCCGCGGTGACGGGGTCGCCCGGTTTGGCGTGCAGTTCGATGCCCGCGCCTGCCTGCACCGGGTCTTCCTTACGGGCGCGTCCCGCGCCGAGGCGCCAGGCGGCGACGCCGACCGCGTAGGCGTCGAGGCGGGTGAGGATGCCGGAGACGGGGACCATGACCGTGTGCCGTTCGCGGGCGGTGGGGAGGTCCGCGTCCGGGTTGCCGCCCTGTGCGGTGATCATGCGGCGCCAGTGGTCCATGGCGCTTCCGTCGGCCAGTGCCTTGGCGGGGTCGGCGTCCGGGATGCCCGCGGCGGCGAGCA
>Ga0190265_10003074_pt1 | contig 11365 bp, 10 predicted proteins | sample Popmic124T_FD_133135 | JGI IMG/M metagenome (GOLD analysis project Ga0190265, IMG submission 133135) | Populus adjacent soil microbial communities from riparian zone of Indian Creek, Utah, USA - 124 T | ecosystem: Environmental > Terrestrial > Soil > Riparian zone | place: USA: Utah | collected...
CCGGATGCCGCACGCGCATCAGCTCGATGCCGGCCGCGACCCGCGCCGCCTGCGCCTCCGCGAGCGCCCGTGCGATGGCGTCCACCGCCTCGTCATCCAGCATCTCGCTGTCGGCGCAGACGGCGCGAGCCAGGCGCTCGCCCGCGTACTCGCGCGTGCGCGGCCGTCCGTCGGGAGTCGCGACGCTGTAATCGCGCGCGTCCAGCAGGCCGAGCCGGAGGTAGGCATCGCCGATGAGGGCGAACGTCTCGGGCGCCAGCGGGCAGAGCTTGCCATCCAGCGGCACCGCGGCCGCGACGCACTCGACCGGCGTCCGCAACGCGCCGGTGTAGACCAGCTCCCCGCTCATGAGCCGCTCGGGGTCGGTGCGGCCCGCGGTCGCCGGCTCGCCGCCCACGATCGGAATGATGTCGGTGGTCGTCGTCCCGATGTCCACCAGGATGCAGTCGCGCGTGTGGCGGCCGACGAACCGGGCGGCAGCGTGCCAATTGGCGGCGCCGACCTCGAGCGGCATCGTCCGTGCCTCGGCCGGATCGTGGAATCCGCCGAATCCGTACACGCGCACGGTCTGCGAGGGAAAGGCCTCCGCCATCGCGTCGAGCACGAAGCCGACGCCCTCGCGCTTGGTCCGAAAGGCCTGCGACAGCTCGGCCGTCATCGTCACCGCGTGCACGGCGGGGTCGCCGCCGAGCTCCCGTGCCAGCCGGCGCAGCGTCGGAACCAGCGAAGGAAACTCGCGCGGCATCTCGAGCGGGGCCGAGACCGTGCGGAAGGCGGTCTCGATGCGGGCGCCCTTGGTGTTCGCGCCGCCGATGTCCCACCCGACAATCGGTATGCCCTCCGGGATGGTATGCGACGGCATGGTGCGGGTAGAATGGATCATGGAGCTGATTCCCGTGGTGGATCTGAGTCGAGGCCGGGCCGTGCAGGCTCGCGAGGGCGACCGCGCCCGCTACGAGCCGGGTGATTCGGTGCTGACGCCGAACGCCAAAGGAGATCCGGTAGCGCTCATCCGAGCCTACCGCGAAACCCTTGGCGCCCGCCAGTGCTACATCGCCGACCTGGACGCGATCCAGGGAGGCGAGCCGCAGCGCGCCGCCCTCCGATCCCTGGCGCAGGCCGCCGAGCCGGCCGGCATCCTGGTGGATGCCGGCATCGACGACCGGGAAGCCGCGCTGAAGACGCTCGAGCTCGGCGCGACGAGAGTCGTCGTCGGGCTGGAGACGCTTCGGTCGTTCGAGCACCTGGTCGAGATTGTCGGGACGGTCGGGCCCGGGCGCGTGGTGTTCAGTCTCGACCTGCGGCTCGGGAAGCCGATGGTGCACCCGGATCTTGTCATCCCGGAAGGTGCCGGCGCCGTGGAGGAGCGGCTCGCCGCACTGGCGATCGCGGCAGGGACGATGAACCTGCTGGTGCTGGATGTGGGGCGGGTGGGAACCGGCGCCGGCGTGGAGGTGACGCTGCTGGCCTCACTGCACCGGCGGTTCCCCGAGGTCCGGTTGATCGCCGGCGGCGGCGTTCGCGGCCGGGATGACCTGGAGCGGATTCGCGAGGCCGGCTGCGACGCCGCGCTGGTTGCCAGCGCCTTTCACACCGGCCGGCTCGGGGCGGACGACGTCAGGGAGCTCGACGGACCCGCTCAGTCGAGCGCCAGCACCTCGCGGTAGGTCGCCGACTGCCCGTAGTTCTCTTCCACCTCCATCTCCAGCAGCGTCAGGTGCCGGTAGCCCAGCTTTCGCAGCTCGTCGCGCACCTTCGTGCCGAGGTACTGGGCCAGCATTTCCGCGGTGCTGTTGGGGATGGGGAGCATGGCGCAGTCGGCCTTGGGAAAGACGTACGTGGGCGTGCCGAAGTAGTCCACCGCGATCCGGTCGCCCTCTTCCCGGTACGAGAGCTTCGGGTTGAGCTTCGGTAGCAGCACCCGGTGGTCGACCTCGTCCACGAGCTGTCGCGTGATCTGCTTCAGCACGCTGAAGTCGAGCACGAACATCGTCTCCTCATCCACCGCACCCTCGACCGCGACGCCCGCACGGTAATTGTGACCGTGGAGCGTCTCGCATTGATGGCCGCGGAATGTGATGAAATGGGCGGAGGCGAAGACCAGGTAGTCCTTGCTCACCTGCACGCGGAAGCTGCTCGACACGGCGATCCTCTCGTCAGCGGTCCCAGCCGCCCTCAATTATAACGACGAACAATGCGGCACACGTCAGATCCGCGGTGGTGCCGGGGTTCCGGGTATTCCGGGGATCCCGCAGCTCCGCGTCCAGTGTCCCGAGGGCGGCACGCCCCTCTGCCGTCCCCGTCGCACCGAGGCCCACGATCTCTCGCGCCCGGCCGGAGACGCGTTCCGCCTCGGTCCGTCCCAGCTTCCTCGCGATGTGCGTATCCGGCACCGCCGCGAGCAGCGCCAGGAAGCATTCGACGGTCGCGTCCGACCAGTTGAGCCCGCGCCGTCTGGCGTCCACCAGCGCCGGCGCGCCGACCTCGAACGTGAGCGCGAACCGGCTCACGTACTCCCGTCCGATCGTGTCGCGCTCGGCGGCCAGCGCCATGGCCTCTCGGAGCGTCACGGTGGGCGGAGCGGCGACGTCTTCCGCGCTGGCCTCGCCCAGGCCGCCGGGGCGCGCCCGCCGGATCGCGACGTATGCCTCCGCCGCGTCGGCCACGCTGGTGGCCCCCAGCACCTCGGCGAGCCGCTCCCGCAGGGAGCCCCCGGATCGCGCCGCGGCCCGGGCCAGCGGCGCGAGCAGCAGCACGATGCCGAGGTTGGTGTTCGAGCGGGTCCACCGCGCGGTGGCTTCGACGGCCGCGCGGATGGTCTCGCCCAGCGGGCGCTCGCCGGCCGCGACGAGGGCGGGCCCGATCGCCACGGCGCTCGCGAGAAAGTCCTCGTAGCGCGTGTCGTGAAAGTGGCGGTCGGGTGAGACGTTCCCCGGCTTCGGCGCGCTCACTTCCAGCAGGCAGGCGAGCTGCGCCGCCGCGGCGATCTCCTCCCCGGTCACGGCCGCCGGGCCAGGTGGTCCACCAGCGCCCCCGCGACGTCGATCCCGGTCGCCTCCTGCAGTCCCTGCCAGCCCGGGATGCCGTTGACCTCGAGCACGTGGATCGCGCCGTCGCGGGCGGGCAGCAGGTCCACTCCCGCGTACTCCGCGCCGACCGCGGCGGCGGCGCGAACCGCCAGCGCCGCCCACTCGTCCGGCAACCGCGCCGGCTTGGCCTCTCCTCCGCGCGCGATGTTGGTGCGCCACCCGTCGGCGCGCCGCTCGATCGCGCCGAGCACCTTGCCGCCCAGCACGAAGACCCGGTAGTCGCGGCCCTCGTGGTCCACCGTGCGCTGGATGTAGTAGACGCCACGGATCGTTTCGACCGTGCGGAACACACGGTACGCCATTTCCTCGTCCGCCACCCGCACCATGCCGAGCCCCATGGATCCGAACAGCGGCTTGACGATGACGTCGCCCAGCCGACGGAAGGCCGCCATCGCCTCGTCCGGACTCTCACAGACGACCGTCTCCGGCGTCGGGATGCCGCACTGCTCCAGCAGCGAAGAGGTCCAGAACTTGTCCACCGTGCGCTCGATGGCGCGGGCGGAGTTCATCACCCGAATCCCTCCCTCTTCCAGGCGATGGAGCGCGTCCACCCGGAAGATGATCTGCTCCAACGATCCCGACGGAATGATCCGGGCAAACACCGCGTCGGCCCGGTCCAGCGCGACCGTCCCGCTGCGCAGGCCGGGGTTGCCGCCGATGGACGCGGTGAGCCCTTCATAGGGTACGATCGTGCCGCTGTGCCCGCGCGCCTCGAGCGCGCGGGTCAGCTCCCGCGTGTGCCAGCCCTGCCTGGAGGCGAGGATGACGAGATGCATGGACCTGTCACCCTGAGCGCAGCGAAGGGGCCGAGGCCGGCACTGCTACGGCGTTTCCACCGCGACCAACCCATCGAGCCCACCCGTCGCGAAGTTCGGCAGATCCCCCGCCACCTTCTTGAAGCCAGGCGTCGCCGTTCCCTTCTTGAGCGCGTCCATGGACGGGAAGTACAGCTCCGCCTGCCGGTACAGCGCCGGCGGCGAGCCGTCCAGGTTCGAGTCGAACTTGGTCAGCTCGGCCTTGGTAAAGCCGATCTCCTGCTGGTTCGCCCCCACCAGCGGCACGTGGGTCTCGGCGTAGTACTTCTCGAACGCCGCCGTATCCTTGGGCTGCTTGTAGATCACGGTCGCGATCGCCATCGGCTCACCGGAGGACGCCTCGGTCGCGGGGCTGGTCTCGACCGCGAGCAGTCCCGTCAACCCGCCGCTGGCGAAGTTCGCGAGATCGTCGCCCACCTTCTTGAACCCCGGCGTGGCCATGCCCTTCTTCGCCGCCTCCAGCGACGGGAAATACAGCTCCGCCTGGCGATAGTAGGTGGGCTTCTTGCCGTCGAGATTGCTGGTGAAGCGCGTCAGGTCGGCGCGGGTGAAGCCGATCTCCTGCTGGCTGCCCGAGACCAGCGGCAGGTGGACTTCGCGGTAGTACTTCTCGAACGCCGCCGTGTCCTTCGGCGCGTTGTAGATGACGGTCACGATCGCTCCCGGTCCGGCCGGCGCGGCCGCTGCATCCGCCGCCGGTGCCGCATCCGCCGACGCGTCGGCCGCCTTGTCCTCCGCTTTGCCACACGCCGTGGCGAGGGCGAAGGTGACCAGCCACCAGCTTGGAAGACGCCGCATGGGATAGCTCCTGTGAATGGTGTGGGTCCTACCGCTTGGGATGGAGGCTGGCCTCGAGAATTTCGGGATTGAGGTGCCCCGCATGGAATGTGCGTCCCGTCTCCACGCTCGTCAGCCACACTTCCGCGGGGCTGAAGAGTAGCGGATCGATCTTGTAGAAATCGCCTTCGTAGCGCTGAAAGATGTCGTAGAACGGCGTCCCGTAGTCCCGCGAGGCGGTGGACGGGACCTTGGCGGCCAGCTCCGCCAGCTCATCGTCACCCGCGCGCACGGTGTAGTGCGCCTGCCCGCCGTACAGGATGCAGTCGTTGGTGCTGCCGATCGCGCGCAGGTCGTTCTTGGCCACGGGTGGCACCGGCGCGGTGCCGAACCCGGCCACGATCCGGCGGACGTCGAATCCCAGCGTTTCCATCTTGTGGAGGCCGGTCTCCAGGATCCGGGCCGAGATCTGCACCCCGCCGGCGATACTTGCGGTGGGGGCGATGACGAACGTCACCATGGAAGGCTCGAGGCGGGCCTTCTCCGCCACCCACGCCGCGACGGCTTCGGTGGGCAGCTTTCTGCCTTCCAGTACCAGCACGCCGCGCTTCGCGGTCTCCTCGTAACCCAGCTTGTGGAACAGCTCCTTTTCCACCCGCGCGTGCGCGCGCAGCGGGCCCGATCCCATCGCGAAAAACTTGTCAACCTGGACGGCCCAGCCCGCGTACTGCGACGCCATGCACGCCACCGCCGGATGATCCGTGGACACGAGCACGCCCGGCCACGCCTGGCTCCCGATCGGCACGGTGGTGTAGGCCACGTCGCCGAGCCCGCCCATGCAGATGCGTGCCAGCTCGAGGCCCGCGGCGTACCCGCCATCCACTTCCGCGCCGGCATCGATGATCCGTGCCCCGTTGGCGAGGATGACGCGCCGTACCCGCAGACGGTCGGCATCCTCGAGCATCGCGTCCGCCAGTGCGATAGCGCGGTCGTTCAATCGAAGGCCGGTCATTCCGCTGTCCATGCCAGAATTTCTCCCTTTCCCAGTTCCGCGAGATCGCCGCTGTAGCGGCGATAGAACCCGGCGACGAAACGCTCGTCCACGCCGAGCCCGTATCGCGCGCGCAGCCGAAGCAGCGTCAGCCGCAGGTGATCGGGCTGGTAGGTGCAGGCGTACCGATACGTGGGCGGGATCGCCACCTTCCCCAGCGCGACGATCGAACCCCGCTTCGACCACCGGCCCGGCGACGGTCCCGCGTCGCCGAACACCAGCACCGTGCCGGCGATCATGCCCGCCCCAGCCTGCCCGGCCACGTTGCCCGTGACGACCAGCAGCCCACGACGCATCCGCAGCCCGGGCTCGCCGCCGGTGTTTCCCCGCACGACGATCTCCCCGCCGGTCATACCGCGCCGCGCCTCGCCCGCCGCGCCGCCCGTGCGGGCGCCCGCGTCGCCGTTCACGTCGAGCACGCCGCCCGACATGCCGAGTCCCGCTTCGTCGCCCACGCTTCCCTCGACGACCACTTGGCCCTCCGCCAATCCCGCCGCGAGGCGATCGGCTCGGCCGAGGTTGCCCTGGAAGGTGATGGTTCCTGAGGGTGCGCCAGTGACGTCGAACAGGTCACCCACGGTCGCGGGCTCTCCGCCTTCGGTGAGCACCGGTCGCCGCATAAGCTCCGCTGCTGTGAGCGCGGGCCAGCCCGTAGGAAGGACCGCGCCGAGATCGGTCCTGGCGTCGAGCTTTCGGCGCAGCCGCGCGACGATGCCGGTCACGCGGTTGCCGCCATGATCTTGCGCAGGTGGAAATGGTGGGGACCGAGTTTTCCACCGTAATTGCCCGCCGTGATGGCGACGACGCCGTCGCGGCAGGCGGCGTCGATGCCGGCGCGCATGGCCGCGGAGATCGCCTCCGCGTCGGTGCCGTTGATGACGATCTCGAGCACCGAGTTCACCCCTTCGGGAAGCTGGGTCTCGGTGATCCCGCGCAGCGTGGGGCAGAAGGCGTCGTTGGTGGACGCGATCATGCTCTTGATCCGTCGCGAGCCCACCTTGCTGCCGCTCCGCACCACGCCCCCGGGGAAGGGCAGGATCACGCCCGCGCGGCCCGACATCGCCTCGGCCGCCGCCTCGGCAGCCTCGAGCGCCGCGTCCGCGCTCCGGGCCAGCATGAGGAAGTTCCCGCCGCCGATGCCCTTGATCATTCCGAACTTCTCCTGCACCAGGAACTCGCCTTCCATGACCGGAATGCGCCAGAAGCGCTGACCCCCGATCATCTTGCTCGCCTGGAAGCCGTCGCCGAAGAAGCGGAGCGCGGAGCCGACGCCAACTCGGTCGGGCGCGTCGGGCATGCCGTCGAAGCACGCGGTCGTGGGGCAGGTGAGGACGGTCTGTCCGACGCGCTCGATCAGCCGCTTGGGGAGATCGTCCTTGCTCATGGTCATGAACAGGATGCTGAAGCCGGGGCGGCCGTCGGGCGTCTCGCCGGCCGGCAGCTCGCGCTCGATCGCCGCCTCGCACTTGCAGCCAATCACCGAGGTGGCAAAGCCGGTGAGCTTGAGCGCGGCTTCGCGGGCCCAGCGCACGTTGCGGCCGGTGATGATCAGCCGCGCCACGCGCATGGTGAACGCCTCGGCGAAGGTGTCTTCGATGTGAACATTGCGGATGTTCATGGCCGGCTAGGTCCCTCGCTGCGCTCGGGATGAGGTGCGTGTCTCATCCGGCCCTACCGATCTCCACCGCCGCCCCCGGCAGATCCCGCACCGGATAGTGCTCGAACGCCACCGTCGAGTGCGCCTCGAAGTGGCGCCGCAGATCCCGCTCGATCGCCTGATCGTATCCCGGCGCCAGCCGGAGCCGCTGCCCCGCGGGCGCCCGGCGAAGCTGCCCCTCCTCCACGATCAGGCTGCCGCCCTTCACCACGTAGCGTGGCGTCGAGAACATCTTCGCGATGTCGGCCTCGCGGGCGTACACCGTCACGTCGGCGTCCGCGCCGACGCCGAGATGGCCCTTCGAGCGGAGCCCCAGCAACCGCGCGGGACCGGCGCGGGTGATGATCGCGATCTCGTTCAACGTGTACTCCCGCGCCAGACCGTCCGCCAACGCGCTTCCCGCGAGATGGCGCTGGTTGATCTGCTTCAGCCGATCGTCCCGCACCGTGCGGTCCATCAGCAGCTGGATCAGGGCGGGGTAGGAGAGGAACGAGCCCCCATTGGGATGGTCGGTCGAGAGCACCACCCGCCACGGGTCCTGGCTGAGGAGGAACAGCTCCAGTCCGACGACCCACTGCAGCGCCGACACCGCGGCCTTGTCCTTGTAGGTCAGCGGGACGATCCCGCAGCCCGTCTCCAGCTCGATGTCGATGTTGGTCCAGCGGCGGCCACTGCTCTTGTGCAGCAGATACTCCACCGGCGCGTCCGCCGTGATCGTCATCGCAGGCCCGAACATCACCTGGCCGACGTCCACGCTCACCTCGGCATGCGCGTTCACGTACTCCATCACCGCGGCCGCGGCGGACGACCAGGTCTTCCCCGGCTCGCCGCCGTAGCTGTGGAACTGGAGATGTGTGAAATGCGACCGGCGTCCGGCGAGCGTCTCCATGCTGGCGAGCGTGGTCGCCACGTTCCCCGCGACACCGAGATTGTTGCAGTGGATGTGCACCGGATGCGGCAGGCCGAGCTGGTTGGCGGCGTCGGTCAGCGTCTCCAGGATTGCCCTGGGCGTGACGTTGCGGCCTGAGATCGGCTCGTCGAGTCCAGTCGCGTTGCGCTGTCCCGATTTCCAGGCTTCGATGCCACCCGGGTTCACGATTTTCACGGCGTATCCGCCGGTGGCGCCGAGCAGCCAGGCGGCGTAGTCCTTGGCGCGGTCGCGCTCGCCCGCCTCGATCTGCCGCAGCAGGTACTCGTCGTTGCCCATGAGGACGAAGATCCCGCCATCCACGCAGGGCGTGTCGTCCAGCTCGCTGTGGCTGTGCCGCGCGAGCAGCGGCGCCACCGCCGCGTCGAACGCCGTGGTGTAGCCCAGTCCGGCGTAGCGGTAGCCGGTCGTGAAGGTGCTCGGGACCGTGCCGCCGGTGCCGGAGCGGGCCTCCCCCTCGAGCAGCGCGGGTGCGGGCGCGCGGTCGCCCGCGTGCTCGTCGGGGATGAGCCGGCGGGCATGGTTGCAGGTGGAGCTGGCGAAGTGCGCGTGGATATCCACGCCGCCCGGCATGACGACCATCCCGCCGGCATCGAGCGTCGGAACGCCGTCCGGCAACGTGGCCACGATCCGTCCGTCCTCGATGCAGACATCGCGGATCTCGCCGTCCACGTCGTGCGCGGGGTCGTGCACCGCGCCGCCGACGATCCGAAGCCGGGTCGGCTTGCTCACGGCGCCTTCCGGCCGGCGCCGGCGCGCAGGGCGCCGAGCAGCCGCATGAGTGTCTCCGCGGCGCCGCGGGGCGTCGGAAGGACCGGCGTCAGCGGCAGAGGCACGTCGTCCATCCGATAGCCGATCCCGGGTTCGTGGATGCCGGCGACGCCGGTGTCGATCGCGACCTTCGCGCCCTTCACCGCGCTCGCCGCGGGCCCGATCACGACGGCGGGTATGCGGTCGAGCGGGATGGCGGGATCGCCGAGCGCCGCCGCCGATCCTGCTACGAGCACCGCGTCCGCCGCGAGCGCCCGCGAGAGGCCCGAGGTAGCGGCCTCGTAGGCCGGCGCCCCCTCGCGATAGCTCACCCGCATCGGGTATCCGGTCTGCCAGGTCAGCGCGGCCTCCGCGCCCGATCGGTTCCCGCCGGCGCGCAGGCTGCTGAGCGCGCTCCGCGCTCCGTCGTTCAGCGCTTGCGCCAGCGCCACCACTCCCTCGGCGCGCTGCACATCCCGGGCTTCCCGTCCCGGCTCGGCGTCGTGGACGATGGCGATGTACCGGCCTTTCATCATTCGCTCCGCCAGCGCGACCGCCGGTCGCAGCGCTGCCGGCAGCTCGCCGAGCCGCTGCCCTCGCACCGTCGCCACCATCACGGCGAGGGCGTCGCTCTCTTCGGCCGGGCCGAACTCCGCGGCGAGCTCCACTCCCGCGGGCCCGCGGTCCGCGCCGATCGACACCGAGAGCGTCGCGCGGTTCTGCACGTGGAGACCCTGGGCCGGGGCGTAGCGCTCCAGGTAGCGAGGATAGCGCTCCCGCGGATCCACGGCCCAGAACAGGATCACGTCGGCCCGGTTCCGGATTTCACCCAGCGTTGCCGCCGAGCGGCCGCGTCGCTGCGCCGCCAGGAGGCCCGCCGCCGCGGCCTCGGAGGTGGCGCCGTCCACCTCGGCGCGGAGGAGATCCGCCGCCGCGATGGCGATCCGCTGTGCCTGAGTCGTGAGATCGGGCGCGATCAGCACGGCGGGCCGCCGCGCTCCGCTGAGGAGCGCCGCGGCCTTCTCGATAGCCTGCTCGATCGACGCGGTGCGGCCCTCCACCTGGATCTCCGCCGGCACGGTTCCGTCGCCGAACCACTGCCGCGCCACGGGGCACGGCGGCGACAGCTCCACGATGCGGCCGTCGCGCACCAGCACCGTGAGATCGTCGCAGCCGCAGCCGCAGCCCAGGCAGGTGACCGTCATGCCGCCCCCCGGGCGGCCGGCTCGACGGCGTGATAGATCGCCGCGGCTCTGGCGGCCAGCGCGTCCCGACACGCCGACTCGCTCGGGGCCGAGGCGAAGACGGTGCAGATCGGACGGCCACGCGGGATCCGCTCGTCCGGCTGCGGTACATCGGCGATCGTGACATCCCGAAGCCACCCGCGCGTGTCGCCTGCCGTGATCCCGCGCCGGGCGAAGACGATCGCCTTTCCGTGCACCCGCCGCGGCGCCGCCGGCGGCGCGGCCGGCAGCCGGCCACCGCAGGCGTCGGCATGGAGCGCGAACAGAGAGATGTTCGCCGCACGCTCCAGCAGCTCCATCGAGGCGGAGTAGCGCGGGTTCACCTCGATGGGCCAGGGCACGCCATCCCGCGCGACGAAGTCGATGCCGTTGAGGCCCACCAGCCCGCACTCCCGCGTCACCGTCTCCGCCATCGCGCTAGCACGGGCGAGCAGCGCGGGCTCCTCGTCGAAGAGGCCGCGCCCGAGCATGCTGCCACAGTACCGGAAGCCCCGTCCCCCGAACTCGCGCTCCCCGACCAGCTGCCGGCTGATTCCGAGCACCAGCGCGCGGCGCCCGTCGGCGAGGAACGTGACCGAGCCGACGATGCCGGCGACACGCTCCTGGAGGTAATGCTGCCGTCCGACCGGCAGCCCTGGGCGCCAGATCGAGGTCCCGTGGCCGCCCCCGGAGCGCCGGGGCTTGAGCAGCCATCGCTGGCGTGGAGCGACGGCACGCGGCGGAGTGGCGCGAGTCTCGGGAACCTCGATCCCCGCGCGCCGGAGGGCGCGCATGAGGAGGAACGGATCGCGCACCCGCTCGATCACTTGCGGTGGATTGCCCAGCAGGCGCCGACCCTTGGCAAGTGCCGCAACGGCGGCGGGGTGATTCTCGAAGCTGGAGGTGTACGCGGCGGCATCGGCCGGCACAGCGCGGGCAGCGAGCGCAGCGGCGGCGGGGTCGAATGGACGCTCGCCGCGCGGCAGCGCGATCGTGCGGACCGCGGCCAGAAGGTCGAGATCTCCGAACGCGTCCAGCGCGGTCACGTTCCAACCCGCGCGCGCGGCCGACAGCG
>Ga0190265_10003075_pt1 | contig 11365 bp, 8 predicted proteins | sample Popmic124T_FD_133135 | JGI IMG/M metagenome (GOLD analysis project Ga0190265, IMG submission 133135) | Populus adjacent soil microbial communities from riparian zone of Indian Creek, Utah, USA - 124 T | ecosystem: Environmental > Terrestrial > Soil > Riparian zone | place: USA: Utah | collected...
AGAGCCAGACAAGCGCACGGCTCGCTGGAGCGCCAGTCTCGAGCTTCTGAGCGATGCCGTGTTGAAGGGAACCGCAGCCATTCAGGAAATCCAGGAGGAGCTCACGCTTCGACCCTACGCCGTACTCGAGCGCGTTCCTCAGCTGAAGGGAACGACCGAGGTCGTCCGTGACGCGCATCTCGGCGCGCTCCGAGGCACCTACGGCATGATCCGCGGCGTCACGCGCTTGGTGAGTGCCATCGCAAGGGCGGTTTACGGCGCGCCCGACGTGGACCTGCCATATCTGACCCTGATCGAGGTTCGTCCTGATTGGACTGACGGTTCGTTCCTCCTCGGCCACTACGACCCTATTGCAGAGCGCTACATTCGTCAGCGTTTTCTGGACGCTCTGATCGAGGCGCAGCGGGCCCTCGAAGCTGATTCCGAGAATCCCGCGCCCGTCTTTGTGTGCCTTGACGAGATGAACCTTGCGCGTGTCGAATACTATTTGGCGGACTGCCTTAGCGCCATGGAATCGGGAAGCGCCGTACCCTTGGATGTGCGGTCAGATGGCAATGTGCCCTCCGCAATACGATGGCCTCGCAATCTCTACCTCTTCGGAACGGTCAATGTAGATGAGACCACACTTCAGATTAGCGATAAGGTGCTGGACCGCGCGCAAGTGATCGATACCAGCGATATCGAATTGGCACCCCAGCTGGAGAAGTGGCTGCTGGAAACGAGTTCACTGGATGGGGCCGAGCGCCAACGGGCCCGCGACGTGATCGGTGGTGTATGGTCGATCCTCCAGCCATTGAATGCGCATTTCGGATTCCGCACTGCCCGCGCAGTCGTGCGCTTCATCGATGAAGCTAAGGCCAGCTCGGACGGTGCACTCACCGTGGACGACGCTATCGATATTCAACTCGTCCAGAAAATTCTCGTCCGGTTGCGAGGCGAAGGCGAGCGATGGGTGGACCCGCTCGCCAAACTGGAGGAACTTGTCCATCTGCCGGGAAGCGTTGGCCGTGCGCTGTCCATAGTGTCACGCATGCGCTCCGAATTGGAGCGTCTTGGGAGCTTCCAATTCTGGAACTGAGCGCGTCTATCAGGCTGCGCGGAGCAACCTTAGCCTTCGAGCTCCTTCCCAGTGCCCGCCTACCCGCGGGATTTCTGGCGGAGCAAGGAATATACGAGATCGAAGCGCGACTGGGTGGAGCCCCTGTTCCTACGGATTGTGACGTCTGGCTAAATGACAGACTCTCGGAGCGCTACCTGCGCGGCGGCCTGGATTATTTCCGGCTCGAAACCGGATTCTTCGCAGGTGACTTGCGAATTTCACTGGTGCGCGGACACCAGATCCTGGGAGACGCGGAAGTTGCGGTCGATCCGAATTTGGCCAAACTGACGCGCGACGAATATGCCTTCATGATTGCCGACATCGCCAGGCGCACGATGGCACTGTATCGACTCGGTTCCGTGACGGTTCCCGCAGAAACTGCAGCCACCGCGCGCCGGATCGACTTGGTCACGCTCGAGTTGGTGCGGGCAAATTTCCTCCTTCTAGAGCGAGCGATCGGCCGAATCGCCGATCGCCCTTCGCGGATGCTGCGATCCACAAGCGCGGTCGTCTCGCCCTTCGAAGCGAGGCGAGTGGTCGATCGGGAGATCTCCTACGCAATGCGCGAAGGCCATATGCGAAAAGCGACTGCTGCAGAAACACGGGCTGCGCCCGGCCTGGTCTGTGCGCTCAGAGGAAACTGGATACCGCATATTCGGGAGGCAAAGCGCTTCGAACAAACTGACACCTATGAGAATCGCGCTCTAGCTGGATTTATTCGATGGCTAGATTGCGAACTCCGGCGCTTGATGGGGCGGCTTGCTCAAACGGACGACCAGGAAGTAGCTCCGATTTGGCGGTCGCGTATCGAAGGTTGGCGATCGCGGCTCGCGCGGTTGCAGCGCCGCGAAATCTTCAACGATTTAATCCCGGACCCGCAACTCCATCCCACAACCCGGTTTCGTATGCATCCCGACTATGCGACCGCCTTTTCGGCCATGATGCGCATCCGCGGCGGGCTAGGTCAGGGTCACGGTTTGGCGCCGGCGGTCCCCATCGATCGAACGTACGCGCTATACGAGATGTGGTGTTACGTCGGCCTCCTGAATGCCGCGGCGGACGCGTTTCCGGAATGCCGACCAGACGTAGCTAAGCTGTTGACCGGCCTGTCAGCGCCCGATCAACTGGGAGTATCGCTTCGCCAAGGATCGCAATCGTCGATTCGCCTCTCCGATTGCCTTACGCTCACCTACCAACGGCGGTTTTCGACCGGCGCGGATGCCGAAGGAGCGCGCACCACCCTACTAGAGGTCGTGCCGGACATGGTAGTGAGCAGGTCTGACGAATTCGGTCGTTGCGTGCGTCTCGCGGTCATGGACCCAAAGTATCGGATTGGAGGGTCGCTGCTCGATGGTCTGCGCGACCTCCACGTATATCGAGACGCCATTTTGGGCGATTCCGGGCCATTAGCCACGTTGGCAATTGCAATGACACCCAGACCTGCTCCGCATAGCCTGAGCAGCACCACCCTTTGCCATGATAGGCCATACGCCGTGACGGTCCGTCCTGGCCATGATCCAGAGGTTTTCGCTGACCTCCTTCAGGCCGTGATTAGCGCCCTGACCTGATCACTTTGAAGGGAGGATGGCATCGAGTCGGGATCTAAGAGTTTTCTTTCTTAGCTGGCATCCCCAAATCACCTCCACGTTCCAGCCAGCCTTTTTCAGAGCTTCGGCAGCGGCCCTGTCCCGCGCGACATTTGCTGATAGTTTGGCCGCCCAAAACTCCACGTTTGACTTCGGCACACTCGCGGCTGGGCAACCCTCGTGCCCATGCCAAAAACAGCCATGGACGAAGATTGCCAGCCTGAACCTCGGTAGCACGATGTCGGGTGTCCCAGGCAGGTCGCGCCGATGGAGACGGTATCGATATCCGAGGGCGTGGATTGCCTTTCGAACGGTCTGTTCGAGCAGTGTATTCTTTGAGGGGACGCGGCGCATGTTCTCGCTACGAGCGGCGGGGCTCAGCCTATCCATCATGCATTCCGATAGTTGCTACCCCTTGTATCGTGTGGTGCCGTCGTAGGCCAATTCCGTACGTCTTTGGGTTGCGGCGGGTCCCGGTAGCAATCGGGCGTCCGATTCCGAGCTCGCAGGATCGAAGGGCCTAAACATGGAATCAGCGCAAACTCGTCTTCCCTGTCGCCTTCCAATTGGCCTCAGTGAAAGCGCCTCACTTTGGCGATCCCGGCGTCGGCGGCCGGCGGCGCCTCCTTCCCCGCCAACCGGTCCGCAATCTCATCGATCACGGACTCGAATGCCCTAGCAGCCGCCGCTTCCGTCGCCGCGTCAGCCCGCGGCAAAGCAGCCGCGGTCAGCATCTGGTGGCGCATGTTTCGGGCCAGCACCTCCCATTGCAGCCCCTGATGCCGGCGGATCGCTTCGACATGCCGCTCGAACCGCGCGAGCCGAGCGGCGAGGCCTTCCTCGCTCGCCTCTGGGTTGCGCCTGCTCAGAAACGCCTCCAGCGCCTCGACCAAAACCTCCGAACGCGCCCGACCCGTGCCGTCGGCGATGCGTCCGACACGATCGCTCAGCGCCTTCGGCAGAAACAACTGATGACGGATCTTGCCGGTCTTCATCGACGCCACCCCTTCGCACAGACGGGCCCGTTCTATCGCTAGGTGGGCGCCGCGACGAATGCGCCTCCATCGCACCGAGCTGCAGGCTCGACGCACCGTGCGCCTACATTCCAACTTCCGGCCCTGATCGCTGGCGGCCGAACGTCCAGCTGATCGTGCCAGAGCCGCGCATGATGCCCGACACTTCTCGTCCCAACTGCCTCTCCAAAACCGGTCGCCACGGCACGAGCGTGAACTCCTTCGAGTTCTCGATCAGAGCGAAGCTGCCGAACGACAGATCGACCCGGCGCCGGCAGATCCCAGTCACCCGCTCGCCGGCCGCCGCCTCGGCAAAAGGCAGGCCGAGCTGGCGGCTCAGCCGCGCGGCGGCCGTCCTGACCTCCCGTTGGCGCAGCACCTCGTCCATGTCGGAACGAAATTCGACCTGATCCCCACGAATGATTGCCAGGCCCTGGGATACGAGCCATTGCTGCCGCCGAGCCAGCGCGTCGCGCACTTCCCGGCCATAGCCATGGTTCGCGACCTCCAGCGCGTCCTCTCCCTTGAGCTGCCCGTCCAGCCAGGTCGGCGCCTGCATGACGGCCTGCTCTTCAAGATCCAGCATGGCGAGGACCTGAACGCGGACCGGCGCCGCCCGCGCGGCGGCGCGCTCATGCTCGAGCGCCTTGTCCAGATAGTCGCGCGGAATCCGCCATGTGCCGTCGGGCTCCCGCTCTACGAACCCGCCGGCGCGGCGCAGCGCCTCCAGCCGCCGCACATGCGCTTGCGCGAACTCCTCGCTGGCCGAGCGGTCGTGGGCGAGATGCGAGTCGATGCTGTAGGCGCCGCCGTTCGCCCGCGCGATCTCGTCGATCGTGCGGTCCGCCGACCTCAGCTGTGGACGCGCTGGCTCGATCTCGACCAGGCTCCCGACCGGCGCGGGCTCAGCATTGGCGCCGATCTCCGCATAATGGGTGCGCCCGTCGAGCCCGTCTACGATAAGGAAGCGCCGGTCGTGATGATCGTCCGCCGCGCCACGATGGACGACCTTGCCGACCACTGGCGCAGCTCCGAGTTCAGCCCTGTCGATCACGTAAAGCTCAGGCCGGCGGTCCAGCTTCGCCTCCGTCATCGCCCGATGCATGGTCCGTATGATGTCGCCTCGCCGGCCGAGATCGGCGAGCGTCTTCTCGAGGTCCGGGGTCAGGCGCCAGGCGAGCGGCCCCTCGCGCTCCGCAAGCTCCATCCGCTCGAGCTGCCGCACCCGCGCGACCAGCAGCTGCTGGTAAGAGCCGTCGCCATCCCAGGTCGCAGGCTTGCCGAGTTCGACGAACTGACCCTCTGACCGCGAAAGGATGTCACGATCGAGTTTCGTCAGCCGCTCGGCATCGACCTCGCGCGCCAGCTGCTCCCGCACCTCCAGCTCGCTCTGCGGCCCGAGCCACCGCGTCATGATCTCGGAGGCCCGGGCCCGGATGCCGTGCGCGATATAGTCGCCGGCGATGTTGAGCGTCTTTCCGTCCTCGGTCGCGCCGCGGAGCAGCACGTGCGTGTGCGGGTGCCCGGTGTCGAAGTGGTCAACCGCAACCCAATCGAGCGTCGTGCCGAGGTCCTGCTCCATCTTCGCCATCAGCTCTCGCGTGAACGAGCGCAGCGTGTCGAACGACGCGCCGTCCTCGGGCGAGACGATGAACCGGAACTGGTGCCGGTCGCCCTCGCCGCGCGCCAGGAAAGCCTTGCCATCGGCATCGTCGCTGAAGGTCGAGTAAAACCGCCCCTGCTCGCCCTCGCGCGTGACGCCGTCCCGATGCAGATAGCGAAGATGCGCGCCGGCAGCGCCAAGGGCCTTCGCCCCAGATAGCTTCACGACCCGCGCCTTCACCATCACCCGGCGCGCTCGAACGCGCATCTTCGATACGGGATCGACCGACCAGCTGGAGCTATGGCCCGCCGCCCGCGAGAATTTTGCGCCGCGCCCCCGGCTGTTGAACCGCCCAGTCGCACGCGTTGATGCGGGCTTACCCAACCGGCGCGCATCGCCGCCTCCGCGCGCGATCCGGGCGATGAGCAGCGACTGCAACGCGCGAGCTCCGGCCTTGCGCCTCTTCTGGCTCCGCGTGCGGCCAAGCCTCGGCTCGAATCTGTTCTCGTCCTCGGTCATCGCCGAGGATATGCGCCTGCCGGAAGCGCGGCTAAAGTATCTCGCGAGCGAGCGGCGGAAATCTGCCGGTTCCTGCGTCGAAAGGGCAGGTCAGTCTCTCTTCCACAAAGGCGAAGAGACAAACCGTCTCTCGAAAAAAAGATGTGCAGACAAATACATAGCGGCATTTCTGCGACGAGCTGAAATCCGCTTTATCTTGCCATCCCTTCTCCCCGTCCCTCCTCCGGGCCCCTCACCGATCGTCGAGCAAAAAAAGAGGAAGCGACGCGCGTGGCGCCGCTCCCTCAAGATGGCCTGCATGAGCACAGCTCAGGAGGCGCAATCGAACGCTGCTTCCGCCTCCATCCGTCCGCTGAAGCTCTCTTTCCAGAGCAGGTCGGTCGCCCGGCCTTCGCCGTCAACGAGGCACGTTCCGGCATGCCAGCGACCGTCGAGGAAGCTCAGAACAGCGATCCGCGAGAGCTCCGTCTCGCCGTCTTCGTCATCGAAGCAGACATCGAAATGCTGCCCGAGATAGCGCTCCTTCACGCGTGCATCCCAGAGGAAGTCCACCGCCTCGGCCTCGATGATCCGTGCCGCCAGGACCGCCCCGAACTCAGCGTGAAGGGCCTCGACACGGGCTTCGCAACCGCCATTCGCCATCGCAGAAATCGTCGTCATCTTGCGTCTCCTTCATCGTCTTCAGGATCGAAGACGGCGCTTCAGGCGCGGGCGGCGGAGCGGCTGTCAGGGACGCCAAGGGCGCCGCGAAGCGGGGCGTGGGGGAGCCGATTTGCGAAGCAAATTGGGGGGACCGCGCATCCTTGAGAGCCGCTTCGCCGTCCGCCACACTCGGCCTCATCGAGACAAGACCCCCTCCCCACCTTTCGAGAGAGGACACAAAAAAAAGCCCGACGGCCGAAGCCGCCGGGCCTCTTTCCGGCCTCAGAAGGGCACGTCGTCGTCGAGCTCGCGCTGCTCGTCGGAGGCGGCGTTCTGCCGCGGCCGGCTGAGGAACTGGACGTCGTCGGCGATGATCTCGCAGCCGTAGCGCTCGATGCCCTCGCGGTCGGTCCACTTGCTGTAGTGGATGCGGCCCTTGACCGAGACCTGCATGCCCTTGACGGCGTGCTGCGCGATCACCCGGCCGAGGCCGTTGAAGCAGGTGACCCGATGCCATTCGGTGTCCTTGGCCGTGAAGCCGCTGGCATCCTTGTAGGTCTTGCCCTCGCCGTCGCGCTTGGGCCGGCTCGTGCCGAGGTTGAAGATGGCGATGTCGGTGCCGCCGTTGGTGGAGCGAAGCTCCGGATCGGCGCCCAGATTGCCGACGAGAAGAACGATGTTGGTCATGTTGCGTCTCCTGAATTCGTCGCCGGGACCACCCCGATCGACAGCCCCAGAAGAGTCGAGGCGAAGCGGCGGCGCGCACCGGAGGCGAAGCCGAAGGGGAACCCCGGACCAAGGCTGGCGCGGGCAGCCCGAAGGGCAACACGGGCCGCAGGGCCGCGGGTTGCGGGCCGAAGCTGCCGAGACACAGAGGGGCTGGAAGGAGGAATCGGGGAGGTCTGGCGCCAGCAGCAAGGACGCTCAATGACCCTGAAACCGAACCAAGGAGCGCTGGTGCGCCCGGCTATGCGGCTTTCGCGAGCACGGCGATCCGCTGTTCGCACAGCTCCCGTACGATCCCCTGCAGATGCTCGACGCGGCCGGAAAGCCAGGCGAGCTGCTCATCGCTGATCCGGTAATGGCGGGAGTAACGGGCCTTCACATAGGCCTCGCGGAGCAACTCGTAGCAGCGCCGCTCGAACTTGGTGCCGCGCGGCCAGACCTCCTTCAAGCGGGGCTCGACGTCCTCGATCAGCTGACGGAGCTGGTTCAGGTTGTGGGTCTTCGGGCTGTAGAGCGTGCGCACCAGGAAGAGGCAGTGATAGAAGCGCTCGGTGGCCTGGTGAAGCTGGAACGCGGCTTCCTTCGGGCGCTCGATCCCTCTGTAGTATTGTGCGCCTTTGAGGAATGCCCCTGCGCTCTCGAACCATTCATCGAAATATTCCTGGGTTTCTCGAAGCGCCTCGCCCGGAGAGAGGGGCCGCGGCTTGACGAAAGGATGGCCCGGCTCTTCGAACAAAAGGATGCCATCGCGAAGGATATCGATGAAGAAATAGCGGCCGAGCTTCAGCTTCTCGTTCACGTCGTCGAGGCTGTGATAGATAAGGCTGACGGGCGTCCGCAGGCTCTTGCCTGAGGCCAGCTCCTCGAGCAGCCGCTCTTCGGCCTTGGCCCAGAATTCCGGCACGTCGGTCAGCTCCTCGCGGTCGACGACGACGAGCAGATCATAGTCCGAGAAATAACGTCCGACCGGATCCTCGACCCAGTCCCCGCGGGCGTAGGAGCCGAACAGGATGATCTTGAGGAGCTTGCCGCCGCGCAGCTGCGGCATCGTCCGCCGCGCCATCGCGAAAGCGAACCCCTCCCGAAGTGCCTCCACGACGAAGGCCAGCTCGCGCCTTTTCCCCTCGGGGAGATGTTCCAGATCAGGCTTCATCGGTTCCCAGCCTCGCTTCGCCGCTCCAAAAGGACAAGCGAAAACCTCTCCTCCAAGCTTGAAGGGGCTGCGCCGGCTCGAGCGAACGACTCTCGACACGCAACGGGAGTCGTAAGATAGATGCGAAAACCTGATATCCAAGATTTGGGGGAGTAATTGCGGTCCGATTCGATATTCTGGCTGCCAAGCGCAGGCGAAGAGCGCTACTTGAACCTGATTGCCCTCGCGCTTGTGCTGATTTTGCTGGCACTGGGCTTCGACATCCTCAAGCTTCCGTCAGTGATTTCACCCGATCGTCCGCCCCTCCCTCAGCTGGTCGGCCTCGGCGCTATCCTGACATTGAGCTTGGTGCTGACTTGGGTCGCCGCGCGCGACGACTATCTTCGGTTCAGGCATGGGTTTCCGCGCGTGTTGGCGACGTTCATTCTGCTGAGTGCACTGGTCAGCGGAGCGTTCTTGATAAGAGGCTGGTGGGCGGGCATTTATACGATCAATCTCGCGCAACGCGTGAATTGCCGGGATGCACTGACCGTGCTGATCGGGGGCCAGTTCACAGTCATCGCATTCTTTTCGACATTTCTCCTAAAAAAGGGGGAGACGGCCGATGTGCGCAAATTCAAGAAATCAGCAAACGCGATCCGATCTTTCGTGGCTGGTCTCTGTGATGGCACTTTGACCGGGGAATCATACGAGAACGCATATGAGGTAGCAAAAGGGGAGCTGGCATCGATCTCCGCTATTTCCACGTCGCTGCAGCTCATCGTCGATAAGACTGAAGCCAAATTTGCCAGTGAATTCGCTGCCGCAAGCGCGCGCGTTGCGGCGGTTCTAGCAGTTGCTCCCACCCAAAGCGAAGCCCGGGAGACCGTCAACAGGACGGAGCGCGAGTCCTGCGCAGTGATCACGGATCGACAGAAATCGCGCAAGGCGCAGAGCGGAGCCGCCGCATGAACGGGGCGGTGCAGACTTTCCGTTTCGCGGTCCTGGATGGCCCTGACCCCAAGGGGTGGCTGCCCTTTGGCGGAGCAGGCAAGACCTTCGAGGTGCTTCGAGAGGAATGCCTCGCCTATTTGTCGAGCGGAAGCGCCAGCGAGGAGCCCCCCCGGGTTGCATTCAACCCAATGCTGGAGACGATGGCAGAGCTACTGGAGTCAGACAGGTTGCACGGGGTTGTCGGAGCAATCATCCAGGCAGACGTCGATCCGACCGACATTCTATTTTACGATGAAAAGATGACCTGTCTTCAGAAATTGTGCGAACGTATCCGCGCTTCGGCCAACCCCGAACTTAGCCTGCTGAATAAGGTCGAACGTTTCGAGATCTGGTTCGTGATTAACGGGACAGACAGCGACAAGTGGGAGCGCTGGGCGAACAGGGCGAGAGACATTATCAAGGTCATGTTCAACCACCATCCACGGATCGACTATCTGCCCACAGCGTCGTGGTTTCCACATATGGCTCGCCGTTTCCTGAGCGAGAGCCGCTATGTGATGTTGCGAGGCAAGGGCTGATGGCAGCGAAAGACGTACGCTTTTCGCGCGACGCCCGTGAGCGGATCATGCGCGGCGTCGACATCCTCGCCGACGCGGTGAAGGTCACGCTCGGGCCCAAGGGCCGCAACGTCGTGCTCGACAAGAGCTACGGCGCCCCCCGGATCACCAAGGACGGCGTCACCGTCGCCAAGGAGATCGAGCTCAAGGACAAGTTCGAGAATATGGGCGCGCAGATGCTGCGCGAGGTCGCGTCCAAGACCAACGATCTCGCCGGCGACGGCACCACCACTGCCACCGTGCTCGCCCAGGCGATCGTCCGCGAGGGCATGAAATCGGTCGCCGCGGGAATGAACCCGATGGACCTCAAGCGCGGCATAGACCTCGCCGTGGCGCGGGTCGTCGATCATCTCCTCAACCGGGCTCCGATCGACTGGAAGACGGCGGTGTCCCGGCCGGAGAATGTGAAACGGATGCGTGCCGCCGAGTTCAATTTTGCCGCAGGCAAGCCGCAAACGCTTTCGGACTTGGCTGCTCAGATCAAGGGGGTGAACCTCCCCGCGAATCTTGGCGCTTTCCGGATCGACCGCGAAGAGACCTTGCCACCCGGCTATTTCGTCGAAGCCCTTCGCGGGGGGATGTCCGCGGAGCAGACGGCACAATTGGCCGATGCCGCCACCTCATATCGAGAAGGTCTCATCTCGGCGCTCGCCCGGGCCGTCAGGCCCGAGCCCATTTCCAAGCCGGTCAGCGGCTCGACCGAGATCGCCCAGGTCGGCACCATCGCCGCCAATGGCGACACCGAAGTCGGCGAGAAGATCGCCGAAGCAATGGAGATGGTCGGCACGCAAGGCGTGATCACCGTCGAAGAGGCCAAGGGCCTCGAGTTCGAGCTGGACGTGGTCGAAGGCATGCAGTTCGACCGCGGCTATCTCTCGCCTTATTTCATCACCAATCCCCAGAAGATGCAGGTCGAACTCAGCGACCCCTACATCCTCATCCACGAGAAGAAGCTCGCCAACCTGCAGGCGATGCTGCCGATCCTGGAAGCGATAGTGCAGACGGGGCATCCGCTCCTCATCATCGCCGAGGATATCGAGGGCGAGGCGCTCGCCACGCTCGTCGTCAACAAGCTGCGCGGCGGTCTCAAGGTCGCGGCGGTGAAGGCGCCGGGCTTCGGCGATCGCCGCAAGGCGATGCTCGAGGACATCGCCATCCTGACCGGCGGCGAGGTGATCAGCGAGGAGCTGGGCACCAAACTCGAAAGCGTTACACTCGCCATGCTCGGCCAGGCCAAGCGCGTCACCATCGACAAGGACGATACGACGATCGTCGACGGCGCCGGCGATCCGGCCAAGATCGAGGGCCGCGTCGAGACGATCCGCCAGCAGATCGAGACCACGACCAGCGACTATGACCGCGAGAAGCTCCAGGAGCGCCTCGCCAAGCTCGCCGGCGGCGTCGCCGTGATCAAGGTCGGCGGCTCGTCCGAGATCGAGGTCAAGGAGCGCAAGGACCGCGTCGATGACGCCCT
>Ga0190265_10003076_pt1 | contig 11363 bp, 6 predicted proteins | sample Popmic124T_FD_133135 | JGI IMG/M metagenome (GOLD analysis project Ga0190265, IMG submission 133135) | Populus adjacent soil microbial communities from riparian zone of Indian Creek, Utah, USA - 124 T | ecosystem: Environmental > Terrestrial > Soil > Riparian zone | place: USA: Utah | collected...
CCGAAGGGCCAATGGGAGCACAACGCCTATCAGTCGGACACGCAGTTCGTGCTCGAGGTGAAGCCGGTGGCCGCCGACCCGGCGCGCGCCGCCGCGCAAAAGGGCCGCTATTCCGGCGAGCGCCTGTCGCTCAATTTCCAGAACGTGGAAGTGCGCGCGGTGCTGAACGTGATCGCCGACTTCACCGACCTGAACATCATCACCAGCGACACGGTGACCGGCAACATCACGCTGCGCCTGAAGGACGTGCCGTGGGACCAGGCGCTCGAGATCATTCTGCAGACGCGCGGCCTCGACAGCCGGCGCAGCGGCAACGTGATCTGGATCGCGCCGCGCGACGAGCTCGCCACCCGCGAGAAGCTGCAGCTCGAGGCGCAGAACCAGATCCAGGACCTGGAGCAGACGCGCACCGAGTCGTTCCAGATGAACTACCAGAAGGCGACCGACGTGCAGAAGCTGCTGTCGGACCAGACACAGCGCATCCTGTCCAAACGTGGCAGCGCGGTGGTCGACGCGCGCACCAATACGCTGTTCGTGCAGGACACGCCCAGCCGCCTCGAGGAAGTGCGCCGGTTGATCGCCAAGATCGACATCGCGGTGCGCCAGGTGATGATCGAGGCGCGCATCGTGGAGGCGAGCGACAGCTTCAGCAAGAACCTCGGCGCACGCCTGGGCTACGTCGAGCAGCTCGGCACCGGCCATCGCATCCTCGGCAACAACAGCCCGCGCTTCCAGTTCGGGCCGTCGATGGCCGATACCGGCTTCGTCACCGGCCAGAGCGCGGTGCAGCCGACCTTCCTCGGCAACGCGACCAACGTCAACCTGCCGGCCGCGGGCCTGAACTCGTTCGCCGCCGGCCAGCTCTCGTTCAGCCTGTTCAACAGCACGGCGACGCGCTTCCTCAACCTCGAGATCACCGCGCTGGAGGCCGACGGCAAGGGCAAGATCATCGCGAGCCCGCGCGTGCTGACCGCCGACCAGGTCGAAGCGCTGATCGAGCAGGGCACGGAGATCCCCTACCAGCAGGCCACCTCGTCGGGCGCCACCGCGGTGTCGTTCCGCAAGGCCAACCTGTCGCTCAAGGTGAAGCCGCAGATCACGCCTGACGGCAACGTGATCATGACCCTGGACGTGAACAAGGATCAGCCCGGCGCCAACACCCCGGCCGGTGTGCAGATCAACACCAAGCACGTGAAGACCGAGGTGCTGGTCGAGAACGGCGGCACGGTGGTGATCGGCGGCATCTACGAGCAGAACGACCGCACCGACATCACCCAGGTGCCGCTGCTCGGCGACCTGCCGGTGATCGGCTGGCTGTTCAAGAACGACCAGCGCACCTCCTTGAAGACCGAGCTGCTGGTGTTCATCACCCCGCGCATCGTGAACGAGCGCCTGACTATCCGCTAGACCGCCTGCCTCTTCGCTGGTCCTCGCAACGGCCGGGTCCCCCCGGCCGTTTTTGTTCCTACAATGGCGCATGCACCACGCCGGAAACATCTATCTGGTCGGCATGATGGGCGCCGGCAAGACGACCGTCGGGCGCTCGCTCGCGCGGCGCCTGAAGCTGCGCTTCGTCGACTCGGACCACGAGGTCGAGGCGCGCTGCGGGGTGAAGATCCCGGTGGTGTTCGAGATCGAGGGTGAGCCCGGCTTCCGCGCGCGCGAGACGCAGGCGATCGCCGAGCTGACCGCGCTCGAGGGCATCGTGCTCGCGACTGGCGGCGGCGTGGTGCTGAACGAGGACAACCGGCGCGCGCTCGTGGCGCACGGCACCGTGGTCTACCTGCGTGCCACGCCGGAGCATCTGTATGAGCGCGTGCGCCAGGACCGCAACCGGCCGCTGCTCGCCGGCGGCGACCCGCTCGAGCGCCTGCGCGAGCTCTATCGCGCCCGCGACCCGCTGTACCGCGAGGTCGCCGACGTGGTGATCGACACCGGTCGGCAGAGCGTGCAGGCGCTGGCGCGCGGCCTGCTCGAGCAGCTCGGGGCGCAATGGAAACGCTCAGCGTAGCCCTCGGCGATCGCGCATACCCGATCCACATCGGCGCGGGGCTGATCGATCGCGCCGATCTGTACCGACCTTATCTCGCCGGGCGCAGCGTGGCGATCGTCACCAACGACGTCGTCGCGCCGCTTTATCTTTCCAAGGTGAAGCAAGCGCTCGCTGGCGCACGGATCGCCGAGATCGTGGTGCCGGATGGCGAGCAGACCAAGAGCTGGCAAACCCTCAATCGGGTGTTTGATGGCCTGCTCAAGGCGGGCTGCGGTCGTGACACGCTCGTGGTGGCCCTGGGGGGAGGCGTCGTGGGCGATCTCGCCGGGTTCGCCGCGTCCGTCTACCAGCGCGGCGTCGCATTCCTCCAGGTACCGACCACGCTCCTGGCGCAAGTCGACTCCTCGGTCGGCGGGAAGACTGCCATCAACCACGCCCTCGGCAAGAACATGATCGGCGCCTTTCACCAGCCGGTGGCGGTGATCTCGGACGTGGCCGCGCTGGACACGCTGCCCGATCGCGAGCTGCGCTCGGGGATCGCGGAAGTGATCAAGCACGGGTTCGCGCTCGACGCCGCGTTCGTGGACTGGCTGGAGACCAACATCGAGAAACTCCTGCGGAGAGATCGGGAGGCACTGGCCTATGCCGTGCGCAGGAGCTGCGAGCTCAAGGCGCGCATCGTCGCCGCCGACGAGCGCGAGGCGGGCGAGCGGGCGCTGCTCAATTTCGGCCACACCTTCGGCCACGCGATCGAAGCCGGCGCCGGCTACGGCGCCTGGCTGCACGGCGAGGCGGTCGCCGCCGGCATGGTGATGGCCGCCGAGCTATCCGCGCTAATGGGTGACTTGAAAAAAACTGAAGTCGGCCGCGTGCGCGAGCTGGTGCGACGCGCCGGACTGCCGATCGCCGGCCCGGCGCTTCCCCCGGAGCGCCTGATCGAGCTGATGGCGCTCGACAAGAAGGCCGCGAAAGGCCGCATGCGCTTCGTCGTCCTGGAGTCGATCGGCCGCGCGCGTTTGCGCGGCGATGTCGATGACGCGGCGGTGCGCCGAGCCATTGTCGCTGCAGTGCAGTAACTGTATATTCAGAAGTCGGTCATGAGCTTACCGGCGCCGCAGGGTCTCTATCATCCTTCGTACGAACACGACGCGTGCGGCGTCGGCTTCGTCGCGCACATCAAGGGCAAGAAAACCCACGCGATCGTCGAGCAGGGCCTCGCGGTGCTGAAGAACCTCAGCCATCGCGGCGCGGTGGGCTGGGATCCGAAGCTTTCCGACGGCGCGGGCCTGCTGATCCAGATTCCCGACAAGTTCCTGCGCGACGCCATGGCGAAGCAGGGCGTGAAGCTGCCGCCGCTGGGCCAGTACGGCGTAGGCATGGTGTTCCTGCCGCGCGAGCCGGCTTCACGGCGCGCGTGCGAGTACGAGCTCGAGCGCGCGATCAAGGACGAAGGCCAGGTGCTGCTCGGCTGGCGCGACGTGCCGGTGGACAACAGCGATCTGGCCGAGCCGGCGAAGAAGCTGGAGCCGGTGATCCGCCAGCTGTTCGTCGGCCGCGGCCGCGGCGTCACCGTCACCGACGCGCTCGAACGCAAGCTTTACATCATCCGCAAGAGCGCCGGCCACGCCATCCAGGCCCTCAAGCTCGCGCACGGCAAGGAGTTCTACGTGCCGTCGATGTCGGCGCGCACCATGGCCTTCAAGGGCATGCTGCTTGCCCACCAGGTCGGCGAGTACTACCTCGACCTGAAGGACGCGAAGACGGAATCGGCGCTGGCGATGATCCACCAGCGCTTCTCCACCAACACCTTCCCGTCGTGGGACCTGGCGCACCCGTTCCGCATGATCGCGCACAACGGCGAGATCAATACGTTGCGCGGCAACGTGAACTGGATCCGCGCGCGCCAGGGCGCGATCTCGAGCCCGGTGCTCGGCGACGATCTGGGGAAAATCTGGCCGCTGATCTACGACGGCCAGTCCGACTCGGCCTCGTTCGACAACGCGCTCGAGCTCCTGGTGATGGGCGGCTACTCGGTCGCGCACGCCATGATGATGATGATCCCGGAGGCGTGGGAGCAGCACAGCCTGATGGATCCGGCGCGCCGCGCGTTCTACGAATACCACGCGGCGATGATGGAGCCGTGGGACGGCCCGGCCTCGATCGCCTTCACCGACGGCCGGCAGATCGGCGCGACCCTGGATCGCAACGGCCTGCGTCCCTCGCGCTACATCGTCACCGACGACGACCTGGTGATCATGGGCTCCGAGTGCGGCTGCCTGCCGATCCCGGAAGAGAAGATCGTCAAGAAGTGGCGCCTGCAGCCGGGCAAGATGTTCCTCGTCGACCTGGAGAAGGGCCGCATCGTCGACGACAAGGAGCTGAAGGACACGCTCGCCGGCATGAAGCCCTACGCCGAGTGGATCGAGCGCATCCGCATCAAGCTGGACGAGGTGGAGAGCGACAAGCAGCGCCCCGAGCGCTCCGCCGTGCCGCTGCTCGACCGCCAGCAGGCGTTCGCCTACACGCAGGAAGACGTCAAGTTCCTGATGACGCCGATGGCGTATGCAGGCGAGGAGCCGATCGGCTCGATGGGCAACGACTCGCCGCTCGCGGTGCTGTCGGACAAGAACAAGACGCTCTATCACTACTTCAAGCAGCTCTTCGCCCAGGTCACCAATCCGCCCATCGACCCGATCCGCGAGGAGCTGGTGACCTCGCTGGTCTCGTTCATCGGACCGAAGCCCAACCTGCTCGGCATCGACGAGATGAACCCGCCGCTGCGCCTCGAGGTGAGCCAGCCGGTGATCGACTTCTTCGAGATGGAGAAGGTGCGGCACATCGAGCGCTACACGCAGGGCAAGTTCCAGGCGACCGAGCTCGACGTCACCTACCAGGCGGCATGGGGCCACGAAGCGATCGAAGCGCGCCTCGCCTCCCTTTGCGCGCAGGCCGAGGACGCGGTGCGCGCCGGCACCTCGATCATCATCATTTCCGACCGCAAGCTGAACCGCGAGCGCGTCGCCATCCCGGCGCTGCTCGCGCTGTCGGCCATCCATCAGCACCTGGTGGGAAAGGGCCTGCGCACCTCGACCGGCCTGGTGGTGGAGACCGGCTCTGCCCGCGAGGTGCATCACTTCGCGCTGCTCGGAGCCTTCGGCGCGGAGGCGGTGCATCCGTATCTCGCGCTCGAGACGCTGCTCGAGCTCGCCGGCCAGGGCAAGCTCGCTGACGGCGTGGACGGCAAAAAGGCGATCAAGAACTTCGTCAAGGCGATCGGCAAGGGCCTGAAGAAGGTGATGTCCAAGATGGGCATCTCGACCTACATGTCCTACACCGGCTCGCAGCAGTTCGAGGCCGTGGGCCTGGCGAGATCGCTGGTCGACAAATACTTCACCGGCACCGCTTCCAACGTCGGCGGCATCGACCTGTTCCAGGTCGCCGAGGAAGCGCTGCGCGTGCACCGTGCGGCGTTCGGCGATCGCGATCCGGTGCTGCAGGGCGCGCTCGACGCCGGCGGCGAGTACGCCTGGCGCGTGCGCGGCGAGGAGCACATGTGGACTCCCGACGCGATCGCCAAGCTGCAGCACGCGACGCGCAAGGAGTCCTACGCCACCTACAAGGAATACGCGCAGCTCATCAACGACCAGTCGGCGCGCCACATGACGTTCCGCGGCCTGTTCGAGTTCCGCCGCGACAGCCTCGCGCCGGTGCCGCTGGAGGAAGTCGAGCCCGCCGCGGAGATCGTCAAGCGCTTCGCCACCGGCGCCATGTCGCTCGGCTCGATCTCGACCGAGGCGCACACCTCGCTCGCGGTCGCGATGAACCGCATCGGCGGCAAGTCGAACACCGGCGAAGGCGGCGAGGATCGCCGCCGCTATGCAGTGGTAAAAGCAGGCGAGACGCTGCGTTCGCGCCTCGGGGCGGGAAGAGTCGAAGCCGACTACCCGATCCGGGAAGGCGACGTCCTCAAGTCCAAGATCAAGCAGGTGGCTTCGGGCCGCTTCGGTGTTACGGCCGAGTACCTGGCGAGCGCCGAGCAGATCCAGATCAAGATGGCGCAGGGCGCGAAGCCCGGCGAAGGCGGCCAGCTGCCCGGCAAGAAGGTGTCCGAGTACATCGCCGAGCTGCGCTACTCGACGCCGGGCGTCGAGCTGATCAGCCCGCCGCCGCATCACGACATCTATTCGATCGAAGACCTGGCGCAGCTCATCCACGATCTCAAGAACGCCAACCCGAAAGCCTCGATCTCGGTGAAGCTGGTGTCGGAGGTCGGCGTCGGCACGGTCGCCGCCGGTGTGTCGAAGGCGAAATCGGACCACGTCACCATTTCCGGTCACGACGGCGGCACCGGCGCTTCGCCGTGGAGCTCGATCAAGCATGCCGGCACGCCTTGGGAGCTGGGTCTGGCGGAGACGCAGCAGACCCTGGTGTTGAACAGGCTGAGAGGCAGAATCGCGGTTCAGGTCGACGGCCAGCTGAAGACCGGCCGCGACGTGGTGATCGGCGCGATCCTCGGCGCCGACGAGTTCGGCTTCGCCACCGCGCCGCTGGTGGTGCAGGGCTGCATCATGATGCGCAAGTGCCACCTCAACACCTGCCCGGTGGGCGTGGCGACGCAGGACCCGGTGCTGCGCCGCAAGTTCAGCGGCAGGCCCGAGTACGTGGTCAACTTTTTCTTCTACGTCGCCGAGGAAGTTCGCGAGCTGATGGCGAGCCTCGGCGTGCGCAAGCTCTCCGAGCTGATCGGCCGCACCGATCTGCTCGACATGCGCAAGGGCGTCGAGCATTGGAAGGCCCGGGGCCTCGACTTCTCGCGCATCTTCTACATGCCGAAGATGCCCGCCGAGGTGGCGCTCTATCACCAGGAGAAGCAGAACCACGGCCTGGAGAAGGCGCTCGACCAGCGCCTGGTCGAGCTGGCGCAGCCGGCGCTCGAGCAGCGCCAAAAAGTCACCATCGACATGCCGATCCGCAACATCAACCGCACCGTCGGCACCATCCTGTCGCACGAGATCGCGCGGCGCTACGGCCACGACGGCCTGCCCGACGACACCATCCATGTGCGCTTCGCCGGTTCCGCCGGGCAGAGCTTCGGCGCGTTCCTCGCGAAGGGCGTGACGCTGGACCTGATCGGCGACACCAACGATTACTGCGGCAAGGGTCTGTCGGGCGGCCGGATTTCGGTGCAGCCCTCGCCCAAGTTTCGCGGCGAGCCGACCGAGAACATCATCACCGGCAACGTGGTGCTCTACGGCGCGATCGCCGGCGAGGCGTATTTCCGAGGCGTGGCCGGCGAGCGCTTCGCGGTGCGCAATTCGGGCGCGCACGCCGTGGTGGAGGGCGTCGGCGACCACGGCTGCGAGTACATGACGGGCGGCACGGTCGTCGTTTTGGGCTCGACCGGAAGAAATTTTGCGGCTGGCATGTCCGGCGGCTTCGCCTTCGTGCTCGACGTCGACGGTGAGTTCTCGAAGCGCTGCAACACCGCCATGGTGGATCTTGAGGCAGTCACGGATGCGGACAGCCAGCTCAAGCCGCTGATCGAAAACCACCAGAAGTACACCGGCTCGAAGCGCGCCGCCGAGGTGCTCGCCGCCTGGCCGCAGCACCGCGCGAAGTTCGTCAAGGTATTCCCGAAGGAATACCGCCGCGCGCTGGCGGAGCTCGCCCAGAAACAAGCGGCAGCCTAGATGGGCAAGGTGACCGGCTTCCTGGAGTACGAGCGCCTGGCCGAAGCTGCCGAGGACAAGGACGCGCGCAAGAAGCACTACCGCGAGTTCGTCATGCATCTCACGGACGAGCAGGCGAAGGTGCAGGGCGCGCGCTGCATGGACTGCGGCACGCCGTTCTGCATGTCGGGCTGCCCGGTCAACAACATCATCCCGGACTGGAACGACCTCGTGTATCGCGGCGACTGGAAGAACGCGATCGACACGCTGCACTCGACCAACAACTTCCCGGAATTCACCGGCCGTATCTGCCCCGCGCCGTGCGAGGAGGCGTGCGTGCTGCGCATCAACGCCGACCCGGTCGGCATCAAGTCGATCGAGCACGCGATCATCGACCGCGCCTGGGAGGCGGGCTGGGTGGCGCCGAAGCCGGCGGCGCGCAAGACCGGGAAGAAGGTGGCGGTGATCGGCTCCGGCCCCGCGGGTCTGGCTTGCGCGCAGCAGCTCGCGCGCGCCGGCCACGCGGTCACGCTGTTCGAGAAGAACGACCGCCCCGGCGGCCTGCTGCGCTACGGCATTCCGGACTTCAAGATGGAGAAGTGGCTCATCGACCGCCGCGTCGAGCAGATGCAGGCCGAAGGTGTCGAGTTCAAGGTGAACCATGTCATCGGCGCGGCGCCGGTCGGCGCCGGCAACCGCCAGGCACGGCCGGTCGATCCGAAGAAGCTGCTGGCCGACTACGACGCTGTGGTGCTCGCCGGCGGCGCCGAAGCGCCGCGCGACCTGCCGGTGCCCGGGCGCGAGCTCGAAGGCGTGCATTTCGCGATGGATTTCCTGCCGCTGCAGAATCGCCGCGTGGCGGGCGACAAGAACGTGCGCGAGCTGTGGGCGGGCGGCAAGCACGTGGTGGTGATCGGCGGCGGCGATACCGGCTCCGACTGCGTCGGCACCTCCAACCGCCACCAGGCGAAATCGATCACTCAGTTCGAGCTGCTGCCGATGCCGCCGGACCCTGAGTCCAACCCGGTCTGGCCTTACTGGCCGACGCGCCTGCGCACGTCGTCCTCGCACGAGGAAGGCGCGAACCGCGACTGGTCGATCGCGACCAAGGCGTTCGTGGGCGAGGGCGGCAAGGTCAAGGCGCTGAAGGCTGTGCGTCTCGAGTGGTCGACTGGCAAACCGGTTGAAGTACCCGGCTCCGAGTTCGAGATGCCCGCGGACCTGGTGCTCCTGGCGATGGGCTTCGTCTCGCCGGTGCAGTCGTTGCTGGAGGCGTTGGGCGTGGAGAAAGACGCGCGCGGAAACGCCAGGGCGAGCACCGACGGCAAAGGCAGCTACAGCACCAGCGTGCCAAAGGTTTTCGCCGCCGGCGACATGCGCCGCGGTCAGTCGCTCGTGGTGTGGGCGATCCGCGAGGGGCGCCAGTGCGCCCGCGCGATCGATGAATTTCTCATGGGGTTTTCGGAGCTTCCGCGATAGAAGGCTCAGTAAGGGCGAGCGTCGCGAACGACGCGAGCCAGTGCTCGCCGACGTAGTCTCCGCCCACGACGTGAGGTAACGCCGCCGCCAGGTGGCGCTCCGCCGCCTCCACGTATCCCAGCTTCCTCAGGCACCAGGCGCGTGACAGCGCCAGCCCGTCGAGATGGCTTTGCTTCGCATCTGAACGGTCCGCGACGGTGGGCGGGGCCAGGTCGAGCGCGGTTGGCAGAAAGCCTTTCAGCCAGGCGCCGAAGTCATGCGAAGGCATGACTTCACGCATCAGCGCCGCCTCCACCAGTGCAGGCGACAGGAAGTCATCGAGCGACGGCTCATAGGCGAGGGGCGCGTCGCGATCCGTGCTGTACCAGCGCAGCGCGGCTGAGCGGATTGCGTCTTCCAGCGTCTGGTGCTTGGCGGCGCGCGCGTAGTCGAGCGCGAGCAGGCAGGCGAAGGCGGTGTTGCCGTGGCTGCCGGCGCGGATCGGGTAGGGCGCGTCCTTGACGAACGACGCCATGCGCCGCGCGAGCTCCGCGGCGAGGGGCTGCAGCGCGTCCGACCACTCGGTATTGCCGAGCCGCAGCAGCTCGGCCTGCAGCTCGAGCAGCCACGCCCAGCCGTACGGCCGCTCGAAGGTCCGGCCGGCGGGGGAATCGAAGTAGCGCAGCTCGGCGGCGAGCGGATGCGGCGCCAGGTGCCGGTCGAGCAGCGCGGCGATCTCCTGCTGCGCGGGGAAAAGTCGCAGGATCCGCGCCAGCAGCCAATGCATGTGCACCGCGGAGTGCCAGTCGTAGCTGCCGTAGAAGGCGGGATGCAGCTTGCGCGGATCGAGCTCTTCGCCGGCACGCGTCAGCAGGTGGCCGATGTGACGCGGATAGGCGCGCTCGACGTTGACAAGCGCGACGCGGGCGAAGGCCGCGGCGAGCGGCGCCGTCAGCAAGCGGGCCCTTACTCGCTGGCGGGCGCGATCCGGTACTCGAGCACGCCTCGCCTGCTGCTGAGAGTGGTGGAGAGCTTGTGCAGGTTCTCGGGGTTGAGCGTGCGCAGCACCATGCGGTACTCGAACTGCCCGACGTCGCCGCGCAGCCGGTAGCTGAGATTGTGCAGGTCGAGGTCGTGCTCGGTGATCAGCTGGCGCAGCGCCGCCTCGTCCATCACCGCTTCGCGCGCGAAGCGCACCGTGAACAGGGCGTAGGATTCGGTGGGCAGGCGCCGCTCGATCCAGCGGAACGCGGACAGCGTGCCGAGGGTGAGGACCGTGCCGAGCACCGCCGCGAAATAGAAGCCGACGCCGGTCAGGATGCCGATCGCCGCGGTGATCCAGATCGAGGCGGCCGTGGTCAGGCCGCGCACCGTCAGGCCTTCCTTGATGATCGCGCCGGCGCCGACGAAGCCGATGCCGGTCATGATGCCCTGCGCCATGCGCGTCGGATCGAGCACCACGCGCGCCGCCGCGTCGCGCGGCATCCAGTGGCTTTCGTAGACCGTGACCAGCATCAACAGGGTCGAGGATAGGCAGACCAGCGCGTGCGTACGGAATCCCGCCGGCCGGCCGCGGTGGCTGCGCTCCAGCCCGATCAGGCCGCCCGCGGCCAGCGCCGCGATCAGACGAATCACGATCTCGACGTATTCCTGTGCCATCGCCGCATCAGTCTAGGTTAAAACGCTAGAATCGGCACGGAATCAACCGGATGGCGCTCGAAATCCTCATTCTCGCGGCGGGTCAGGGCAAGCGCATGCGCTCCGACCTGCCCAAGGTGCTGCACCCGCTGGCCGGCCGGCCGATGCTCGCCCACGTGCTCGACACGGCGCGTGCCCTTTCGCCGCGCAAGATGATCGTGGTGCACGGCCACGGTGCCGAGCAGGTGAAGAAAGCCTTTCCGGAGAGCGATGTCGAATGGGCGCTGCAGGCCGAGCAGCTCGGCACGGCGCACGCGGTGATGCAGGCGATGCCGCTGGTCGGCGCCGACGCCGACGTCCTGCTGCTCTATGGCGACATGCCGATGGTGCGCGTCGAGTCGCTACGCCGCCTCCTGCAGGCGGCGCCTCAGGGACTCGCCGTGCTCACCGCCGAGATCCCGAACCATCCCTCCTTCGGCCGCGTGGTGCGCAACGCCGCCGGCGTGCAGCGCATCGTCGAGATGCGCGACGCATCACCCGCCGAGCGCGCGCTCGCCGAGGTCAACATGGGCTTCTACGCGTTGAGCGGGAAGCGGCTTGCCGGC
>Ga0190265_10003077_pt1 | contig 11363 bp, 10 predicted proteins | sample Popmic124T_FD_133135 | JGI IMG/M metagenome (GOLD analysis project Ga0190265, IMG submission 133135) | Populus adjacent soil microbial communities from riparian zone of Indian Creek, Utah, USA - 124 T | ecosystem: Environmental > Terrestrial > Soil > Riparian zone | place: USA: Utah | collected...
ACTGCCGGTTTGATGTCAACCGTCACCGTGCTCGTCGGGTCGATGAAGTCGATCGCCTGTATGGCTTCGCTCTCGTCGGCCTGTTCGCCGTACGGCAATCGCATCGCCGTGAACGAGGCGTCGACTCGCTCGCAGGCGAGTCGCGCTAGCCGACCTGCAACGGTCGAGTCGACACCGCCACTGATACCGAGTACATAGCCTGACGCACCACTCGCCGCCAAGTAGTGGGTGAGAAAGGCGATCCTCCGCTCGGCGTCTCGTTTCACGTCGAACTCGGCGGGGACCCCGAGGGCTGCCCTAATCGACTCCTGATCGATCGTGCTAGTCATGCTGTCGCGTTAGCCCGAACGGGAGACCGGCGAGGCGGTAGCTTCGAGTGAACCGAAACGAATGGCAGGTCATTCGCTCCAGTGACCTGGGCGTTGCGATCACAAACATTTTGTCACTTGCCATCGTGGCTGACACGGGGCCGGGCCTGGCTCGGCAGCTGAGACAGGCCGCCTAGGCGAGTTCGACACCCCGAGCGTCGCGGCGGCTGCCACTCACCCCATCACCAGGCCCTCGATGTCGTGCTTCTGGGTGATCGGAGCGAGCTCGTCGACGATGGGGCAGGACAGGTGGTCGCGGACCCGCCGCGGGAGCCGCTCCCAGAAGTACCGGGTGACGGCGAGGTCGTGCTGTTCGTCGTTGCCGGCGCCTGGCGCGTCCACGCCGAGCACGAGCACCGGTCGCGACACCTCCGACTGGTTGGGCGTGCCCCGGTGGATGGTCAGCGCAGAGCGCGCGGAGATGTCGCCGATCCGCGGATACTTTCGCTTCGCTATGGCTTCGTAGCGGGTGTACTCCGACTTCGGCGGGAACTGATATTGGTCGAAATCATCACCCCGCTCCCACTGGGTGCCCGGCGCGATCTCGAAGGGACCCATCTCGTCGGTGGTGTCCACCGTGGTCAAGTTGAACGCGAGGGAGGTGAGCCGGTGCTCGTCCTTGGTCTCCGGCGGGCTAGGAAAGTCGCGGTGCCACGGCTGCACCTGGGCGCCGGGGAACGGCGTGTCGAAGCCGACCTCGACGATCTGGTAGTCAGGGCCGAGGACCGTCTCGCACACCGTGCGCACCCAGGGATGTTCGACGAGGTCGACGAAGCCGCGAAGAGCCTCCGGATGGATCTCGACGTACCACCTGTTCGGGCCGCGTCCGACCGCTCCCCGGTCCCTGGAGCGGGCCTCCTCGAACGCAGCGTCGATGTCCTCGCGGACCCGGTGCACCCACCCGCGGGGGAACGCACCCTTGCGGGCGATGATGCCGTCGGTTGCGAGCCCGCGGCGGATGGCGTCGATGTCGAGCTGCTCGTCCGGGGTGTTGTCGTCGGTCATCGTGGACGTTGCCTTTCGGGGTCGTAGCGGTCAAGCGGAGTGCATGACGACCACGTCGCCGTGGCCGCCGTAGCCCATCACGTCCTCCGCGTGCTGGGTACCGTCGAACGTGACCATCAGCCACCCACCGTCGGGGTCGGGCACGAGCTGCGGATGCGGGATGTTCGTGGGGTACGGCGCGTCAAGCCGACCGACCCGGCGCCCGTCGAGGTCGAACACGGGGTAGTGGCGGGCATCCCCGTCGCTAGCCAGCAGCCAGGTGTCGCTCCCCACGGTCGCAAGGATCGGGCCTTCGCACTGGTGGAGCGACTCTGCCGCAGCCACCGGCTCCAACCCTCGCGCCCAGATCTCGTCGCTGGTGCGAGCCAGTGCTGGATGGAAGTCGAACGGCTCCTGCGAGGGGCTCTCGACGAAGCCGACGTGCCAGGTGCTGCCCTTCCGTAGCAGCGCGGGGTCCCAGGAACCCACGGTGGTCGGCAACGGCGTCGGCTTGGTGTCGAGCACGTGCGTCCCGCTGAGAAGGTCCGTGGTCGAGTCCGTGTGGCGGACGTGGATGGCGCCTGGCTCGAAGTCGCCCCACGAAGAGACGGCCACGAGCCAGCGCTCGCCGTCACGTACCAGGTGGCCCGCATGGTCGCCCAGCACCAGGCCGTCCCGACGGAAGAAGATCTGGCTCTCCAGCCGCATCTCCTCGGGCTTCGCGCGGTCCATCGACCACACCGACCAGTGCGCCTGCTGGAAGAAGCCCAGGCCCGCGCAGGTCCAGGTCAGGAACACCCTCCCGTCACGCTCGTACGGCGTGCCGTTGGCGTGCTGCACCAGGTGCGGGTCGCGCAGGCCGGTCATGCCGAACAGCCCGGCAATGGGCTCCGTCACGTCGCCGGCGAGGGCGTAATGCAGGCGCGCGAGCTCGTCCTCCCGGCGCAGGTCGATCAAGGCGGCGACCTTGTCGCGCTCGGTGAACAGCGGCGTCCATCCCGCGCCCGTGTCGACCAGGGCGGTCACTTGCTGCTCGCACAGTCCGAACGCCAGGCCCTCGCCCGCACCGAGGTCGACCGTGCGGCGGCGCAGCAGGCGGGAGCGCCCTTCGCGCCGTACCTCGAGGGTGACCCGGCGGGTCTGAGGGGACCAGCGCACCAGCACATGGTCGCCGTCCGGCGTGGCGAGACCGATGGCGGCGCGCTCTTCGCCGATCCGGGCCGTCACGGCCACGAACGGTGCAACGGGACCGGCGTCGCTGAGCACGAGCTGGACGTCGGTCCCGGCGGCGAGCGGGACCTCGTAGCCAGGTGCGACCAGCGCGAACGGGCGGAACCGCTGGGTTTCCTCGAGGCTGAGGTCGAAGATGGTGGCCTCCTGCGTCAAGTTCGGGCCGGCGGTGCTTCCGGTCCCCGGGGTGGTGGGCTCGCCCGAGCAGGCGGGTGCCAGGGCGAGTGCCCCCATCCCGAGCAGCAGCGCTCGCCTGCTCGGGGTCGGGCGGTCGATCAGCCTTTGAGTCCGGACCGGGACACTCCCTCGATCACGAAGCGTTGGGTGAGCAGGTAGAGCAGCAGCACCGGGATGCTGGCCACGACCGCACCCGCCATCAACAGGTCGTAGCGCACGTTGTTGGCGGACTGCAGCGTGGACAGGCCGGCCTGCAGGGTCTGGGTCTCGGGGCTGAAGAGCACGTAGACCGGCCAGAGGAAGTCGTTCCAGTTCGTGAGGAACGACAGGAGGGCGAGGGTCGCCAGAGCGGGCTTCGACAGCGGCAGCACGATCTGGACGAAGATCTGCCACCGGTTGGCCCCGTCGAGCCGCGCCGACTCCTCTAGCTCCCGGGGGAGCTGGGCGAAGAACTGCCGCAGGAAGAACACGCCGAAGGCGCTGGCCGCCGTCGGCACGATGATGGCGAGCAGGGTGTCGAGCCAGTAGAGACGGCCCACGATCTCGTAGTTGGGGATGATCAGGATCACCGGCGGGACAAACAGCGTCGAGACGATGAGGGCGAAGACCACCTTCTTCCCGCGGAACTCGAGGCGGGCCAGAGCGTACGCCGCCAGCGCTGCGGTCACGACGACGATCGCGGCGTTGGCCGTGGCGGCGATCATGGAGTTGGCGAACCAGCGAAGCACCGGGGTGTCGGCCGCGTTGAAGATCCGCTCGTAGGCCTGCGTGGTGAACGGGTCCGGCCACCACGTCGGCGGTGTCTGCACCGCCTCGTTAGGGGTCTTGAACGAGGTCACGAGCATGAACACCAGAGGGCTGACGAACAGCAGCGTCAGCGGCACCAGCAGCGCGTAGCGCAGGACCTGCTTCGCGCCCCTCATGACACGTCCAGGGCACCGCGGGCGCGGAAGATCGCGAACACGACCAGCGAGAGGAGCATCAGGGCCACGGTCAGGATCCAGCTCGCGGCGGCCGCCTGGCCCATCTGGAAGTTCTGCAGCCCGGTCTCGGCGATGTAGAAAATCGCCGTTCGCGTCTCCTGGGCGGGTGCGCCGTTGGTCATGATGAACGACTGGCCGAACATGTTGGCCGAGGCGATCAGCGTGACGATCGTGACGAACATCGTGACCGGTCTCAGGCTGGGCAGCGTCACGTTCCAGATGACCGACCACCGCCCGGCGCCGTCGACCTTTGCCGCGTCGTAGAGCTCACGCGGGATGTCCTGCAGGCCGGCGATGTAGATGACGGCGTTGAAGCCCAGGGTCCACCACACGGTCACCCCGACAAGAGCAAACCAGGCGGCCGGCATCGAGCTGAGCCAGGCAATCGCATCCGGGAGACCCAGACCTCCGAGGTAGGAGTTGACCGCACCTATGTTCCGATCGAGGAGGAAGCGCCACATCACGCCGACAACCGCCACGCCCAGCACGTACGGCGCGAAGTAGACCGCTCGGAAGAAGTTGCGGCCCGGGAACTTCTGGTTCATCACCATGGCCACCACGAGCGGGATCGCGATCAGCAGGGGCACGCTGAAGGCGGTGAAGATCCCGGTCGCCTTCATCGCATCCCAGAACGGCTCGAACGCCACTGAGTCCGGGTTGAGCAGGTTGCTGTAGTTGTCGATCCCGACGAACGGCTTCCCCGGCAGCGTGTAGTCCCAGTTGTGCAGGCTGATCCAGACCCCGAGCACGATCGGCAGCAGCACGAAGCCGAGGAACAGCACCAGGTACGGCGCGAGGAACAGCCACGCGACCAGGCCGTCCCCGCGTCGTACCGTCGACACGCTAGGCACCGAACCTCTCGAGATTCTGCTCCATCAGCTCGGTGGCGTCCGACGCCTGGCTGGAAAGGGCGTCCTCCGCGGAGCGTCGGCCGAGGACTCCTTCGTTGACCGCGATCTCGAGGGTCTGCACCTGCACGTCGCCCAGGCCTGGGACCGGCGGCAGGAAGTGGAGAGCCTCGATCTGGTCCCCCAGCGAGGCCTGCGGGGAGTCGGTGAACTCCGCGCCCTCCCGTTCGGAGTCGCGGGCGGGGATCATCCCGGCCGCCGCCCACGCCGAGGACTGGTCCGACATCCAGCCGATGAACGTCTTGGCCGCGTTGGCGCGGTCCTCGTCCTCCGCGGCCTGCGCGGTCATGAAGAAGTGGTGCGAGTTGGCCCAGGCACCCTGCTCGTCACCGATCACGGGGATCGGTGCGATGCCGTAGGGGAGTGCGACCGACTCGAGGTCCAGGATCTGCCAGATGCCGTCCCAGGTGATGGAGGTCTCGCCGTTCTTGAAGGCGACATACTGCGCGTCCTGGTCGACGTTGTCGGGGCTGTAGCCCTTGTCCACCTGCTCCCGCATCCAGGTCAGCGCCTGCACCCCCGCCTCGTCGTCGTAGGTCGCCGCTGAGCCGTCCTCGGCATAGGGCTCTCCTCCGAACTGCCAGAGCAAGGAGAGGAACATCAGGTGTGCGGGCCACAGGTTGGGCATCCACATCGGCGTCTGGTAGCCGGCCGCCTGCAGGGCCTGGCAGGCCTCCTCGAGGCTGGCGGCATCCGTCGGCGGCTCGGTGATCCCAGCCTTGTCGAAGTGCTCCTGGTTGTAGAACATCGCGAGCGTATGGACGTCGAGCGGGATGCCATAGCGCTGGTCCTCGTAGATGCCTGGGCCCCAGACGCTATCGGTGAAGTCGTCCTCCGCGAGACCGAGGGAATCGGCCAGGTCGTCGAGCGGGGAGATCACTTGGCGTACGGCGTTGGTGGCCAGCTGGTCGAGGTGCATGACGCCGACGTCGGGTCCCTTGCCGGCCTGGGCCGCCGCCGGGAGCCGCTGGTAGAAGTCCAACCACTCCACGGTGTTGTTCTCGATCTTGATGTTGTCGTAGTTGGACGTGAAGTCCTTGACCAGGGCCTGCATCGCCGGGCCGTCACCGCCGGTGAAGCCGTTCCAGTACGCGAGGGTCAGTGCGGGACCCGCGTAGTCCTCGCCCGTGAAGCCACCCACACCTTCCTGGTTGCCACCGCCGGGCCCCTTGCCGCCGCCGCAGCCGGCGACGAGCAGGCCTCCCGCGGTGACGGTGATGAACCCGCGACGGGACAGGGCGGAGTTGGCGAAGGTGCGCTGGCGCATGGCGTGCTCCTCGGTGAGTTTCAGTTGCGTTCGGGTGGCATGGGGGAGTCGGGGACGAGCCGGACGACATTCCAGGAGACCGGCGGGAGGCTGGCACGCAGACGTCCGTCCGCGAGCTCCACCTGTGGGAAGGGACGCGGCGCGACCGCGTCGGAGTGATCCGCGGTGTTGGTAGTGCCGACCTCGTCGTGGGTGAGGGTGGTGGCCTGGCCGATGCGGTGGCCGGGGAATGCCCGGAGGTCCGCGTCGAGCTCCAGCGGGCCGTCGGTGCGACGGTTGACGGCCAGCATCGTGAGCGCGCCGGTCGACTCGTCGAGCACGGCGGTGGCGTCGAGCAGCGGCACCTCGCCGACGGGCTCCGCGTCGTACGTCGCTACGTCGGGCTCCACGCGGAGCACGACCCCGCCGGCGACCGCCGCAGCCTGGGCGAACGGGTGGAAGATTGTCTGTCGCCACGCCCGTCCGCCGGGCTCGGTGAGGATCGGAGCGATCACGTTCACCAGCTGTGCCTGGCACGCGATGCTCACCCGGTCGGCGTGCCGGAGCAAGGTGATCAGCAGGCTGCCGACCATGACCGCGTCGGCGACGTCGTAGATGTCCTCGATCAGGTGCCGGCGCTCCGTCCAGTCGAGGGTGTGCTCGCCGCCGAAGCGGGACTGGTACCAGACGTTCCACTCGTCGACCGCCACGCCGAGACGCTTGCGCGACTTCAACCTGGCGCCGACGTGGTCGGCCGTGGCCACGATGGCGTCGATCGCCCGGTCGAGGACGACGCTGCTGGCCAGGAAGTCGGCCACGGTGCGGTGGCTCGGGTCGAAGTAGGTGTGCAGCGACACGTGGTCGACCGCGTCGTAGCACTCCTCCAGCACGGTCGCCTCCCAGGAGGCGAAGGTCGGCATGGTGGTGTTGGAGCTGCCGCAGGCCACGAGCTCGACGCCGGGGTCGACGCGACGCATGGCGTGGGCGGTCTCGGCGGCGATCCGGCCGTACTCATGGGCGGTCTTGTGACCGATCTGCCACGGCCCGTCGAGCTCGTTGCCGAGGCACCAGAGCCGTACGTCGTGCGGCTCCTTGGCCCCGTGCGAGCGGCGCAGGTCGGACAGGCGGGTGCCCTCGGAGTGGTTGCAGTACTCCAGCAGCTCGACCGCATCGGCGACGCCGCGGGTGCCGAGGTTGACCGCCATCATCGGCTCGACGTCGGCCGTGGCGCACCACGTCATGAACTCGTTGACGCCGAACTCGTTCGGCTCGATCGCCCTCCAGGCGAGGTCGAGTCGCCGCGGTCGGTCCGAGAGCGGACCGACGCCGTCCTCCCAGCGGTAGCCCGAGACGAAGTTCCCGCCGGGGTAGCGAACCACGGTCGGGCCCAGCTCGCGGACCAGGTCGAGCACGTCGCGCCGGTATCCACGATCATCCGCAGTGGGGTGGTCGGGTTCGTAAAGACCTGTGTAGATGCAACGACCCATGTGCTCCGCGAAAGAGCCGAAGACGCGGCGGTCGACGCTCCCGACCCGGAAGGCCGGGTCGACGGTGAGCGTTGCCCGAGGTGTTGCGCTCGTCACGTCATCGGTTCTACTCGGAGTTTCCATCGTTGTAAACCCCCGGCGTGCGAGGATGGCCCGGTGCGCGTGAGGCTGCGGGACGTCGCCGCCCGGGCCGGTGTTTCGGTGAAGACCGTGAGCAACGTCGTCAACGGCTACCGGCACGTGTCGCCCGATATGCGGGCGCGGGTCCAGGTCGTGCTCGACGAGATGGGCTACCGGCCCAACCTCGCGGCGCGCAACCTACGAGCCGGACGGACCGGTGTCATCGCCCTGGCGTTGCCCGAGCTGGACAACCCCTACTTCGCCGAGCTGGCCGGCAGCGTCGTACGCGCGGCGGAGGAACACGGCTGGACCGTTCTCGTGGACCAGACCGAGGCCCTGCGGGACAGGGAGGTCGCGGTGGTCGAGGGGTTCCGCAACCACCTGATCGACGGGTTGATCATGAGCCCGATGGCCCTGGGTGAGAACGACCTGGCCGCCCGAGCCGAGGCGGACATCCCGCTCGTGCTGCTCGGCGAGAAGATCGGGGCCGGTCCGATCGACCACGTGGCGATCGACAACGTGTCCGCGGCAGAGGCTGCGACCGCCCACCTCTTGGGACTGCGCCGGTACAGGATCTCTGCGGTCGGGCACCAGCCCCGCAGCAGCCGCGAGTCCGGGGTGGCCCACCTTCGACGACGAGGCTGGGAGCGGGCTCTGGCTGCAGCGGGGATCGAGGTCGAGGAGGCTCTGGTGGCCCCGGTGTCCGCCTTCGGTCGTCAGCAGGGCGCCGATGCGGTAGCGGCTCTTCTGGACAGCGGGGCTCGGCCCGACGCCCTGTTCTGCTTCAACGACACCTTGGCCTTCGGCGCGCTGCGGTTGCTGGCCGACCGTGGGATCCGGGTCCCGGAGGATGTCGCCGTGATCGGCATCGACGACGTGGCCGAAGGAAGGTTCACCGTCCCGACCCTGAGCTCCGTCGCTCCCGACAAGGAGGGCATCGCCCGCACCGCAGTGAGCATGCTGGCCGAGCGGCTGGAGCGCGGGACAGTCTCGCGGCCGCCGCGAGACGTCCGCGCCGGCTTCGAGGTGATGGCGCGGGAGTCGACGCTGGGGCGCCCCGTCAGCGGCGCAGCCGCCGCACCTCCACCTCGAGGAACCGAGCGGTGAACCCGTCGCCACCCATCGACACCAGGCCGATCCGCGCCTGCTGGCTCAACGTGTGGGTCCACGTGCCGCCGCGCACCCATTTCCGGCCGTCGTCGCTCGTGAACGCGGTGTAGTGGTCAGCACCGCGTCGCCGGTCGACGACCACCCGCAGCCAGGTCGTCGGCCCCGGTGGGCCGACCACCCCGTTGCCGTAGCGGGGGTAGCCCTCGGGAGCACGCTGCACTTCCTTGGCCCATTCCGTCTGACGGGTCTCCCACAGCGAGGCGTGCACGAGCTTGAGGTACCGGTCGTCGTTGTCGATGAGGACGAGCCCGGCCTGCACGAAGTTCTGGCAGCAGCCTTCAGCCGGTACGTCGAGCCGGACCCGAGTCTGCACGACGTAGTCTCCGCGCGGGGCGCGCCGGCTGAGGACCGGCGCCGTGTCGTCGTCATCGCGCGCGAGGTCACCCGGTTGGGTGGCGAACCGTAAGACGCCGGCCTCGACGGCAGCGTCCCCCGCCGGCGGTTCGCGGAGCCAGCGCCAGGCCGGCTCGAGGCCGTCGGAGAAGTCATCCGAGAACTCCGGTCGCAACGCCCCCGGGTGCAGGGGCTCCACGCGCTCGGGACGGTAGGCACTCGGGCGTCGGGGGTGGGTCGCGGGGCCGGGCATGCGCCGGTCGGAAGCCCAGCGGCCGCCCCGCACCTCGGGCCATCCGCCTCGCCAGGTCACCGGGTCCAGCAGCACGGGACGCTTGGTGAACCCCGGCTCCGTCGCGAAGTAGGGGTCCCGTCGGTCGACCGCGTGGTAGGCGGTCCACCAGCGACCGGCCGCATCGGTGAACACGGAGTTGTGCCCGACCCCCAGCCACCGGTTGCCGTTGGGCAGCAGCACCGGGGAGCCCCCGACCCGACCCGCCAGCAACGACTGGCCGGTCCGGTCCCGGAACGGCCCTAGCGGACTGCGCGAGCGGGCGGCGAAGACGCCGTAGGAGGTGAGCGGGCCGTTGCAGCAGTTGGTCGCGGAACCGAAGTACCAGTACCAGCCACGCCGTTTGACGACGTTCGAGCCTTCGTACCGGTTGCCGATCGCGATCCGGGTGGCGGTGCCCACGAGCTCGGCGCCGGCCGCGTCAAAGGTGACCTGAGCGGCGTGCACACCGCCGTAGTAGCTGCCGTAGTAGAGCGTGCTCCGGGCGCCGACGGCATCGCCGAGGACGTCGGGGTCGAAGGTCCAGAAGAACTCGCAGTCCGCTTCCGGGTCGGGGCGGGGGGCGACCAGCGGTTCGTGCGCGACGGTCCAGGGTCCGGTCGGCGAGGAGCTCACGGCCACCCCGATCGCGCTGTCCCCGTCGGATGCGCAGGCGTCCGCGCCACGGAGCTCGTCATCGGTGTCGGTGACGGTGAAGGTGAGGTAGTAGCGCCGCGTGGCCTTCGAGTAGACGACGTCGGGGGCCCATAGCCCAGCGCCTTCCGCGGCCCATGACGGTGGCTCGGGCAGCGCGTCGCCGACGTACTTCCAGTTCACCAGGTCGCGGGAGCGGAGCATCGGCACCGGGTGGAAGACCAGTTCGCCGCTTGTGTCGAGGTCGGTGTCGCTCAACGGATCGGTGGTGCAGTAGAGATACCAGTAGCGGTGGTCCGCTCCCCGCCCTCGCAGCACCGCCGGGTCGGCGCAGCTGTCGACCTCCTCGACCGGGCCGCCGCCGGGAACCACTGGGTCCAGTGCGTTTCGATAGGTACTCGGACGGTCCACCGGTGCCGCGGCGCCTGAAGGGCCGATCATCATGGCGAGTGCCGCGACGACTGCGCTGAGGCAGCCACGGCGAAGGGTCTTTCCGAGACGCATTTTCCAACGATGTAACCCCGGCCCCGCCTTGGCAACCCCTCGTTCAGAAGAGCATGCGGGCCACGAGCAGCAGCAACGCCCACCTCACGGACCTCTGCCCCGACCGGAACTGGCGGTTCTCCACACGGCTCATGTTCGGCTCCTCACACCAGTGAATGGCGTTTGTTGGTGTACTACCTTGTTGCGTCCATTCACACCTGTCAAGGCGTTATGCTGGTGTGATGGCAGGACAAGAGGAAGCGGTGCCCGACGACGTCCGCCTGCTTCGTGACTTCGTCAACACGTTCGAGCCCCAGGTGCAACGCGAGTCGCTCGATACGCCGGCGCAGCTACGGGACTGGTTTGCCGGACGCCGGCTGGTGGCCCGACGGGCGCGACTGACCACGTCGGACCTCGACCTCGTCAGGACGGTTCGCGAGGGCATGCGGGCCGTACTGATGTCGCATGCCGGCCACGCGAGTGACGAAGCGGCGCTGGTGGCTCTCAACGACGCCCTCGCACGGGTGCCGGTGCGGGTCGCGTTCGGTGACGACGGCGATCCCTGGCTGGCGCCGTCGGCCGGCGAGGACCTTCACCACGCCCTGGGCGGTCTCCTCGCGGCGATCGACCGCGCCACCGCAGACCAGACGTGGGGGAGGTTGAAGGTCTGCGCCCGCGACTCGTGTAGATGGGCCTTCTACGACGCCTCCCGCAACCGGTCCGGTCGATGGTGCTCGATGGCCGGCTGCGGCAACCACATCAAGATGAAGCGCGCCTATGCCAGCCGCAAGGCCCGCAGCTCAGGCGTTGGCGCCTGACGACTCGGGCGGGGGGCTCTCGAGCGGGGTGCCCACGCGGACGAGGTTGCCGCTGGGCCGACGAGGGCGAACTCGCGCATGCCGTAGTCGGTGTCCATCAGCCCGTCGAGACGGCTGCCGGGAGCGCGAGG
>Ga0190265_10003078_pt1 | contig 11363 bp, 8 predicted proteins | sample Popmic124T_FD_133135 | JGI IMG/M metagenome (GOLD analysis project Ga0190265, IMG submission 133135) | Populus adjacent soil microbial communities from riparian zone of Indian Creek, Utah, USA - 124 T | ecosystem: Environmental > Terrestrial > Soil > Riparian zone | place: USA: Utah | collected...
CGTTCAAGCAGGCGGAGTTCGACGTCATCTACGGCGAGGGCATCTCCTGGGAGGGGAGCGTCGTCGACGTCGGCCTCGAGCGGAAGATCGTCCAGAAGTCGGGCTCGTACTTCAGCTTCGGAGACGAGCGGCTCGGCCAGGGGCGCCAGAACGCGACGGCCTTCCTGCGGGAGCACCCCGACGTCACCGACGGGATCCTTCGCGCCGTGCAGGCCGAGCTCGGGCCCGACGCGGTCGTCTCCTCGCGCCTGCTGCCGGTGAGCGCGGACGCCAAGGCCGACGCGGCCGAGGCGCGCGAGACGGTGAAGGCCGCCGCAGCAGCCGCGTCCGGGTAGCCGCCGTGCACGGGCAGGGCCCGGCGCCGACCCTCACCGCCGTTCGACGGAGCCGACCCGGGCGGGTTGCGCTCGAGGTCGACGGACGTCCGTGGCGCGTCGTGCCGGACGATGTCGTCGTCCGCTGCGGGCTCCGGGCAGGCCTTGAGCTCAAGCGGCCGTTGCTCCGCGACCTCCGCCGCGAGCTGCGCCGCTCCGAGGCACTCGACGTCGCCGTCCGCACGGTGTCGCGCCGGGACGTCTCCGCGGGCCGCCTCCGTCAGCGCCTGGGCGCACGCGGCATCGCGTCCCAGGAGGCCGAGGCCGCCGTCGAGACGCTCTCTGCGGCCGGCGTGGTCGACGACGAGCGGCTGGCGCGCTCGCGCGCACGAGGACTTGCGGAGCGGGGGTGGGGCGACGCCGCCATTTCGGCGCGCCTCGAGCAGGAGGGCATCGGCTCGGGGCCGGTGACGGCTTCGCTGGCCGAGCTCCCGCCGGAACACGAACGCGCGGCCGAGCTCGCAGCCCGGACGCCCGATCGTCTGGCCCTGTGGCGCCTGCTCGCGCGGCGAGGCTTCGCTCCCGAGACCGTCGAGGACGTCGTGGGGCCGCTGGACGAGCCTCGCTGACAGCGGTTACCATACCGACACTTTCACGCAGAAATTGCCTGCACACGGAACGGCTCTTTGGCCGAATCGGATGACGATGAGAACCACAACGACGAGCACCTCAACGGCACGCAGAACCCGGGTGGGAGGGAGACCTCGAGCGGAGTCCTAGTCCGCTGACGAGGCGCGCCTGCGGGCCGCCGATTCACCGAAACTGCCGTTCCTACGGGCTTGACCACGTAGGAGCGAGCAATGGGAACTTCCATCGGACTCCTGATCGTCGGGATCGCCCTAGGCGTGCTCGCAGGCGCCTTCGTGGGCGCCCGCCTCCTCGTCTCACGGCGCGCATCGGACGCGGAAGAAGAGCGCAAACGCCTCGACGCCGATGCCGAGCGGGCCGCTGCGTCGATCCGCCGTGAAGCCGAGGTGGAGGCGCGCGAATACGCGCTCAAGCTGCGCGCCGACCTCGAGCAGGAGCTCAAGGACAGGCGCGCCGAGATCATCAAGATCGAGGAGCGCGTGACCGCGAAGGAGGGGGGCATCGACCAGAAGCTCACCGACCTCGATCGCCGGGAGCAGGGCCTGCTCGACCGCGAGACCCATCTCAAACAGCTTCAGGAGGAATCCAAGACGGCGAAGGACGAACAGCTGCGGGAGCTCGAGCGCATCTCCGGCCTCACGGTCGAGGAGGCAAAGCGCCAGGTCCTCGAGCGCACCGAGGAACTCGTCCGCCACGACCTCGGGCGCATGGTTCGGCAGATGGAGGAGGAGGCCCGCACCGACGCGAAGCGGCGCGCCCGCAACCTCGTCGCCGACGCCCTCCAGCGCGTTGCGGCGAGCCACGCTGCGGAGACGACGGTCTCACTCGTCGAGCTGCCTTCGGACGACATGAAGGGCCGGATCATCGGCCGCGAGGGTCGAAACATCCGCGCACTCGAGAACCTGACGGGCGTTGACTTCATCATCGACGACACGCCCCAGGCGGTCGTGCTCTCGTCGTTCGACGGCGTCCGCCGCGAGGTCGCGAAGCTGACGCTGGCGAAGCTCGTCGAGGACGGCCGCATCCATCCGTCCCGCATCGAGGAGATGTACTACCGCTCGAAAGCGGAGATCGAGGATCACATCCGCCAGGCCGGCGAGCAGGCCGTCTTCGAGGCCAACTGCGGAAAGATGCACGAGGAGCTCGTGAAGGTGCTCGGCCGCCTGCGCTACCGGACGAGCTACGGCCAGAACATCCTCAAGCACTCGCTCGAGTGCTCCCACCTCGCCGGCATCATGGCCTCCGAGCTGGGCGCCAGCGTCAAGACGGCGAAGCGCGCCGCGCTCCTCCACGACGTGGGGAAGGCGATGACGCATGAGGTCGAGGGATCGCACGCGGCGATCTCGGCGCAGTTGGCAAAGCGCTACGACGAGTCACAGCACGTCGTGCACGCCATCGAGGCCCACCACTACGAGGTGCAGCCGCAGACCGTCGAAGCCGTCCTCGTGATCACCGCTGACGCCATCTCGGCCTCGCGGCCCGGTGCGCGCGGCGAGAGCCTCGAGCACTACATCAAGCGCCTCGAGACGCTCGAGAAGATCGCGTCCGGCAAGAAGGGCGTCGAGCGCGTGTACGCACTCCAGGCCGGCCGCGAGGTCCGCGTGATCGTGAAGCCGACCGAGATCGACGACGGCACTGCCGTCCTCCTCTCACACGAGATCGCGCGGGAGATCGAGGAGCAGCTCGAGTACCCCGGTCAGATCAAGGTGACCGTGATTCGCGAGAGCCGCGCCGTCGAGTTCGCGAAGTAGCTCGACGGCGCGGCTCCCGGCCGTTCGTTATCTCCCGAGGAAGAAGCGCGCGACTTGCGGGTCGTGGTCGCTCGCCTGGTCGGCGAACTCCGCGTTCACGTGCACGACGTCGTAGGCGACCAGGGCCTTGTACGCCTTGCGGCTCGCGAGGATGTGGTCGAGCACCTGCGAGTTGCCCTCGAAGACGTACGTGTAGCGCTCGGGTCGCTTGAGCGAGAGGACGAGGTTGTCGAGGACGCCGCCCTCGAGGATCGCGAGCGTCTCCGAGAACTCGAAGTCGTTCAGGTCGCCGAGCACGATGACCTTGGCGGCCGCGTCGAGCGCGAGGATGCTGTCGACGAAGCTGTTCACGATCTGCGCCTGGGCGTGCCTCTGGGTCTCCGTGACCCGGTTCGGCGGCTGGAAGCGGCCGAACAGCGGGTCGTCGCCGCCCTTCGAGTTGAAGTGGTTGGCGATCGCGAAGATCCTCGTGCCCCGCCACAGGAACTCGCCGGCAAGCGGCTTGCGGCTGGCGTTGAACGCCGGGTTGGTCGGGTCGACCCTCCCGGGGCTGAACGTCAGCTGCGGGCCGTCCGGGCCGGCGACGACGCCGGTGGCGGCGGTCGAGGTGCCTCCGGGCCGGTCGACGAAGGAGAGGCCGCGATCGGTCCGGAAGATGAAGCCGACGCGGATGTTCCCGCCCGGCTCGCCGCCGTCCGCGTTGTTGACCGGGTTGATCTGCCGGTAGTCGTACACCGGCCCGCCGGCGGCGCTGATCGCGGCGATCAGCGTCGCGAGCGTCGGGCCTGCCTCGGTCGTTCCGTCGTTCGTCGGCCCGTTCAGATCCTGGATCTCCTCGAGCGCGACGATGTCAGGAGACCTGAGGTTGTGGACGATCAGCTCGGCCAGCTCGGCGAACTTCGCTGCGCCGTCGCCGGGGTCGAGGTTCTCGACGTTGAAGGTCGCCACGGCGAGCTCGTCGGCGCCGGCGGCCTTCGCTACCTCGCGCTCGAGACCGCCGGAGACCATCGTGAAGGGCTCCGCGACGTCGAGCTTGAAGTTGCCGAAGCTGTAATCGAGGATGCCGACGAGCGGCGTCCTGAACCGGTCGCCCACGTTCAGGGCGGGCACCGGCATGAGGCGGTCGTCCAGGTGGATCCGCTCCGGGTTGAAGTCGTTCGCCCGGACGACGATGCCGTCACGCGCCGTCAGGATGCTCGCCCGCTCGGCGCTGTCGCCGACGATCGGAATCTCGCCGAAGTCGTTGGTCGGGCCGACGACCGAGGCCCTGTTCACCTGGACGCGCATGCTCTCGAAGCTTTCGTAGAAGTCGAGCCCGTCCTCGGCCGGATCGAAGAGCCCGCTCACCTCGGCGTCGCCCGTCGAGTCGTTGTCGATGATCTCGCCCGGCGGAACACGCCCGCCCTTGCCGATCAAGCTCGGCCCGGGAAGGTCATTTCCGCTCGAGAGCACGTCGACTTCCGGAGAGGTGATCTCCGTCTGCGTGAGGTTGTTGCCGGTGGCGCCGCCGGGGCGGAACTCGGTGACGAATCCCGCGACCTCGACCGCGTCGCCGACAGCGACGGCGTCCGCCGCGGCCGTCCCGAAGACAAACAGGCCCTCGGAGGTGGCCGCGCTCGAATCGGCGTTGGGGTCTTCGAAGAAGAACCCGTTCGAGACCTTGGCGGTCACGACGCCGGGGACGCTCGAGACGGCGTGCCCCTCGAGCGGCGAGCGGTGCGCCGCACCCTGGATGTGGCGGATCCTGGCGGGCGGTCCGACGGTCGTGAAAGACCAGACCGCGTTGCCGGTCATCGTGTCGGGCGGGTCGTCGGCATCGTTGTCCGACACCTGCGTGCCCACGATGGTCACCGTGCACGTTTCGTCCTGGACGAAGTCCGTCCCGGGATTCAGGGTGAAGCTCAGCGGACCTCCGCTTGCGGCGGCCGTATGGGCACCGCTCGTCGTGCACGAGATCGAGAACCACGATCCGCTCGCGGTCACGGGCTCGCTGAAGGTCACCGTGATGTCCGAGTCGACGGCGACGCCGGTCGCGCCGGCGGCAGGCGTCGTGGACGAGACCTGCGGCGCCGCGTCCGTGGAGACGACGTGGGCGCCGAGGCCCGTGAAGTCGTCCGTTGCGAAGCCGTCCCACTCGACGGCGGGATCGAACACGTCGCCGGGCGCCGGGTCGCCGGCCTCGATCGCTGCCTTGCGGCGGAGCGTGTTGTCCGCCGTGCTCGTCAGCCCGGTGCCCCATTCGGTGCCCGGGTCGAAGCCGTGCTGGCCGATCGAGTCGACGACGGTCGCGCCCTTCAGGAGCACGACGGCGTCGTCGCCGTTGAACCAGCCGGCCCCGTTGGTCTGGTCGGCCTGGGCCAGAATGGCCGGGCCGGCCGCGCTCTGCGCGACGACGTAGACGTCGCCGGACGCAACGGTCCCCGTCAGGCTGATCGTCAGGCCCGCGGAACCGCTGCCGTTGAAGAACATCTGGATCGCGTAACCGTTCGCGGCAAGGTTCACGGGCGCACCGGTGCCGTTGAAGATCTCCAGCGCCTTGTTGTTGCTCGTGCCCTCGATGTACTCGGAGAAGAACAGCTCCGTTGGTGCTGCTCGCGCGCTCCCGAGTGAGAAGGCGAGCGGGACGATCAGAGCGATCGTCAGGAAAGCCGGAAGGAACCGCCTTCTCGGCGCGGTGCGACTCGTAGCCATCGGAAAACCCCCAGGGTTGAGGCGGACTGGGCGATGGTAAACCCCGTGTCCGCCAGGGACAAGACCATTTACGACCCCGGTACAGTTCGAGCGATGAGGCGCTACCACGTCACCACATTCGGGTGCCAGATGAATGCCCACGACTCGGAGCGGATCAAGGGCATGCTCGAGTCGCTCGGCCTCGGCGAGGCGCTCTCGGCCGAGGACGCCGACGTGATCGTTTTCAACACCTGCACCGTCCGCGAGAAGCCCGACCAGCGCTTCGCAGCGCACCTCGCACAGGCGACGGCGCTCAAGAGAGCCGACCCCGAGCGGGTCATCGCGGTCGGCGGGTGCTATGCGGAGGCGCAGCGCGAGCGGATCTTCGAGCTCTATCCCGACGTGGACGTGGCCTTCGGCCCGGGGTCGATCCCGCACCTGGCCGACTGGCTCGGCGCCGGCGGCATGGGCGTCCCGCGCGGGCGCTTCGCCGAATGGAACCAGTTCGCCGGCGAGCTCCCGGCACACCGCGAGCGGCAGTTCCAGGCGTGGGTGCAGATCTCGATGGGCTGCAACTCCGTCTGCTCGTACTGCATCGTCCCCGCCGTCCGCGGCCGCGAGCAGAGCCGCAGGCCGGGCGACATCGTCGCCGAGGTGACACGCCTGGCGGCAGACGGCGTGCGCGAGGTGACGCTCCTCGGCCAGAACGTCAACTCGTGGGGCCGCGACCTCGTGCCGGACGTGAAGACCGAGTTCGGGGAGCTCCTGCGCGGCGTGGACGCGGTGCCGGGCATCGAGCGGATCCGTTTCACGAGCCCGCACCCGAAGGACTTCCGCGAGCCCGTCATCCGGGCGATGGCCGAATGCGCGACGGTGTGCGAGCACACGCATCTGCCGCTCCAGTCCGGCTCGACGCGGGTCTTGAAGCGCATGCGGCGGACCTACGGGCGCGAGCGCTACCTGGAGCTCGTGGAGAAGATGCGCGCGGCCGTTCCCGACCTCGCGCTCACGACGGACATCATCGTCGGGTTCCCGGGGGAGACGGAGGAGGATTTCCGCGAGACCCTCGAGGTCGTCGAGGAGGTGCGCTACGACGGAGCGTTCACGTTCGTCTTCAGCCCGCGACAGGGGACGGAGGCGGCGACGATGCCGGACCACGTGTCCGACGAGGTCAAGCGGGAGCGCATCGAGCGGCTCATCGACGTCGTCCAGCGGATTGCGCGCGAGCGAAACGAGGAGCGCGTCGGCGGGGTGGAGGAAGTCCTCGTCGAAGGGCCGAGCCGCACCGATCCGGGCGTTCTCCGCGGGCGCACACGGCGCAACACGACGGTCAACTTCCACGGCACGGCGGGCGCGGGCGATCTCGTCCCCGTGCGCATCGAGGGGGCCACGTCGACGACGCTGCGCGGGACCGAAACGGCCCTCGCCGCGGCGTAGTAGTCACACTTCCGTCGCAATGCGCGACCCATGCGTGCGCCGGTGAGCGATACGCTCGAAGTGGGGGTCCCCCGGGGCTTCCTGGCCCTTTGAGCCATGGCCGATAAGGGCAGTTTCGTCCTGGCGATCTTCGGCCCGACGGCCTCCGGCAAGAGCGCCGTCGCCGAGGCGATCGCCGAGCGGATCCCGGCCGAGATCGTCTCCGCCGATGCCATGCAGGCCTACCGCGGCCTTCCCGTCATCACGAACCAGTCCCCGCGTCCGACCCGGCTCGTCGGGATCTGGCCGCTCGACCACGAGGGCTCCGTCGCCGAGTACGCGGACCTCGCGCACGCGGCGATCGACGAGATCGTCGCCGGTGGGCGCACCCCGATCGTCGCCGGCGGCACCGGCCTCTACCTCCGTGCCGCGCTGGCGGAGCTCGGCGTTCCGCCGGCGCCGCCGCCGGGGGCGCGGGAGCGGTGGGAGCGCGTCTACGACGAGAGCGGGGCGGAGGCTGCGCACGAGGCGCTCGCGGCCGCCGACCCCGAAGCGGCCGCTGCGGTGCACCCGAACGACCGCCGCCGGGTGGTGAGGGCACTCGAGCTGTCGGAGGCCGGAGCTTCGCTGCGGCCGGCTGCCGACCGCCTCTGGACGGAGGAGATGCGCCACCCGACGCTCGTGGTCGGCCTCGACGTGCCTCCCGAGGTCGTTGCTCGGCGGATCGACGAGCGAACGCGCGCGATGGCGGCGCGCGGGGCGGCGGACGAGGCGCGCGGCGCCCTCACGGGCACGCTCTCGACGACGGCACGCAAGGTGATCGGGCTCGAGGAGTTCGCGACGCTTCCGATCGACCAGGCGGTCGAAGCCGTCGCCCGCCGGACGCGGCAGTACGCCGCCTACCAGCGCAAGTGGCTCCGCCGCATCCCAGGCGTTGTTAGCGTTCGGGCCGATCGTCCTCCGGACGCGGTCGCCGATGAGATTCTCGAAGTGGCACGGGCTCGGCAACGACTACCTGCTCGTCGAGCGGGCTGACGTCGGCGTTCCGTTGGAAGCCCCGCTCGTCCGGCGACTTTGCGACTACCACCTCGGCATCGGCTCGGACGGGATCCTCGAGGTGCTCGCCGCCGAGGGGCCGCGCGCGGAGATCGTCATCTGGAACCCGGATGGATCCACCGCCGAGCTGTCCGGGAACGGGACACGGATCGCCGCGCGCTGGCTCGCCCGGCGCAGCGGCGAGCGCGAGGTCGTGATCGCTGTCGGGCCGCGCGAGGTCGTGGCGCGCATGCGCGACGGCCTCGAGGTGGAGACGGAGATGGGCCCGGTCGAGGTCGGGGCGCCCGAGCTCCTGGCCGTGAACGGGGCCGAGGTCGAGTTCACGCCCGTCTCGGTCGGCAACCCCCATGCGGTCATCCGCCGCGATCCCGAGCGCGCGGAGCTCCTGCGCCTCGGGCCGCTCGTCGAGAACCACCCACGCTTCCCGGAGCGCACGAACGTCCAGCTGGTGCACGTCGACTCCGGCCGCGAGGCAACGGTCGGCGTGTGGGAGCGGGGCGCGGGGGAGACCCTGTCCTCGGGGACGAGCGCCGTGGCCGTGGCCGGCGCCTCCGTCGCCAACGGCTGGTGCGAGAGCCCCGTTACCGTCCATCTCGCGGGGGGAGACATGCTGGTCGAGCTCGATTCCGGCTTCAATGCGCGCCTGACGGGCGCCGCGCAGGAGATCTGCGTCGGCGAGGTCTCGCCCGAGCTCCTCGAGGAGGTGTCCGGCGGATGAGGTTCGCCTCGCGTCTCGACCAGGTTCCTCCGTACCTCTTCGCCGAGATCGAGCGGAAGATCGAGGCGATGCGCGCCGAGGGCGCGGACGTCATCTCGCTTGGGATCGGCGATCCCGACCTGCCAACACCGCCGGCCGTGATCGAGGCCCTCCAGCGCGCGGTCGCAGCTCCGGAGACCCACCAGTACCCGTCGAACCGTGGGCTGGCCCACTTCCGCGAAGCCGTGGCGGACTTCTACCGCGACCGCTTCGGCGTCGAGGTCGACCCGGAGTCCGAGGTCATTCCCGTGCTCGGCGGCAAGGAGGGCGTCGCGCACGTGGCCCTCGCGTGCCTCGACCCGGGTGACGTGTGCCTTTCGCCCGACCCGGGCTACCCGCCGTACACGTCGGGGCCCGTGTTCGCCGGCGCGGAGGTCCACTACCTGCCTCTGGCCGAGGAGAACGCCTTCATGCCCGACCTGGCCTCGATTCCGGGGGACGTGGCCGCACGAGCGAACCTGCTCTTCTTCAACTACCCGAACAACCCGACGGGCGCCGTCGTCGCAGACGGGTTCTTCGAGCGCGCGGTCGCCTTCGCGCGCGAGCACGACCTGATCGCCGTCCACGACTCCTCGTACACCGAGATCGCCTTCGACGGCTACCGGCCGCCGAGCTTCCTCGCCACGCAGGGCGCGAAGGATGTCGGCGCGGAGATCTTCTCGCTGTCGAAGGGCTGGAACATGACGGGGTGGAGGATCGGCTGGATCGCGGGCAACGCCGAGGTCGTGGAGCGCTACCGCCAGTTGAAGACGAACCTCGACTCGGGCATGTTCGACGCCCTCCAGCACGCCGGCGTGGCGGCGCTCACGGATGCACGGGAGTTCCCGCGGGAGATGTCGGAGATCTACCGGCGCCGGCGCGACCTCATGGTGAACGCGCTCGCCGCGATCGGGATCCCCGCGGGGCCTCCGCGCGCGACGCCGTACATCTGGGTGCGCGTCCCGCCGGGGCACGACTCGGCGAGCTTCACGGAGCTCGTTCTCACGCAGGCGGCGGTGATCGTCTCTCCGGGGCCCTCGTTCGGCCCCTCCGGTGAAGGATTCGTCCGGATCTCGCTTACGGTCGCGGACGAGCGGCTGGAAGAGGCGGCCGGGCGAATGGCGTCGTCGCTCCGCGTCGAATCACGGGCATAATCGCCCTGTGAGCCACCACCACCCGGACCCCGCGCCCGGGGCGGAACCCGAGCGCGGATTCGTCGTCGCCGTTCTGGCGCCCGGAGTGGACGAGGAACAGGAGCTCGGCGAGCTGCGCGAGCTGCTGCGCACGGCCGGCGTCGAGCCGGCCGGCGAGCTCGTCCAGCGCCGGCCTGCGCCGGATGTGCGCACCTACGTCGGGAAGGGCAAGCTCGAGGAGCTGAAGGAGCTGGTCAAGAGCTCCGGCGCAGAGTCGCTGATCGTCGACGACGAGCTCGACCCGAGGCAGCAGCGGCGCCTCGAGGACGCGCTGACCGCGCGCGTCATCGACCGGACGCAGCTGATCCTCGATATCTTCGCCCAGCACGCCCGCAGCGCAGAGGGCAAGCTTCAGGTGGAGCTCGCCCAGCTCGAGTACAACCTCCCGCGCATGCGGGGCATGTGGCAGCACCTCGAGCGGCTCGGCGGCGGCATCGGGACGCGCGGCCCGGGCGAGTCCCAGCTCGAGACCGACCGCCGTATCGCACGACGCCGTATCGGCCTACTCAAGCGCAAGCTGCGGGAGCTCGAGAAGCGCCGCGCGCTCCAGCGCAAGGCACGTGAACAGAGCGTCGTCCCCGTGGTCGCCCTGGCGGGGTACACGAACGCGGGGAAGTCGACCCTTTTGAACGCGCTCACCGACGCCGAGGCCTCGGTCGACGACCGACTCTTCGAGACGCTCGACCCCACAACGCGCGGGTTCGAGCACGACGGGCGCCGCTATCTCGTCACCGACACCGTCGGCTTCATCAGGCGCCTCCCGCACCAGCTCGTCGAGGGCTTCGCCGCCACGCTCGAGGAGACGCTGCTCGCGGACCTGGTATTGCAGGTCGTCGACGCGTCCGAGGACGACGACCGCATGGAGGAGACGATCGCCGCAGTCGACAGCGTCCTGTCGGACATCGGCGCCCGCGAGCTGCCCGTCGAGCTCGTCCTCAACAAGATCGACCTCGTCGACCCCCTGCGACGCCGTCGCCTCGGCAACCGCTTCCCGGACGCGCTCCAGATCTCGGCTGCCGGCGGGGAGGGCCTCGACGAGCTGCGCGCGCGTATCGCGGAGCTCTTCGCCGACCGCTTCAGGCCCGTCAAGCTGCTCGTCCCGCATGGAAGCGGGCGCGTATTGACCGAGCTCTACGACCTCGGCGCACCGATCGAGAAGCGCGTCGACCGCCCGGACGGCGTGCTCGTCCACGCGCGGCTCCCCGAGCGGGATCTCGTGCGCTTCGCGCGCTATCTCGTGGCGGAGGCCGAAGCCCCGGCCGGCCAGGCGCAGAAGGCGTGATCGACCTCCTGATCGTGCGGCTGCACGAGGAGGCGAGGCTCCCGGAGCGCGCCTACTCCGGCGACGCCGGGCTCGACCTCGCGACGTGCGAGCGCGTCGAGCTGGGCCCGGGCGAAAGGGCGGTCGTCCCGACGGGGCTCGCTGTGGCGATCCCGGAGGGATACGCGGGATTCGTCCAGCCGAGGTCGGGCCTCGCGGCCCGCCAGGGGATCAGCGTCGTCAACTCGCCCGGGCTCATCGACTCCGGCTACCGGGGCGAGATCCGCGTCGTCCTGCTGAACACCGACGCGGAGCACA
>Ga0190265_10003079_pt1 | contig 11358 bp, 8 predicted proteins | sample Popmic124T_FD_133135 | JGI IMG/M metagenome (GOLD analysis project Ga0190265, IMG submission 133135) | Populus adjacent soil microbial communities from riparian zone of Indian Creek, Utah, USA - 124 T | ecosystem: Environmental > Terrestrial > Soil > Riparian zone | place: USA: Utah | collected...
CCCGTCTTCCGATTTAGCTTTTGGTGAAACTGGGATGCCTGGACTCCCCATCGCGGCGACTCTGCGCAGAAACACCGGCGAGGTGCTGGAGACGATCTCGCGCGTGCTCGAGCCTTACATCGGCAAGCTGATGGCGCGGACGTCCGCGACGGCTCACTGCAACGATCTCGGCATCCGCTCCGCCATCGTGGACGGGCAGCAGATCGAGGCGCTGCTCGAAAAGCTGGGGCTGGCGCTGATCATCTTCCTGGGCAAGGACAAGGCCGCGACCGTGGTGGAGGCGATGCGCAGAGCCATCGAATCGTTGAGGGAGGCCTCATGAGCCGGGCGCGGTGGACCGGGCGGGCGCTGACGGTCCTGCTCATGGTCTTCCTCGCCATCATCGCCGCGGTGCTGCTCGCGCGCGCCATCGTGCCGTCGAATCCGATGTTCGAGGGGGCGCTCTCGCCCCGGATCATCCTGGGGCTCGGCACTTGGGGCAAGGCCCTCTTCCTGCTCGTCGCGGCTGTGGTCTCGTCCCGGATCGTGGGGAGGTTCGAGCCGGGGACGCCGTCGCGCACCGCCTGGCGCCTGCTCTCCTCGGGGCTCATCGCCATGCTCCTGGGGCAGACCTGCTTCGTGGTCTACCAGTTCGTGCTGGGGATTGAGGTGCCGTTCCCCTCGCTGGCGGACGTCTTCTTCCTGGCGTCCTATCCGCTGCTGATCGGCGCGCTCGCGATGTTCCTGCGTGCCTACTCGGCGAGCGGCTTCCCGGTCGGACCGGCCTCGGAGCGGCTCTGGCTGGCGATGGGGGTGGCGCTGTTCTGTGCCGTGGCGGCCTATCCGATCCTCAAGCCCCTGGTAGAGAGGCCGGGAGAGCCGCTCGAGACGCTGCTCAACCTGCTCTACCCGATCCTGGACTTCCTGCTGCTGATCCCGACGGTGCTGCTGATCCGAATCAGCCTGCGCTTCCGGGGAGGCGCGGTATGGAAGGTCTGGGTCCGTCTGCTCGGCGGCTTCCTCTTCCTCTGCGCGGCCGACATCCTCTTCGCCTACTACTCCCAGTTCGACTGGGTCGAGCTGACCGACCTCGTCGACGCCACCTACCTCCTCGCCTACGGGTTGCTCTGCCTGGGCGTGCTGTACCAGCGGGATCTATTGGACTAGGCAGTAGAGCTTCTTGTCAGCGTCGCTGGTGAAACACCCCCGTGTTTCATCACTGGTTGACGCAAAACACCCTCGTGTTTCGTCACGGATTGGCGCAAGACACGGGCATGTTTAGGATCGCGAGCGCTTCGAGGCTCTACCGTTGGTGCGCTGCTGCTGCTCGGCCGGCGAGTTCCCGCTCACGACGGGGATCTCCTGATCCAAGCCGGGAGACTCGCCCCCCGGGGGCTGCGGCGTGGCCATCCGTCAGGGCAGGCGTCCCCCATGGATGGCGTTAATCTGAAAAGCTTCCGAGACGCCCCCCAACCACCAGGGGACGGCTGCGAGCGGGATTTGCGGCGGGATCAACCGGAAAGGAGACGTTGCGGACCGTCTTGTCAGCGTCGCATCCGGTCTTTGCGACGCTGGGATCGGGGAAGTAGAGGCTCCCTTCCCGATGGGGGACGCTGGCATCCCGGGTTGCAACGCTACGATCCGGAGGGGAAGCGCAGCCATTCCGGTGGGCGGTGCTCCCATCCCGGTGGGAGAGGTCCCCATCCCGATATGCCGCGTGCTCACCTGCAAGTACGAGGCGTCCATCCAGGAGTGCGACCTGCCCTTCCAGATGGCGAACACTCCCATCCAGATGGCGACGATCCCCATCTGGATGGTGAAGGCTCCCACCTGGATGGCGACGGTTCGCATCCAGGGTTGTGACACAGCCATCGTGGATTGCGGCGCTCCCCTCCAGGTCTGCGTCCCGCCCATCGGGATGGCGGCGCCTCCCCCCGAGATCGTAGTGTTGCCCTTCCAGACGGGGTTGACTCTCTCCAGGATGCAAAGCGCCCGAAGCGTGTAGCGAGGTATCCCCGCCGGCTTGAAGTGAATCGCTCTCCGCGTCTGCATCGTCCCTGTCCGGGATCAGACCGTCGCCGCGCCGGATGGAGGAGGTCCCGATTCGGGTTGGCCGTCCCCTATCGGATCGGCACCCTCTCGTTGCCCCAGGGGAGACGCTCCGAACGCATTGCGGTGAGTCCCCAAGGAGTCGTGGAAGACTCCGGGCGAGATTGCGTCGGTCCCCTCGGCCCGTTGGGCCGGGCCCAAGACTGTCGTCGGATGGTAAGATTCCCTCATGAGACGCCGGGCAGACAGTGTGTTGCGTGAAGCCTTGACTCTGCCAGAAAGCGAGCGCGCTGAGATCGCGGGCGCGTTGCTGGAAAGCCTGGAGCACCAGCAGCCTGAAGCCGACGTTGAGATGGCTTGGCGCCAGGAAGTTGCCGCGCGGGTGGCAGCGCTGGAGGCAGGGGAGATCGAGACGACTCCCTGGGAAGAGATCCGAGAAGGCTTCCTGGCGAGACTGAGTGAGCGGCGCCCAGGTTGAGTTTTCCCCGGAAGCTCTCCGGGAGATCGATGATGCGTTCGAGTGGTATCTGGAGCGAAGCGTCCAGGCTGCAGAGGCACTCGTTCGTGAAGTGACGAAAGCGCTGGCTCTGATTGCGGCCTCTCCTGCCATCTGGCCTCGCTTCGAGGCTGGCACGCGACGGTACGTCCTCCGCAAGTTTCCCTACGGCATCATCTATCGAGAGATTCCAGACGGCGTCGAAGTCGTCGCCGTGGCGCACCACAAGAGACGACCGAGATATTGGCGTGGACGCTTGGCTCCGAGACGCGGCAACTGAGCACTCTTCCCTCGCCTCAAAGCTCCTCAAACTGTCCGAGATAGGGTCATCGCCGCGCCGTCTGGAGAGATCGGGTTGGCCGTCCCGAAGCATGGGAGGATAGGGGAGAGGGTCCTCACGCTAGAATCCCGTTGAGGAGGGCTGCCCTTGGCCGAGTTCGCGAAGCAGATTTCCGACCTGCCTCTCTACCAGGAACTGGACCGCGCCGCCGGTCGGGATTCGATCGATGCCACCGAGGTGGCCCGCTTGAAGGGCCTGGTGACGGAGGTCGCCGACACCGTCGGTCCTGCCCTGGCGCAGATCCCGGTCACCTTCCGGCAGTACACCGTCCACGACATCCGCCACTGCCGCAACGTGATCGCCCGGATGGGGGACATCCTCCCGGCCGAGACTCGAGAGAAGCTCAATGCTTTGGAAATCACCTTCCTCCTGCTCTCAGCCTTGCTCCATGATGTGGGGATGGTCGTCAACGACCACGAGAAATCGGAGACGCTCCTGTCCGAGAGCTTCCGGAGATTCAAGGAGGAGGGGCACGCCGACCAGAGCAAGGCCATCAAGGAGGTGCGCTCGGCCGGCAACGAGCCACGCGCCCGGGCAATTGAGGACGCCCTCCTCGCCGAGTACTACCGCCGGCTTCATCCGGAACGGGTCAGGCAATTCATGGATCGGCACCTCTCGGGCAAGCTTCGATACCAAGAGGTCGACTTTGCCGATGACTTCACGCGCCTATGCGAGAGCCATGCTTGGGGAGTGGAGGAGAGCAATGACGCCCGCCATCCCGAGAAGGCCGTAGCCCGGTTGGATACCAATATCCGGCTCTATGGAGTGCGGGCTAACCTCCAATACCTTGCCTGCATTCTGCGGATCGCTGACATCCTTGACTTCGACCGCTCGCGGACTCCCTTGGTGGTTTTCCAGCACCTCGACTTTACCGAAGACCGATCGTGGGAGGAGTGGAACAAGCACCTCCAAGTGAAGGGCTGGGAGATCACGGAGAAACAGGTGGCCTTCGACGTGCGTTGCACTCACCCGGTCTTCTACGTAGCCGTCCATGAGTTCCTCGGTGGGATTGATGAGGAACTACGGCAGTGCCGATACCTCGTTGAAAACAAGCCGCAGGCGACGGCGGACCGCTACAAGCTCTTCCTCCCCCAAGTAGTGGACCGTCATAAGGTACGGATGGCGGATCCGAGCTACGTTGCCGGAGCATTCCGGTTTCAACTGGAGTACGAGAATATTCTGCAACTCCTGATGGATAAAAGCCTGTACCCGGACCCGAGCCTCTTCTTGCGGGAGCTCCTCCAGAACGCCTTGGATGCCTGCCGGAGAAAGGAGGCGGCCATGGAGGTGGCTGGCCTAAAGAAGCTATACGAACCGAAAATTGTCGTCTGGGATCGGAGTGATGATCCGGAGGCTCCGCGGATCATCTTCCAGGACAATGGTATCGGAATGTCGCAACGCATCGTGGAGCAATACTTCCTGCGTGTCGGGAGGAGCTACTATCGTTCACCGGAGTTCGACATTGAGCGCCAGCGTCTCCGCGAGCATGGGAAAGAACTGGATGCTTCCTCACAATTTGGTATCGGAATTCTTTCGTGCTTCTTAGTAGGTGACCGGTTTGAGGTAGAGACTTACCAGGAGGGATTTGACCCACTGCACATACTCATTGAAGGTCCGACAAGGTATTTTGTGATCAGGCGCCTTGCGAGACCCGACGCCACTCTGCTCTATGCAAAGCTCAACTACAGTGAGGGAGGCGGCCCCCCGAATCAGCCCGGTACAAGGATTACAGTGCATCTAAGGCCATGCCAAACGCTCGCAGTAGCGCAGGTGCTCGAGAGCTATGCTGTGAACACAGATTATCCAATCAACATTAATGAAAGTGGTCGTAAGAGGCCGCGCGTAATTAGGAACCTAGCTTGGGAGCGTCCAATCCAGGCAAAGGACTTTAGGTTTATTGACGGTGGAAACTTGGATCCAAGAGTAAAGGATCATCTTCCAGTCACCTTTGAAGGTCCAGAGAAGCTGATTTCTGGGATGGGTCTGTATGATGTGTTGGTTTCTTCGCCGATTCCATTTCAAAAGTGGGAGTTCTCGTCCCACATTAGGGGACGTGCTTGGTTTTGGTTGCTGCGGGGTATAGGTGGCGAACTTTCGCCGCGGATTGGCAATCTGGAAGTGGGACTGAACCTTAAAGTAGTCGGTCTGCCTGAGTTTGTAGCCGAACTAGAGAGTCTGTACAGGTACTCGTCCTTGTCTTCATACGCCGCGTTTTTCGACCATGTTGTGGCTCTAGGAGAAGATCCGCACGGTTGGGACTCAGAGGAGGCAGATGAGGAAACAAAATCATTATCTAGCAAATGGGCGGACCTGTCTGACGAAGAACAAGAAGAATTAAGGGAGGTTGTTGCAAGAAGAAGCCAAGTGGCCAGGTTTAAGAATGAGCCGCTAAGATTCTGGGCTTCCGATCCTGAGGTTGTCAGTAGTCTTATGGAAGAAAGGGCCGATTGGGCTGACCAACCGGTATCATTTGGCCGGAACGGAACGGTAGGAAATTTTAGAGAAGATGAGAGATTGGCTCTCCACGCTGTTCTTGTCCCGGCGGGTGTGGTCAGTTGGTCTCCAGAGAGGGGCATTGGTAAGCCTGAGAGTATGCTAACTCTGTTTGGGGGATCTCGTATAGATGTGCGCGGAGCAAAGGCACCACGCCCAGCTGCGCATCGGCTATTCATACCGGAAGAAGGTATAGATGACCTAAGACAGCAATACCTACGAGCCGCACTGCGCCATGGAGCTGACCTTTTGAGTGCTCATGGTGAAGATGCTTCTTGGAGAAGGTGGTTTGGGCGGCTTTGGGAGGTAGCGCTTGGTCGAGGTCTCAACTGGGACCTCGCATTGGAAATGGACGGAGACTTCATCACGCACAGATGCCCGTTAGCTGTTTCTTTCGAAGGAAGAATTCAATACTTAGATCTGAGATCAGTCAGAGCGCGAGCGCCGGGCGCTCTCCCGGTTTGGCCGAACCGCAATGCCAATGCTGCGATGACTCTGGAGCCATTTGATCCTGTCAATCAACTCTTTTTCCCGCCACCTCAAGGCCCCCTGAACCTTCAGGGCCTTAAGTTTTTAAGCCTCGACGGTACAACGGAGGTGGATGTATCTGAGGTTCCCTTCCGACTATTGGGCGGTAGACAAAAGCGAAGATAGTCGCGCTGCTAAATTCCACCCTACGCCGCCGGCCGCAGCTCCTCCCGAGAAGGCCGGAGCCGCCGGAAGACGTCCTTCACCCTGGACAGCCCCCGCAGATCGTCGAAGATCGAGTAGAAGACCGGCGTCGCCAGCAGCGTCAGCAGCAGCGACATCGTCTGCCCTCCGATGACCACCACCGCGATCGCGCGGCGCTCCTCGGAGCCCGGGCCGGTGCCCAGGGCCAGGGGGAGCATGCCGGCTACGAGAGCGAGCGTGGTCATCAGGATCGGACGCAGACGGTCGCGGTTGCCCTGGAGGATGGCGGCCATGCGGTCCATGCCCGCGGCGCGCAGGTTGTTCATGTGGTCGATCTGCAGGATGGCGTTCTTCTTCACCACCCCGAAGAGCACCAGGATGCCCAGGGCCGAGTAGAGGTTCACCGTGTTGCCCGTGCCCCAGAGCGACAGCAACGCGAAAGGCACCGCGAGCGGCAGCGAGAGGAGGATGGTCAACGGGTGAACCAGGCTCTCGAACTGCGACGCCAGGATCATGTACATGAAGACGACGGACAGGAGCAGCGCCCAGATGAACTCGGTGCGGGTGCGCGCCAGCTCCCGGCCGCGGCCTCCGATCGCGGTCGTGTAGGCGGGCGGCAGGTTCATCTCGTCCACGGCTTGGTAGAGCGCGTCCAGCCGGTCGGACAGCGCGTAGCCGGGCGCGACTCCGGCGCGGAGGCTCACCTGCCGCTGGCGGTCCAGCCGGTCGACGCGCGATGAGGTCGTGGCCTCCTTGACAGTGACCAGGCTGTCCAGCCGGACGAGCCGGCCGGTCGAGCTGGGCACGTAGAGGCGGGTGATCGCCTCCGGGTCGTTGCGCGTCCCCTGGGTCAGCCGGAGCTGGACGTCGTAGTCGTCGTTGACCTGCGGATCGTGGAAGCGGGAGACCTCCTGGTCGCCGCCGACCATCAGCCGCAGCGCGTTCGCCACGTCCGACATCTGCACCCCGAGGTCCGCGGCGCGGGCGCGGTCGATGTCCACGCGCAGCTCGGGCTTGTCGAGCTTCAGGGTGATGTCCGCGTCGATGATGCCGCCGATCTCCTTCGACCTTTCCCGCAGCTCGTTGGCGTAGGCGGCCAGCGCCATCAGGTCGGGTCCGCGCAGGGAGAAGTCGATGTCGTTGTTGCCGCCGCCGATGTTGAAGGCCTGGGTGTTGCGCACCGCGCAGCGCAGGTCGCTGAACTTCGACAGGCGCTTGCGCACCTCGGTCATCACGTCGCGCTGGCTGTAGTTGCCCTCGAACGCGGACATGGGATCGAGCCGCACGAGCGCGCCCAGGAAGCGGGAGACCGAGAGCTTGCGCTCTTCATGGGGCGCGATGCGGACGTACACGTTGCCCTGGTTGACGCCGCCGAGGAAGCCGCCGCCCGCGTTGGCGAGCACCGTGCGGATCGCGGGGATCTGCTTCAGCTCGCCCTCGACGGCGCGCATGGCGTCGTCCATCGCGGCGAGGCTCGTCCCCTCGGGAGCGTTGACGTTGATCTCGAACTCGGACTCGTCCACGTCGCTCGGGATGTACTCCACCTTGACCAGCTTCGCGAGGGGGATGGAGGACAGCATCACGAGCACGCAGACCGCCGCGGTCAGCTTCCGGTGGCGCATCGTCAGCTTCAGCATGCGCTCGTAAAGACGGTCCACGCGGCCGTAGAGACCGCCGCGCGATTTGGCGGTATCCCCTGCATGCCCCCCATGCCCCGCGGCGTCCTCGGCGCGCAGGAGCCTGGCGCTCATCATCGGCGTCAGGGTGAAGGAGACCAGCAGCGAGACCAGCACCGCCGCGGCGGCCGTGAGGCCGAACTGGAACAGGAAGCGTCCCGAGATGCTCGACATGAAGGAGACCGGGACGAAAATCACGACCAGCGACAGCGTGGTGGCGAGCACGGGCAGGGCGATCTCCGCCGTGGCCCGCTTCGCCGCCTCGAACGAGCCCACCTTCTTCTCCTCGACCCAGCGGAAGATGTTCTCCAGCACCACGATGGCATCGTCGATGACCACGCCGACCATGAGAACCAGGGCGAGCATGGTGACGCTGTTGAGCGTGAAGTCGAGGGCCTTCATCATGCCGAAGGTCGCGATGACGGAGGTCGGGATGGCGATGGCGGCGATCAGCGTCGTGCGCCAGCTCCGCATGAAGGCGAACACCACCAGCGAGGCCAGGATGCTGCCCAGGATCAGGTGGAGGTTGATCTCGTGGAGGGCGGCGTAGATGTAGCGCGACTGGTCGCGGATGACCTGCATTTCGAGGTCGGCCGGGATCTGCGTCTGCACCCGCTCCATCGCCTGCTTGACGCCTTCGATGACCTCGACCGTGTTGGCGCCCGACTGCCGCCGGACTTCCAGGGTCACCGTGGGCACGCCGTTGAGGCGCGCCACCGAGCGCTGCTCCCGGGTGCCGTCCTCCGCGTAGCCAAGGTCGCGGATGCGCACCGGCTGGGCATTGACGGTCTTCACGACCAGGTTGTCGAAGTCGCGCGCCTCGGTCAGCTTGCCCATGGTGCGCAGGGTCATCTCGCGCGACGTTCCCGTGACGTTGCCGCCCGGCACGTCCGTGTTCTGGCGTATCAGGGCGTCGCGCACGTCGGTGATCGGGATCTGGTACGCCGCCAGGCGCTCGGGATCCACCCAGACGTTGATGGCGCGCTCCAGGCCGCCCTGGATCTGCACTTCGCCCACGCCGGCCGAGCGCTCGAGCTGGACCTTGACGACCTTGTCCGCGACCTCGGTGAGCTCCTTGAGCGAGCGGTTGCCCGACAGCGCCACGGTCAGGACCGCCGCGGTGTCGTTGTTGAACTTGGCGATCACCGGCGGCAGCGCGTCGTCCGGGAGCTGGCGCACGACCGAGGAGACGCGGTCGCGGATGTCCTGCGCGGCCGTGTCGATGTCGCGGTCCAGGCCGAAGGTGACGATCACGAACGAGCTGCCGGCCGAGGAGACCGAGCGCAGCTCCTGGATCCCCTCGACCGTGTTGACCGCCTCCTCGATGCGCTGCGAGACCTCGGTCTCGACCTCCTCGGTGGAGGCGCCGGGCAGGGCCGTGCGCACGGAGACGGTGGGGAGGTCCACCGAAGGGAAACGGTCGACACCGAGCTGACCGTAGCTCGCGGCGCCCACGACGACCAGGGCCATGATGATCATGGCCGCGAAGACCGGCCGGCGGATACAGATCTCGGCAAGCTTCTGCATGCAATATCTCCGGGGTCTGGGTCAGGGAACGATGGTGACGGGCTGGCCGTCCACCAGGTTGCCGGGCTGGACCACCACCACGTCGCCGGCGGCGGCCCCTTCCAGGATCTCGACCCGGTCGCCCGCCCGGCGGCCGGTCTTGACGCGCTTCTCGACGGCTTTGCCGTCGGCCACGCCGATCAACTTTTCGATGCCGGCGAAGCTGACGACGGCGGAGGTGGGGACCAGCACGGCGGGCTCATCCGCCTGGGTCACGATCTCGGCCTTGGCGAAGGAGCCGGGGCGCAGCCGGCCGCTCGGGTTGGGCACCTCGGCCTCGACGAGCAGCGTGCGGCTCTCTTCCCGGATGGAGGGGCTGATCCGCGCCACGTGCCCCTCATGGGTCCCGGGGTCGCCCTCGACCGTGAGGCGCACCGGCTGGCCGCCGCGCACTCCGGCCGCCTCGCGCTCCGGCACCTCCAGGCGCAGGCGCAGCGGGTGGACCCGGACGAGCACGACCACTGCCTGGCCCGGGCTCACGTAGTCGCCCACCCCGGCCATGCGCTCGCGGATCATGCCGTCGTACGGAGCCGTGATGGCCGAGTCGCGGAGCGCCTGGCGGGCGATCTCCAACTCCGACATCCGCTGGCTCAGCAGCGCCTGGCGGGTGCGGGCGGTCTCGATCGCCTCCTGGTGCCGCGCCTCGGCGACTTGCAGGGCGGCCTCGGCGGCGTCGAAATCCTGCTGCGGGATGAGCTGCTGCTCGAGGAGGCGTGTCATGCGGTCCCGCGTGAGCCGCGCCTGGGTCAGGTTCGCGGAGGCCTGTTTGACGAGGGCGGTTTCGTCGGGATCGACAGTCCGGGCGGGGCCGCCTGCGGGCAGTCCAAGCTGGGCCCGCGCCTGTTGCAGCGCGCTCTCGGCCTGGCGGACGCGGAGCTCGAAGTCGGTGGGGGAGAGCCGGGCCAGCGTCTGGCCGCGGCGGACGTGATCTCCCAGGTCCACGGCGAGCGAGGTGAGCCGGCCGGCGACCTTGGGTCCGAGCTCCGCCTCCTCGTCAGCTCCCAGCGTGCCCGAGACGACGACGGTGCGGGCCAGGTTTCCGGTCTCAGCCCGGACGACGCGGACCTCGCGGGCCGTGAGGGACTCAGCCCCTCCCGGGCGTTCCTCTTTCTTGGAAGGGGAATTGGAGGCCGCAGCTGTCCGGTCCCCACCGCCGCAGGAGGCCAGGCTGGAGGCGATACCGAGCCCTGATATCAACAGCATCACTGCAAAACATCTCGACATGTATCTCTCCGGTAGAGCGCAAGACAGGCAGGAGTAACTTTAAACGTGCGGGCGCGCCCAAGGTTGCAGACCCGAGCCGATGAAATGGAACCGCCCCGCCCGGTCACTCTCCCGGTAAGGGGAACTCTGAAACGGCTGCAACTATTTCTCTTCTGGGTCGTCTAACAGGTTGAAGCCGATGGAGGTAGCACTGTGAAGAGCCTGGTCAAGAACACCCCGCACCTGTTGTTCCATCCGGAGGTCCGTCCGGAGCTGGCGCTCCGCGAGGGGAGCCCGGAGATCCTGGCCCATTTGCAGGAGGGCTGCCTGAGCTGCTCGGCGGGGTTGCGACTCTTCGCCGACCCCGCGCTGCCCGTCGAGGGCTATGCCGCGGCGCTGTACCGCTTCGAGAAGGAGCTGGCCACCGAGTTGAACGGGTCGTCCAACCCGGTGATGGCTCTGCACGTCGCGCTTTCGGAGCTGGCCGGCTAGCGAGACGCCTGCTTCGCCACCGCTTCCGCCGCCTTCTGCGCCGCTTCCGGATCGCCCAGGTAGTAGCTCCGGATCGGCTTCAAGTCGTCGTCCAGCTCGTAGACCAGCGGAATCCCCGTGGGGATGTTCAATCCCACGATCTCCTCTTCCGATATGCCGTCCAGGTGCTTGACCAGCGCGCGCAGGCTGTTGCCGTGGGCCGCGATCAGGACCCTCTTGTCAGCCAGGATGTCGGGGACGATCGTGCCGTGCCAGTAGGGGAGGAAGCGGTCGATGGTGTCCTTGAGCCGTTCGTCCGGATAGAGCGGGGTCAGATTGTCGAAATTGGTGCGATGACGGACGGCGTCGGGATCGTCGAAATTGACCGTGCTGATCTTGGTCAGCGCGAAATA
>Ga0190265_10003080_pt1 | contig 11358 bp, 7 predicted proteins | sample Popmic124T_FD_133135 | JGI IMG/M metagenome (GOLD analysis project Ga0190265, IMG submission 133135) | Populus adjacent soil microbial communities from riparian zone of Indian Creek, Utah, USA - 124 T | ecosystem: Environmental > Terrestrial > Soil > Riparian zone | place: USA: Utah | collected...
GGGTCGTAGACGGCGTCGTGGTACCAGGCGGCCAGCCGGACGGCGTCCGGGTCGGCGGCCTCCCCGAGCCGGCCGACCAGCCCCAGGACGGCCGCCAGGTGCGCGAGGTCGTGGTAGCGCCGGTGCGGCTCGCTCCAGGCGGCGACCAGGGCGGCCCACTCGGTCCGGGACGTGGGGGAGTCGCCCGCGAGCCCGGCCCAGGCATCGAACGAGACCAGCCCGGTCATCGGACGCCGCAGGTGCGCAGGATCAGCAGGGCGAAGGCCCGGGCTGCGGTGACCACCTCGGCGACCGGGACCCGCTCGAGGGGACCGTGCGCCAGGTTCAGGTCGCCCGGGCCGTAGTGCAGCGTCGGGATGCCCGCGGCCACGTACTGACGGAGGTCGCTGCCCGCGGCGATCGCCCGCTCCTCCGTCGTCCCGCCGCCGGCGTCGGCGACGGCGGCCTGCACCGTCGGCAGCAGGGCGTGCCCGGCCGGGAGCTGGCCGCTGGCGAACGCACCGCCGGTCCAGCGCAGGCGGACGGGGTGCTCGGCGAGCCACGGATCGGCCGCGCAGATCGCGGACAGTCGGGCCGCGAACGCCGCCTGGGCGACGGGCACCGGCTCGCCCAGGCGGACGCCGTAACGGCCCTCGGCGACGAGCCGGTCGGGCACGGAGCTCGCCCAGTCGCCGGCCTGGACGCGTCCGATGGACAACCCGTACGGGTAGTCGGTGGAGAACCGAGGATCGGCGTCCTCCTGCCGCTCGGCCTCGAACTCCTGGAGCCCGGCGTGCACGAGCGCGAACTTCTCCACCGCGCTCACGCCCCGGTCGCGCATGGCGGCGTGCGCGGCGTGGCCCTCGACCTCGAGCCGGAAGGTCAGCGCGCCGGCGTTGGCGGTCACCACGTCGCCGGCGGTCGGCTCCGGGATGACGCACAGGTCGCCGAGGTGCCCGCGGCGGATCGTGGCCCACGCCCCGAGGCCGCCGTCCTCCTCGCCGATGACGCCGTGCACCGCGACCGGCCGGACCAGGCGGACCCCGGCCCGCCGGAGTGCGGCGAGCGCGGCGAGCGTGGAGACGACGCCGGCCTTCATGTCGCAGGCGCCGCGGCCGTGCAGCTCGCCGCCGGCGATGCGGGGGACGAACGGGTCGCCGGCCCAGAGCGACAGGTCGCCGGGTGGGACGACGTCGGTGTGCCCGGAGAGGACCAGCGCGGGCCGGCCGCTCTCGGCGGCGGGCACGGTGCCGACGACGCCCCATGCCTCGGTCCGCTCCACCTCCTGGCCGGGGGCGTCCGCGGAGGTGGCGGCCTCGTCGAGGTCGATCCGCCAGGTGTCGACGTCGCAGCCGAGCTCGTCGAGCCAGCCGGCCAGCTGGTGCTGCACCTCGCTCTCGGCGGGCGTGCCGCCGACGGACGGGACGGCGACCATGGCGGCGAGCCGGTCGACCGCCCACTGCTCGTCGACGGCGTCGAGGACACCGGCCTCGACGCGGGTCAGCTCGGCCCGGGCAGCGGTCATGGCCGGAGTCTGGCACGCGCCGCCCCGGTCGCCGTCCCGGCTCCGACCACGTGCGTTCGCTAGCTTGACCGCCGTGACGCAGCCCCCTCCGCCGCCCGGCTGGTACCCCGATCCGGCCGGAGGCGGGAGCAGCCGCTGGTGGGACGGCCAGGGCTGGACCGAGCACCTGCAGCAGGCCGCACCTCCGCCGCCGGCACCCGTGCCGCCACCGCCGGTGTCCGGCAACGGCCACGGTCCGTCGCTCTACGAGCAGCCGGTCCTGCTGGTGAACCAGAAGACCAAGCTCATCGAGCTGACCAACGAGTACGCCGTCCTCGACGGCGAGGGACGGCAGATCGGTGCCGTCGTCCAGGTGGGGCAGAGCGGGCTCAAGAAGGCGGTCCGGCTCGTCTCCAACCTCGACCAGTTCCTGACCCACACGCTCGAGGTGCGCGACAGCCGCGGGCCGGTGCTGGTGCTCACCCGGCCGGCCAAGATCGTGAAGTCGCGGGTCGTCGTGCAGCGGCCGGACGGCGCTCCGGTCGGGGAGATCGTCCAGGCCAACGTGTTCGGCCGGATCCGCTTCGACCTGGTCGCCGGCGGGACGGTCGTCGGGGCGATCCAGGCCGAGAACTGGCGGGCCTGGGACTTCTCGATCACCGACGCGGCCGGGGTCGAGGTGGCCCGCATCACGAAGAAGTGGGAAGGGCTGGCCCGGACCCTGTTCACGACCGCCGACCGCTACGTCGTCCTCGTGCACTTCCGGCTGCCGGAGCCGCTGGCCAGCATGGTGATCGCCTCCGCGCTCACCGTGGACACGGCGCTGAAGCAGGACGACCGCGGCTTCAACTGAGCCATGGCATCGCGGTCCTCCGGACCGCACCGCGGCCAGTTGCCGTCCCGACCTGCGCGGAGCCGCTGCGTCGACCCTGCGCGGAGCCCTCCGGGCCCCACTCGGGTCGACAGGGAGCCGGTTGCTGCGCGTAGCCTGGTCAGTGTCCGGGCCGGGTGCCACGTGCCCCCGGGTGCCATTTGGTTACGCCTTCACGGACTACCGCCCCGACCTCGGTCGGGGGCTGGAGCCGCGTTGTGCATCTCGCCGCGAGGCGGCCGTCATCCGGTCCGGACCCTGACGCACACGAAGGGCCCCCGTCCACGCGGACGGGGGCCCTTCGCCGTGCGGAGCGGGATCGCTCAGTAGGTCTCCTCGGTGGTGCTCCGGCGGACGGGGGCGCCGGCCGGGTCGCCGTAGGCGTCGGTCCGGGTGACCCGGCGCTGGCGGGGGCCCCAGATCGCGAGCTCCAGCACGATGCCAAGGGCACCGACGATCATCAGGATCCAGCCGACCACCTGCAGGTCGACGCCGCTGACGTCGACGTTCAGGGCGAAGGTCAGGATCGCGCCCAGCGCGAGCAGGACGATGGCGGTTCCGAGCCTCATCACGAACTCCCTTCCCAACGGCTACGGGCAGGCCGGAGCCGGCGGCGGGCGCCGCGAGGTCGCGGTTGCCCCGAGGGTCGGACACGAACCGCCTCAGGGCCCCGATGTCCCTCGAACGGGTGCGTCTGAGGCCCCTCAGGCACCCCTCAGACGCACCTCGGGGCGCAGGACTGCGTGGCCTGCCGATGCCGGGGCCCCACCCTCAGAGCGAACGTTGCCGTCATCCACGAGGGACGACGGAAGGCACGACGATGACTCTCCACTACAGCAACCCGGCCCTGGACTCCGAGCTCGCCTACCGGCGCGAGGTGCTCATGGCGGCCGGCCGCGGGACGCGCACGAAGCGCGGCGCGTGGTTCCGCAACCGGCGGCGCCCCAGCTGACCGGCCCACTCGGGTGACTATCGGTTCGGTCCTGTCGGAGGCCCGTGCCACGATCGACGCCGTGCCACGCTGGGACGACGCGCCGATGGTGGGACGGGCCTCCGAGCTCGCCCACCTCCTTGCCCACGTCGACCGGGCTGCGGCGGGCCGGGCGAGCACCGTCCTGCTCGCCGGTGACGCCGGTGTGGGCAAGACCCGGCTGCTCGACGAGCTCACCGCGCGAGCGGCTGAGCGGGGCGTCCGGGTGCTGACCGGCCACTGCGTCGACCTCGGCGACGTCGGGCTGCCGTACCTGCCCTTCGTCGACCTGCTGCGCCCCGTGGCCACCGACCCGGAGCTCGCCCCGAACGCTGCGGCCAACCCGGTTCTCGCGGCACTGTTCGCGGGGCGGCCGGTGGCGTTCCCGCCGGTGCAGCCGGTGCCCGAGGGGCGTGACCTGAGCCGCCCGCTGCCGCACCGCGCGGCGCCGCAGCCGGTCGAGGACGGGCGGCTCCAGCTGTTCGAGTCGGTGGCCGCGCTCATCTGCGAGCTGGCGTCCCACGGGCCGTTGCTGATCCTTCTCGAGGACGTGCACTGGGCCGACCGGTCCAGCCGCGACCTGCTGCGCTACCTGCTGGCCCGGCTCTCCGACGAGCCGGTGGCCGTGGTGGCCTCCTACCGCGCCGACGACCTGCACCGGCGCCACCCGCTCCGTCCCCTGCTGGCCGAGCTGGTGCGGCTGCCGGGCGTGGAGCGGCTCGAGCTCGACCCTCTCCCCGACGCCGAGGTCGGCGCCCTGGTGCGGCGGCTGGCCGCCGCGGCCGGGTCGCTGCCGGAGTCCACGGTCGACGACGTCGTCGCCCGGGCGGAGGGCAACGCGTTCTACGCGGAGGAGCTGCTGGCCGCCGGGCTGCACGGCGAGGCCCTGCCCATGGGGCTGACCGACGTCCTGCTCGCCCGGGTGGAGCAGCGCTCGCCGGCGGCGCAGCAGGTGCTGCGCGTCGCCGCCGTGGCCGGTCGGCGGGTCCGCCACGAGTTGGTCGCGGCGGTCAGCGGGCTGGGCGACGGCGACCTGGAGGCGGCGCTCTCGGAGGTCGTGCACCACCACCTCCTGGTCGTCTCCGACGACGGCCGCTACCGGTTCCGGCATGCGCTGCTGCGCGAGGCGGTGCTGGCCGACCTGCTGCCGGGGGAGCGGGTGCGGCTGCACGCGGCGATCGCGGCCTACCTGGCCGTGGCACCGGGTGCGGCGAACGCGGCCGAGCGGGCGCACCACGCCCGCGAGAGCAACGACCTGCCCGGTGCCTTCAGCGCCTCGCTGGAGGCGGCGGCCGCGGCCAGTGGCGTCGGCGCCCCGGCCGAGGAGCTGCAGCACCTGGAGACGGCGCTGGCGCTGTGGTCGGCCGTCCCCGACGCAACGGGGCGGGCCGGGCGCGACCAGGCGGCCCTGCTGCTGGAGACCGCGGCGGCCGCGCGCACGGTGGGGGAGCCGCACCGCGCCGTCGCCCTGCTGCGCTCGGCCCTCCAGGTGCTCGGGCCGGACGCAGACCCGGAGGTCCGCGCGCGGGTCCACTACACGCTGGCGCAGGCGATGGTGCGCGTCGAGGACGACGCCGGCGCGTACCGCGAGAGCTCCGCGGCGATGGCGCTCGTACCGGCGCAACCACCCTCCAAGGCGCGCACGTGGGCGGCCGCCACGCATGCGCGCATGGCCTACTCGTTCGGCCGGAACGAGGAGGCCGACGCAGCGGCCGAGGAGGCGCTCGCGGCGGCCGACACGCTCGGCTTCGACGGCGCCTGGGCCGACATCGCCGTCACCCAGGTGCGCGCGCGACCGGGCGCCGACCCGGCAGCGGTGCGGGCCCGTCTCGACGAGGCGCTCGCCCGCGCCCGCCGCTCCGGCAACGTCGAGGTCGAGATGCGGGTGCTCTACAACCTCGCGACCGTCGCGTTCGAGGCCGGCCGGATCGAGGAGGCGCTCGACTGGACCCGGCGGGGCACGCAGCGGGCCCGCGACCTCGGCGTCGAGTGGTCGTACTACCCGGCCGAGCTCCGGCACCTGCACGTCACGGCGCTGTACATGGCCGGTGACTGGGACGGCAGCCTGGCCGAGGCCGACGTGCTGGCCCGGGTGCCCGAGATGTCGGCGCACGTGCGGGCCGACGGACTGCTCGTGCTGGTCGGCCGGGGCGACCCGTCCGCCCACGAGCGCATCGACTGGGCGCGGGGCCTGATCCCGCGGCTGAACGCGCACATCCTGCTCGACCTGGTCACGGCCGGGTCGGAGATCGACCTCGCCGCCTGGGAGGGCGAGCCGCAGAAGGCGGTGGACGTCGCGCTGGCGACCTACCGGCGGCTGCGGCAGGAGTGGGACGACGACCACCTCGGCGTGCTGCGGCTGGCCGGCACCGCGCTCGCCCCGGTGGGCGACGCCGCCGTCGCCGCGCGCCGGGAGGGCGACGCCGAGGCCACGGAGCGCTGGGTCCGGGCGGGCGAGGAACTGGTCGAGGCGGTGCACGCCGCGGTGGAGATCTACCGGGGGACCTACGGCGACACGATGGGCGTCGAGGCGCTCGCGTGGCTGGCCCGGGTGGATGCCGAGGCGGCCCGGGTCCGGGGCGAGGCGACGCCGGAGTTGTGGCGTACCGCGGTCGAGGCGTTCGGCTTCGGGCACGTCTACGAGGCGGCGCGGTCGCGATGGCGGCTGGCCGAGGCGCTGCTGGCCGCCGGTGACCGGGCCGGTGCCGCTGAGGAGGCGAAGGCCGCCCACGAGGTCGCCGTCCGGCTGGGAGCTGGGCCGCTGAAGTCGGCGATCGAGGCGCTGGCGCGGCGGGGACGGCTGGACGTGGCCGGGGTCCGTGTCGTCGACGTCTCCGCGGTGATGACGCCGCGGGAGGCCGAGGTGCTGCTCCTGCTGGCCGCCGGTCGCACGAACCGGCAGATCGGCGCCGAGCTCTACATCAGCGAGAAGACGGCGAGCGTCCACGTCAGCAACATCCTCGGCAAGCTCGGCGCCAACGGCCGCACGGAGGCCGTCGCCATCGCCGCCCAGCGGGGGTTGCTGGCAGGAGCGTGACAGAAGAGCACTATCGCGCCGAGTGGGGCCCGGAGGGTCCCGCGCAGGCGCGATGCAGCGGCTCGACGCTGCGGGGGGACGGCACGTGGCCGCGGTGCGGTCCGGAGGACCGCGATGTCACAGCATCGTGCGGAGGCGTTCCCGGCGGGCACGGAGGACGTCCACCGAGGCGGACGCGGACGGCGGGCCGGGGACGTGCGCCCGCAGCTGGGTGTGCACCACGGCCTGCGGCTGCGCGGTCCGCGCCGCGACCCGGTTGACCAGGCGGTTGATCTCCCGGCGCAGCTCGGCGGCGTCGCGCCACGAGCGGCCGGCGTCGTCCTCGTCCGGGTGGTCCTCGACCAGCATGAAGTCGCCGTCGTCGGCCCGGTGGCTCGCCGCGATCCGGATCCGGAGCTCGTCGTCCCGCTTCGACAGCAGCTCGGCGGTCTGCGCGGGGGTGAGCAGACCCGGGATGCCCAGGAACTCCTCCTCCTCTTCGCCGAGGACCACCGTCGGACCGGAGCCCTCACCGGTGTGCGCCGTCCCGCTGTGCAGGACGTGGGCGAAGCGGGCGTCGGCCTCGAGGGCCTCCCACTGCTTCAGGCCCTCCTCGTCCTTCTCCTTCGGGGGGAGCGGCTCGAGGTCCAGCTCGTCGCCCTGCACCGTCTTCGGCGGGGGCATGACGTGGTTGCGCTCCTCCTCCATCGACGCGGCCAGCGACAGCAGCGGCCGGACGGCGGGGAGGAAGACGGTGGCCGACTCGTGCGGCGCCCGGGAGCGGACGACGCGGCCGACGGCCTGGGCGAAGAACAGCGGCGTCCGGTACGAGGTCATCCACGCCAGGACGGCGGCCCGCGGGACGTCGACCCCCTCGGAGATCATCCGCACGCAGACGGCGATCCGGGCCGAGCCGGTGGCGAAGCGCTCGATCTTCTTCGACGCCTTCGGGTCGTCGGACAGGATCAGCTCGGCCGCCTTGCCGGTGACCCGCCGGACGATCTTGGCGTAGGCGCGGGCGTCGTCCTGGTCGCTGGCGAGGATCAGCCCCGCGGCGTCGGGCATGCCGCTCTCGCGCAGGTGCGTGATCCGGTCGTCCATGGCGGCGATGACGTGCGGCACCCACTGGCCCTTGGGGTCCAGCGCCGTGCGCCAGGCCTGCATCTCCACCGACTTCGTGCCGGCGTCCGAGAGCGACGCGGCCACGACCTCGCCGGCGGAGTTCCGCCAGCGCGACGTCCCGGTGTAGGCGGCGAAGACGACCGGCCGGACGACGCTGTCGGCCAGGGCCTCCTTGTAGCCGTAGGTGTAGTCGGCGCGGCTGACCAGGCCGACCCCGCGCTCCCCGTCGTCGCCCTCGAACGTGTCCTCCTCGTAGCGGACGAAGGGGATGCGCTCGTCGGGCTTGGTGCGGAACGGCGTCCCGGTCAGGCAGAGCCGGCGGGCCGCGAAGCCGTAGGCCTCCTCGACCGCCTCGCCCCAGGAGAGGCCGTCACCGGCGTGGTGCACCTCGTCGAGGATCACCAGGCTCTTGACCGCGGTGGCGCGGGCGGCGTGCAGCATCGGCTTGCCGGCGACCTGCGCGTAGGTGGTGACGTAGCCCTGCGTGCCCGCTCGGACCGGACCGACGGCGTTGGTCAGCCCGGGATCCAGGACGATGCCCATGGCGTCCGCGGCGTCGGCCCACTGCATGCGCAGGTGGTCGGTCGGGCAGACCACGACGACGCGCGCGACCTCGCGGCGGGCGAGCAGCCGCGCGGCCAGCGACAGGGCGAAGGTGGTCTTCCCCGCGCCCGGGGTCGCGGTCACCAGGAAGTCCTTCGGGGACTGCTCCTCGTACTGCGCGAGAGCGGACTGCTGCCACGCCCGGAGCGGTCGACTGTTGGTCTGCGGGCTCGAGGTCTCCGCTCGCAATGCACTCCCCATGACCCGTCCATCTTCACTGCCGGGGCGGCAACACGCCCAACCGGATGCCTCCCGCGCGCCCCGCCGCCGACGACGTATAGGGGCCTCTGACAGGCCGTTGACCTGCGGATATGCGACGTCAAGAGGTGGGCGCTGTGGGGATGCTCATGCTGTGAGGGACCGGGACGTCACGCCCCGCCGGTCCCGGCGATCCCAGGTGTCCCCGCAGTCCCCACGGACCGGTCTGAACAGTGGGCGCAGATGCGTGGTTCCGGGAGCTGGATCTGCGCATCAGCGCCCACCGTCGGGTCTTCAGTCGGCGGGCTCGTCCACCCAGTCGGGGCCGTTGACCTCGCCCGGGCCGGCCAGGTCGGCGGCGTCGACGATCGTGTACGCGTAGCCCTGCTCGGCGAGGAAGCGCTGCCGGTGGGCGGCGTACTCGCTGTCGAGGGTGTCGCGGCTGACGACCGTGTAGAAGTGCGCCTGCCGGCCGTCGGCCTTCGGGCGCAGCACCCGGCCGAGGCGCTGGGCCTCCTCCTGGCGCGAGCCGAACGTCCCGGACACCTGGACGGCGACCGCGGCTTCCGGCAGATCGATCGAGAAGTTCGCGACCTTCGAGACCACCAGCACGCGGATCTCCCCGCTGCGGAAGGCGTCGTAGAGCTTCTCCCGCTCGCGGTTGGTCGTCGAGCCCTGGATGACCGGTGCGTCGAGCGCCGCGCCGAGCTCCTCGAGCTGGTCGAGGTAGGCGCCGATCACCAGCGAGGGCTCGTCGGGGTGCCGCTCCAGCACGCGGCGGATCACCGGCAGCTTCGACTGGGCGGTGGCCGCGATCCGGTACCGCTCCTCGGGCTCGGCGACCGCGTAGGTCATCCGCTCCTCGTCGTCCAGGGACACCCGGACCTCGATGCACTCGGCCGGCGCGATGTAGCCCTGCGCCTCGATGTCGCGCCACGGGGCGTCGTACCGCTTGGGGCCGATGAGCGAGAAGACGTCGTCCTCGCGCCCGTCCTCGCGCACCAGCGTGGCGGTGAGGCCGAGCCGGCGCCGGGACTGCAGGTCGGCGGTGAGCCGGAAGATCGGCGCGGGCAGCAGGTGCACCTCGTCGTAGACGATCAGGCCCCAGTCCTGCGCGTCGAAGAGGTCCAGGTGCCGGTACTCGCCCTTCCGGCGGGTGGTGATCACCTGGTAGGTCGCGATCGTGACCGGTCGGATCTCCTTGCGCTCGCCCGAGTACTCGCCGATCTCCTCCTCGGTGAGCGACGTGCGCGCGATGAGCTCGCGCTTCCACTGCCGCCCGGCGACGGTGTTCGTCACCAGGATCAGCGTGGTCGCCTTCGCCTCGGCCATCGCGGCGGCGCCGACCAGCGTCTTCCCCGCGCCACAGGGCAGGACGACGACGCCCGAGCCCCCGGCCCAGAAGCCCTCGACGGCCTCCTGCTGGTAGTCGCGCAGGTGCCAGTTCGACTGGTCGAGCTCGATGGGGTGCGCCTGGCCGTCGACGTAGCCGGCGAGGTCCTCCGCCGGCCAGCCGATCTTGAGCAGCGCCTGCTTGAGCCGGCCGCGCTCCGACGGGTGGACGACGACGGAGTCCTGGTCGATCCGGGCACCGAGCATGGGGGCGACCCGCTTCGAGCGGATGACCTCCTCCAGGACGGCGCGGTCCGACGACGTGAGCGTCAGCCCGTGCACCGGGTGGTTGGCCAGGGTGAGCCGGCCGAAGCGGTCCATCGTGTCGGCGACGTCGACCAGCAGCGCGTGCGGCACCGGGTAGCGCGAGAAGCGCACCAGCGCGTCGACCACCTGCTCGGCGTCGTGCCCGGCAGCGCGGGCGTTCCACAGCGCGAGCGGCGTCACCCGGTAGGTGTGCACGTGCTCGGGGGAGCGCTCGAGTTCCGCGAACGGGGCGATCGCGGCTCGGCATTCCTTCGCCAGCGGGTGGTCGACCTCCAGCAGCAGGGTCTTGTCCGACTGGACGATCAGGGGGCCGTCGCTCAACGCGGTGTGTCCTTCGATCGGGGATGGCGGCGCTCGCGGGCGCGCGCCGGACTCTCCACGGTAACGCCGTCCGAGGACGTGTCCTTCCCGTCAGAGCCACTCCCGCAGGCGCAGCGGCACCGGCGCACCACCGCTGCGCCGGACCAGCACCTGCTCGATCCCCAGCTTCCCGGCCTCGAAGGCGAGTGCGGACGCCGCCATGTAGAGGCGCCACACCCGCGCCCGGCCCTCGCTCGTCAGGCCGACGGCCGCGTCCCAGCGCTTCTCGAGGCGCTCCACCCAGGCCCGCAGGGTGAGGGCGTAGTGCCGGCGCAGCGCCTCGACGTCGAGCAGTTCGAAGCCGGCGTCCTCCAGCGCGGCCACGGTCACGGGCAGCGGGAGCACCTCCCCGTCCGGGAAGACGTAGCGGGCGATGAACGAGTCGTCGTCCCAGCGGGCCTGCGGGGCGGTCCAGGAGATGGCGTGGTTGAGCAGCCGGCCGCCGGGCCGCAGGAGGTCGTGCAGCCGCGCGGCGTACCCCGGCAGTGCGGCGCGGCCGACGTGCTCGGCCATGCCGATCGAGCTGATCGCGTCGAACGGCCCGTCGACCACCGACCGGTAGTCCTGCACCCGCACGTCGACCCGGTCCTCGAGCCCGGCCGCGGCGATCCGCCGGCGGGCGAGCCCGGCCTGCTCGGCGGAGAGGGTGATGCCGACGACGTCCGCGCCGTACCGCTGCGCCGCGTGCAGGGCCAGGCTGCCCCAGCCGCACCCCACGTCCAGCAGCCGCATCCCGGGCCGCAGCCCCAGCTTCCGGCAGACGAGGTCGAGCTTCGCCTCCTGGGCCGCGTCCAGGCCGGTGCGCTCGTCGGCCCAGACGGCGCAGGAGTAGACCAGCGTGCGGCCCAGCACCAGCTCGTAGAAGTCGTTGCCGACGTCGTAGTGGTGGCTGACCGCGACGGCGTCCCGCACCGGGCTGTGCCGCCGGCCGCGCCGGCTGCGGACGAACTCCTCCGCGGGCGGTGCCGGCGGCCGCCCGAGCGCGCCGAGCGCCGCAGCGGTCCGGAGCAGTTCCAGCCGCTCCCGTGCGCCCGGCCGCGGGAAGGCCGCCTCCGAGGACAGCCGCCCGAGCGAAC
>Ga0190265_10003081_pt1 | contig 11358 bp, 11 predicted proteins | sample Popmic124T_FD_133135 | JGI IMG/M metagenome (GOLD analysis project Ga0190265, IMG submission 133135) | Populus adjacent soil microbial communities from riparian zone of Indian Creek, Utah, USA - 124 T | ecosystem: Environmental > Terrestrial > Soil > Riparian zone | place: USA: Utah | collected...
CGTCGTCGACTTCCCGGCGCCGTTCGGGCCGAGGAAGCCGAAGACCTCGCCGGCCTCGACCCGCAGGTCGACGCCCCGCACCGCCTCGATGTCCCCACCCTTGTCCGGGTAGTGCTTCACCAGCCCGTCGGCCTGCACGGCGGCCGCGCGTGGCACGTCCTCCACGTGTCGCTCCTTGTCCGAAGTGCTCATCCCGCCTGGAACGTCCGCGCCGCGGGGACGCATCGCCCAACGGCTCCCGCGAGGCTAGACGGGCGGCAGGACGCTGTCTTCTCCAGAGCTGCTGTCTCGTTGCCGCCCGCGCGTCACGACCGACCGCGCGCGGCTCGATCAGAGCGGGCGCGAGTAGCGCGCCTGGCGCTCGGACTGGTCGGCGTAGCCGAGCGCCGCGTAGAAGCCGGGCGCCTCGGGGCGCGTGCGCCTCGACGTCGCCTCGATCCGGTCGCACGCCCACCCGCGGGCGTGCTCCTCCGCCGCGCGCACGAGCGCGCCGGCGACCCCGCGCCGCCGGAACCCGCGCCCGACGACGAGGCCGGTGAGCCGCGCGACGCGACCGGGCCGGGCGAGGTGCGGCGTCGCCGCCACCGCGGCCACGCCGGCGACGCTGCCTTCGACCTCGGCGACGAGGATCGCGGCGTGCGGGGTCGCCTCCCACGCGCGCAGCCGCTCGGCGATCACGGCAGCCGGTTGCGCATGCCCCCAGTCCTCGAACAGCCCGACGAGCGACGGGACGTCGTCGGCACGCGCGGCGCGGATGACCACGCGGCGCAGTCTCGCAGCCCGCTCACGCGGGGCGCAGGATCACGACGGGCAGGCGCCGCGGGGTCCGGCGCTGGTAGCGGTCGACCGGGGCGACCGCGGCGAGGCGGCGCCAGAGCCGCTCGCGCTCAGGTCCGTGCGCCTCGACGGGCCGGACCGCCGTCCGGTGCTCCCCGAGGTCCACGACGCCGGTGCCCGCCGCGCGGAGGTTGAGCCACCAGGCCGGCGTGCGCTCCGCGCCCGCGTTGGCGGGCACGACGACGAGGTCGTCGCCGTCCAGCAGGTACGCGAGCGCGACGCAGCGCGGGCGTCCGCTCCGGCGCCCGACCGTCTCGAGCAGCAGCAGGGGCAGGCCGAACCAGCGCCGCAGCAGGCCGAGCCGCACGCGCCGCAGCAGGGCGCCGTGCGCGGCGGTCGCGCGCGACGTCGCCCGCGGCGCCCGCACCGCAACGCCGCCGAGGGCCACCAGCGCCGCGCTCATGCCGGAAGCCCGGCGCGCACCGGCAGCGTCGGCGCGGTGTCGATCAGGCGCGCACCGCGATCGCGTGCGAGCAGCGACCACGCCCAGCGCGTCACGGTGACGAGCCGGCTCCCCCAGCCCACGAGGTAGCGCACGTGGACGAGCGCCCAGACGGCGAACGCGAGCATCCCGGCGAAGCGCAGCCCGAACGAGACGCCCACGGCGCGGCCGCGCCCGATCACGGCGAGCGTGCCCTTGTCGAAGTACCGGAACGGCCCGGCGGACGGCCGGCCGGCGAGCCGGCGGCGGATCGTCCGCCCCGCATGGCGGCCCTGCTGCATCGCCGCCGGCGCGATCCCCGGCACGCCGCCGAGCGCGGCCATGTCGCCGAGCGCGAGCACGTCGGGATGACCCGGCAGCGTGAGGTCGGCCGCCACCGGGAGCCGTCCGCCCGCGTCGACGTCCAGCCCCGCGGCCTCCGCCAGCGCGGCCGCGAGCGGCGACGCCGTGACGCCCGCGGCCCACAGCACGGTCCGTGCCGGGATCTGCCCGGCGTGCGTCGCGATTCCTGCCGCGTCGATCGCCGTGACGCCTGCGCCCGTGCGCACCGCGACGCCGAGGCGATCGAGGTCCCGGACCGCGCGCGCGGCGAGCGTCGCGGGGTACTCCGGCAGCACCTGTCCACCGGCCTCGACCAGCGTGATGCGCGCGGCTGCGGTGTCCACGCCGTCGAAGTCGCGCCGCAGCGTTCGCCGCGCGAGCTCGGCGACCTGCCCCGCGAGCTCCACGCCGGTCGGCCCGCCGCCGACGACGGCGAACGTCATCCACGCGGCGCGCTCGTCCGGGTCGGCGGCCAGCTCCGCGCGCTCGAACGCGCCGAGCACGCGCGACCGGATGCGGCGCGCGTCGGCAAGCGTCTTGAGCGACGGCGCGAGCTCCGCGTCGGCGGACGTGGCGCCGGCGCCCGCCGCCACCACGAGCGTGTCGTAGCCGAGCTCGAGCGCCTCGCCGTCCGGCCCGGTCGCATGGACCGCGCGCGCGTCGAGGTCGAATCCCGCGACCTCGGCCAGGAGGACGCGGGCGTTGGCCTGACGGCGGAGGATGCCGCGCAGCGGCGGCGCGATCTCGCCCTCGGTCAGGATGCCGGCCGCGACCTGGTAGAGCAGCGGCTGGAACAGATGGTGGTTGGCGCGGTCGACGAGCGTGATGTCGACCGGCGCGCGGCGGAGGGCGCGGACGGCCGCGAGGCCGCCGAACCCACCGCCGACGATCAGGACGCGATGGCGCGGCGCCCGGTTGGTGTGTCGTCGGCTCATGCCCCCGGTTGTACGCGGGGGCCTTGAGACAACCGTGAGAGCGCTAGGCGGCGTCCTCCGGCTTGGTCGCCGGGTCGCCGTCGGCCGCGGCCGCGAGCTGCGGCACGAGCTCGTCCATCAGCATCGGGATGCTCAGCGGGCTGATGAACGAGATCGCCTCGTACAGATCGCCCTCCTCGGCCATGAAGATGTCGCGCCCCTCCTTGCGGACCGCGAGCTTGCCGTAGACCGGGTCCTTGCGCAGCTCCTCCGCCGGTCCCGGGTTCGCGAACCAGAGCACCGCGCCGAGGTCGAGCAGGTCGAGCTTCTCGTCCGACAGCTGCGCGCCGAAGTCGTCCTTGCCGATCTCGGCGAGCGAGTCCGGGAACGTGAAGCCGAGGTCCTCGATCAGGCGGGAGCGGGCGTCGTTGACCCCGTAGACCCACACCCCCTGGTAGGCGGAGGTGACGGCGGCCGTCTGGCCCTTGAACTCCGGATTCGCCTTCGCGGCGGCGGCGATCTGCCCGGCCGCCTCGTCGTGCAGCTGCTGGGCCTCCTCCGGCTTGCCGACCGCCTTGCCGGTCGTCAGCAGCTCCTCCTGCCACGAGGAGCCCCAGTCGACCTGGCCCGGCGGCTGCGCCACGACCGGGGCGATCTTGGAGAGCGTGTCGTAGTCCTTCTGCGTCAGGCCCGAGTAGATCGCGAGGATCAGATCGGGCTGCTGCGCGGCGATCCGCTCGTACTGGATGCCGTCGGTGTAGTCGAGCACCTCGGGCTCGGGCGCGTCGCCCAGGGCCTCGCGGGCCCACGGGAAGATCGCGCCCGGATGCTCGCCGAACCACTCGGTCGTCGCGACCGGGACGACGCCGAGCGCGAGCAGCGAGTCCTGCTCGCGCAGCCCGGCGACGACGACGCGCTCGGGCGCCGCCTCGATCGTGGTCTCGCCGAACTTGTGCGGGATCGTCACCGGGAAGGCGCTCTTCCCCGCCGGAGCGGCGGCGGCGGAGGTCGCGGACGACCCCGATCCGCCGCCTTCGTCGTCGCCGCAGGCGGCGAGCGCGCCGGCCGGCAGGAGCAACAGCGCGACGATGAGCAGGAGTCGTACGGGGTGTCGTGTCATGGTTCCCGGGGTCGGAGTGGTGGTTAGGGAGCCCTAAGTGGCGCTTAGGGTACCCTAACGCGCCGATGACGGTTCTCGCCGCACCGCGGCCGGCGCGCGCCCCTTCGCGGTCGTCCGTGCGCGCCGCCGGCATGCTGCTCGCGCTCGCGGTGCTCGCGCTGGCCATCCTGCTCAGCCTCGCGATCGGTGCGCGCCAGATCCCGTTCGGCGAGGTGATCGACGCGCTGCTCGGCCGGGCCGACACGGAGAACGCCACCGTCGTCACCGACGTGCGCGTCCCGCGCACGCTCCTCGGGCTCCTCGTCGGCGTGGCGCTCGGCCTCGCGGGCGGGCTCATGCAGGCGCTGACCCGCAACCCGCTCGCCGACCCCGGGCTGCTCGGCGTCAACGCGGGCTCCGCCGCGGCGATCGTGACCGCGATCGGGCTGCTGGGCATCACGAGCCCGAGCGGCTACGTGTGGTTCGCGTTCATCGGCGCGGCGCTCGCCTCGGTGCTCGTCTTCGCGATCGGCGCGATGGGGCGCGGCGGGGCGACGCCGGTCCGGCTCGCCCTCGCCGGCACCGCGATCACCGCGGCCTTCATCGCGTACGTCTACGCGATCACGCTGAGCGACCCGATCCTCCTGCAGCGATACAACCAGTGGGCGGTCGGCTCGTTCTCGGGCCGCGGCTCCACCGAGGTCGACCTCGCGCTCCCGTTCATCGTGGCCGGCGCCGTCATCACCTTCGCGCTCGCGCGCACGCTCAACGCGATGGCGCTGGGCGACGACTCCGCGCGCTCGCTCGGTGCGCACGCGGGGCGTGCCCGGCTCGCCGGCGCCGGCGCGATCACGCTGCTGGCCGGCGCGGCCACCGCGGCCGCCGGCCCGATCGCGTTCGTCGGCCTGACCGTGCCGCACGTCGCGCGCGCGATCGCCGGCACCGACCAGCGCTGGGTGCTCGCCTACTCGGCCGTGCTCGGCGCCGCGCTCGTGCTGTTCGCCGACGTGCTCGGGCGTGTCCTGGCCCGGCCGAGCGAGATCCAGGTCGGGATCGTGCTCGCGTTCGTCGGCGTGCCGATCTTCATCACCGTCGTCCGGCGGAGGCGGATCGCCGGGCTGTGAGCGATCACGCCGCCATCCCGGGCCGCGCGATCCGCCTCGCGGGCGGGCGCGTGTCCGCCCGCGTGCCGATGCGCCCGGTCGTCGTCACCGGCTGCCTGTTCGTCGCGACGCTCGCGGCAGCGGTCTTCGCGGTCGGAACCGGCGAGTTCCCCGTCCCGCCGGGCGAGGTCGTGTCGGTGCTGGTCGGCGGCGGCGACCCGGGGTCGCAGTTCATCGTCAACGAGCTGCGGCTCCCGCGCGTCGTCTGCGCGCTGCTCTGCGGGGTCGCGCTCGGCATCTCGGGGACGGTCTTCCAGACGCTCACGCGCAACCCGCTCGGCTCGCCCGACATCGTCGGCTTCCAGCAGGGCGCGGTCACCGGCGCGCTGTTCGTCATCACGATCGTCGAGGGCACCGGGACGAGCGCGTCGGTCGGCGCGCTCGTCGGCGGCATGGCGACCGCGGCCGTGGTCTACGTGCTCTCGATCAAGGACCGGCGGCTCTCCGGCTTCCGGCTCGTGCTCGTCGGCATCGCGATCAGCATGCTGATGCTGGCGCTCAACGACTACATGCTCTCGCGCGCACGCGTCGAGGACGGGCAGGAGGCGACCCGCTGGCTGCTCGGGAGCCTGAACGGGCGCACGTGGGACGACGCGACGACGCTGCTCATCGCCGGCGCGCTGCTGTTCCCGGTCTGCGCGCTCGCCGGCCGGGCGCTGCGCGTGCTCGAGCTCGGCGAGGACGGCGCCTGCGGGCTCGGCCTGCGGGTCGAGCGGGCGCGGCTCGGCCTCGTCGCGATCGCCGTCGCCCTCGTGGCGGTCACGACGGTGGCGATCGGCCCGGTCGCCTTCGTCGCGCTGACCGCCCCGCAGATCGCGCGCCGGCTGACCCGCAGCGCGCAGCCGCCGCTGCTCGCCTCCGCCGTCACCGGCGCGCTGATCGTCCAGGTGGCCGACATCGCCGGCCAGCGCCTGGTGCCCTCGACCCCGCTGCCCGTCGGCGTCATGACCGGCATGGTCGGCGGCTTGTACCTCATCTGGCTGCTGGCCACGGAATGGAGATCGGGACGCGCATGAGCCGCCCACCGCTGCACGCGCAGGACGTCTGCCTCGCGTACGACAAGCGCGTCGTCGCCGAGCACCTCGACGTCGCGATCCCGGCCGGCGGCTTCACCGCGATCGTGGGCCCGAACGCGTGCGGCAAGTCGACGCTGCTGCGCGCGCTCGCGCGCATGCTCAAGCCGCGCAGCGGCACCGTGCTGCTCGACGGCCGCGCGATCGGCGAGCTGCCGTCCAAGCAGGTCGCGCGCCGGCTCGGGCTGCTGTCGCAGACCTCGACGGCGCCGGACGGCATCACCGTGGTCGACCTGGTCGCGCGCGGCCGCCATCCGCACCAGAGCCTGCTCCGCCAGTGGTCGCGCGACGACGAGCGCGCCGTGCAGGAGGCGATGGCGGCGACGCGCGTCGCGGACCTCGCCCTGCGCCCGGTCGACGAGCTCTCGGGCGGCCAGCGCCAGCGCGTGTGGCTCGCGATGGCGCTCGCGCAGGAGACCGAGCTGCTGCTGCTCGACGAGCCGACGACGTTCCTCGACATCCAGCACCAGATCGAGGTGCTGGACCTCTGCGCCGAGCTGCACGAGCAGGGCCGCACGCTCGTCGCCGTGCTCCACGACCTCAACCAGGCCTGCCGCTACGCGGACCACCTGATCGCGCTGCGCGAGGGCGCGGTCGTCGCGCGCGGGGCGCCCGCCGACGTCGTCGACGCGGAGCTCGTGGAGCGCGTCTTCGGCGTACGCTGCCGGGTCATGCCCGATCCTGAGACCGGCACGCCGATGATCGTCCCGGCCGCCCGCCGCGCCGTGGCCGTCGAGGTCCCCTCGTGACGCACGCGGAGCTGCTCGGCGTCGCGCTCGACGAGGCGCGCGCCGGCCTGCGCGAGGGCGGCATCCCGATCGGCAGCGCGCTGATGGACGGCGCGGGCGTCCTGCTCGGCGCCGGGCACAACCGGCGCGTCCAGCAGGGCGACCCCTCCGCGCACGCCGAGGTGGACGCGTTCCGCGCGGCCGGCCGCCGGCGCAGCTACCGCGACGTGACGCTCGCGACGACCCTCGCGCCGTGCTGGTACTGCAGCGGCCTCGTCCGCCAGTTCGGGATCGGCACCCTCGTCGTCGGCGAGTCGCGCACGTTCCAGGGCGGCGTCGACTGGCTGCGCGACGCGGGCGTCGAGGTGGTCGACCTCGACTCCGGCGCCTGCGCCGAGCTGCTCGGCACCTTCATCGCCGAGCATCCCGACGTCTGGGGCGAGGACATCGGCGAATGACGCTCAGCCCTTCAGACCGCTGAGCGAGATCCCGCGGATGAAGTTCCGCTGGAAGATCATGAAGACGACGATCATCGGCAGCGTCGCGATCACCGAGCCCGCCATCAGCATGTCCCAGGCGGTGCGATTCTTCGTCACGAACAGCGCGAGGCCCAGCGGCGCGGTGTAGAGGTCGGAGTCCGAGACGATCACGAGCGGCCAGAAGAAGTCCTCCCACGCGTACGTGAACGTGAAGATCGCCATCGCGGCGAGCGCCGGCTTGCAGAGCGGGAGCACGACCTTCCAGAAGATGCGGAACTCCGATGCGCCGTCGATCCGCGCGGCGTCGAGCAGCTCGTCGGGGATCGAGCGCATGTACTGGCGCAGCAGGAAGATGCCGAACGCGCTCACGGCGCCGGGCAGGATCAGGCCGTAGTAGGAGTCCAGCCAGCCGTGGCCGCCGATCCCGAAGATGTCGTTGCCGCCGAACAGCGGGATGTGCTTGAGCACGAGGTAGTTCGGGATCAGCGTCACCGTCGGCGGGACCATCATCGTCCCGAGGAACAGGAGGAAGATCAGGTCGCGGCCGGGGAACCGCCGCTTCGCGAAGACGTACGCGGCGAGCGAGTTGAAGAAGAGCTGGAGCGCCGTCACCGACGTGGCGACGATCGCGCTGTTGATGAACCAGCGCCCGACGCCCTGGGCGCCGCGCGCCTCCGCGACGTCCCCGCCGACGCCGAAGAACAGCCGGTAGCCGTCGAGCGTCGGGTTCCCCGGGATCCACTGCGGCGGCCAGGAGAACAGGTCGCCGACCGGCTGGAAGGACGCGCTGATCAGCCACGCGAGCGGCGCGACGAAGAGGATCGCGCCCGGCACGAGGATCAGGTACGCGACGAGCGGCTTCCAGATCGTGCGGAGCCGCCGGCGCGGGCGCCGCGCGGGCGGCGGGACCGGCGGGACCGGGGCCTGGACGGGGTCGAGCGTCGCGCTCATGCGTCATTCCTCCGGTACAGGCGCAGCTGCAGCGCGGTGAACACGAGCAGCATCAGGAACAGCGTGAACGCGAGCGTGCTCGCGTAGCCCATCTCGTAGAACTTGAACGCCGCCTCGTAGACGTAGAACATCATCGTCGTCGTCCGGTCGACCGGCCCGCCGCTCGTCATCACGAAGATCTGCGTGAAGACCTGGAACGAGCCGATGATCCCGATGACCAGCAGGAAGAACGTCGTCGGCGCGAGCATCGGCAGCGTGATGTGGCGCAGCCGCGCCCAGGCGCCGGCGCCGTCGACGCGCGACGCCTCGTAGAGCTCCTCGGGGATCGCCTGGAGCCCGGCGAGGTAGACGACCATCGAGAAGCCGACGCTCGTCCACACCGTCATCAGCACGATCGAGGGCATCGCGAGCTGCTTGTCGGCCAGCCAGGCGAGCGGCTCGTGGATCAGCCCGGTCTTCAGCAGGTAGAAGTTGAACAGGCCGAAGTCACCGTTGTAGAGCCACTTCCAGATGATCGCGACGACCACGAACGGGGTCACGACCGGGAGGAAGTAGAGCGTGCGCAGGATCGCCCGGCCGCGCAGCGGCTGGTTGAGCAGCAGCGCGATGCCGAGGCCGATCAGCATGCCCAGCGGCACCGAGGCGCCGGTGAAGTAGACCGTGTTGATGACCGAGCGGCGGAAGCGCTCGTCCTCGACCATCCCCTTGTAGTTGTCGAGCCCGACGAACGGCTTGTCGGGCTCGATGATGCTCCACTCGTGGAACGTCAGGTAGAAGGCGAAGCCGAGCGCGAAGACCGTGAAGACCGAGAAGAGGATCAGGCCCGGCGCGAGGAACAGGTAGGCGGTCCACTCGCGCCGTGCCTGGCGCAGCGTGTGGCGCAGGCCCCGCGGCGGGCGCGGGACCGTCGGCGCCGGTACGACGGTCACCGCCCGATGATCCCCTGGGCCTCGGACGCCGCCTGGTCGATCGCGTCAGCGGGCGCGACCTCGCCGTACATCGACTTGCCGAGCTGCTCGGACAGCCGCTCCTCGATCTTCGGCCAGTCCTTGTTGGAGACCGGCGGCTTGCCGCACTTCATCGCCTCCGCGAAGCCTTCCATGATCGGCTTCTTCTCGGCCAGCTCGGGCGACTCGAGCAGCTTCGTGCGCGTGGGCAGGAGCGTGCCGAACGGGTCGTCGATCGTCCACGCGCGCTGGCTCTCCTCCGAGGCGAGGAACTCGATCCACTTCCACGCCGCGTCGCGCTTCTCGGAGCCGGCGAGGATCGCGAGGTTGTCGCCGGCGATCGTGGTCCCGCAGCCGGCGGCGCCCTCGGGCAGCGGGGCCGTCGCCCACTTGCCGTCGATCTTCGGGAACTCCTCGCGCAGCACGCCCGCCAGCCACGCCCCGGCGACGTACATGCCGACCGTGCCCCGCGCGAACGCGATCCGGCCGTCGTAGGAGTTCGAGTTCAGGAAGTCCTGCGGCGAGTACTCCGTGAGCCCGATGTAGAATTCGGCGGCCTGCTTGCCGGCGTCGGAGTTGAACTCGACGGTCTTGCCGTCCTCGGACAGCAGCTCGCCGCCCGCCTGCCAGAGCCACGGGTACCAGTAGTACGCCGACTCGGGCGACGGCGAGAAGAGGATCGTGCCGTACTGCTTCTCCTCCGGCTTCGTGAGCTGCTGCGCGACCGCCTCGAACTCCTCCCAGGTCGTCGGCGGATCGGTGATCCCGGCGGCCTCGAACAGGTCGGTGCGGTAGAAGAGCGCGGTCGACTCGCCGTCGAACGGGAGCGCGAACATGCTGCCGTCGAACTCGGTCGTCGCGCGGAACGGCGCGACGAAGTCGTCCTTCTTCACGAGGTCGGAGCGATCGATGTACGCGTCGAGGTTGACCAGCGCCTCGCGCGAGCCGAAGTCGGCGATCGTGCCCGAGTCCAGGTAGGCCGTATCGGGCGGGTTGCCGCCCGCGATCTGCGTCGTGAGCTTGCGGTTCGCCTCCTCCGCCGGGATGTTCTGGAACTCGACGGTGATGTTCGGGTGCTCGGCCTTGAACGTCTTATAGAGCGCCTTCATGCCGCGCTCCTGGCCGACCCAGGAGGCGAAGGAGATCGTCACCGGCTCCTTGGGCTCGGGCACCGGCCCGCTGCCCGCACCGGCGGCGGACTGCTCCGGCGCGTCGTCCGACGACGAGCCGCAGCCGCCCAGCAGGGCCGCCGCGACGACGATGACCGACAGCGAACCAGCGAGTTTCGACACGCGCACCGATCTCCTCCCCAGGAGTTGCTCCGCAGCCGCCCCGGACCGGTCGAGCCCGGTCGCGTAAACGTTTGCGCAATCGATGGCAATCGTGCTGGATCGGCCTGGGCTTGTCAAGCGCATCAGGGCTCGAGCAGGACGATCGAGTACAGCGGGACGTCGGCGAGCCGCAGCCGGTGGCGGGTGCCGTCGGTCGTCAGCGCGACCGCGCGGTCGCCCGCCGGGGTGTACGCCGTGGCGCGGGTGTACGGGCGCGGCAGCCGCAGCTCCAGCTCGAGCCCGGGCAGCGGGGCCACGGCGTCCGCGGCATCGTCGTGGTCGTAGCGGATCAGGTGCAGCGCGGCGCCGTCCGCGACGTCGTGGACACAGGCCGCGAAGTCGGCCGCGGCCGGGTCGACGGCGAGCTGGGGCCCGTCGGGGAGCGCTTCGACGACGTTCGGGTGATCGCCGAGGTCCGCGCCGAGCTCGCCGCGCACGATCAGGAGCCCGCCCCGGTCGGCGTAGGCCCGCAGCAGCGTGGCCTGCGCGTCCGTGAGCCGGCGGCAGTCGGGCAGCACGAGCGCGCGGTAGCGCTCCAGGTCCGCCGGCGTCAGCGTGTCGGGGCGCAGCTCGCCGTCGGGGAAGAACACGACGTCGTACGGCTGGCGCGCGTCGCTCAGCTCACGGCACGCGTCGAAGAACGGGATCGCCACGTCGCCCGACTCGTTCGTCCGGTTGTCGGCGAACGCGTCGCGGCGCGCGATCCGCTCCGACACGGAGGGGACGCTGTAGACGACGGCGACCTCGTGCTGGGTGCGGGTCGCGTACAGGCGCTCGTGGTCGGCCAGGAACGAGCCGATCTCGACGCACAGCTCGTGCGGCGCGTAGAACGCGTCCTCGATCACGGCGCCCATCCACGAGCCGTACGGCAGGCTCATGTTCACGCCGAGCGCGGCGGCCTCGTAGAGCGACATGCGGAAGCGGTCGCGGCCGCCGCCGGCGCCGAGCGCCTCGATCAGCTCGGGCACGACCCCGCCGTAGGGGTTCTCGACGACGATCACCGGCTTGTCGCCGCCGAAGCCGGCGACATAGCGGTACCAGTCGGGCTGGCGGTAGGTCGTGTTGCGCATCTC
>Ga0190265_10003082_pt1 | contig 11358 bp, 9 predicted proteins | sample Popmic124T_FD_133135 | JGI IMG/M metagenome (GOLD analysis project Ga0190265, IMG submission 133135) | Populus adjacent soil microbial communities from riparian zone of Indian Creek, Utah, USA - 124 T | ecosystem: Environmental > Terrestrial > Soil > Riparian zone | place: USA: Utah | collected...
TGGCCGATGTTGCAGACGATGGCGTTGTGCTTCATCCGCTTCATGTGGTCGAGGGTGATCACGTGGACGTTGCCCGTGGCCGTGACGAAGATGTCTCCCTGCTCGGCCGCATCGTCCATGGTGACGACGCGGTAGCCTTCCATGGCCGCCTGGAGGGCGCAGATGGGGTCGACCTCGGTGACCCACACCTGGGCGGAGAGGGCGCGGAGGGCCTGGGCGCTGCCCTTGCCCACGTCGCCGTAGCCGCAGACGACGGCGATCTTGCCGGCGACCATCACGTCGGTGGCGCGCTTGATGGCGTCGACCAGCGACTCGCGGCAGCCGTAAAGGTTGTCGAACTTGCTCTTGGTGACGCTGTCGTTGACGTTGATGGCGGGGAACTTGAGCTCGCCACGCTTCGCCATCTCGTAGAGGCGGTGCACGCCGGTCGTGGTCTCTTCTGTGACGCCCTCGATCGCGGCGAGCTGCTCCTTGTACCAGCCGGGCCGAGCGGCGTTGCGCTTCTTGATGGCGGCGAAGAGCACACGCTCCTCTTCACTCGTGGGGTTGTTCAGCACGGAGGGGTCGTCCTCCGCCTTGGCGCCCAGGTGGACGAGCAGGGTGGCGTCACCGCCGTCGTCCAGGATCATGTTGGGCGCGCCCTCGGGGAAGTCGAAGATGCTGTGGGTGTAGTCCCAGTACTCGGTGAGGCTCTCACCCTTGTAGGCGAAGACCGGGATGCCGGCGGCCGCGATCGCGGCGGCGGCGTGGTCCTGGGTCGAGAAGATGTTGCAACTGGCCCAGCGCACGTCGGCTCCGAGAGCCTGCAGGGTCTCGATCAGGACGGCGGTCTGGATGGTCATGTGGAGCGAGCCGGCGATGCGCGCGCCCTTGAGCGGCTGGCTCGCGACGAGCTCCTCGCGGATGGCCATCAGGGCGGGCATCTCGCCCTCGGCGATGCGGAGCTCCTTGCGGCCCCACTCGGCGAGGGAGATGTCGGCGACGTGGTAATCGGTTTGCGTTATGGGCGCTGCGGTTTGCGTGGCGACGGTCATGACTGACCTCCTCGGATAACCCGGGCGACGGAGAACCCTCACATCACACCCGGAAAAGGGTTGAGGTGAGCGCCGTTCCTTGGCCCCGGGTCTTCCGGGCGTCCGAGCCTGGGAGGGGTCTCCTGCAACGCTCCTCGGACGGCCTCTATTTTACCTTGGGGAAGCCCGCCGCCGCAAGTGGAGGAGGGCGCTCCCGGCCAGCAGGAGGGAGAGGAGAGCCAGCCCCAAGGTCGAGAGGGCCGGCACCTCAACCACGGGGTCGCCGGCGCAAGGAGGAGGGGCCGTGAGAAAGGGCGTATAGGCCACGCGGTCGTCCAGGATATCCCCCGTGCCGCCGGGGTTGGTGGCGATCGTCGGCCCGGTGGGGCTGCCCCACCAGTTGTTCGAAGCGTCGGCATCGGTCTGATCGGCCGGGAAATAGGTGCGGGTCAAGATGGCGAACTTGGCGTTGGCGGAGAATTCGTTGTTCTCGATCGTATGGGTGTTGTTGTCGATCGTGAGCCCGAAGTCGTTGCCGAGGATCTGGTTGCACTGAATGACGTTCGCCAGGTTCTCGTCGGCTCGCGGGGCGCAGAAGATGTCGCCGACGTTCGAGATGCCGAAGTTTGAGTCGGAAAGGGTGTTGTCGCTGATCTGATTGTTGCGGCTCGACGCCAGGAGGACCGCCGAGCCCGCCCCCAGGTTCGGGTTGCCGGTGAACCGCATTCCGCGGACCAGGTTTTCCTCCAGCACCACGCCGCCGGCGCCGAAGGAGACCTGGATGCCGTTCCTTGCCACGAGCTCGCTGGGCTCGGCCGTCACGGTGCTCCCGCGGACGCTCCCCGTGGGCCCGGCATCGGCGGCGCAATCACAGCCCGAAAAGACGATGCCGCTCTTCTGGTAATCGAACACCGCGACGCCCAGGATGTCCACCCGCGGCAGCGGATTGGGGGCCGGCGCGGCCGTCTGGACGACGATGCCCAGGCCTGCCACCTGGTTGCTCGACGCCGGCTCGGTGCGCAGGTGAGCCACCACGCCGCGGTTGATGGCGCCCGAGGCGTTGCGGAAGAAGATCCCCACGAGGCGGGTCGGCTCGGTGGGGGAAGCCAGGACGGCGCTGCCGTCGACTGTCAACCCGTTGAGGACGATGCCGGTGCTGTCGCGGATGAAGACGACGGCGCGGCCCAGGGCGCCCGAGCAGGGGCTCCCCTGGGACACGTCGGCCGGTCCCAGAGCGGCCACGTCAGGCTGCAGCGTGACGCCGTTCGCTTCGAGAGTGAGGCCGGTCTTGTTTTCGATGCGGACCCGCTGGTTGTAAACGCCGGGGGCGATCTGGAGGACGTCCCCGCTGCCCGAGACGTCGACGGCATGCTGGATCGTCGCGCAGGGAGAAGCGGCGCTGGTGCACGAGTTTGCGGCATCGACGCCCGCCGTGGCCACGAACCTGTCGACGGCGAAAGCGGGCCTTGCAGCCAGAGACAACCCGGCCCAGCTCAGGAGGACGGCGGCGACTCCGTGTTGAATTGTCATGGAACGAGCATCATTTTAGCATGGAAACGAGTTTTCCGGCCCGGCCGGGCTCGGGCCGCACCGCTTACATGCTGATCATGTGGTGGATGTTGCCGTCCGGATCCTTGAACCAGGCGAGCTTACAGTCGCCGGACTTGTGGATATCGCCCTCGCGGGTTACCTCCGGCAGGTCGTCGTAGTGCTCGAAAGAGACCCCTTTCGACTGGAGGGACTGCACGATGCCGTCGAAATCGCCGCCGACGTCCCAGGTGACGCTCGTCGCCTGGTTCGTCCCCGCGAACTCAGAGGTATAGACGAGGAGGGAGGAGCCGCCGGCCTTATACGTGACCACGTCCTGGCCCTCCTCGCCGTCCCGCTTCAGGCCCAGCTTGTCTTCATAGAACCGCTTCGCCGCCTCGATGTCTTTCACCGCCACGGTCGCGACCGCATCCTTGCTTCCCAGCATGTCGGTTTCCTTTCGTCTGAAGCCTGCAACTGTCCAGGAGACCGGAGGGAAGCAACCGGAGTGCCAGGCGGCTCGCGAATGCTCTGGGCTCGGGCTCGGGCCGGGTCGAGCCGGGCACCATGAGCAGTGGGTGCGCCCCTGCACCCATCCGAAAAGGAGAGTCCGAATGCACGCGAAAAGGATCCTCACCCTCTGCTGCCTGCTCACCCTGATGCTGCTGACGGGAGCCACCCTCTCCCTGGCGCCGGCCCCTGCTCTGGCCGGCCCTGTCCAAATGAAGGCTGCCTGCCCGGCGAGCGTGGCCCAGGCCTGCCGTCAGCGCTACGGCACGTGCGCCCTCTGCTTCTGTCTGGGTACGACCTGTTACTGCGAAAACAGGTGCGTGTAAGAAGGGGGAAGGGACCTCAACGGGTTAGATGAAAGCTCCCTCCTCTCCCGTCGTCGTTCGGGAGAGGAGGGTGAGGGGACCACGGGGTGCGCCCCGTCACTGGTGCGAGGAGACGTGGTCGAAGCTGATCACGCGGGTGATCTTCCAGCCGCCGTCCTTGTTCTGCCAGAGCATGACGAACTTCGCGATGCCGCTGACCTCGCCGCACTTCTCGTGGGTCTTCGAGTCGCAGAAGCGATGGGAGCCGATCTGGACCGCGCCATAGCCCTTGAGGGGATAGACCTCGAGAGTCCCAGGAACGAGATCCCGGCGCACCTTGCCGCAGATGTTCTTCTTGACGGCATCGACCATGTCCTGCCGTCCCCGGCTGAGCCCGGTCTGATCGTGGTAGAACTCCAGGTCTTCCGTGAAGAACGACCCGAGTTTCTCGAGATCGCACCGGTTGTAGGCATCGAAGAGCTCGCCGTCCAGCGACGCGATGGTACGAAAAAGCTCGTCGGGGGCTGCCGCGCTTTGTGGCGGCGCGGCCTCTGCCCAGGCAGCTCCCGGAGCCATGGGCACCGCGAACAGAGTCAAGAGCAGCAGCGCCCTTCGTAGAGCTGAAAGAGTGTTCACAGAACCCTCACTTTCTCAAGGTCCGACTACAACTCCGGTCTACGTGAGGAAGGCTCGGGAGGTTTCAGGCCCTCGCCGGCTCGGCCGCTCCTGGACCGTCGCCCCCGGCCTCGACCGACACCCCCGCCTGTACTAAACTCTGCGCCTGGAGGCGAGACCGCCCGGGACCGTCCAGGGTAGCGGAAGCAGCGCCTCGATCAGGGCCAGATACGGCGAAAGCCAGGAGGGGATCATGGCAAAAGGCAACAACGCGCAAAAGAAAGAGACCAAGAAGCCGAAGAAGGCCGTGGCAAAGAGCGGGCAGCCCGACACCAAGCCGAAGGAAAAGAAGAAGTAAACTGCCTCGGGACGCGGTAGAGGGGCGGCCCCGGGCCGCCCCAACCGCCCGGGCCGCCCCGACCGCCCGGCCGCCCGAACCGCCCGGGCCGCCCGAACCGCCCGGCCGTCCAACCGCCCGGGCCGCCCCCGCCCAGGGTTTCCACCCTGGGCTGCCCGGACGTCGCTCCAAGGAGCGATCAGACGAGGAGTTGGGCGGGGTCGAAGCGAAGGGCTTGGACCTTTGATCTCGAAGAGCCTTTGGGCGTGGTGGATCTCCTGTTTTTTGCCCCCAGGGCAATGTCCGGCTAGCCCAGGGTGGAAACCCTGGGCTCTCTGGTTTCCCTGGCCTCTCTGCGTTCTCTGGGCTACCCTGGGCTCTCTGGGCTCTCTCTTGAAGGCGCCGGCCCCCCCGCACGGCATGTGGCAATTCCCATGGTTCTATTTGACGGGCCTGCCGCAGCTCCCGTAGTCTAAATTTTATAGTCGACAGCTAAGGGTGACTCCTGCCTGCCTGGGAAGCCCAGGTGCCGGGCTGATGCGGTGGCGATCTCGCTGGACCGAGCGGTTCTACGGACGCAGACGATTCTGCGGACGTCAGGGATACAGGAGGAACCCATGTCCACGTTCCGAGCTGCCAGTGTGTCTCTGCGGCGCCTACCGCTTCTTCTGCTCGCTTTCCTGGTCGAACTCGGCGGGGTATTCGCCGGTAGCCAACAGGCCCATGCCGCGGCGGTCGATCTGGTCGTCACCATTATCAGCGACCAGCCCGCGTATATGTCTTTCGACTTGGAGCATTTCACCGTCACGGTGTCCAACAACGGGCCGGACCCGGCCACCGGCGTGGTGCTGATGGTGAATCATCCGCTGGCGGACATCCCTTTCGAAGCCAGCGCCACGTGCCAGGCCTTGCTCGGTCCCAACCCGAACGGCCCCGCGGTCTGTCCCCCCGGATCGGGAACGGCCCCATCGGCGAGCTTCACGCGGGTGGGCACGCAGCTCAAGGTGACGATACCCACCATCCCCAGTCAAGCCCAAGTCGAGGTGGAGTTCGACAACAGCGCGCGCTGCCCGCCCCGCGGCCCATTGGCAGGCGGCCAGGAGACAAGGTGCTTTGGCGCGCCTACGGGAAACTATCCCATCACGGCGATGGTGAGCGCGAACGAACCCGAGACGATGAGCCTGACGAACACCGCCACCACCAACATTTTTCTCTACGCGCCGGTGATCGAATACAAGGTGGCGATCACGAGCTTTCCCGCAACGGCGGCACCCGGATCGCTGGCGACCTATGAGTTCGAGGTGCAGAGCACCGGCGATCAGCCGTCCGACAAGTTGATTCTTTCGGCAACGCTCGCGGGCCAGGCGGGAACCATGCTGCCGCTGACGCCGACCAACAATCCCAACGGCGCCAGCGGCTCGACCTTGCCCAATACCGTTTTGCAGTCGATCGATTGTCTGTCCACCGTGCTCGGAGCCTACCCGCCCGGATCGGTGTTCCCCAGCCTGCCGGCGCCCTGGCAGGCTTGCCCGACGACCGGCCTGATCCCCGTCCCGGTGCCCTCGAGCGGAAGCAACCTCATCCCGCCCACCGGATTTCCGGGTGGTTTGTTCCTCGACAATCTACCCGGGATTCTGGCGGCTCCTCCGGCCGGGGGCGTGATGAGGTTCAGGGCTCACGTCCTGGTAGGAGATCCTGTTTGTGTCGCTGCCGGCGACAGCGGGAATCGTGACCTGGTCTTCAAATTCAACATCTTCGGTCTTCCGGAGACCAAGCTGGGAGCGACCCCTCTGGACAATATCGCCACCGTCACCACCCAGGTCCCCGGGAACTGCCAGGTGGCCGACATCCAGTTCACCAACAGCGGGATCCCCCCGAGCTTCAGCCTCAACGGCAGCGGCGTCGGCAACTGGACCTATTCCGCCACCGTGACGAACCTCAGCTCCGGCGCAGGCGCCGGTACGGCCACGAACGTGCCCGTGAAATTCGAGCATCACCAGTTCGCTTTCAACGAGACGCAAGGTCCCCTGACGTGCACCTCCGTGCCGGTGGGGCTCTGTCCTTCCTTGGCCGGAGGGGTGTCCAGCTCGATCGGTTTCTCGTTCGCCACGACGATCGCCTCCCTGCCGCCGCTCGCGACCGTCACTTTCTCGCAACCGGTTACCGTGACCCGGACCGCGTGCTGGTGGGCGGGGACCTCGGCGCTCATCAACCTGTCCGGAGACGCAGGCCCGTCGCCGTCGCTCTTCGATCCGGTTTACAGTGCAACGACACCTCCCAAGCCCCTGGGCTTTACGCCGGGCGTCTATTTCGGCAACAACGGCCAGCAGTCCCTGGTCACGGTCAGTGGGCTGACCCAGTGCCCGGGCGGTGGCGGCTCGCCTCCGGGCGTCACCGTTGTCAAGTCCGGTCCCTTCGCGTCCGCCGCCGATGCCAACGCGGGCACGCCGCTAATCGGCCAGACCTCGGGCACCTTCCTGCCCGATGCAACCACGGTCTGGTACAAAGTCGTCGTGACCAATACCAACGGCTCCTTGCCCTTGCTGCTGGGGGATGTTGCCGACACCAACTTCTTCCTGGGCGGAGTCAATGCGACGCCTCCCTCGGGCTTTATGCATACCGGCACCACCCTGGCTGGTTGGGGCATCACCTGCGTCGCATCCCCGGCCACGCAGACCTGTCATGAGATTGCGGACTCGCCCTTTGCCAGCGGTTACAACAATCTGTTGACGCTCAGCTACGACCCCGCGCTGCACAGTGGGAGCTCGCAGGTCAGCCTGGCGCCGCTTGCGACCTTGACCTACCTCGTTCCCTTCACGACGCCGACGCACACGAACAAGTGCCAGCCGACGATGCTGACCACCAATTCCGTGACCGCTTCGTTCGTCGACGCGGTGGGGGGCGGCGGGACGGCGGGACCCAGCCAGGTGAATCAATATATCGGCACGCCGCCCTGTGTTCCCGGGGTGTTGAGCCTTCAGAAGACGATCGTGCCGCCGGCGACCGCCGGCAGCATCCCGCCGACCGGACTGATCACGTTTGACGTCACGTTGACGAATACCTCCGCAACGGCGACCCTGGACATTCCGCACTTCGTCGACAACCTGAACGCCCCTGGAGTCACCATTTCCGTGGTCGGCATCGTCTGCACGGTCTTGGCCGGCGGAGCACAGTGCCCGTCAACTCCGGTCGTCCCTGGCATCAAGACGCCGGCCGTAGGCAGTCCTTCACCGCTCCCGAATCCCTATGACATCGATCATGAGTGGGGTTCCGTGGGCAACAACACCTTCCCGCCGGGCGGCTCGATCAAATTCACGATCACCGTGCAACTGAGCAATCCCACGCGGGAGTTCTCCTTCATCCTGAACTCGGCGGCGTTCTCGGGCGAGAACGATCCCAACGGGTGGACTCCGGCAAGCGGGACGGTCTTCATTTCGCCTCCTCCGGTGCCTGAGCTCAGCCTGCAGAAGAGAGTGTCGACGCAGATTGCGGGGCCGAACACCCTGGTGACCTACACCGTGACCGTGGTCAACATCGGCGCTGCGGCTGCCAACAACGCGGTGTTCACCGACCCGCTGCCTGGAGCCCTCCTTGCGTCCAACCCCGGCGGCTACAGCAACGTAACGTGCACCAATGTTACCTCTCAGCCGTTCGTGCCTTCGCCCAAGGGGATCGCGGTGTGCCCGAGCATCACCAGCAACGCGTCAGGGTTGAGCGCGACCATCGCGACCTTCGGCCCCAACACCGCCCTGCGGTTCACCTACCAGGCCCTGATGCCGGGAACGACCGTCTCGATCGACAACATCGCCTCGGTGACCGCACCCAGCGTCTCCGGCGTCCTCAGCTTCGGAGCCGGCACCGCGCAGTCTCGTCAGAACGTTCAGGTGATCGCAGGAGGGGGCACGGACGTGGACATCCCCACCCTCTCCGAATGGGGGTTGCTCCTGCTCTCGGCCGTCCTGGCGCTGTTCGCCATCCTGAGGATCCGCCGGCGCAGGGCCATGGATTGAGTGAAGACGAGCCGCCAGCCGCTGCCTGAGCGGCCGAAATTGGGTTTCTGCCCCGACAGGGGGAAGATCCGCACCTCGGGGCAAGATGTCTACCCTCCAGAGCGAGACCTCAACCCCGCGGTGCGGAGCTTCTGCCCTTCGGAGCCGTATCCCTACCCCGAGCGGGGAGGGTTCAACCCTTGGGTGGCGGGTTCTCGCTCCGTGGTGCGGAGGCTCCGCTCCTCGGAGCGAGTTTGCTACCCCTCAGGGTGGAACCTCCGCTCCGCGAGGGAGCGTCTCGGTCCCGCGGGGCGGAACCGCCGGATCGAGGTGCGGGATGTTCACACCCCGGGGCAGATTGTGCAGGAGGGTTGTTTGACAACGGAATCCGGACGCCTTGGCCCAGGGTTTCCACCCTGGGCTACCCGGACGTCGCTCCAAGGAGCGATCAGTCGAGGCTTTGGGCGGGTCGATCTCGAAGGGGTTTGGGGTGTGGTCTTGATCCGAATGTAGGCGCCCCATCGCTCATTTTTTTCGCCCTCCAGGGCGACGTTCGGGCAGCCCAGGGTGGAAACCCTGGGCTCTCTCTGATCGGCCGCAGGAGGTTTCAGGCCCCGGGATCGACCGCCACGTCCATCTTCATCAGCACCGGGCCGAGCTCGCCCGGGGCGACCCGGTCGCAGGCGCCGGGGTCGACTTCGATGGGCTCGGCGCGATAGCGCAGCCCTTCGGCGGCGGCCTCGTAGCGGCGGGGGGTGAGGGTCGCCTCGAGCAGGCCGGCCGGGACGGGTAGCTTGGAGCCGGTGAGGACGCGCTCCAGCTCCTTGGCGAGCGCCGCGAGTGCCGGCTCGCGGTCGGCCGCGCACCAGACGCTGACCGAGAGGAGCAGGGTCGCCCCGCGCGAGCTTTTGCCCAGCAGGGCGCCGAGGTCGGGCGCGCGGCCCGGCCCCTTGCCGGCCAGCGGGCGTCCGAGGCTGCACAGGTAGACCTTGCCCATGCGCATCTCCGCCTTGGACTTGGGGTCCAGCTTGAGCTGATCGGCCGGCACGCCCCAGCCCTGCGTCTGAAGCTCCGCGCAGAGCTTGGGGAGCCGGTCTTCCATCAGCTTCGCCAGATTGCCCTGGGCGGCCACGGGCGCCGCCGCGAGGGACGCCGCCAGAAGGCTCGCTGCTACGAATCGGTAACGAAGGTCGATGCTCATTTCGGGGCCTCCAAGGGGTTTTCAATCCCAATAATGCTCCGGCTTTTGTTTAGACGTTCTCCGGTCAGAACTGGCAGAGGATCTCGGAGTCGCACTGCACCCTCGGGGCTTCGCCCCTTCGGGCCCTCACCACCCCAGCCCTCCTCTCCCGGCCTCCCACCCAACCGCCGGGGAGAGGAGGGAGCTGCAATCTGACTGTACAGGTATGGGCTCTGGTTTAAGTATATCAATATACTTCCCTGCTGTCTTAAAGCGGGGTCTCGGCGGGTCCGGGAGGAGGGGTTAGGTTGAAAGGTAGAGGCGCCCGCCGCGCCCCTACCGGTTTGAGCTTAGTTGCAGGCCATGAGGCATTGCTCGCGGCAGCGGCCCATCTGCAGGGAGCAATCCCAGTAGCAGTCGCTCAGCTGCGCCGGATCCGTGAAGCGGATGTCGCAGAAGTCGTAGCACTGGTAGCGTTGACCGTTGCACAGGTTTTCGCACATCTGCGGACAGTTGTTTCCACCAAACCCACCCGCCGCGAAAGAGACGGAGCCGGTCTGGAAAGTCACGGCCGTGATCGCCAGGACGAGCAGCAGCCTGGCCAGGGGCGTGGATCGAAAGACCGAATGCATGGAGTGTTTCTCCTTCCTGGGAGCGGTCGATGAGACTGCCGCGGCCCAGTGCCTCGGGCCGCGGCCTTGAATCGGGAATGGGACGATGGCGGCTAGTCGGCGACCAGGTGCGTTCCGGCCCTGGTGACGGCGAGGCAGGGAGTCGTGTGTTGCGTGGTGCCGATGCGCGTCAGGCTCTGCGAGCCGAACTTGATGCTCGACAGCACCGTGACCGTGCTCTCGTCGGTCTCCTCGATCCCCTCCTCGAGATCCCCGATCTCTCCGGTGCCCTGGCCTTGCGCGCTGTCCGTACCCGGAAGCGGGGAAGCCTGTTCCGCCTCGAACGTTCTCAGCGCGCTCAGGATGTCGGTCGCGCAGGGCGGATGCGGCGGGGGTGGGGGCAGAGGCCAGGTCGGGTGCGGGCCGGTGTGATCGACCTTGACGGGGCAGTTGCAGCCCGTCCACCAGCCCGGATGGAAGCCCGCCGACGTGCCGGGCGTCAGATGGTCCGCGACCCCGTCGCCGTCCGTATCGACCGACACCGGATTGGTGTAGGAGATGCCGCCGGAACCGGCCGAGGGCGCCCACGGCGCGCCGTTCGTCGCCATGGTGAGCGTCTCCGTTGCCGGGCCAAGCCGTTGACCTGAGGAGTTGAAGAACACGATCCTTCCGGGAACGGAGAAGCTGGCACTGAAGGTGCCGCCGCCGCTACCGCCGGAAATGGTCATGCTTCCCGCGGGCGCCAAGCCGTTGAGCTGGACCTTGGCGGCGAAGGTGCCGCTGCAGCCGGCCACCGAGATCGGCGCGCGGTTGACGAACGAGATCGCCCGCACCCGGATCGCGGTGCTGCCGGAGCCGCTGCCCAGATCGACGTTGCTCGCTCTTTCGATGACCGTGTCGGTGCTGCCGAGAACGCCTGCGGGGCTCGTTACCAGGGGCGAGCCCTTGACCTCGATCTTCTGCGCAAAAACCTGGGAGGTGCCGCAGAAGAAGCCCGCCGGCAGCGGATTGTCTGAAAAATCGACGTACGCGCTTCCATCGTTGGCGGTCGTCCAGACGTCGATTCCAGCCGTGATGATCGGCTGGGCCGCGGCCGGCACCACGACCACGGCCAGCGCGAGCATGCAAAAGACCGGCAGAAGGAGACTTCTGTTTCTCATCTCTACCTCCTCTTGGACATGGGGAGCCGGCCGTTCGAGGTCGCGATGCCCCCGGCTACGACAGGCTTTCATCAAGAATAGGTGCTCGCCGCCGCCGAAGCCGCGCCGCCA
>Ga0190265_10003083_pt1 | contig 11357 bp, 12 predicted proteins | sample Popmic124T_FD_133135 | JGI IMG/M metagenome (GOLD analysis project Ga0190265, IMG submission 133135) | Populus adjacent soil microbial communities from riparian zone of Indian Creek, Utah, USA - 124 T | ecosystem: Environmental > Terrestrial > Soil > Riparian zone | place: USA: Utah | collected...
AGGCGCGTCGAGCGCTGCATAGACGATGGTTTTTGCGACATCCTCCGGTGTCATCTGGGGGCCAAATCCGCTGCCTTCCAGCATCGACGTGTCCACTGAACCGGGGAGAATGCTCATGGCAGAAAGGCCGGTGCCGCGCAGCTCCTCGCTGAGGCTTTTTGTAAAACCCACCACCCCCCACTTCGCCGCGCAATACGCCGATGCGCGCGGTGAACCGAGGGTGGAAGAGATGCTGGCGATCTGGATCAAGCGCCCCCGCCCGCGCTTCAACATGGGCGGCAAAAATGCGCGGGTGACCAGAAAAGTGCTGGTGAGGTTAGCATCGACGACGAGTCGAAAATCTTCCAGCGACATTTCGTGCACCGCGGCGCGCCGGATCACGCCGGCATTGTTGACGACCACCTCCGGCGCGCCGAACCTCTCGAGCACGCGCGCCGCAGCGGCGCTGACGTCGGCTTCCCGAGTCACGTCGCAGCGGACCGGCAAGGCGGCGACTCCGCATTGGGTGACGGCCTCGGCCACTCGGGCGAGGTCGTCGGCGGTGCGGGCAAGCAAGGCTACGTCGAGGCCGCGCGAGGCGAGCGCCAGCGCCGCCGCGCGACCAATGCCGCGGCTAGCCCCGGTGACGACCGCTGCCGTCACGCTGGCTCTCCCAGCGCGGCCAGGGCGACATCGCGGTCGGGTCCCGGCCGATCGAAGGTCCCGGCCAGCGCGATGGTCTCCACCGTGGCTCCGTGCTGGCGCTCTCCGCGCGAGGTTAGACAGCTGTGGGAAAGGGTAATCTTGCAGGCACCCCCGCGGGCGCCGAGGTGCTCGACCAGCGCCGTCGCGACTTTCGCGCCGATGACCTCTTGGAGCGTGAGCCGGTGGGCGTAGGCATCGACGAGGCGCGCCAACGTACCGATGCCGGCGATACGCGCCGCCGGCAAATAGAGCACCGTTGCCGTGCCGCGAGCGGGCAAAAGGTGATGCGGGCACATCGTCGAGACAGCCAGCCCCCGCACGCTGACGAGCCCCCCGCTGCCACCCGCCGTGGCCGATGACTCGGCTGCCAAGAGGCGAGGGACGTCGACCTCGTAGCCGTCGATGAGATCGGTAACCCACGCCTCCACCACGCGCGCCGGCGTGCCTGCGAGCTCCGGATCGTTCTCGGGATCCCGCCCCATCGCCCGCAGGAATTCGAATACGGCTTTTTCGGCCTTGGTCCGGTCGACCGGCATCGTCAATTGAGGAGCTTCTGGCGGGCCTCGGGACCGAGCGGTTTTCGGTGCGCGAATCCGGTGTCGAGCTCGTGGAAGAAGTCGATGCGCTCTTCGCCGTAACGCCAGCAGAGCCACACCGTACGACCGTCCAATTGGCCGTAGAAATCTACGAGCCCGGTACGCACGTCTTTGACCACCGCGCCGAGCGCCGTCACCTCGCGCCACCCTTCTTCGTAGGCGGCGATGCGCTCCATGAGATCGGTCTTGAGGTGGCGCACCTCCGCGCTGTCCTGCTGCGTGATCTCGAGGTCGTGCAAGCTTCGACCCGCCGCTCGCGCGAGCCGGCGAAGACGCTCTTCGATCTCCGTCTGCCGGAGCATCTGACGCCCCACCAGCCGATGCAGCGTGGGGACGAGGGCGTTGGCTTCTTCGAGGGTGAAAACGCGCGGCTCTACCATGGTCGCTCTCGGGGGCAGCCCATCAATGGTGCGCCGCTCCGCCGGAGGGTCAAGGGGACTTTTCAGGGGCGGCCATCGGGCCGCCTCGGGGTTTCGATGGCAGTGGTTGTCGGCCCGGTTTGGGACGGGCCTCCGGCACGCGCATTGTCATCGCCCTCTGACCATCGCGCAATCGGCGCCCTCGCCAAGCCGGTTTTTCATCGGCCTGTCGCGGGCTGGTTTTCACCAGCCTCTGGTCGGGTCGGATACGGTATGGTGCGGCGCCAAGGAGGTTCCATGTTCACGCGCGCCGCCTACCTCTTTCCCCTCGTCTTCGTTGCATTTACAGCCTGTGGCAAGTTGGATCCGAAGGAGTGCAAGAAGCTTCGCGACAGTGCCTTCGACCTCATCAACACGGCGAACATGTGTACCGCCGATCCGGAGTGCAAAGAAAGCGAGTGGCCGGGCTGTGCGAAGCCGATCAACGTGACGAGCTTCGACAAGATTCACGCCATGATGGAAACCTTCACCAAGGGAAAGTGCGAAGAGCCTCCCAAGGGCAAGTGCCAGACGCCGACACCCAAGGTCTTTTGCCAGGAAGGGATCTGTGGGTTCCGTTACAAGCCCTTCGAGGGGGACATGAAGATGGAGGTGAAATGAAAGCGCGGATGTGCGGTCCGAGGCTTACGAGCGCATCGCTTGCAAGGGGTCGACGATAGCAGCGCGCCAAGCGGGGAAGATCGCAACGGCAAAAAACGGCAGAAGCACCATCGCCGCGACGCCGAGAAGGTCGGCCGGGTCGATGGCCGGCGTGAGCGCCGTCTCCGGGTAAAGCACACTCCAACCCGATAGCACCTCGTGCAAGAGCGGCGCGCCCAGCAGAAAGACCCACGCGTAAGCAAGCGCGACGCCGGCTCCGAAAGCCAGGACGCCCACCAGCACCGATTCGTAGAACTTGGCGTAAAGAACGTCGGCGGTCGACCACCCTACCGCTTTCTGCACGGCGATCTCGCGCCGCTCGGCGGGCCCGAGCCCGCTTACGCGATCCCAGGCCAAAATAAGCATGGCGAGGAGCGCCGGAAGCGCAGCGGCGATGACGATGCCCGCACGGCGGCCGTAGGTGAGGCGGTAGGTGCGAGCGAGAATGCGCTTGTCGAGGACGCGTAGGTCGGGCTCCTCCTCGAGGATGGCGCGAGTCACGACCGCCGCTTCTTCCGGGTTGCCGAGCTCGATGGCGACATCCGTGGCCCGATCGGCGGGAATGTCGAGGATGGTTCGTGCGTCTTCGACGCTCAGCATGATCACGTCGCTCGTGTAGAGCGCGACCGGCGAATCGAAAACTCCCACCAAGGTGAGCGCTGGTGCGTCCTCGCGCGGGGAGGGGAGGCTGATGACGTCGCCGTCGCGAACGTGCAAAAGGTCGGCGAGCGCCTTACCGATGAGAGCCGCACCCCGCTCACCCGGCCGCGCGTCGCGCCCGCTTCGAAGCACGCCACGAACTGCGTTGAGATCCACCGCATCGGGCGCGCGCCCCATGACGGTGACGTTGGCCTTGAGCGACGTCAAAAAGACGTACCCCCACACCCGCGCCGTCGCGCGCCGCACGCCAGGCAGCGCTTGGAGGAAGGAAAGGGTGGACGGGTCGATGAGCCCGGGCCGCCCGCCGGTGAGTCGCTGCACCACGACGTCAGGCTGGGTTTGACGTCCGCGCTCGGCCTCACCCCGCAGCGCGCTCGTGGCAAAAAGGACGGCGGCGAGGAGCGTGACCACCATCGCTACGGCGCCAAGGAGCGCGACCGTGCGGCCCGGGCGCCTCGCCAGCGCGCCCCAAGCGAACGCGAGCAGCGCGAGATGCGAGCGCGGTCTCACCGGGGAACGACTTGCCCGGGAGGAGGCCACGCTCGGGCCTGCAGTGCGAAGGTCTCGACGTGCGCAAAAACAGCCGTCGGCGGAGCCATCGCGGCGCCGGCCGGGTCGAGATCGGGCGAGCCTGGTGCGTCAGCGAACGCCGCGCCCGGCTCCTCCAAGGATGGAAAGCGCAAGTGACGCGACGATCCGGCGAAGGACAGATCGGGCGCGGGGAGCAGCCGCGTGACCGCGTCGATGGCCGCCTGCTGTTGGCGGCGGAGCCCCGCCCGCGCATGCGAGTTCCACGCCACGCCTCCGAGCGCGAGCGCGGTCAAGCCGAGAGCCAGAAGCGGTGCGCGGGCGGACGTCATAGCGACCAGATGAACATGTAGATCTTGGTCAGGAAGAAGTCCGCGATGAGGATGCTGATCGAAATGACGACGACCGAACGGGTGGTCGATTTTCCGACGCCTTCCGTTCCCCCGGTGGTGATGAGGCCGAAGTAGCAGCCGACCAGGGCAATGATGGCGCCGAAAACGGGACACTTGCAGACACCGCTCAGAAAATCGCCCATCTGCAGCGTATCGAGCGCCGTTTTCAGAAAAAACCCGGCGGAAACGTTGAACTGCGTGGCCGTCACCATCATCGCGCCCGAAAATCCGAGAACGAGCGAAAAGGTGGCCAGGATGGGGAGCACGATGACCGAGGCGATGAGCCGCGGAACGACCAGCTTCTTGATGGGATCCGCGCCGAGCGCGTAAATCGCGTCGATTTGTTCAGTGACGGCCATCGACCCGACCTCGGCGGTCATCCCGGAGCCGATCCGCCCGCCGACGATGACGGCGGTGAGTGTCGGCGCGAGCTCGCGCGCGAACGAAAGCCCGACCACGCGCCCGGTGTACTCCATGCCGCCGAACTTCTGGAGGCCGAAGGCGAATTGCACGGCCATGACCATTCCGATGAAAATGGCCGTGACCGACGCGATGCCGACCGAGCGGACGCCGAGCGATTCCATCTGGTAAGCGACGGCGCGAAACTCCAGCGGTCGGCGCAGCATCGCTGCGAGCGCCTGGAAGAAGATCGTCGACATTCGGCCGAGGTGCATGAGAAAGGCGCCGAAGCGCTCTCCGATGGCTTCAACCAACGTCGGATCGGGCGGCGGCGCCGGCACGCCGGGCGGCAGCGAGAATCGACCCGAAGGCGGCCCCGAAGCCCGATCGGAGAGGCGCGCCGGGCGCTGGCTGGGACTATGGGTAAGCTCCGCCATTGGCTTTCAGGAGTACCGCCAGTTGGCGTCATTCGCCAGGGGCGAACGCGAGTGACCTTCGTCCGCTGGGCGAATGAAGCCCACTCGCTCCACTCCCTGCGGGGGCTTTGCCCCCGCCCCGCCAGCCCCGCCGGGGCAAGCCCGGAACAGGGCCCCACCCCTACCGCACCTTCGGTGCGGAGTCGTTGCTACTTGAGTCCTTGTCTGCTGGTCTTACCCGCTAATCGTTTGCCGACAGCGTGTGAAATCCCGAAGCGAAGCTTTCGAACCCGGCGCGGTGGGGTTCGAACTTTTCTGGGGCCCAAATGCCGACCAGATCGTACACGCAGCCGTCCTTCTTGAGCACGTAGGCATCGAACATCTTCGGCACGCCGTCGAGCTTGGCCCGCATGACGGTGTGCAGGGCCTCGCGCCCGTCCATGGGAATGACCTTTTGCTCCAAGGTCTCGCGCTCGGTGAAGCTCATGAAAAGGTGCTGCGTCAGCGCGAGGAGTGGTACGTCGTCGCCGTCGTGACCGCAGCGACCGTTGACGAGCACGGTCGACTCGGCCAGCTCGTCGCGAAAAGCGAGCCGCGTGTTGGTGACCTTGATGCGTTTCCAGGTGGGCGGCGTTTCTCCCAAGCGAAATGCGAGGCCGTCGCCGCGATAGACGCTCCCCTTCAGGGAAGAACCCCCGCACGCGGCGTACACGGAAAGCAGCAAAAGGACGAAGGACTTGGGGCAGCGCACCTGTCGACGAACGTACCACGCACCGGTCGCCCGAGGCGAAGCGGCGACAAATGGCAACTCTGACGGGCGGCGCGCGCGCCCGTGCCCGCGCAAACCCTGAAAAGATAGAGAGACCGCAGCGAGGCCGCCCCATACCCAAGAATTCGTGGCGCAGGGCAAAAGACCGATTTAGGTTGACGGCTGTATGTTGCCGCTCCGCGATCGGCTGCCCACTCGGACGTTCCCGTTCGTCAACTACCTGCTCATCGCGGCCAACGTTCTGTTCTTCTTCTGGCAAATCGCGCTCGCCGAAGCGGGCTACGCGGACCTGGGCGGCGAGTTCGGGTTCGTTCCTTATCGATTCAACGTCGCGCCCATCGTCGCCGCGCCCACCATCTTCACCAGCATGTTCATGCACGGCAGCTGGATGCACCTGGGTGGAAACATGCTCTCGCTCTGGATCTTCGGCGACAACGTCGAAGACGCCATGGGGCACGTGCGCTACGTCGCGTTTTATCTGCTCGGCGGCGTGGCCGCGGCGATCACGCAGATGGGAGTCGACCCGTTTTCACAAATTCCCATGGTCGGCGCTTCGGGCGCCATCGCCGCAGTGATGGCCGGGTATCTCGTGCTCCACCCGACCTCGCCGATCACCTTCATCAACCCCGTTCCGCTCCTCTGGCTCATCTTCGGCATTTTCATCGAGCTGCCGGCGTGGGTCGCCGCACTGATGTTCTTCGGGTTCAACCTCTTCTCGGGGCTCAGCTCCCTCGGTCCGGGGCCGCACCCGCCGGGAGGCGTGGCTTTCTTCGCGCACATCGGTGGGTTCATCGCCGGTCTGGTCTTGATCCGCTTTTTCATACGCGGCAAAGATCGCCACGAGGCCAAGCGGTGGAGCGGCTGGATTCCGCCCGATCGGCGCCGGTCGGGCGGCTTCCGCGACCCTCGCCGCGGGTGGTGACGGCCGGCTCCGCACGCAGGGTGGCCTCGACGCAAAGTGCGGCCTTTCGGCCGCTCTTTTGATATACCGCCCGAGATGCCGCCGCGATTTTACAACACGTTGACCCGCGCGACCGAAGAGCTCGTCACCGCGCGTCCGGGCGAGGCTCGTGTCTATCTCTGCGGGATGACGCCTTACGACTATGCGCACACGGGAAACGCGCGGTCGGCGGTGGTCTTCGATGTCCTGGTGAGGCACCTTCGCGCGCGCGGTTACAAGGTCGTCTTCGTGCGCAACATCACCGATGTCGACGACAAGATCTTGGAGCGCGCCAAACAAAACGGCGAAGAGCCGCTCGCGCTTTCGGCGCGCATGGCAGGCGTCTACCAAGCGGACATGCGCGATCTCGGCTGTGCCGACCCTACCCACGAGCCGAAGGTGAGCGAATACATCCCCGCCATCATCGACCTTGTCGAAAAGCTGGTCGCGAATCAAAGCGCCTACGACGTGGTCATGCCATCGGGCGCGCGTGACGTCTATTTCGCGGTGCGGAACTTTCCCGGGTACGGCAAGCTCTCCCGCCGCAACCTGGACGAGCTCGAAGCGGGCGCGCGCACGCCCAAAGACGAAGAGAACAAGCACGATCCTCTCGATTTTGCCCTGTGGAAAGGTTGCACGGGAGACGCGTGGGGCTGGCCGAGCCCGTGGGGCAAAGGCCGGCCGGGCTGGCACATCGAATGCTCGGCCATGAGCAGCAAGCTGCTCGGGCACGGCTTCGACATCCACGGTGGTGGGATGGATCTCATTTTCCCTCATCATGAAAACGAGATCGCGCAAAGCGAAGCGGCCTGCCCCGGATGCGGTCCCGTCGCGCGCGTCTGGATGCACAACGGCTTTTTGAACATCGACAAAGAGAAGATGAGCAAATCGCTCGGCAACGTGGTCAAGCCGCGCGATATCTACCGCCGCAACGACCCCGAGGCTTTGAGGTATTCGCTTCTCACCGCGCACTACCGCGGCCCCATTTCGTTCGACATCGACAAGCTCGACGACGGCGAGCTCATTTTCCCAGGCGTGGACGAAGCCGAGCGGCGCGTCGACTATCTCTACGGCACCCTCGAGCGGCTCACGCCGTATACCGACTCGGGCGAGGTCGACCCCAAGGCCAAGGACCTTTCTGCCTTCTGCCAAACGATCGGTCAGGCGGAGGGCAAGATTCTCGCCGCGCTCGACGACGACCTCAACACGCCGGTTGCGCTGGCCGAGCTCGGCGAGCTCGCCAAGGCTTCCAACGACCTCTGCGACCTGCTCCACAAACGCAAGAAAGATGCGGCACTCGCGTCGGAGGGCAAGAAGCTCGCGCGCGCCGCTCGCGAAGCCGTGTTGTCGAGCACGGGTGTGCTCGGGTTGCTCCGCACGCCGGCCCGCGTCTATCGCGAGCGCACCCTTGCGCGGCGTCTCGCGGCGAGGCGACTCTCTCCCGAAACCATCGAGGAAAAGCTCCGCCAGCGCACTGCCGCGCGCCAAGGCAAAGACTTTGCCCGCGCCGATCAGATTCGCGCCGAGCTCAAAGCGCTCGGCGTCGACGTCGCCGACTCCCCCGATGGCAGCACATGGAGCGTTCGCGTCTGACCGGTTGCCGGAGCCGTCGTGCTTGCAGACGTCGTCCTCGTGATCTCTCCCCTCCAGCCCCCCTCACTCGTGAGGGGGGCGCCGACGGGCGTGAGCCCGCGGCGGGGGGGGGAGAATTAGCGACCAGAACGCTTCCTGCTTGCGAGGCCGTTCAGCCCCTACACGCCGATGAAAAGGCGGTGTGCGAAGTTGCGTTCGAGCTTCGCGTACATGACCTTGTTGGCCGCCGCCTCGATGTCGTATTCGACGCGCTTGAACTCGAAACGCTTGGTCTCGCTGTCGTAGACCGTGTAGCTCGCACGATTGTCGTAGTCGCGAGGCTGCCCTACCGAGCCGACGCTGACGACGTAGCGCTTCTCGGGCTCGAGTATGAAATCGGTGATGGGAAGCTCCTCGACGCTGTAGGGAGTCAGGGCAAAGACTTTGCAGAGGTGCGAATGACCGATGACGGTGAGGTGCCCGAGCTCGTCCCAGATGGGCAGAAGCTCGCGCGCTTGTTCGGGAGCGAAGATGTATTCGAACTCCTCGATGCGCACCGGTGACCCGTGGCAGAGGTGAACGCCGATGTCGGTCAGCTTGTCGATATAGGGCAGGCGCCGCAGCCATGCCATGTTCTCTGGCGACAACAGAGCGGCATGGGCATCGAGCGCATGGCGAGCTGCTTCGTAATAATACGAGTAGTCCATGCGCCCGGCGACCGCGGCATCGTGATTGCCGAGAATGGTCCGGCGCGCCGTAGAGCGCACGAGGTCGGCACATTCGTTGGGCGAGCCGCCGTAGCCGACCGTGTCGCCGAGGCAATAATAGACGTCGATTCTCTCGGAGCGGTAAGCTTCGAGGACGGCCGAGAGCGCCTCGTAATTGGCGTGCACGTCGCTAAAAATGCCTAAACGCATGTGGCTTTCCATCCTAGCATGCGAAAGGTCGGCCCAAGGCACAATCGCTAGGCGCGCACGCGCCGTCGCCGTCCTGGTTGCGGCGTGCGGCCGCCGCGGGTCAGTGTCTCCATTGCCGGCGCGGGCCAGTCTGCTTTTCCGCCGCGGGCCAGTCCTTTGCGGCTTCCGCCCGGGCCGAGTTGCCCGCATCCCTATCGGACGCTAGATGAGCGGCCATGCACGAACCTACTCCGCCTGGCCGAGACAGCGGCACCGGGGCCCCACAGCCGGGCGCCAACCTCGATCATGACCCCAGTCGGACGAATGGCGTGGTGCCCCTCCTGCCGGCCGATGAAGGGCCTGGCAGCCCGCCCGAGGCCGTCGCGGAGCTCGCCCTCGCTTGCGTTCGCTTCGTTCGCGCTGCGGTCGGTGTAAGTCTCGACTATCGCCCGGAAACATTGCCGTTGCTCGACCATTACCTTGCGACCCGGCGAGAGGAGCTTCTGGCGGCGCGTACCACCAATCCAGAAGCCATGGCGCTCGTCGCACGCGCGGCCGCCGCCTATTTCGGGGAAGTCGTCCGCGCCCACTTTCGCTCCTTTTGGCACCTGCCGTCCGGCGATCCGGTGAGCTGGGAGCTGCGTTTCGAGTCGGTCTACCTTTCGGTCGATCCTCTGGCCGTCGTGTACGACGCCATCTCCCATGGCGACGAGGATGGGGCCATTGCCCACCTCGAGCTCGATGACGAGGATCGCGAAGCCGTGGCCGCGCGCTTGCAAGAACTGCCGCTCGCTACGGACGACGAGTTTTTCTCGCTGGCAACGCGGTTGGAAGTGCTGGAAATCGCCGTCGATGTCATCAGAGCGCGCATGATGGACGCCGGGCTCGGCGAGATCGCGTTCTCGAGCGACGATTACGACAGCTGACCCCGGGTCGTGCTACCGCCCGGCGTCCGCTCCGCCGCCGATGGAGACGCGCGCCGGCAGATCGACGGTGAGCGGCGGCTCCCCCGATTCGCCCAGAAACGTGCGCCATTGCAATTGGTAACGACCCCGCGGCGGACCGAGCAAGAGTTGATCGCGCCCCGGATCGACCCATGCCACGGGGATCGCATCGAGAAAGAGGTAACGCGCGACGTCCGTCGCATTGTGCACGAGCAGCCCATCCCGCGGAGCGCCTGGGGCGGCTGGCGCCGTGAGCTCCGCGGGGCGCGTTCGGAACGCTGCGAGCTCGTCGCTGGTCAGAAAGAGTCCCCCGGCGTCCGGCGGCGGATGGGCGGGCGTAAACTCGGAGCCTGACGGAGGCACGAGCAACTGACTCGGTGACAGCTCGGCTTTTTCGGTCACCGCCAGCGCTTCGAAGGTGATGCCTCCTCCGCGGGGCCAGATGAACTGCGCGCGCAGCGGCACTTCGTCGCCCGTGCAAGGCGCCGCATGCGGGTCGAGGGCAATGATCTCGGAGAGGAAGCGACACCACAGACTGCCGCTCTCGCCCGCCCCCACGATGCGCGCCAGCTCGATCACCATTTTGCCGCTGCGGGTGGCGATCTCCCACTTTTTCGTGGGATGGCCGAGGCGCCGTGCTCCGTCGGTCTTCACCTGCGTGAGGGGGCGTACGAGCGGGATGGCGTCGACGCGCCGCTCGCCGAGGAGCGTGCGGACCGCCCCCGCCGGCAACACCCGGTATCCGGCTCCGTTGGGCCATACGAGCACGTGTCCGTAACGATCGTGGCGGGCGCGAACCTCCGTCCCCTGGCGCAGCGGCAATCCGCGCGAGGTAAACACGACGCGCATGCGACCCTGCGGCGCCAGCTCGACCATCATGCGCGGCGCGGTGAGCTTGCGTGCCGCGTCGATGCCGCTTTGGTTCTGTTCGGCGGACTTGGGCGGCGCGGCGACGTCGGGGTGGCGCCACTCGCCCTCGATCGTGACGCCGATGACGTCGCGCACGGGCAAGGGTAGAGCGTCGTCGTCGAGCGGCTGATCGACGCGCATCGGCAATGGCACGGCGATACCGCCTTCGCCCGAGCTCACGTTGCCGGCGAGCTCGGCGCGCTCGACGGTCCCCGTCGTCCGGGCGGGTGTTTCGATGGCGGACGACAACGGGGCCGGCAGAATGCTCGCATTGGGGCTGGGCGTGGCGTTCTCGAGCGCGTCCGACGGTGCCCGTTCGCAGGCCCCGCCGAGGGCCAGCACGACGAACATCGGCACGCGCAGCCGCCCGCTCATGGGCCGTTCCGCTTCACCCGCCCGACGAGATCGCGCACCGCGACGCGGTGCCTCTCGCAATAAGCGGCAATACCGCGCATGACCTTGGCACCCGCTTCGGGATCGGCGAAGTTTGCGGTCCCGACCTGTACCGCGCTGGCACCGGCCAGCAAAAATTCGATCGCATCTTCGGCGGTGGCGATCCCGCCGATGCCGATGATGGGGATGTCGAGCGCATTG
>Ga0190265_10003084_pt1 | contig 11356 bp, 9 predicted proteins | sample Popmic124T_FD_133135 | JGI IMG/M metagenome (GOLD analysis project Ga0190265, IMG submission 133135) | Populus adjacent soil microbial communities from riparian zone of Indian Creek, Utah, USA - 124 T | ecosystem: Environmental > Terrestrial > Soil > Riparian zone | place: USA: Utah | collected...
TCTCCCCGGGGCGCCGGTCCCACATCGGGCGGATCTCGGTGAAGTACCGCTCGACGTAGCCGGCGGTGAGCTCCCGCTGGGCGGGGTGCCAGAAGCCCTGCAGGATCGCCTCGTGCACGGCGTTGGGCACGTTCTCGTCGTGGAAGGCCCGCTGCCAGGTCCGCTCCTTCGACTCCGCCGTCGGGCGCAGCGCCGCCGCGGTGGCGGCCCGCCGGAGGCCGGTCGCGGTGGCGTCCCGCTCGGCCTCGGCGTCGATCTCGGCGTCACCGGCGGCGCCGATGGCGACCAGCCCGGAGAGGAAGGCCCACCGCGCGTCGGCGTCGACCTCCAGGCCCTCGACCGTGCGGGACCCGTCGAGCAGCCCGCGCAGGACGGCGGCGTGCTCCTCCGTGCGCGCGGCGCTGGCCAGCGTCCGTGACCACTGCAGCTGCATGTCGCTGCCGGCCGGCGCCGCCTGCAGCGCGCTCATGGCGTGGTCGGCCAGCGCCGACCACCCGGTGGGCGCCCAGGTCGGGTCGGCGTAGGACGACAGCGCCGTCTGCACCCGCGCGAGCAGCGCCTGGACGACGCTGATCTCGGTCTCCGCGTCGACGCCGGCCAGCACGAGCTGCACCCACTCGCGGGCGGGCAGCTCGGCGTCCCGGGTCATGTCCCAGGCGGCCGACCAGCACAGCGCGCGGGCCAGCGGGTCGGGCATGGCGCCGATCCGCGTGCGCAGCGTCCCGAGCGAGCGCTCGTCCAGCCGCAGCTTGGCGTAGGTGAGGTCGTCGTCGTTGACGAGCACCAGGTCGGCGGCGGGGTGCCCGACCAGCTCGGGGATCTCGGTCCGGGCGCCGGCGACGTCCAGCTCGACCCGGTCGCTGCGGGTCAGCCCGCCGGGCCCCTCGCTGTAGAGACCGACCGCGAGCCGGTGGTTGCGCAGCACCGGGTGCTCGGCGACGGCGGTCTGCTCGATGGCGAAGCTCTTGTAGCGGCCGTCGTTGGTCAGCTCGAAGACCGGCCGCAGGGTGTTGACCTGGCTGGTCCGCAGCCACTGCTCGACCCATTCGCTGAGGTCGCGGCCGGAGCTCTCCTCCAGCGGCGCCAGCAGATCGGCGAGCGTGGTGTTGCCGAACTCGTGCTTGCGGAAGTACCGCCGCACGCCCGACAGGAACTCCTCGCGGCCCACGTAGGCCACCAGCTGCTTGAGGACCGACGCGCCCTTGGCGTAGGTGATGCCGTCGAAGTTGACCTCGACCGCGGCCACGTCGGGGATGTCCGCCGCGATCGGGTGTGTCGAGGGCAGCTGGTCCTGCGCGTACGCCCAGGCCTTCTCGGTGTTGGCGAACGTCGTCCACGCGGTCGTGTACTCGGTCGCCTCCGCCTGGCACAGCGTGCTGATGTAGGTCGCGAACGACTCGTTGAGCCAGAGGTCGTCCCACCAGCGCATGGTCACGAGGTCGCCGAACCACATGTGGCCGAGCTCGTGGAGGATCGTCTCCGCGCGCCGCTCGTACCGGGCCCGGCTGACCTTCGACCGGAAGACGTAGTCCTCCAGGAACGTCACCGCGCCGGCGTTCTCCATGGCCCCGGCGTTGAACTCCGGCACGAAGAGCTGGTCGTACTTGTCGAACGGGTACGGGTAGTCGAACACCCGGTGGTAGAAGTCGAAGCCCTGCTTGGTGACGCGGAAGAGCTCGTCGGCGTCGAGGTGCTTGGCCAGCGAGGCACGGCAGTACAGGCCCAGCGGGATGCCCTCGTGGGAGTCGGTGACCTTGGCGTACGGCCCGGCGATCAGCGCGACGAGGTAGGTCGAGATGCGCCTGGTGGGCTCGAAGTGGACCAGCTGGGAGCCTGCGGGGCCGGCCTCGATGGTGCGCCCACCGGTGTTGGAGACGACCTGCCAGTCGAACGGCGCCGCCACGTGCATGGTGAAGGTCGCCTTGAGGTCGGGCTGGTCGAAGCAGGCGAACATGCGCTTGGCGTCGGCCGGCTCGAACTGGGTGTAGAGGTAGACCTGCCGGTCCTCGGGGTCCTCGAAGCGGTGCAGGCCCTCGCCGGAGTTGGAGTACCGGCAGTCGGCGGTGACGACGAGCGTGTTCTGCTCGGCCAGGCCGGGCAGTGGCAGGCCGCCGTCCTCGGTGTAGGTGCTGACGTCGAGCTCGGTGCCGTTGAGCGTCGCCGAGTGCACGGTGTCGGCGACCAGGTCGATGAACGTCTCGGCCCCGGCCCGGCGCGCGGTGAACTCCACGGTCGTGACCGACCGGAACGTGCGCTCGCCGGGGTGCCCGTCGCCGTCGGTGACGTCGAGGTGGAGGTCGTAGCTCTGCACGGCGAGGAGCTCGGCGCGTGCAGCGGCATCGGTGCGGGTCAGGTTGGGAACGGCCACACCGGGCAGCTTCCCACGAGGGGAGGACACGGCGGCTCCACGGGGGAACGGCCGTCGAGGGAACAACCCGCGCCCGATCCGGATTGGCTCCTGTCGAGACCGGCGCGATCGGCCGGCCGACGGACCGCGAAGGAGCCAGACGATGACCGAGGCAGTGCAGAGCGCCCCCACGAAGGCCCGCGTGGACTTCTGGTTCGACCCGCTGTGCCCCTGGGCGTGGCTGACGAGCCGCTGGGTGCTCGAGGCCGCCAAGGTCCGCGAGATCGACCTGCACTGGCACGTCATGTCCCTCGCCGTGCTCAACCGCGGCCGGGACCTGCCGGAGGAGTACCAGGAGATGATGAAGCAGGCGATCGGCCCGGTCCGCGTGGCCGTCGCCGCCGCCCAGCAGCACGGCGACGAGGTACTCGGCGACCTCTACACCGCCATGGGCACCCTCCGGCACCACGAGAAGCTCGAGCTCGACGAGCTGATCGCCCCCGCGCTGGAGCGGGTCGGCCTGCCGGCCGAGCTGGCCGCTGCGGCCAGCTCCACCGAGTACGACGAGGCGCTCGAGAAGAGCCACCACGAGGGCATGGACCCGGTCGGCGACGACGTCGGCACGCCGGTCATGCACATCGACGGCGTCGCCTTCTTCGGTCCGGTGATCAGCCGGGTCCCGATCGGGGAGGACGCCGGCAAGGCGTTCGACGGCGCGGTCCTGCTGGCCAACCTCCCGGACTTCTGGGAGCTCAAGCGCACCCGGCTCTCCGGTCCCGACATGGAGTCCGTGCCCGCCGACACCCTGGAGCTCACCGCCCGCGGGTGACGCTCAGGGAACGCGGCGCCCTTCCGGGGCGTCGCTGCCCGCGCCGGCCTGGTCGGACGCCGGGGATCCCCCCTGGGGCGGGATCTCCGGCGGCTCGCCGGCGGTCGCCCCTTCGGCCAGAGCCGCCGCCTGGCCCGGTGTGACGTCGGTGGCCAGGTCCTCGTGGCGGATGTTCAGGCCCACGAGGATGACGACGGTGACGGCGACCATCATCCAGAGGGCGACGCCGAAGGCCTGAGAGGTCCCGTAGGCCTGCGCGTCGAGGGCGGCCTCCGGTCCGGGCGGTCCAGCGGCGGCGAGTTCGGCCAGGCGCGCGCTGATCCCGTTGGCGAACACCGTGCCCAGGATCGCGATGCCCATGGCGCCGCCCACCTGCTGCACCGTGTTGAGCACGGCGGAGCCCACGCCGGCGTCACCGGGATCCACCCGGCTCACGGCCGTGAGCGTCAGGGGGACGAAGAGCAGCCCCATGCCGACCGCCTGGACGACGATCCACGGCAGCAGGTCGGTGGCGTACCCGGCGTCGACGTCCATCTGGCCGTACCCCCACATGGCCAGCACCGACAGCCCGCCACCCGCGCCGGCGATCCAGCGGGGGTCCACCCGGGACGCGAGCGTCGAGGCGATCTGCGCGGCGACGACGATGCCGACGGTGAAGGGCAGGAAGGCGATGCCGGCCTCGAGCGGGCTGTAACCGAGCACCTGCTGGACGAACAGCGACACGAACAGGAACATCGAGAAGATCGCCGCGCCGATGACCAGCATCACCGCGAAGCTCACGGCGCGGGTCCGGTCCGCGATCACCCGCATCGGCAGCAGCGCGTGCGGCGAGCGGGCCTCGATCACGAAGAAGGCCACGAGCAGCACGACCCCCGCGACGATCGGGCCGTACACCAGCGTGTCCGACCACTCCTGGGGCAGCCCGGTGTCGGCGTCGGTCTGCGCCTTCCGGTTGAAGCCGTAGACGATCGCCGCGATCCCGATGGTCCCCGACAGGGCGCCGGGCAGGTCCCAGCGGCCGGGCTGCGGTGCCGACTCCGCGAGGAAGCGCGGCGCGAGCACGGCGACGGCGAGCCCGATCGGCACGTTGATCAGCATCGTCCAGCGCCAGGAGTACTCGGTGAGCGCGCCGCCGAGGATGAGTCCCACGGCCGCTCCCGCGCCGGACATGGCCGCGTAGACCGCGAAGGCCCGGTTCCGCTGCGGGCCCGCCGGGAACGTCGTCGTGATCAGCGCCAGGGCGGTCGGGGACGCGGCCGCGGCACCGGCGCCCTGCAGGGCGCGGGCCCCGAGCAGCTGCCACTGCGCCTGCGCCAGGCCGGCGAGCAGCGAACCCAGGGCGAAGACCAGCACGCCGGCGAAGAAGACCTTTCGCCGGCCGACGAGGTCCCCGATCCGTCCACCGAGCAGCAGCAGGCCGCCGAAGGCGATCGCGTACGCCGTGACCACCCAGGTGAGGTCGGCGTCGGAGATGGCGAGCTCGTCCTGGATGCGGGGCAGCGCGATGTTCACGACGGAGCCGTCGAGCACCACCATGAGCTGCACGGTGCAGATCAGGACGAGCGCGACCCACAGCGGGCGCCCGCCGGGGCCGGTGCGCCGCTCCGCTTCCGGCGGGCCTGCACTGGTGGGCGAGGGCTGGTCGGCCGGCTGACGCGGATCGGGTACCGGTGGGCGATCGGTGGCCATGGGGTGTCCTCCGGGGGGTGACGCCGTGCGGAACTGGCACGCGGAGCCCGAGCGGCGCCGGCCGGGACCACGACCTGAGACCGCGCGGGACGCTAGTCATGGAGACGGCGCAGCGGGCGCGTCCGTGACATGCGCGCTCCGCCGCTCCCGGCGCGTGCTGCTGCGCCGCGACCGCCCGGTCACGAGCGGTCCCCGGCCCCGGGCCCAAGGACCCTGCTCACCGGCGTGCGGCATGCTGTCGCGGTGCCGAACCCCGTCCGTCAGCGCATCCTGATCACCGGCGCCAGCTCCGGCCTCGGCGAGGGCATGGCCCGCCGGTTCGCCGCGCAGGGCCGCGACCTGGCCCTCGTCGCCCGTCGCGCCGATCTCCTCGAGTCGCTGGCGAAGGAGCTGCTCGACGCCCATCCCGGCATCCGGGTGGTGACGGCGGCGCTCGACGTCGACGACCCCGACGCCGTCGCCCGCGTGATCCCCGCCCTGGCCGACGAGCTGGGCGGCCTCGACCGCGTCGTCGTCAACGCCGGGATCGGGAAGGGCGCCTCGATCGGCACCGGCGGTGGGGCGGCCAACCGCGCCGTCCTGAACACGAACGTCCTCGGGGCGCACGCCCAGTGCGAGGCCGCCATGGGGATCTTCCGGTCCCAGGGCGCCGGCCACCTCGTGCTGATCTCGTCGGTCGCCTCCGTCCGGGGCATGCCGGGCAGCCGGACCGCGTACGGCGCCAGCAAGGCCGCGGTGAACTCGCTCGCCGAGGGCATCCGCTCCGACGTCTGGGGCAGCGGCATCGTGGTGACGACGATCCTGCCCGGCTACATCGCCACCGACATCAACGTCGGCCGGCGCGGTCCGTTCACCGTCGACCTGGACGAGGGCGTCGACGCGCTGACTGCCGCGATCGAGCGCGAGCCGGTCAAGGCCTACGTGCCCGGACTGCCGTGGACGCCGGTCGCCCGGCTCCTGCGGCTGCTGCCGCTGTCGGTGGTCCGCCGCCTCACCGGGTCCTGAAGGAACGGCTTCGAGCAGGCTTCTCGGCCCCGTCCGGAGGCTCGCCGCGAGCTTGCGAGGGGTGAGAGGGACGGGGTCCTTTCACCAGCAGATCCGCATCGGGCGGCCGCGGCTGTCGATGGCGCCGTCCCCGACGCAGCGGCCCTCGCCGCGCGCCAGGCGGGCAGCCGACCATGCGGCGGCGCAGGCATCCAGCGCGTCGATGACCGGCACGCCGGCCGGGGCGGCCAGCAGGGCGTCCTCGACGTCCATGACTCCACGGAGTGCTCTCAGCCGCTGCACGGTGCCCCGCGCCGAGCCCTTCCGGTCGCGCACCTCCTTCGAGAGCTCGCGGAACGCCAACTCGGGATGCACCTCGACCACCCGGTCGGTCGGCGGGTCGCCGAGTGCGTCGTCGAGCGCGCGGATGGCCTTCACCAGCTGGAACGCCTGCGCCGAGATGGATCGCTTGGACGCGGCGAGCGCGATCCGGCGGGCCTCCGCGTAGTCGTCGGTCGCCAGCACGGACCGCACCGGCGCGGGGAAGACCGAGCTGCCGGCCCCGACCAGCAGTCGCCGGGCGGCGACGTCGCAGGCTCGGACGCCGTCGTCCGAGAGGCCGATGGGCATGTCGATGGCGATCACGTCGACGTCGAGGACGGCGAGCGCCGCGGTCACGTCCTCCAGCACCAGGAGCCGCACCGACCTGCCCTCCAGCAGGGCACCGACCCAGCGTCCCCGCCAGCCGTCCACCCCGAGCACCGCCATGCGGTCACCCTGTCAAACTGCTCGCCATGCGCGTCTTCGTCGGTACCGACCACGCCGGCCTCGAGTTCAAGGAGCACCTGAAGCGGGCGCTCACCGCCGCCGGTCACGAGCCGGTCGACTGCGGCGCCTTCGAGTACGACGCCGAGGACGACTACCCGCCGTTCTGCTTCGAGGTGGGGGAGCGGACCGTGACCGAGCCGGGCACGCTCGGTGTCGTCATCGGCGGCTCGGGCAACGGCGAGCAGATCGCGGCCAACAAGGTGCCCGGCGTCCGGGCCGCGCTGGTGTGGAACACCTCCACTGCGCAGCTGGCGCGCCAGCACAACGACGCGAACGTGGTCTCCATCGGCGCGCGGCAGCACAGCCCCGAGGAGGCCACCGCGCTGGTCCTGGAGTTCCTGCGGACGCCGTTCAGCGGGGACGAGCGGCACGTCCGGCGGATCGGGCTCGTCAGCGACTACGAGCGCGACCGGCACCGCCCCTCCGGCGGCCTGCCCACCGAGCCCGGGCATCCGTGACGGCACCGGACGGCGACGCCGTCCGGTCCGCCGCCGACGCGGTGCGGCACCTGCTCGACCGGGTCCCCGACGGCGGCACCGATGTCCCCGCGCTGGGCACGACGGTGACCGGGGTGGCGCAGCACCTCGTCAGCTGCCTGTCCTGGTACGCCCACGACCTGGCCGCCGGGGTGACGGAGGCGAGCCCCGCGGACCTGGTGCCGCGGGACGGCGCACAGCTGGCGGAGGTCGCCCGCAGCGTCGGGGCGTGGGGCGAGGTCCTCGCCCGCACGGTCGACGGCGCGGCACCGGACGACCGCGGCTGGCACCCGCACGGCGTGGCCGATCCGGCCGGCTTCGCGGCGGTCGGCTGCGCGGAGCTCCTCGTCCACGGCGCCGACGTGGCCGCGGCACTGGGTGCGTCCTGGTCGCCGCCGGCCGACCTCGCCGCCGCCGTCGTCGCGCGGCTGTTCCCCGGAGGTGCCCTCCGACGCCGACCCGGTGCCCGGTCTGCTCTGGGCGACGGGCCGTGGTGAGCTGCCCGGGGTCGCGCGCCGGTCGGACTGGACCTACGCGATGGCGCCACGCGGCTAGAACGCGAGGACGTGGCCGGTGCGGGGGTCCGCGCGGCCGGACAGCACCTCCTGCCAGACCCGTTCCAGCTCGGTCGGCCCCGTCGACACGACCACGTCGACCCACCGCTCCGCGAACGGCGCGAACGCGCCCCAGGCCTCGGCGAACCGCCGGCCGAGACCCTCGCCGCCCCACGTGGCGATGCGCTCGCGCATCCGGTCGGGCGCGAAGAACATCGCCGGCCCCGTCTCGGCGAGGGTGCCGGCCGCGGCCGCCTCCTGGTGCGTCACGCCGACGACGACGTCGTGCACCAGCGACGGGCCGAGCCGGTCGCGCACGCGCGCGGTCAGAGCGGGGTCGCCGGCCACGTCCGCGTAGACGGTCGGGACGTCGGTGGGAAGCCGGCCCACCGCGTCGTAGGGCAGGACCGCGTCGTAGCAGCCGAGCTCCTCGCTGAACGCCACGTTGCGGGGGGAGGTGAGCCCGACGACCTCGCGGCCCAGCCGCTTCAGCTCGAACGCCGTCCCGTAGGCGGTCTTGCTGGAGGCCGAGGACAGCACGACGCGGCCGGCGCCGAAGGCGTCTGGGTCGGCCAGCCGGTCGGCGAGCAGGAACGACGTCCAGAACAGCGGCCGGAACAGGACCTGAAGGTCCTCGCGGTCGGCCTCGTACGCCGGATCGCCGGTCGTGGCGGCGTAGGTGTTGTACGGCGAGGGCAGCGTCGCCCGGTGCTCGCTGGTGTCCCGGAACCCGCGCCCGTCGACCCGGCCGGGGCGGACCAGCAGGTGGCTGCCGGAGGGGAGGTACCCGTAGACCCGGGTGCCCGGCTCGACCCCCTCGACCTGCGAGTCGACCACCTCCGCGAAGCCCCACAGCGGGACGACGCCCCAGCCGGGCTCGGTGGGGAAGAACTCCCAGTAGCGGAAGGTGTCGCCCAGGACGGCGTAGGTGACGTTGTTGGCGGTCACGCCGGCCCGCTGCACCCGCAGCACCGCCTCCCCGGGAGCCGCCTCGGGCACGGGTCCGTCCAGGAGGCGGGTGCGGGTGAGGTCCGAACGGTCCACCGCGAGAGTCCACGCACCGCTGCCCTGCCCGGGATCTGCCATGCGGCCGACCGTAGCGCCGGGTCAGAGCACCGAGAACCCCGGCGGCGGCCCCGGCCGGCCCGTGGCCGCGAGCAGCAGCGGCCCGGCCCGCCCACCGGCCACGGCGAGGTCGGTGACCAGCCGCAGGGCCTCCGCCGCGGCCGTCACCGGGACGTCCGGGGGCGCGCCGAGCGCGGTGGCGAGGTCCGCGGTGTGCACGGCGAGCTCGAAGGTCCGCGTCGGCAGGTAGTCGACCAGCCGCATGCCGCCCGCGATCGTCGTCACCCGTTCGCTGCCGTCGGTCGACCCGACCAGCGCGAGCACCCGGCGGGCGATCTCCGCCACCGAGGCCGCCGGGTCGGCACCCAGCGCGACCCCGGCCTCGCGCCCCCGCTCCGCCACGGCGGAACCGGCCGCGATCGCGCTGGTGGCGCGGAAGTAGTCCACGGCCGAGCCGATCCCGACGGTGTCGGCCGGTCGGGCGAGGTAGGCCTCGACGGTGAGCAGCGACCGGCTCGTGTGGCCGACCAGCGCGCGGACGTCCCACTCGCCGAGACCGGGCTCCTCCCACCGGTCGCCGACGAGCGCGGTCGTGCCGACGAACCAGTGCGCCGCGTCGGCGAACGCCCGGCGCGCGTCGTCCCAGGCCGAGGTCATCGACGGCCTCTCAGAAGTCGTCCGGGCACCACGGCGGGACCGGCCAGCCGAACGCCGTGGACGCGTTGGTCACCGCGCCGGGGCTGATCTCGGTGACCCGGCCGGCTGCCTGCAGCGTGGCCAGCGAGGTGCCGCCGAGGTAGGCCGCGGACAGCTCCTCGATGCCCAGCGCGATGTCGGGATCCCGGTCGGTGCGGTCGCAGAAGGCGCCCGAGGGATGGCCCCAGACGTGCCAACGCCCGTCGTTCCACTCGCAGAACGGGTCGCGGACGTCGAGGACGAGGTCGATGCGGGCCGGGTACCGCCGGGCGGACAGGGCGCGTCCGACGTCGACCAGCCGGACCCACAGCCCGTCGCGGACGGGACCGGTCAGCGCCCTCGCGTCGGTGACGAGGTGGCGGATCGGGTCGTCGGGCGAGGCCCGCTGCAGGCGCACGGTGCTCACCAGGTCGATCGAGAGCAGCACCTTCCACAGCGAGGCGTAGGCGGGCGCGCTGAGCGCGCGCACCTCCTCGACGGTGAGCGTGCCGTCGGGGTGGCCGGTCTCGGTCCAGCTCTCCTTCATCCGGTAGGTGGCGTACCCGGTCACGGTCCCGTCGGTCTCGGTGTGCAGCAGGTACCGGCGGGCGGTGGCGCCGTGCCGGTGCTCGGGCAGGTCGAGCAGCTCGCGGTCCCACCACCGGTCGTCGCGCGCCATGTTGCCCGGCACGGTGCGCCGCACCGACCCGTGCACCGCGACCGCGTGCGGCCGGAAGTCGGACTCGTCGACGATCGTGACCCGGCCGGTGCCGAGGTCGACGTCCGGACGCAACCGGAGCCGCGCGACCGGGCCGGAGAGGGGTGCGCGGACCGTGGCCGGGGCGTAGCCGAACCGGCCGTAGATGGGGTGCTCCGACGCCCAGAGGGCCGCGACGGGCTCGCGCTCCTGCTCGTGCAGCTCGGTCAGCTGGCGGCGCATCATCGCGGTCAGGACGCCGCGGCGGCGGTGGGTGGGCGCGACGGTCACCCAGGTGACGCCGGCGCACGGGACGAGGGCACCGGGCACGCTCAGCTCGCGGCTGTAGATGCCCGCGGTGGCCACGACGCGGCCGTCCTCCCACAGGCCCAGCGAGCGGTCGAGCTCGGCGGTCGGTGACGGGGCGTCGAGGTAGGGCCCGGTCGGCGTCTCGCCGAACGCGCCCGCCATCGCCTGCAGGAAGTCGGGCCACTCCTCGGGCGTCGCGGGTCGGAGCTGGTCGTAGAGGTCGTCGGCCACGGGAGTTGTCTACCGGGCGGGTCCGACGCTCCGCCAACGAGTTCCCCTCAACCGCGCAGGTAGGCCAGCGTCGCCATCACCCGCCGGTGCTGGTCCTCGTCCTGCGCGAGACCGAGCTTGGCGAAGATGTGCTGGGTGTGCTTCTCCACCGCGCCGGGCGTGACGACGAGCAGCCGCGCGATGGCGCCGTTGGAGTGACCCTCGGCGATGAGGCCGAGCACTTCCCGCTCCCGCGGGGTCAGCCGCCGGACCGGGTCGTCGGCGCGGCGCCGGGCGAACAGCTGCGCCACGACCTGCGGATCGAGGACCGTGCCACCGCCGACGACGTCCTCCAGAGCGGTCAGGAACGTCTCCACGTCGGCGACCCGGTCCTTGAGCAGGTAGCCGACGCCGCCGGCGCCGTCCGCCAGCAGCTCGTCGGCATACGCCACCTCGACGTACTGGGAGAGGACGAGGACCGCCGTCCCGGGCACGTCCCTCCGCGTCTCGACGGCGGCGCGCAGGCCCTCGTCGGTGTGCGTGGGCGGCATCCGGACGTCGATGATCGCCACGTCCGGCAGGTGATCGGTCACCGTTGCGAGGAGCTCTTCCTTGTCGGCAGCCTGGGCGACGACCTCGAACCCAGCCTCGGCCAGCAGCCGGGCCATGCCCTCTCGCAGGAGGAGCGAGTCA